>Ga0315904_10002158_pt1 | contig 30736 bp, 29 predicted proteins | sample LakEriMetagenome_6_FD_203529 | JGI IMG/M metagenome (GOLD analysis project Ga0315904, IMG submission 203529) | Freshwater fungal communities from buoy surface, Lake Erie, Ohio, United States - Buoy 12 MA120 | ecosystem: Environmental > Aquatic > Freshwater > Lake | place: USA: Lake Erie, Ohio...
CCGAGGGTGATTTCCACGCCGCCATGACCTTTGCCGCGGTCTATAACGCGCCGGTGGTGATGAACGTCGTCAACAACCAGTGGGCGATCTCGAGCTTTTCGGGCTTCGCCGGGGCGGAGCGCAGCACTTTTGCCAATCGCGCGGTCGGCTATGGCATTGCCGGGATCCGGGTTGACGGGAACGATGCGCTGGCAGTCTATGCCGCCACCCGCTGGGCCGCCAATCGCGCCCGCGCCAATGGCGGACCGACCCTGATCGAGCACTTCACCTACCGCGCTGAAGGACACTCGACCTCGGACGATCCCAGCGCCTACCGCTCGGCCCACGAACGCGAGGAATGGCCGCTCGGCGATCCGATCATGCGGCTGAAGCGCCACCTGATCGAACTGGGTGAATGGTCGCTTGAGCAGCAAGAGACGATGGATGCCGAGCTCGTCGACCTGGTCAAGGCCGCGACCAAGGAGGCCGAGAAGAACGGCATCCTGGGCCACGGCCTGCACCACCCGTTCCACACCATGTTCGAGGACGTTTACAAGGAGCTGCCCTGGCACCTTGAGGAGCAGGCCGAACAGGCAATCCGCGAACGCCAGATCAAGTGGCCCGAATGGAAGCCGGAATGACCGAGGCAGCCACCACCACTCGCCGCCTCAACATGATCGAGGCGATCAACGAAGCGCTCCATGTGATGATGGAGCGCGACCCGAACGTCGTCGTCTTCGGCGAGGACGTCGGCTATTTCGGCGGCGTGTTCCGCGCGACTGCGGGCCTGCAGAAGCAGTTCGGCAAGCACCGCGTGTTCGATACCCCGATCAACGAATGCGGGATCATCGGCGCTGCGGTGGGGATGGGGGCCTATGGCCTGCGCCCTGTGCCGGAAATCCAGTTTGCCGATTACATCTACCCGGGGCTCGACCAGCTGATCTCCGAAGCGGCGCGGCTGCGCTATCGCTCGGCCGGCGAGTTTATTGCCCCGATTACGGTGCGCTCGCCCTTCGGCGGCGGGATCTTTGGCGGGCAGACCCACAGCCAGTCGCCCGAGGCGCTGTTCACCCATGTAGCCGGCCTCAAGACGGTCATTCCGTGCACCCCCTATGACGCCAAGGGCCTGCTGATCAGTGCGATCGAGGATGATGACCCAGTCATCTTCTTCGAACCCAAGCGGATCTACAATGGCCCGTTCTCTGGCTATTACGACAAGCCAGTCGAGCCCTGGGCCAAGCATGAAGGTAGCGAGGTTCCCGAGGGCTACTACACGGTACCACTCGGCAAGGCGCGGATCGTCCAGGAAGGCGATGCGATCAGCGTGATCGCCTATGGCACGATGATCCACGTGGCTCAGGCCGTCTGCCGCGAGAAGGGCATCGATGCAGAGATCATCGATCTGCGCACCCTGGTCCCGCTCGACATTGAGACTGTGGAAAAGTCTGTCAAGAAAACCGGCAAATGCCTCATCATCCACGAAGCGACCCGCACCGGCGGGTTCGGCGGTGAGCTTTCCGCGCTGGTTCAGGAACGCTGCTTCTACCACCTCGAAGCGCCGATCGAGCGCGTGACCGGCTTTGACACTCCCTATCCGCACAGCCTCGAGTGGGCCTATTTCCCCGGTCCCGTCCGCATCGGCGAGGCGGTTGACCGGCTGATGAAAGCGTAACTCTATGGGTACCTTTACCTTCAGACTCCCCGATATTGGCGAAGGCATCGCCGAGGCCGAGATCGTCACCTGGCACGTCAAGGTGGGTGACCGGATCGAGGAAGACGGCAAGATCGCCGACGTCATGACCGACAAGGCCACGGTCGAGATGGAAAGCCCGGTCTCGGGCGTGGTTCTGGAAGTTGCCGGGGCCGAGGGCGACATGATCGCGATCGGCTCGCCGTTGGTGGTGATCGAAACCGACGGGGAAGGGGAGGTCGAGGAGGTCGCACCCGCTGCCAAGGCAGAGTCTGCCCCGGTGGCGGCTGCCGCTCCAGAGCCCGTAATCGAAGCTACGCTGGCTCCGCCGCCGCCAGCACCAGCGCCAGCACCCGTCGTGGAACAGCCAGTGGCGCATGCTGCAAAGGTCCTTGCCAGCCCGGCCGTCCGCGCCCGCGCCGCCGATCTGGGGATCGATCTGGCCCAGGTAAAGCCGGCCGAAGACGGCCGCATTCGCCACGCCGATCTCGACGCCTTCCTGGCCTACAACGCGGCCGGCGGCTTCCGCGCGGCCGGTGCCAAGCGCGCCGACCAGCAGGTCAAGGTGATCGGCCTGCGCCGCCGCATTTCCGAGAACATGGCGGCGTCCAAGCGCAACATCCCGCACTTCTCCTATGTGGAGGAATGCGATGCGACCGCGCTGGAGGAAATGCGCACCCAGCTCAATGCTGCACGCGGCAACCGGCCCAAGCTGACCCTGCTGCCACTGCTGATCACCGCGCTCTGCCGCGCTATGCCCGATTTCCCGATGCTCAATGCCCGCTTCGATGACGAGGCCGGTGTTGTGACGCGCTTCGGCTCGGTGCACCTTGGCATGGCGACCCAGACCGATGGCGGGCTGATGGTTCCGGTAATCCGCGATGCGCAGGACAAGAACCTGTGGCAACTTGCGTCCGAGATTGCGCGCCTGGCCGAAGCCGCCCGCAACGGCACGGCGAAGAGCGAGGAGCTATCCGGCTCGACCATTACGCTCACGTCACTCGGCCCACTCGGCGGTGTCGCCCACACCCCCGTCATCAATCGCCCGGAAGTGGCCATCATTGGCCCGAACCGGATTATTGAGCGGCCGATGTTCGTGCCCGATGGCATGGGCGGTGAGCGCATCGAGAAGCGCAAGCTGATGAACCTGTCGATCAGCTGCGATCACCGCGTGGTTGATGGCTGGGATGCGGCCAGTTTCGTCCAGGCGATCAAGCGCCTGATCGAAACGCCGGTCCTGCTGCTGGCGGACTGATCAGCCCTGCAACGACTGCGCCAGCATCATCGCGTTGCCGTCTGGATCATAGAAAGTTAGCAGCCGGACCAGTTCCGGGATCGTCTGGATATCACCATCAAGCTGCACGCCATGGGCAGTGAGATGGGCTTTCCCGGCTTCAATGTCGCTGACTGTCCAGACGTTCGTAGCGCCACCGCCTTGCGGGACGCTTTGGTTCTCACTCAAGCCGACATTCACGCCCGGCATGTGCGTAGACATTTCGCACCAGCCAATCTCATTTGCGCGGTAGAGCAGGGTGAACCCGAGGACTTGCTGGTACCAGTCGATGGACCGATCGAGGTTGGTGACCGCCATCGAGGCCGTAACTTCCGGTACGAACTGCAGACCCATGATTCGCTCTCCCTTGCGCTTTCGGTCCGAAAAGTATATTAGCTAGATAAATGCTGTCAACCATGCCATCCGACCTGTTGCTGATGCTGTGTGGCCAGCGCTGGCTTCTGCCGGTGTTGGCCGGATTTCAGCCACGCGGCGGCGCGCGCTTTGCCGAACTGTTGGGTTCGATCGGCCTGCCGCGCGACAGCTTGGCACGGGCGCTTGATATAGCGCGCGCACAGGGTTGGATCATGGCCAACCCTGGGCACGGGCACCCATTGCGCCCGGAATGGGTGCTGACGGCTTCCGGTCAGAAGGTTGCCGATCTGGCTGGCGTAATTGCTGAACGAATGAAGGAGCTGGGTCTGACCTCGCCAGACCTGACGCGCTGGAGTCTGCCAGTGTTGCAGGCGCTGCTGTCTGGTGCGGATCGGTTTAATCAGTTGGTACGGCAACTGGCCCCGGCCAGTCCGCGCGCCTTGTCGCAGACGCTGCAGGTGTTGGTAGCCAACGATCTGGTCGGGCGTGAGGTGGAAGACGGTTTTCCCCCGTCGAGCCGCTATCGGCTGACCGAGCGGGGGCTATTGCTGGCGGGTTAGCGCACGATCGCGCTGTAGGCGATCCGGCCCTGGCCGCGCGATGCGGTGCGGGGATCGACGCGCCAGCGAACGTGGGTCACGTCCTCGGGGGTCGCCAGCCGATCGCCTGCGTAGATTGCGCCAAGCTTGCCCCAGGTGCGGCCGCCGTCGATGGAGACTTCCTCGTCACCATTGGCGCTGCCCTGGTAATAGACCGAACGGGGCAGGGGATTGGTCACGACGAAGCCGCCATCGCCGCCCATCTTGTACCAGCGTACGACATAGACCACGCGGTCACCGCGATTGAGTTCGCTGGCTGGCTCAAGCATCCGGCCGGCCTTCGGGGTGACCCGCTCGACAAATACGGCGCTGTCCAGCGAGACCGCCGGAGCGGCAAGGGCCGGTGCGGCCGATGCGATGCAGACGAAGCCGGCAAGTGCGGCGCGGACAGTGCGATTCATGGCGATAGGCCCCCGGTTGTTCGCCGACGCTTGTCGCAAAGAGGGGCAAAGGAATGGTTAATTCGGCCTTAGCCATGATACGTGCAAATTGCTGCGCGAACCCCGTTGACAGCCCCGGCGCGAGGCCCTAGTGGCGCGGCTCCCAAGTGGCTGCGCGGGTGTAGCTCAGTTGGTTAGAGTGCCGGCCTGTCACGCCGGAGGTCGCGGGTTCGAGCCCCGTCACTCGCGCCACTTGGGACGTTCTTCCTAGAAAGCTTCGGAATAGTCCACGGCCTGGCTGCCCGCCGGCAGGTGGACCAGTATGCCGTCGTGCGCCAGGCGCAGGTCGCCCGAATAGATCTTCGGCGCATCGCCCACGAACAGCCGTTCGATCAGCTTGGCCGGCGGGGCCGGGACCATGTGGTAGAGCACCAGCGCCTTAGCACCGGCTTCCTTGGCCGCACGCGCCGCATCTTCCGGGCTGGCGTGATAGCCCGGAATGTCCGCCATGATCTTGGCCGAATCAGCCCGGCCGCGCTTGGCGAGTTGTTCCTGCATCGCCCCGATCATTTTGGGGTTGAGCGCTTCGTGGAACATCACATCGGCGCCCTTGGCTGCGGTGACGAAGTCCGGCGCGTAGATTGTATCGCCGCTGATAGCGATCGAGCGGCCCTTGTAGTCCAGCCGGTAACCGAAGGCCGGCTTGATCGGATCGTGGATCACCCGGATCACGGTGATCTTCACGCCGCCCTGGTCGTAGACCACCTTGCTTGGCTGGCCCTCAGGCAGGTCAATGATCTGCGCCGTGCCGCCAAAGCCGCCTGGCCGCGCGACGGCGGGGCCGTGGTGGGCAATGCGGTAACCGCTGTCGATCTTGTAGGCCTGGATCAGGCCGGCAATGACCTGATCGGTCCCGGTCGGTCCGCTGACCGGAAGCGGCGTGCCGCGCGATCCGGCGATCCAGGCCTGGAGCAGTAGTTCGCCCAAGCCGTCGATATGATCGGAATGGAGGTGCGTGAGGTACGCGCCCTGGAGGCGGTCCATCGGGAAGCCCATCCGACCAAGCTTGCGGATCGATCCTGCGCCGGCATCAAAGACAAAGCCTTGGCGGCCAGCCAGTACGGCCAGACACGGCCCAGCCCGGTCGGCATCGGGCATGGGCGAGCCTGAACCGCAGACATAGACATGGATGCCATCAGGAAGAGCGGCAGAGCGATCGACCCCGACGTTCTGCTCGATCGCCGTATCGAAGGCTCGCTGGGCCAGGCGATCGCGCGCCGCCAGCAGGATCAGCCCGATCATCAGCAGCAACCCGGCAATGCCGAGCCCGATCTTGCGCTTGGTGCTCACCCTGTATCTCTCCCCACTACGACCACTCCGAAGGTTGCCGAAGGGGGTGGGTTGCGGCAAGTGGCAATTGTGAACGCTCTGCTGGCACTGGAATCGACACTTGCGGCGATCCAGCCAGCCCTTACCGCCGCGCAGCATCCCTGGTGGATCCTGGGCAGCGCGGCCGTGGCGCTGCACGGCGCCGAGCTGGACGAGATCAGGGATGTCGATGTCCTGCTCGATCCGCGCGATTGCGCGGCGGTGTTCGAGCGGCTCGGCATTGCGGTCCGGTCCGGGCAGGGTGACGGCCAGTTCCGGTCGGAAGTCTTCCAGCGCTGGGATCAGGCCAGCCTGCCGGTTGAACTGTTTGCCGGCTTCAAGCTGTTTGAGCAGGGGGCGTGGCACGAACTGCTGCCAGAGAGCCGCATGGCCGTGCTGGTGGGAGAGGTTACAGTTTACGTCCCGGAGCGCGCCGAACTGATTGCCATGTTGCAGCGCTTCGGCCGGCCAAAGGATTTGCTGCGGATCGCCGCACTTAGCCCCAGCGCCCAGTCTCCATCCAGATCAGGAACCGCCTGAGCGGCAGCAGCCAGACTACGCCCAGCACGATATAGACCGGCGTCTGCAGCAACGCGTGCCATTCGGTGATCAGCGGGGCGACGTAACGTGCCACGAGCAATCCGTAGATCAGCAGCACGGCCAGCAGGCCAAGCACGCCTACGGGAATTCGCCAGGTCGGTTCAGTGCGCATCAGAAGGGTCCGTAAAGGCGGGTGGGGGTGATGACGGCGTCCAGCGCACGGTCATGCGGTTCGATGGGCAGATCATCGACCAGCTGGCAGTCCCAGGCGAGGCCAATGGCAAGCTGCGGGGGGTGGTCAGCCAGCCAGCGGTCATAATGCCCGGCGCCCAGGCCCAGCCTGCCGCCGCGCTCTGAGAAACCGACGAGGGGGCAGAACAGGACATCGGGCACCAGGGCAGGGCTTTCGCCTGCCGGCTGATGTGACTTGAAGGGATCGGGCTCGAGCAGGTCTTCGACGAACGGGTTGCTCCATTCGCGAAATTCCATCGCTGCGTCGCGACCGGCGAACCAGGGCAGGGCGATCCGGTGGCCACGTTCAAAAAACCAGCGAGCGTAGTGGCTGGCCGGGGCTTCGGCCGGCATTTCGTGATAGAGCCCGATCACGGTGCCTTCGGGGATCAGGCGGACAATGGCTTCGGGCGGGCGGCGGAACAGCAGGCCCAGCTGCATGGCCGGAATGGCGGCGACATGCTCACGGCGGCGCTTCTTCAGTTGGGTGCGCAGCACCTGCTTGTCGATCACGCTTGGCTCCGCGCAGGAAGGGTGACGGGACCACCATGGGCCGTTGCCAGGAAATCCTCTGACGCGTTCACGTCAGGTGGGGACCATATGTGCCGGACCTCTATGCGAAATAGCGGCCAGACCAGGGACAGCCCCCATGGATTTGCTTATAGCCTCAGGGATTTTCAAAGGCTCGCACCGGGCAGTACCCGTCACCCCCTAGATAGGATGGATGGGCTCAACCCTCAAGGGCCAGTGCGCAGGCTTCCAGTTTTGCCGCGATAGCCTCGAGCCGGTCGGCCTGGCTATCGTCGAATGCCGGCGCTGGTGTGGGTGCGCGGGAGACGGACTTTGCCTCGTGGACCTCATCGGCCAGGAGCAGCGCGGCGAACAGCAGTTGGCGGATTTCGTTGGTACCGGCCGCACCCATTGACTGGATCTTGGCATCGATCGCCTGGCCCAGACCTGTAACGTGGTCTTCCTCACCCGCGGCGCAGGCGACGGTATAATTGCGCCCGCCAATGGTCAGAGTCACATTGCTCATGCCTGTGCCCCCTCAATCAACTGGTCGAGTTCAGCGAGGGAGTCGGTTACCGCCGCGCGCAACCGATCATGGCGTGTTCGCAGGTCGGCCAGTTCTTCCGAACCAGCCGAGTCCCTTGCCCCCCGACGCGTTGCGGCTTCAATCCGCTCAAGCGCCGCTTCGATCCGCGCCAGCGCGCGGCTGCTGCGATCCCCGCTCATGGTTAAGGGCTAGCGCAATTGATTGCCCCCGCAAAGAGCTTGGGCCACGCTTTCCCACCATTTGCGTAGCGGCAGGGCTGACCTGTGCTTGACGGGGCGGGGTGCCTCCGCAAAGGAAGCCCGACATCGAATCGGTGGCCTATTCCTGCCCTTTTCGGGAGAGCCCAAGCATGACCCTTGATCCGTCCCGCCTTGCGCCCATGGCCAATGCCATCCGCGCGCTTTCGATGGACGCGGTCCAGGCGGCCAATTCGGGCCACCCCGGCATGCCGATGGGCATGGCCGACGTGGCGACCGTGCTCTATTCGCAGTTCCTGAAGTTCGATCCCGCCGCGCCCAAGTGGCCGGACCGTGACCGGTTCGTGCTCTCGGCTGGGCACGGCTCGATGCTGATCTACTCGCTGCTGCACCTGACTGGCTATGCCGCGCCAACGATGGCCGACATTCGCAATTTCCGTCAGCTGCACAGCCCCTGCGCCGGCCACCCGGAGAATACCGAGCTGGAAGGTGTTGAATGCACCACTGGCCCGCTGGGGCAGGGTCTGGCCATGGCCGTGGGGATGGCTCTGGCCGAGCGTCACCTCAATGCCCAGTTCGGCGACAGCCTGGTCGATCACAAAACCTGGGTGATTGCCGGCGACGGCTGCCTGATGGAGGGGATCAACCATGAGGCGATCGGGCTGGCCGGTCACCTCAAGCTCGATCGTCTCAAGGTCCTCTGGGACGACAACCGGATCACGATCGACGGCGATACCGACCTTTCGACCAGTGAGGACATTGCCGCGCGGTTCAAGTCGGCAGGCTGGCATGTCACGTCGTGCGACGGCCACGATTTTGCTGATATTGCCCGCGCGCTGGCGGAAGCCGAGGCCGCCGACAAGCCGACGCTGGTTGCCTGCCGGACCGTGATTGGCAAGGGCGCGCCCAACAAGCAGGGTGGGCACAATGTCCATGGTGCCCCGCTAGGTGCTGACGAGATTGCCGCCGCGCGGGAGTATCTCGGCTGGAATGCAGCACCGTTTGAAGTTCCGGCGGAAATTCTGGCCGATTGGCGCTCGCTTGGCGCCAAAGGGGCGAAGCTCCGTGCCGAATGGGAAGCGCGGCTTGCCGCCGACGCCCAGGGTGCCGAATTCATGCGCCGGATGGTCGGCGAGCTGCCGGCCGACAAGGGCGCAGCGCGAGACTACATGGCTTCGCTGGTTGCTGAACCGCCCAAGGTTGCGACGCGTAAGTCTAGCGAAATGGCGCTCGGGGCCTTGACCGCAGCGATCCCGGAACTGGTTGGCGGTTCGGCTGACCTGACCGGCTCGAACCTGACCAAGACTAAATCGACCGATCCACTCAACCCGGGCAATTACGGCGGACGCTATGTCTATTATGGCATCCGTGAATTCGGCATGGCCGCGGCGATGAACGGCATGGCACTGCATGGCGGGATTATTCCCTATGGCGGTACCTTCCTGGTCTTCGCCGACTATTGCCGCAACGCGATCCGGCTCTCCGCGATCCAGCATGCCCGCGTGGTCTATGTCATGACGCATGACAGCCTGGGCGTCGGTGAGGACGGACCGACGCACCAGCCGGTCGAACACGTGATGAGCCTGCGCGCGATTCCGAACCTGCTGGTCTTCCGCCCCGCCGATGCAATCGAGACAGCAGAGGCCTGGGCGCTGGCGCTCAAGCAGGATAGCCGGCCATCAGTCCTGGCGCTGACCCGCCAGAACCTGCCGCCGCTGCGGACCGAAGCCGAGATGAAGACGGCTCGCGGAGCCTATCGCCTCAAGGCTGCGGGTGCCGCGCGCGAGGTGGTCCTTGTTGCGACGGGTTCTGAGGTTTCGCTGGCGATGGATGTCGCCGCGGCGCTCGAAGGCAAGGGGATCGGGGCCGATGTCGTGTCGATGCCCTGCGCTGAGCTGTTTGACGAGCAGGATGCGGCTTACCGCGCCGACCTGTTCCCGGCCGGGACGCTCAAGGTCTCGATCGAGGCCGGTGTGACGCTTGGCTGGCAGAAGTATGTCGGCGATGGTCTGACCATCGGGATCGATACCTTCGGTGCCTCCGGGCCTGCCGACCAACTGTTCAAGCATTTTGGCTTCTCGGTTGAAGCCATTGTTCCGAAAATTGAAGCCAGACTGGCTGCTTAGAAGGAGTTCTTCACATGGCGATCAAGGTTGCGATCAACGGTTTCGGGCGCATTGGGCGCAATGTGGCACGCGCGATCATCGAGCGGGCCGATCATGATCTCGAGCTGGTCTCGATCAACGATCTCGCCTCGCCCAAGGCCAATGCCATGCTGTTCCAGCGGGACAGCGTGCACGGCGCCTTTCCAGGCACGGTCGAGGTCGACGGCAATGACCTGGTGATCAACGGTAAGCGGATCCACGTGACCGCCGAGCGCGATCCCGCCAATCTGCCGCACGGCGCGCAGGGCATCGATATCGTGCTGGAATGCACCGGCTTCTTCACCGACCGCGCCTCGTGCGAAAAGCACCTCGCCGCTGGTGCCAAGAAGGTCCTGATCTCGGCGCCCGGCAAGAATGTCGACCTGACCGTCGTCTTCGGCGTCAACCATGACAAGCTGGAAGCTGGCCACACCATCGTTTCCAACGCTTCGTGCACCACCAACTGCCTGGCACCCTTCGCCAAGGTGCTGAACGACGCGATCGGGATCGAGCGCGGGCTGATGACCACTGTCCACGCCTATACCAACGACCAGAAGATCCTCGATCAGATCCACGAAGACCCGCGCCGCGCCCGCGCTGCCGCCATGTCGATGATCCCGACCACCACTGGCGCTGCTCGCGCCGTGGGTGAAGTGCTGCCCGAGCTGAAGGGCAAGCTCGATGGCTCCGCGATCCGCGTGCCGACCCCCAACGTCTCGGTTGTCGACCTGACCTTCCAGCCCAAGCGTGACACCACCAAGAATGAGGTCAACGCCCTGCTCAAGGCGGCAGCCGAAGGCCCGCTCAAGGGCGTGCTGGGCTATTCGGACGAGCCGCTGGTCTCGATCGATTACAACCACTGCCCGAACAGCAGCACCATCGACAGCCTGGAAACGGCCGTGATCGATGGCAAGCTGGTTCGCGTGCTGAGCTGGTATGACAACGAATGGGGCTTCTCCAACCGCATGGTCGATACGGCCGGCGCAATGGGCAAGCTGCTCTAAGGATTGATGAAAATGGCCAGGTTCCGCACGCTCGACGATCTGGGTGACTTGACCGGCAATGTCGCGCTGGTGCGCGTCGACCTCAACCTGCCGATGCAGGACGGTTCAGTCACCGACGATACGCGCGTGCGGGCCGCCGCTCCGACGATATTGGAACTGGCTGCCAAGGGCGCCAAGGTTCTGTTGCTGGCGCACTTCGGCCGCCCTAAGGGTGAGCGAGTTTCGACCATGTCGGTCTCGATGACGATTGACGCGGTCCAGGCCGTGCTGGGCAAGGAAGTGATGTTCGTGCCCGAGATCGCAGGGCCAGTGGTCGCGCAGTCGGTCGGCATCCTGCGGCCTGGTGATATTGCCCTGCTGGAGAACACCCGCTTCTGGAAGGGTGAGGAAAAGAACGATCCCGAACTCGCCAAGGCGATTGCCGCCAATGGCGATATCTATGTCAACGACGCCTTCTCGGCCGCGCACCGCGCCCATGCCAGCACCGAAGGCTTGGCGCACCTGCTGCCAGCCTATGCCGGCCGGTCGATGGAAGCCGAACTCAAGGCACTCGACGCCGCGCTCGGCACGCCCGAGCGCCCGGTTGCGGCCGTGGTGGGCGGGGCCAAGGTCTCGTCCAAGCTGGATGTGCTCACCCACCTGGTGACCCAGGTCGATCATCTTATCATCGGGGGCGGGATGGCCAATACCTTCCTCGCGGCGCGCGGTGTCAATGTCGGCAAGTCGCTGTGCGAGTATGAGCTGGCCCCGACCTGCGAGCAGATCCTTGATGCGGCTGACAAGTCGGGTTGCACGGTTCACCTGCCTTATGACGTCGTGGTGGCCAAGGAGTTTGCCGCCAACCCCGCATCTGTCCGCACCTGCAATGTCCACGAAGTTGCGGCCGATGAGATGATCCTCGATGTCGGGCCCCAGGCGGTCGAGGCGCTGGCCGATGTGCTCAAGACTTGCCGTACGCTGGTCTGGAACGGGCCGCTCGGCGCTTTCGAGATCGAGCCGTTCGACACCGCCACCGTCGCGTTGGCGCGCAGTGCTGCCGCACTCAGCAAGGAAGGCGTCCTGACCTCGGTCGCCGGCGGCGGTGATACTGTCGCCGCGCTCAATCACGCCGGCGTGGCGGACGATTTCACTTATATTTCGACTGCCGGCGGTGCCTTCCTCGAATGGATGGAAGGCAAGGAACTGCCTGGCGTCAAGGCGCTTGAAATAGCCTGACAACAAGAGAGTTAGCGCGCTTGCGGCCCCGCCGCAGGCTCGCTATGGCCCGCCGCAGCATACGTATGCACAGCACAGGGACCGCACGCATGAACTTCGCCGAAATGACCGCCAAGATGGCCGCCGGTAACGGCTTTATCGCCGCTCTCGACCAGTCGGGCGGTTCCACGCCGAAGGCACTGGCCGGTTACGGCGTCAGCGAAGATGCCTGGTCCTCGGAAGCCGAGATGTTCGACCTGATTCACGCGATGCGCGAGCGGATCATCACTTCGCCGGTCTTCACCGGCGACAAGGTAATCGGCGCGATCCTGTTCGAGCGAACGATGGACGGCACCGCTGGCGGCAAGCCGGTTCCGCAGGCGCTGATCGAAAAGGGCGTGGTGCCCTTCATCAAGATCGACAAGGGGCTCGAGGCTGAGGAAAACGGCGTCCAGCAAATGAAGCCGATGCCCGAGTTGGATGCACTGCTGACCCGCTCGAAGGCGCTCGGCGTTTATGGCACCAAGGAGCGTTCGGTGATCAATTCGGCCAATGCCGCCGGGATCGCCGCCGCCGTGGCCCAGCAGTTCGAAGTTGGCCGCCAGGTCCTGGCGCACGGCATGATGCCGATCCTTGAGCCCGAGGTGAACATCAAGAGCGAAACCCGCGCCGAGTGCGACGCCATCCTGCTTGAGGAAATGCTCAAGAACCTGGAAGGCATGGACCAGCAGGTCATGCTCAAGCTGTCGCTGCCGGTTCAGCCGGGCAAGTTTGATGCCCTGGTCGATCACCCCAAGGTGCTGCGGGTTGTTGCGCTGTCGGGCGGCTACAAGCGTCCCGAGGCCTGCGTAGAGCTGTCGAAGAACCGCGGCATTATCGCCAGCTTCAGCCGCGCGCTGCTGGAAGACTTGCGCCACCAGATGAGCCAGGCCGAGTTCGATGCGGCACTGGGCGAAGCAATCGACGCGATCTATCGCGGCTCTACGCAGAAGATCTGACGCTACCCGCTTGAATTGTCGGCACCGCTCGGCTTACCCTCTGCGGTGAGCCGGCGCGCGCTGACGTGCCGGTCAGGGGAGGGCCCATGGCCGGCACAGCGCGTTCGGGTAGCAGACATGGTCCAGTATCGGTGGCCGATCTGGTCAAGCGGATCGAGGCTGGTCCGCAAGGGCCAAAGAACATCGTCGTCTTCGATTTCGATGGCACGCTGATCGCCGGATACTCGGCCGGCGCCTTCTTCCAGGCTCATCTGCGCAAGGGTGACTATAACGCCTTTGACCTGGCCGAGGCTGGGGTGGCGATCTGGCAATCGGTCGCCAAGGCGATCGAGATGCAGGACCTGCTAAACAAGGCGATCGCCAAGTGGAAAGGCAAGAAGGAAGCCGAGCTGGTCGCCCTGGGGGAGAAGATCTTCGACAAGACCCTGTCGGATAAGGTCTATCCTGAGATGGTCACGCTGCTGCTGGCCCACCGCCGCGCCGGGCACACCATCGCCATCGCCAGTTCCGCCACCCGGTTCCAGGTCGAGCCGACCGCGCGCTTCCTGGGGATCGAGCACGTCATGACCTCGACCGTGGAGGTCAAGCGCGGGGTGCTGACCGGCAAGATGCTGGAGCCGCAGATGTGGGGCAAGGGCAAGGCCGATGCGGTCAAGGCCTTCGTCAAGGCGCACAAGGCCAAGCTGGCGGACACCTGGTTCTATGCCGATGGCGATGAGGAAATCGGCCTGATGAAGGCGGTCGGCCATCCGGTGCCGACCAATCCCGGCAAGGAACTGGAAGCGACCGCACGGGCCGAGGGCTGGGATATCCTGCGCCATTCCAGCCGGGGTTCGACCACGCCCGAATTGCTGACCCGCACGGCCACCGGCCTCATGAGCCTTTTCCCGCTGCTCTATACCGGGATCGGCGTTGGCCTGCTGACCCGTAACAAACGCAATGCCGCCAATCTCACCCTGCCGCTCTGGGCTGACAGCGTGATGCTGGCTTCCGGCGTCAAGCTGCGGGTTTCGGGGCGCGAGCACCTCACCTCGCACCGGCCAGCAGTGTTCCTGTTCAACCACCGCAACAATTTCGACGCCTTCTTCGTTGGCGCGCTGGTGCGGACAGACCTCGCCTGGGTCGGCAAGGCCGAGCTCAAAAAAAACCCGATCAGCGCGATGCTCAGCCGCCTCGTACCGGTGGCCTTTGTCGAACGCAGCGGGGGGTCCCCTGAGGAAGCAGCCAAGGCGCTGGAGCCGGTGGCTAAGATGGTGCGCGAAGGCTGCTCGATCATGATTGCACCGGAGGGCACCCGGGTTCGTGACATGACGGTCGATGTCGGCCCGTTCAAGAAGGGCGCGTTTCACATGGCGCGCTCGCTGGGCATTCCGCTGGTGCCGATCGTGATCCGCAACGCGCTGGATGTCGCGGGGCGCGATGCGGTGATGTTGCGATCCGGCACTGTCGATATCGCCGTCCTGCCGCCGGTTCACACCAAGGGCTGGACCGAGAAGAATACCGGTCAGAAGGCCGAGGAAGTGCGGCAAATGTTTATCGATACGCTGGAGAACTGGCCCGATGCAGACGACTGAGTTCTCCTTCGTTGGCGCCGGCGGCGTGCACATATTCGCCACGTCCTGGCTGCCGGATAGCGCCCCGCGCGACCATCTGGTGCTGGCCCACGGTTATGCGGAGCACCTGGGCCGCTACCGCGCCGTGGCAGAGTTCTTCACCGCGGCGGGCTATGCGGTTCACGCGCTCGACCACCGCGGGCACGGTAAATCGGGCGGGACGCGCGCGGTGATCGACAGTTTCGCCAATGCCGATGCCGATATCGACCAACTGGTGGACAAGGTTCGCGCCGATTGCGGCCTGCAGCGGATCAAGTTGGTGGGACATTCGATGGGCGGATCGCTGGCGCTCAACTATGCGCTGAACCATCCGGAAAAGCTCTCCGGCCTGGTGCTGAGCGGGCCGGCGATTGGCGGCGGCCTGCCAAAGATCCAGAGCTTGCTGCTGGCGCTGATTTCGCGGATCGCGCCGTCATTGGGAATGATCCAGCTTGATGCCGATGCCGTCAGCCGCGATCCGCAAGTGGTCGCTGCCTACAAGGCCGATCCGCTGGTCTTCCACGGCAAGGTCCCGGCTCGGACCGCGCGGGAGATGATGCATGCCGTCACCACTTATCCGCCCCGAGTTGGCGCTGTGCAGCTGCCTTGCCTGCTGATGCATGGCAGCGCGGATACGCTGGTGCGCGCCGAAGATGCCCAGCCAGTTTTCGATGCCATTGCCAGCCCGGACAAGACCGTGCGGATCTTCGATGGCCTTTATCACGAGATCTTCAACGAGCCGGAGCGGCTTCAAGTGTTGGGGATCGTGAAGGATTGGCTGGACGCGCGGCAGCCGGCCTAACCACCGAGCGCCTCGCGGCATTGCACTTCGATCGCATCGAGCGCAGCCAGCGTGGCACGCAACACCTTGGACCGGCCCTCACGCCGGGTGGCGAGATCGGGACCCGGTTCAACTAGCCGGACATTGGCCGCCAGTTGCCAGGCCGTGGCGAAAAGCTGGCGTGAGACCGCCTCCGGATTGCGGATGGTCTTTTCAAGCAGATACTGCCGCCCCAGACCATCGGCGGCGGTGAGCACATCCTTCTCCTGCGCTGCAGCGTCGACCGGCATGGTCAGCAGCACATCAAGGACGATGCGGTACGCTTCGAGGAAGGGGCGCAACGCCGCATGAGCCAGACCGACGCCGAAGATTGAGTCCAGCGCTTCCCGGCCCGATTTCGCCTCTGCCAGCTTGCGTCGCCAGTCCTGGTCGATCAGGTCCATCTCCGCCGCCAGCCCTTCTTCGAAGGCGGGGCGCTCACGGAAGAAGAATTCGAACTTCAGGGATTCGCGCAGCGCCACGGCGGTTTCAACGAAGTGCGCTTCGCGTCTCGCCGGGCTGGCCGCCATGGCACCCAGCGTTGCAACCTCGGCAATGGCGCGCTCCAGCACGAAATGGAGCATCGAATTGCGGTAGAAGGCCGCGCCGATGTGTTGGCCCTCGGCAATGCCGTAGACCGGCGTCGGGCCGCCATCGAACCGGGTGACGACGCCGGATTCCATCAGGGTGTCGAGCACTGCGCCAAGGCGCTCGGAATCATGCAGCACTGCGCTGTCAGCCAATGGCTGGCCGCGCTTGCGGGCATGTTCCACCAGCATGGCGACGAACTTGGCCAGTCGCTCGCGCGGGATCGAACGGCCGCCGGTCGCAAGCAGTGCAAAGGTGACCAGGGCAATGCCGGTGATCGGGGTCGTTTGGTTGATCCGCCAGGACACCGCCAGCGACAGCTTTTGCAGCGCCAGTTGCGCCTCAGGCGTCTTGTAGTTCCCGTCGGGATCGGGCGGACCCAGCGCCTCGCGCATGGAGAGCGGTTCGGCCAACCGGAGATAGGCCTTGCCATAAGAGGTGCGCAGGCTGCGCAGATAGCGCAGCATCCAGCCCAAGTTCTCGGGCTTCTTCTTGCCGCCCTTGGCCTCGTTGGCGAAGTCTTTGGTCTCATAGACCTGGTCATAGGCCAGGGCGACCGGCACCAGCATGATATCTTCGATCCGGCCCTGGCGGTAGGCATCGACCACATAGGTCAATAGGCCCAGCTTGGGCGGCAGCAGCTTGCCGGTGCGCGAGCGAGTGCCTTCCGGGAACCACGAAAGATTGAACCGCCGCTCGATCAGGTAAGCGAGGTATTCGCGCAGGACGAAGCGATAGGTCGCGTTCTCACGGATGTCGCGGCGCAGGAAGATATAGCCGGCGCGGCGCATGATCGGGCCCATCGGCCAGAACGACATGTTGATGCCGGCAAAGAGGCTAGGCAAGGGCAGGCCATGATCCGCAAGCACGGTGTTGACGATCGGCGCATCGACGTTGGCCTTGTGCGCCGGAAGGATCAGCGCGGGGTAGCGCGTGAAGACATCGTGCAGCTTCGCCAGCTCATCGGTGAGAACATCGACGGTGCCATAGGCCTTTTCATAGGCCGCGCGGAAAAAGCGCAGCATGCCTTCGATGGCGAAGGGATTATGGCCGGTGCGCAGCTCCTCAAGATAACCGCGCGCTTCGGCCAGCAGTTCGGCCTCGGGTCGCCCGGTCTCTGCGGCGAGCCGCGCCAGTCCGGCAGTAAAGCCGGGGGCGGCGATCACATCGGCTGGTTCGACCCGCGGCATCTTGTAGCGCGCGCCGTAGAGCGGATACTCGGCCCGCTCGAGCGAGAGTTCGGCCTGGCGCGCCACGAAATCGGCAAAATCAGTGCCGCGTCCGCCGGTCCGCTGCTTCCAGCGCGCGCGCAGCAGGCCCAGGGCGGCCGGTTCGGCGATGACGATCCGCCAACGCGGTTCGGCAGCATCCTTTTCACGGCGCTTGATGCTTTCCGATGGCTCGCGTGGGTCGCTCAGGCCCAGCAAGGCCCGCCAGCTGCCGGCTTCTCCCTTGCCGGGGAGCCAGGCCACGCGCAGCGGGGCCAGTTCAACCGCATCGTCATCGAGCGAGGCGACGAGGCGGGCGACTTCTGTGGAGAAAGGCGCATCGCTGCGTTCGATCGCTACCAGCCGTCCGGCGAGGCCAGCCGTGTGCCGCTCTAGCAGTTCACGCTCGGTCGCGCCGCGATAGAGCGCCAGGAAGATCCGGCCGATTTGCGGTTCGTGCTCGGGCGGGGAGACGGCGGTGGCCATGTCAGCCCGGCTCCGCTTCCGAACCGGCGGCCGTGCTGAGCAGGCCGCGGAAGGCGCTGCTGGCGGGCGCGCCTTCGTGGACCACGGCATAGACCTCGCGCACGATCGGCAGTTCGATCCCGCGCTCGCAGGCCATCTGCCAGACCGGGCCGACGCTTTTCACCCCCTCGGCCACCTGGCTCATCCCGGCCAGGACCTGTTCGATCGTCTTGCCTGAGCCAAGCTCGAGCCCGACGGTGCGGTTGCGGCTCTGCGGGCTGGTGCAGGTGGCGAGCAAGTCGCCCATTCCGGCGAGGCCCATCAGCGTTTCGGCCCGGCCACCCAGCGCCACACCCAGCCGCATCATCTCGGCCTGGCTGCGGGTTAGCAGAGCCGAGCGGGTATTGACGCCCGCGCCCAGTGCATCGCCCATGCCAGTCGCAATCGCGAATACGTTCTTGAGCGCACCGCCCAGTTCCGCGCCAATCGGATCGTCGTTGGTGTAAACGCGGAACAGTCCGGTGCGGAACAGGTCCTGCAGTTCGCGCACGATCACGTCATCGTCCATCGCCAGCACCGCAGCGGCGGCCAGGCCGGACATGATTTCCTTGGCGAGGTTTGGCCCGGTCAGTACGCCGAGCGGGTGACCGGGCAGCTCCTCACCGATCACCTGGGTCATCCGCTTGCCGGTGGATAACTCAAAGCCCTTGGCGAGGCTGATGATCGGCACCCAGGGACGAATGAACGGACTGATCGCCGCGGCGGTTTCGCGCGTGACCTGGGAGGGCACCCCGAAGACGATCACATCGGCGGCGCTGACGGCCTCGGCCAGTTCGGTTGTGGCGCGCAGGCTTGGGGTCAGGCGGGCATCGGGCAGGTAACGGCGGTTGGTCGAATGCTGGTTGATCTCATCCGCCGTATCCTGGCTGCGCGCCCATAGCGTGGTCGGAGCGTTGCGCGCGACCAGCGAGGCGACCGTCGTGCCCCACGATCCGCCGCCCAGCAGCCCAACCTTCAGTTCCCGTGCCAGGACCCGTTTTCCCACTTAGCCCCCTCTCATCGTTCTTTTTCGGCAGCTTGATGCAGGATCGGGCTTTGTGCAAGCGGCTTGCCTCAGCAGCTTCATGCTGCCAAGCGCAAGGCATGACCCAGACCCGCGTTGTCCCGCTCGAAGGTGTAAACAATTTCCGAGATTACGGCGGCTATGAGACGTCGGCCGGGGGGCAGGTCAAGCAGGGGCTGTTGTGGCGCTCGGCGCAGCACGGCGATGCCAGCGCAGACGATCTCGCCGCGATCCACCAGCTGGGTATTGCCCACGTGATCGATCTGCGCGGGCCCAGCGAGCGCGAGATGAAGCCCTGCCGCCGCCATGACGACTTCGTAGCGCAAGTATGGACCTATCCGGAAGAGACGGCCGGCCTGGCACTGCATACCGAGGCTGCCGATGGCGTGCTGACCGCCGCAGAAGCGCGCGCGGCCATGGTTCGGCTCTACGAAGGGATCGCCTTCCGCGAAAATCTAACGCCGATGCTGCGGCTCTATTTCGAGCTGCTGCTGCGCGCCGAAGGGCCAAGCCTGGTTCATTGCGTGGCTGGCAAGGATCGCACCGGCTGGGCAGTCGCCATGGCCCAGCATGCCCTGGGTGTGCCGCGCGATGCGATCATTGCCGATTACATGCTGACCAATGACGCCAGCCGCCTGGAAGAGCGGATTGCCGCAGAAGCCTTCAAGGATCTGCCCCGCTACGCGTCGATGGATGCCGAAACGGTCCGTGCGCTGTGGGGTGTGCAGGAAGACTATATCGTGACTGCGCTCAAGGTAACCGAGGATCGCCACGGCGATCTCGACACCTATCTCGAGCAGGTTCTGGGCATTGATGCCGCCAAGCGCGAGGCGCTGCGGGCGCATTACCTCGAAGGTTAGAGGAACGCCCGGATCTCGGCCATGAACCGGTCGAACTGGTCATGGTGGAGCCAGTGGCCGGCGTTCTCGAACTCGATCACCTTGGGATCATTGTTGAACACGTCGAGCCGCCCGTCCTTCTCTGGATTGGAGGCCCAGGAATTGGCGCCGTAGAGCAGCAGCATCGGGCAAGTGATCGCCGCCCAAAGCTCTTCGGTGCGGAACTCGGGCACGTCTTCGAACGGCCAGACGTTGAGATAGGGATCAAACTTCCAGCTCCAGGTGCCGTCCTCATTGCGGCTGGCGCCGTGGATCGTCAGGTGGCGAGCCTGCTCGTCGGTCAGGAAGGAGTTCTCCTCCTTCATGCGGGCATAGGCAGCCTCAATGCTGGGATAGCGGCGCGGAATCCGCCCAGCGGCGGCGCGGCGCTTGTCGATCCATTCGCGGAAGCGGTTGGCATAGCCGGCGGCCTCACGCTCGGCGCGGGTCTTGGGTGAGGGGCCTAGCCCTTCGATGTTGACGAAGCGGCGGACCTTTTCCGGATACAATCCGGTAAAGCGCGAGGCTATATTGCCGCCCAGCGAATGGGCCACGATCGTCACCTGGTCATGACCCAGGGTGTGGACCAGCTGGGCAAAGTCATAGACGAAGGCGTTCATCTCGTAATTACCGTCGGGCGCCCAGGCGCTATCGCCGTGGCCGCGCAGATCCGGCGCGATGACGTGCCAGTCCTTGGCCAGTTCCTCGGCCACCCAGTCCCATGAGCGGCAATGGTCGCGCCCGCCGTGCTGCAGGATCAGCGGCGGCGCCCCGGGATTGCCCCAATCGACATAATGGAGGCGCAGGCGCTGCGAGATGAAGCTGTTGGAAGTGGGGCCGTGGATCGTCATGTCCCACGCCTTTGCGCGCTTCATCGCGGGCCGTCAATCTGTGGGGAAAGCGCGGCTTGCGGGTTTGCGCAGCGGCCATGCGCTCCCTAGATGGGGCGCAAGATCAACAGGGAACTGTCATGGCCACCCATACCACCAAGATGCTGATTATCGGATCCGGCCCGGCCGGGCTTTCGGCGGCGATTTATGGCGCGCGCGCCGGGATGCAGCCGATCGTGGTCCAGGGCCTGCAGCCGGGCGGCCAGCTGACGATAACCACCGATGTCGAGAACTATCCCGGCTTTCGCGACGTGATCCAGGGGCCCTGGCTGATGCAGGAAATGCAGGCCCAGGCCGAACATGTCGGCACGCGGATGCTGTGGGACACGATCGTTTCGGTCGACCTGTCAGGCCCGCCCTTCCGCGCGATCGGCGATGGCGGGGATATCTATGAAGGCGATACCCTTGTGATCGCGACCGGAGCCCAGGCCAAGTGGCTGGGCGCGCCGGGCGAACAGGAGTTTTCGGGCAAGGGCGTTTCGGCCTGTGCCACCTGCGACGGGTTCTTCTATCGCGGCAAGAAAGTGTTGGTAATCGGTGGCGGCAACACTGCGGTGGAAGAGGCGCTTTACCTCACCAATCACTCGCAGGACGTGACCCTGATTCACCGCCGCGATTCGCTGCGGGCCGAAAAGATCCTGCAGGACCGCCTGTTCGCCCATCCCAACATCAAGGTGCTTTGGAACAAGGCGGTTGAGCGCTTCGTGGGTGAAAGCGGACTGACCGGAGTTGAGCTCAAGGATACCGTGACCGGCGAAACCATGGTCGAGCCGGCCGACGGGGCATTCGTGGCGATCGGCCATGCTCCGGCAACCGAGCTGTTCAAGGACAAGCTGGAGCTGGACAGCAGCGGCTACATCATCGTCGAGCCGGGCACCCCCAAGACGGCCATTCCCGGTGTTTTCGCCTGCGGGGACGTGATGGACCACACCTATCGCCAGGCCGTAACCGCTGCCGGCACGGGTTGTATGGCAGCGCTCGATGCCGAGCGGTTCGTGGCGGCGCGAGAATTCGCCGCGCGCGGTTAACCGAGGCTGCGCAGGGCCGCGAGGATCTGGCCCTGCAGCCAGATCCGGGCCTGCGGTTCGACAAAGCTATGGCTCGCGCCGGGGCACTTGCGCAGGCGCGGGTCGGCCTTGTCCCAGTTGGCGAGGAAAGCTTGGGCCGTACGGTCGTTATCGGCCAGCAGGATCGTGACGGGGCCGGCAAAGCCCGCAAGGCCGTCGGCCAGTTGCTGAGCCAGCGGGGTTGGTGCGCCATCGGTCTTGGCGGCCTCAGCCAGTGATGAGGCCATCTTGCCCAGCTGGACCTTGCCGGTCAGCAGCCGCCAGAGCGCGCGCGGATCGCTCAGCCGCTTGAGATAATGGCGGCGCAGCACAGAGGGCGGCATCGGGGTCGGTGCGGGATCGGTCTCGGCCGCCGGGGCTGCTTCTGGCGCCGGCTCGAACGTCCATGGATTGCTGAGCACCAGCGCATCCAGTCCCGCCCCGCCGGCCAGCATCAAGGCGCTGGCCGCATCGCAATTGCCGAAGGCGACGATCCGCTTGAGCGTCGGTACATGGGCGCGGAATGCGGCGATGGCGGCCGCAATGTCGGCAGAGGAATCCATGAAACCGGTGTTCTCGCCCGCGCTGTCGCCCACTCCGCGGCGATCAAAGCGGAAGACGGGGAAGCCCGATGCGGCCACCCGCTCGGCGATCTGGGCCTGGCTGCTCCACGGGCCAGAGCGCAATTCGTTGCCGCCTGTCACGATCACAAGGCCGTTGCGCCCGGCGGCCATGTCGAGCGTGCCAACCAGTTCGCTGCCCTCGCAGGCAAAGGTGACGTGGCGCCGGGTCATCCGCGGATCGCCATGGTCAGATAGACGGCGAGGGCATCAGCTTGGGCCGCATCGGCATCGGGTTCGGCGGGCAACCACAGCGGGCTGCCAGCGAGCAGGTCCTGGTCGATTTCCCGCAGATCCTCGGCGGGCAGGGCGGCCTGGAGCTGCTGGACCATTGCCGCGCCGAGACGATAGCCGGCGAGTTCGATCCCGTGTTCCTGCGCCTCGATCAGCAAGCCTTCGCCGCTTTCTTCGCGTCCGGCTTCACGGCTCGACAGCACCCGGGCCCGGATCAGCGTGCGCAGCAGGGTGGCGCCCTTGACCGGACCATAGTGCCAGCCAGCCAGTCCGGGCGGTACCACCAGTCCGCCGCCTCGCACCGCCAGCACGTGGCTTGCACCAAACTGCCGGGCGGCAGCACTGACGGCCTTTGTCCAGTCGGCCACGGAGAGTGAGGCGAGATCGGCGCGGCTTTCGTTGCTGCCGGGCAGATCGGGCAGCATGCTATCGATCCCGCTGCCGCCCAGCCGCTGCATGACATCGACGCACAGCCGGCGCAGGCGGTGCCCTTCGTCAAACAGCGCGGGGATAATCAGCAGCCGCTGCGCCGCACCCTGATCATGGACGAGGGCATACTCGTCGGCGCTAGAGCCATCGGGCAGGGGGCAGGGATAGCTGCTGGGTTTCACGCGGCTTTGCGCTTGGCCTCGGCAAAAGCGAGGAGGTTGCCGAAGCTCTCCAGCAGTTCACCATCGACCTCGTCATCCTCGATCACGATGTCGAGCCGGTCTTCCATCTCAGTCAGCAGGCCAGCCACCGCCATCGAATCCAGTTCCGGCAGGTGCCCGAACAGCCCGGTATCAGCCTCGAAATCATCGGCCTGGCCGGGCTTCAGTCCCAGCACGTCGGTGAGGATCCGCCGCAGTTGCATATCAGTCTGGCTGCGCATCGATCCCCCGTGGCGCGTGGTTTGCTCTAGAGCCGCGCCTCTAGCCATGCGATCCGCTCGCTGCAACCCTGTGCAGGACCTTGCGGGCGATTGCCGGCCAGGTGCCCGGCCACTTGGCGCGGAAGGCCTCGATCCGGTAGCGCGGGCGGACTTCCTCCATCCAGTCGCGTTTGTAGGCATCGTTGCCCGTGCCAAAGTCGACTAGCTCGACCTTGTCGTGATCGATGACCCGTTCAAGCAGGGCTGCGGTCAGCGTGGTTCCGGGCGAGAGCGCCTTGGCATCCTCGAGATGGGCCAGCTTGTGGATGAAGGCGGTCTTGCCTTCCACAGTCCAGAACTGCGCGGCGACCGGTCGTCCCTCGGCCCTCGCAATGGCCAGCCGAAGGCGGCCGGCGGCACCTTCCTGCTCGGCAAAGGCGCGCAGGAACCCGGGGCAGCCTTCTTCGCCCTTCCAGCTGTTGGCGTAGATTTCCTCGTAGCAGTCCCAGCTGGCTGCGTTGAACGCCGTTTCGATCGTGACTTCGACCTTTCCAGCCTTGCGCTTCAGTGTGGTGCGCAATGGGCCGGCCCGCGTGTCGAGATAGTCCGTGAAGCTGCGGCCGCGCACGGTCAGCACGTGGTTGGTATCGCATGGCTCGACAAAGGTCGTCCAACCTGTCTGGCGCAGCGCCGCAGCGATTGTGGTGGCTTCACCATGCTCGTCGGGCAGTGGCGACAGGACAAGGTGCGGTGTCTGGCCGGCCAAATCGGCTGCCAGCGCTGCCAGCAGGGCAGGCCGATTCGCGCCATCGGAAAACAGTGGCGCGACGCGAAAGGAGTACCAGTTGGCCAGGCAATGCACCTGTCGGCCGCGGCGGAGCAGCGGCATGACGGCACGGTGCGGTCCATCGCGAACCACGGCGATCAGCGGCAGGAGATCGCAGCAATCGGCCAGACCCTGCCACCAGGCCAGCCGGTCGAAGGGTGCAGCGACCTGCGGCGCGTTCAGCAGTGCAGCCAGCACCGCATCGCCTTGCACTTCCTTAAGATCGTCGTGATAATCGACCGAAATCATACGCCCAATTTCCCCAAACTCCGGAGCCCCACCCCGTGCCTGCCAGCCTGCCGATCGATCCGAAACCGCTCGATCACCTGGCCATGCGTGGCGAGGGAACGGCTCCGGCGCTCGTGCTGCGCGACCGCACCCTTAGCCACAATGACTTAAGGGAAAGTGTCGCGCACTTGGCGGGGTGGCTGCGGGCGATGGTGTCTGAACCGGGTGCCCGCGTGGCAAGCTGGGCAGCGAAGGGCGAGCTCACCTGCCTGCTCCCGCTGGCTGCTGCTCGGGCCGGGTTGGTCCACGTGCCGATCAACCCGCTGCTCAAGCGTGCACAGGTGGCCTATATCCTGGCGGACAGCGGCGCGCGGCTACTGATCGGTACGGCAGCGCGGTTGGCGACACTGGAAGCGGACGATGTGCCCCTCAGGTGCACTGTAAAGTCTGAATCGGAAGTGATTGAAGAATATACATCAAGTCCGCCGATGGGGCGTTCTGAATCCAATCCGCAGGAACTGGCGGCGATCCTTTATACCTCTGGCTCCACCGGTAAGCCCAAGGGGGTCATGCTGAGCCATGCCAATATGTGGCTGGGTGCGGAAAGCGTGGCATCCTATCTGGCGCTGTCGCCGCAAGACGTCACCCTGGCCGTACTGCCGCTGTCGTTTGACTATGGCCAGAACCAGTTGCTTTCGACCTGGTTCACCGGGGGCTGTGTGGTGCCGCTCGATTATCTGACCCCGCGCGATGTGGTGAAGGCGGTCGAGAAACATGGCGTCACGACCCTGGCGGCTGTCCCGCCGCTCTGGGTCCAGCTGACCGAACTGGACTGGCCGGCCGAAACCGTGGGACGGCTCAGGCGGCTGACGAACAGTGGCGGGGCTTTGACCGTGGACCTGGTCAAACGCCTGCGCAGCCTTTTCCCGCAAGCACGGCTGTTTCCGATGTACGGACTGACCGAAGCATTCCGGTCGACCTTCCTCGATCCGGAGCTTGTCGATAGCCACCCTACATCGATGGGCAAGGCGATCCCGCACGCGGAAATCCTGGTGATCGGTGACGATGGCGCAGTGACGGCAGACGGCGAGGAGGGCGAACTGGTCCATTGCGGGCCGCTGGTGGCGCAGGGCTATTGGCAGGATCCGGAACGAACTGCCGAACGCTACAAACCCGCCCCGGCAGCGTCCGAATATGGCGGCATGGCCGTCTGGTCGGGCGACCGGGTTCGGCGCGAGGCTGATGGCCTGCTCTATTTCGTCGGGCGGCGTGACGCCATGATCAAGAGCGCGGGCAACCGGATCAGCCCGCAAGAGATCGAGGATGCGGCGCTTGGCACTGGGCTGGTGGCCGAAGCGGTGGCACTGGGCATTCCGGACGAGCGTTTGGGCCAGGCGGTCCATCTGGTCGTCCGGGCAGCACCGGGCGCTTCAGGTGCAGACGCAGAACTTCCGCGCAAACTTATGCAGGAACTACCCAATTTCATGCAGCCGAAGCAGATACACTGGCGTGATACCATGCCGATCTCACCCAATGGCAAGATCGATCGCACCGGGCTTTATGCGGAATTGGCGGCGTGAAGCCGCTCGGCCCCATTCCCGCTGGTTTCGCCACCCTGGATGGCGAACTGGCAATCGGTGGCCACAAGGCCAGCGATCTGGTGGCGCAGGCCGGACAGACCCCCCTGTTTGTCTATTCGCAAGAGCGGATTGCCGCACGCGTGGCGGAGCTGCGCGCGGCGCTGCCAGCGCAGGTGGCGCTCAACTATGCGGTGAAGGCCAATCCTTATGGACCCGTGTTGCAGGTCATGACGGGGCTGGTCGATGGCTTCGATATCGCCTCGGGCGGCGAGCTGGCGATGGTGACTGCCGCAGGCATCGATCCTGCTCGCGTCAGCTTTGCCGGGCCCGGCAAGCGCGATGCCGAGCTGGAAGCGGCGATTGCGGCCGGCGTGACGCTCAACCTCGAATCGGAAGGCGAAGCGGAGCGTGCCTTGGCGATTGCGGCCCGACTGGGTACGGTGCCCAGGCTGGCGGTACGGGTGAACCCGGATTTTGATCTCAAAGGTTCGGGAATGAAGATGGGCGGCGGCGCCAAGCCGTTTGGCGTCGATGCTGAACGGGTTCCTGCCCTGGTACGCCACTTGATCGCGGCGGGCGCGGACTGGCGGGGCTTCCATATCTTCGCTGGCAGCCAAGCGCTCGATGCCGCCGCAATTGCTGAAACCCAGGCTCAGACGATTGCCCTGGCGGCCCGGCTGGCGGCAGAAGCGGGTACGGTACCGCCCAAGGTAAACCTGGGCGGCGGGTTCGGTATCCCTTACTTCCCCGGCGACGTGCCGCTCGATCTGGCCGCCGTAGGCCAGGCGCTGGGTGAACAACTGGCCCAGCTCCCGCCGGAACTGGCCGGGACAGCCTTTTGCATCGAACTCGGCCGCTATCTGGTCGGAGAATCAGGAGTTTACCTGACTCGGATCATCGACCGAAAGATCAGCCATGGGGAGGTTTACCTCGTCACCGATGGCGGCCTGCACCACCAGCTGGCCGCCTCGGGCAACTTCGGGACTGTGGTGCGCCGGAACTATCCCGCCGCGATTGCCTCGCGGTTCGATGCTCCTGTCGAGGAAGAAGCCAACGTGGTCGGCTGCCTCTGCACCCCGCTCGACCGGTTGGCTGACAAGGGCGGCTTCCCCCAAGCCGAGGTCGGGGATCTTGTCGCAGTGTTCTGTGCCGGGGCCTATGGCGCCACGGCCAGCCCGGCGATGTTCCTCGGCCAGGGGCCAGCCGCAGAGTTGCTGGTCTAGAACCGCACCCGGGGCCGCTACGGGGCTGGAAAGCAAGGGCTAAACCCCCGAAATCCCATGTAAGGCTAACGCAATATTCACCCTTTTTGCCGATACCCCAGCGTGAACAGCCGGGTCGTCGAGCGGGAAGGGCATAGCCCGATCGGTGGCGCGGCACTCAGATTTGAGGATATGCCCGATGCCGATCGACCGTTTCACGCGCCTCCTGGCAGGCAGCGCCATGGCCAGCATGGCCCTTGCCGGCTGCGCCAGTGGCGGCGGTGGCCAGCAATTGCCGCCGGCCTCCTTCGTGTCGATGCAGGAAGGCCCGGGCGAGGAATACGTGATCGGGCCGCTCGATGAGCTGACGATCTTCGTCTGGCGCAATCCCGAACTTGGCGCGCAGGTCCAGGTCCGTCCGGACGGCCGCATCACCACGCCGCTGATCACCGACATGCCAGCCGTGGGCAAGACGCCCAAGATGCTGGCCGATGACATTACCCTGCAGCTATCGCAGTACATCCAGGAGCCGCTGGTTTCGGTGATCGTCAACAAGTTTGCCGGCACCTTCAGCCAGCAGGTCCGCGTAGTCGGGGCGACCACCAAGCCGGCCTCGATCCCCTATCGCGCCAACATGACCCTGCTCGATGCGATGATCGCGGTTGGCGGGCTCAGCGAATATGCCGCCGGCAACAGGGCCCGACTGATCCGCTTCGACAAGGAAAGCGGTACGCAGAAGGAGTATGCGATCAAGCTGGGCGACCTGCTGCGCAAGGGCGACAGCAAGGCCAACGTCATGCTGATGCCGGGCGACGTCATCATCATCCCTGAAAGCACGTTCTGAGGAAGGGGCGCGCCAGGGGCGAACGATGAACAACATTTATGACGAACTGCGCTCGGCGCTTCATTCCATCTGGCATCGCCGGTGGCTGGCGCTCGCGGTCGCCTGGGCGGTCTGCCTGCTCGGCTGGCTGGTCGTAGCGATGGTGCCCAATACCTACGAATCGAACGCGCGGCTTTACGTTCAGCTTGATGACGCGCTGTCGGAAGTGACCGGCGTGGGCGTCGGCAATCGCAAGCGCGATATCGACCGGGTCCAGCAGACCCTGACCAGCGCAGTGAACCTGGAGAAGGTGATCCGCTCGACTGCGGTCGGTGAGGAAATCACTACGCCGAAGCAGATGGAAGCGGCGGTTCTGGGCCTCGCCAAGAAGATCAAGGTTGAGAACGTCAAGGACAACCTGTTCGAGATCAAGGCCGAGTTCGGCGATGGTGCGCGCTCCGATGCCGAGAGCGCCAAGATCGCGCAGGACATTGCCCAGAAGCTGATCGACATTTTCCGCGAGGAAAACCTGGCCGGCAATCGCGGCGAGATGACCCAGTCGCTCGACTTCATGAACCAGCAGCTGGCCGATCGCCAGAAGGAGCTGGAAGCCGCCGAACAGAAGCGCCTGGCTTTCGAAGCCTCACATCCCGAACTTATCCAGGGCGGGGTGAGCGCGCTCCAGCGTCTTGAAGCCAGCCGCTCTGAACTGCGCGGGATCGATGCCGATCTGGCCGCTGCCCAGTCGGCACTTGCTGTCATTAATGGCCAGTTGGCGGGAACGCCGCAGAGCTTGCCTGGCATTGGCCCGCAAGGCGGTGCGCGCGGCGCGCTGGCCGAGGCCCAAGCGATGCTCTCGGCCCTGCGTTCACGCGGACTGACCGAAAACCATCCCGACGTGATTGCCGCGCGCAATCAGGTCAATGCGCTGAAGGGTGCGGCGGCTTCGGAAAGCGGTCCGGGCGGCATGCCAAATCCGGCCTATAGCTCGCTTCAGTCGATCAAGGCCGAGCGTCAGGCCAACGTCCAGTCGCTGATGGCCCGCCGTGCGGCGGTCCAGTCCGACATCAGCCGGATCACGGGATCGCAGATCAACAATCCGGAACTGGCCGCTGAACAACAGCGGATTAACCGCGACTATGACGTGCTCAAGCAGCAGTACGACAAGTTGCTGCAGGACCGCGAGGAGCTGCGCCTGCGCGGCCAGGTCGAAACCGAGCACAATGCGGTGAAGTTCGAAGTGATCGATCCGCCGACCACGCCGCGCGCGCCGGTCGCGCCGAACCGGCCGCTGCTGCTGATGGCGGTGCTGGTGCTGGGTGTGGGTGCTGGCGTGGCCGCCGCCTTTGCGATCGGGCAGCTGCGTTCGACCTTCGCCACCACGGCCAAGCTTGAGCGCGTGACCGGACTGCCGGTGCTGGGCGCGATCAGCCAGACCCTGACTGACAGCGCCCGGGCACTGCGCAAGCGCCGGATGAAACAATTCTACATGGCCAGCGCTGCGCTGGGCGGGATCTTCGTGCTGCTGCTGGTGGCCGAGATGATCCAGGTCAGCATGGTGGCGTGAGGGGCTTGAAATGACCGAACAGACCAAGATCCCCGTTCCGCCGCAGGACGAACCGGTCGAGGCCAAAGGCTCGCTGATCGAGCGCGTGGTGCGCAATTACGATCTGGTGAAGCTGGCCCCGGCGCCGATCCCGGAAGAGCTGATCCCGCCGGCCGCCAAGCGCCGCCGCTATCGCCGCGCCGATGAAGTGGCCGAGGTTGAGGACGTGGCACCCGTTGCTGCGCCTGCGCCTGCGCCGGCACCAGTGGCTGAAGCTCGCCCGGAGGTGGTTGAGCCCGAAGTGATCGCGCCCGCAGCGGCAACGCCTGCGGCAGAGCTCGTCCCAGCCGTCAAGCCAGTCCAGTTCAAGGGGCCGGTTAATCCAGTCAACCGCCAGCACCTGCGCGACCAGGGGCTGATCGTGCCGGAAGGTTCGGTAACCGCGCTGTTGGAAGAGTTCCGCATCGTGAAGCGGCAATTGCTGCTCAATGCCGGGCACCTGCAGCAACAGGGCATGGGCTATGCCGCCCAGCGCGTGCTGATCTGCTCGCCCCATCCGGGTGAAGGCAAGACGTTTACTGCCGTCAATCTGGCACTGGCGATTGCTGCCGAGAAGGAAACCGAGGTCCTGCTGGTCGATGCCGACTTTGCCAAGCCCTCTGTGCTGTCCTCGCTCGGCCTGCCGGGTGGCAAGGGGCTGATGGATGCCCTGGCCGATCCGTCGCTTGATGTCGCCGATTGCGTCCAGGGCACCGACATTTCGGGCCTGTGGGTGCTGCCAGCCGGCAATGCCACGACGTCCGACACAGAATATCTTTCCAGCTCGCGCACCCGCCAGGTGCTCGATCGACTGGTTGAGGGCGCGCCCAATCGCTTCGTGATCTTCGATTCGCCGCCGGCGCTGGCGGCCTCTCCGGCGGCCGAACTGGCCAAGTATGTCGGACAGGCCGTGGTTGTCGCCCGGGCTGACCGTACCGGACAGGGTTCACTGGAGGATGCCATTCGGCTCCTGTCGGGCTGTCCGAACATCCAACTGCTTCTGAACGCCGTCCATTTCAGCCCGAGCGGTCGCCGCTTCGGGTCCTATTATGGCTACGGGGGGTAACCATGACCTCTGACTACAAGCGCCTGATCACCCTGCTCTGCGCTGGCAGCGCGCTGGCCCTGCCGGCGGTGGCCCAGGCCCAGTCGATTGCCTATGGCGACGTATCGGGCTCTGGCTCAAAGGCTTCGAGCGATCGCGGCGGC
>Ga0315904_10002159_pt1 | contig 30728 bp, 26 predicted proteins | sample LakEriMetagenome_6_FD_203529 | JGI IMG/M metagenome (GOLD analysis project Ga0315904, IMG submission 203529) | Freshwater fungal communities from buoy surface, Lake Erie, Ohio, United States - Buoy 12 MA120 | ecosystem: Environmental > Aquatic > Freshwater > Lake | place: USA: Lake Erie, Ohio...
AACAGCTACAAGCGCGATGCGCTTGAAGTTTGTCTTTGAAGACATTTGTTTCCTTTCGTTAGTCGCAACTAGGAATTTCCTAGTAGCGGCTTCGAGATGAGTCGCACGTGCTGACGCATCTCTTTCCCCCCGCAATATCCGGATTGCAGGAGAAACCTTTTGTTTAGGTACCATTTATTTGGCCCCTCTGGCGCCGATATTGATCGCCTGAGCAAGGATCGAACTCTTGCTCGAGTTCAAAATTATACGGGTAGTTATCTCATTTGGAATCGCATCGACATCTAACCCACCAGTAGCAGGCACAAATAGGGGTGAATCGATGGTGGAGTCTATATATAGGGTGGCAGTTAAGAGGTAATTACCGTTAGAAAGGCGGGTAATAGCTGAGGCAGAGCCTGCTTGGGTTAATGGGAACCATGATCCAGCAACTGTGATTGAGGGGCTTGCATAGTATGAGGTTCCAGAGCCATCAACTGTTACAGATTGTGACATCAGAAGATTTAACACACTATCACCGTATGCCTGTAGGTATGAAACTAAAACATAACCATCTGGATTTGTAATTGTTGATTGAGTAGACAGTCCAACTAAGCCAACATCACCAGCTGAATCTGAAAGTGTGAAACCAATCGGCAAGCCATCCTTTGATAGGCCGGCAAATAAAGAATTTGAGGTTCGGAAATTAATAGCTGAGTTATCTTGAATCAATTTCTGGGTTGAAAGTTCTTCTTCAGTCACAGATTGTGATGAATCACCGTTAGCCTCTGAGTCCACTTTAGATGGCGCTTCTTGCTTAGCACTTGCGATAACAGTTGGTGTATTGAATTCCGACCCTGTTACAGAATTAAACCCAAGGAATGCCACCATCACGATCAGTAATGACAGTGCAACTTTTGAGGATTTCTGTGCAAGCTCTGCTGCCTTCTTATATGTTCCAGAAAGTGCGTCAAGTGCGGTAGAGCCAGTTTTCTCGTCCACTACCCATTCGGTAAGTACGCGAATAAATGAAGCACGGGCACGTTGGACGACATGGCGAACATTTTTCTCACTAGTACCAATTGCAGTAGCAATCTCTTTAGTTGTACGGCCTTCAACCTCCCACATAACAAGAGCTGTGCGTTGAGTTTCTGATAAACGAGACAAGGCTTCTCGAATTATTGAGGCATCCTCTGCGGCAGCAAGAGTTTCATCCATTGGGATGTGATTTTCTGCTGCGATCTCAGATAAGCGTTCTTGAGTAGCATCTGAATCAATCGCAACTAAGTTAGGGCGAGATCCTGTTGCACGTATTACGTTCAGACATAGATTGTTTACCGTGGTACGCAGATATGCCATGGCACGATCTGCAGTGTCTAGCTCTGGGGCTGCCAAGATAAATTTAAGGAAGGCATCCTGGACAACCTCGGCTGCATCAGCATCGCTTCGAAGAATTCGGCGGGCTTGGGCGATAAGTGATGAGCGGTTTTGGGTATAAAGGGCGGATAAATCAGAGACAGACCATGCAGCAACATTCGCTGGGGCCTGAGCCTTCTTACGCAGAGACACTTTGATTTCCCGCTTTCAGTTGAGCCAACGTCTTGACCCCTCTACCTAGTAAGACACCAAAAGGGGGTAAATGTTGTCATGCTTAAACAATTGAATTTCACGCATGGAGGGTCTTAGGCTCCCAGCACAAAACGAGTTGGAGATGAATCCTCAACTATTGATGGGTTGCTTACCCATTTTATCTACCCTTCCCTTTTTAATTCGAAACTCTGGTTGCCAGTGAACAACTGAGTAATCCTCAGTAACGCTGCATGAAACTTTATTCGAAATTTACCTTTTGTGCGCTTTTGAATAATCCAATTAATATTGTAAAGACTATTGATTAGGTTGCCCCTAAAACTTGTTGCTGGTAGGTAGGGCAAGCAGTCGCTTCGCCAATTCAAACTCTTAAGTACATAGTGATACTCACTACTTTGTAATGTTGTGGAAGAAAAACTATCAAACAATTTTTTTTCAAAGGGGTCCATTATTAAGATATCTTTGCGCATAGTGTGGGTAGCTGAATTACCAAAACCGATATTGTTGATTTTACTTAAGATTGGCATAACAACAAACCCAGTTTTTATATAATGCTCAACTAATCCATCCCAATGTTCATTTTCTTGACCATTCCAGAAAGTATTTAACTTTAACCATACTTCTCTGGTAATAGTCCACCCCCAGGCAAGGCCATACCTGTACAGGCAGTACTCATTTTCATTGCCAAACCCTCGGGGTACACCAGAGAATCCATTAACTCCCCTGAATGCCGAATTGTTTCCATACCTGGCGCATAATTTCATCGCAAAGTTAAAATAATCAAACGCCACCACTATGTCATCCTCAAGAACAGAAACAAAATCAACTTTTGGATCTGAAAATGCATGCTCAAGTCCAGCGTAAAGATTTGAGTTAATCTGCTGTTCTACTGAAAATAATGGATTTCTTACTACATTTTTGTTTTGGTGCGCTATCCAATCGATTTCTTTAAGCAGTCTGCTTACACCAGGGTTCAGATCTTGTTGAACAGTTAGGAGAGAGTCAATTGAAGACAGGTCTGAATTTTTTATCGACTTTAAAACTAACTCTAATTCAGCCTCTCGCTTGTGGGCTAATAACAGTATTTTGCCTTTCATCTACTTAGAGGCCCATAATGTTGGCTTGATTCGCAAATTTAGGCACAGAATCTTTAACTTCATTAAAGGTGCCAGTTTTTATCAACTTTCCCTTCTCCAAGTAAACAACTTTATCAACATTGCGAATGGTTGAAAGTCTGTGTGCAATTACAATTACCGTGACTTTGCCTTTTAGACTGGTAATCGAATCCGTTATATTTGCTTCAGTCTCGCCATCGAGAGCACTAGTGGCTTCATCTAAAACCAAGAGTTTGGGGTTAGTTAGAAGCGCGCGCGCAATTCCCAGTCTCTGCCTTTGCCCCCCACTTAGTGAGGTACCTCTTTCACCAACTTCTGATTCAAGCTTTTTTGGCAAAGTGGCTACAAAATCAAGTAGGTGAGCCCTTCTCAATGCATCCCAAATTAATTCATCGGAAATTTGCTCCTCAGGAAAGCCTAAGGCCACGTTATACCTAATACTCCCATTTACAATCGCAACATCTTGAGGAACATAAGAAATTGCGCCAGGCCATTTGGAAATAGCTTCAAGCGGGGATACTCCAGAGATTTTTACAAATCCATTACTAGGTGTTAAAACTCCTAAAATCGAATCTGCTAATGTAGTTTTTCCGGCACCAGATGAGCCCACTAAAGCCACCGATTCTCCGGAAGATATATTCAAAGATACATCTTCAACTGCAGACGTGATTGCATTTGGATATTTAATGGTTATCGAGTTTATTTCTATCTCTGCTCGGAACCCATCGTGTTTAAGACTCAACGCTTGATCGGAGTTTTTCATAGGTTCCACACCTGATAATGACTCAATTAGATCAAGCGTTGGGGTTGCCGATCCCAAAGACCCCTTAATATGTAATACACCTTGTTGCATTCTTAAAACTGCTGGAGCAATACGAGTCACTGCCGCTAAGAATACTGACAGTGTTGCGACTGCATGAACAGAGTCATTGAAGGCAAATTGTGTTGCTCCAATTATAAGGGCGCCTATTATCACTGCTGTCTCAATAACATATTTACTGATACTGGGCGTAAATGAAATCTCCGCTAATGTATTTGCATGTACTAAACGTAACCTCCCAATTTCTTGGGCATAGTACTGCCTTCTATTTCTCACTATCGATTCCCTATAGGAAGTTAAAACCTCCATTATTTTTTCCGCAGAATCAATAGACAACTCAGAGTTTAGAACTCCTAAGTGTCTAATTCTTACATGTAGTAGTTGATAAAGAGCTAATGCCAGTAAAATAAAGATAACAAAAGTACTAACAGCTATAATGGGATCAACTACAAAAAGGCCAATTGCCATCACTACCAATAATGCAGAGTCTGAAATTAACGAAATAGTAGTTCCTAAAACTCCTAAAGTAATTGCATTTACACCCTGTGTAAGGGCGTAAATAGTTGACTGGGATGTTCTTTTCTGCACTTCTTTCAGTGAAAGTGATAGTAGTTTTGTAACCAAACGGCTGGAAATGCTGGCAGATTTTCTGCTCAAAAAAAACATGCTTTTGCGGGTAAGGTAAACTGAAAGTATTGATCTCATAATTAAGAAAACTGCAGCCGTAATTCCAACTACAGCAGCTTGAAATTGCAGAGGCTTGCTCTCAATATTGACGGCCGTCAACAAGCCGCTAATTCTACCGCCAGGCTTCTGAGCAGCTCCTCCACTCACAACTAAAGCGCCAACAACTCCTAAAAGAGCTACACCAATTAAATCAAGGATGCTAAGGAATATCTGAGTAATGGTTACTAGGACAACTTTAATTCTGTCTGGTTTATCAAGCATATTAAGTGATCTGCCAATAGTGCTAGTCGTAAATGTAAGCTTTACCTTTCTTAGTGAAAATTTACGCATACTTCAAGCCTAATGCATTATAAAAAGTTTTACTCAATGCGAGTTCCACCCTGAACTTTCAGGCAGCCATTCTGGCGGGATCAGTTTATTCGGCTCCTTCATATTGCGAAACCAAGGTTTAGGATAAATCACTACTGGGTTGCTTGAATGACTAAGTCTTGCGGCCCACCAGCTAAATGTTGAATTAGCTATGACATAACCATGGCCTAAGCGCATTAACTCAAAAGTGTTCAAATCGGAATCTCCAATCTTGGGTATCCAGCGAATCAAGTTTGAATCTAAGCCTTTCAGCCAATTAATTGCCTGATCTGGATCGTCGCTAAATGCCCATATTTTGTTGTACCTCCGAGATTTCAACTGATTATTTATGGCATTCTCATAATATTTGACACTTGGAATTCCTAAAAGTTCTTCTTCTAAATAGTCTGTTAGCCTGATATGCACAACTAAAGGTTTTTCAATTTTTGATAATTCGGTGAATTTCTCATAATCTAAAAAATTACTTATAGACAAGCTTTTAAGAAACTCAAAAACATCTTTTCTTTGAGTCCATACATATGACTGAAAATAACCAATAAGGTGTGAACGTTTTTGAAACTCAAAATCAGAATATCCAATGTCATTTGAGATGTGTAATTTTCGATAAACTCTAAATCTAAGTAAGAATAAGAACTGCCCAACAAATTTAGTTGTTGTTCTATATAACTGATATCTTTCAAAATTGTTCGGAGAAAAACCTGTGCGAAGTAAATAACCAAATGCTTTTGAATATATCCAGGAATTCTTCCGGCCATTATCAAAACTAATCATTGCAGGTAGATTGAAAGATTTAATCTCTGGGAAACCCTGTGAATTTTTTCTGGGCTTACCAAGATCCCATTCAATCTTAATCGGCGATAGTTGGCCTTTATACAGTCCAGCTGCTAATTGAAAAAGTTGATTTCCAAGTCCACCGGTCAGAGAAACTAGAATATCAGGGTTTAAGTCTTCTCTCATTTGTTTGCTAAATTTATAAAACTTAAAGTAAGCGAAAACCAATACTTGGAGTTGCTTTGGGGACATCAGTATTGTTCGAATTAGATGAATAAAAAGTTTATATCTCACCAAAAATTTACCTTTTTTGATTCCAGTTAAACACTGTCGCATGAACAATACAAAAGTAAAACTCAAATTCTGTGAATTTCTTATCAACTCACTTGTAAAGTGAGCGCTTTCAACTAGGTCAACTAATGCATCTGGATTTCTTGTTAGCTGATTTGGTCCAGATCTCATATATCTATAGGAAACTCTTTTGCTAAAAATAACTTTTCTTTGATGCTCTAGATACCTAGCTAGGAATACCTGATCTTCCGCCATGCGCAAATTTGGAAACCTTATTCCAGATAAAGATTCTCGCCTAAAGATCCAGCGCCATATTCCTGGATTAAAAGCAACCAATAACAGATCATTTTCGTGGAATACACCCACATAATTTTGCGAGTTAATTTCAGTCTCAAAATTAAGAATTGAACAATCTCCATTTAGGGAATCCAAACGCAAAGTTTCAAGCACATACTCTTGGTAATTCGGATAATCATCCGCATCCCAGAAAGTAATATATTTTCCCGATGCATTCTCAATGCCAGTATTTCGGGCCACCCCCGGTGAATTAACTTGTCTTTCAAAAATCTTTACATTTGGAGCGCTGGAAATAATTGAATGAAGGACGCTGGAAGTTTGATCATCCTGTACGTCATGAACCAATAATACCTCGACCAGATTATAGTCAACTTCAAATATCCAGGACTTTAAAAATTCAGATTTACCAGCAATTTTTGAAACTGGCACAACAATGCTAAGTAGAGTTTCATATGATTCTTTATTTGGCATATTGATAGTTTATTTCATATCATTCAATTTATAGGGTTATTAGATCATGTTTCAAATTTTGTTCGTTTCTTTACTCTTTTATACCTCTCAATATAGAATATGTGTTTGTTTCGTATACAAAAATCATGTGATTTCACCAGAGCTCTATAATTCTGAGATTTAAGTGGAAAATCCTTTATTATTCCCATATGCTTGGCATACACAAAATGTCTTAATAGAATAAGGTGACGGATGAAGAATGCGCCCGTTATTGCAATTTTAATTGTTAACAACATCGACATACTTCCAACTGTATGCATCCAAAGTATTTTAGAAGTAACTTCAAACAATATAATCATTGGGTATGTAGATAAGACTGATATCGTGTCTTTGCCAGAAGATCCGCGAATTACATACCTTGATTTAAAGGATGAATACAATAAATTAGTAGTTAACTCAAACGGTAACAACTATATAAGTTTTGAAAATCCTGAATTCTTTAAATTAGTGAAATTGAAATGGAAATTATTTGAAAAGATTTTTTCAAGTTTCGAATGTAGTTTTTTAGTCTATACAGACATAGACGTCATTTGGGTTAAAAATCCAATTGTAGAATTACAAGGGGCTTTTGAAAGAAACTTAGACATTATTGCGTATGTGCAAGACTATACGACACAATTAAGTGTTCCTAGATTGTGTATGGGTTTTTTTGCTATAAAGAACTGTCCGGAGTCTCATAATTTGATAATTAATTGCAAAAATCTTCACACGGAAATGTCTCGTCAGAATACTCGTACTGGTGATGATGATGTTATTACGGCTTACTATGAAAAATATGGCAACAAGTTCATAGGCCTCCTCCCACAAACATCTTTTCCTGTAGGGAATTTATTAAAGGCGTTTTCTAAAAGAAATGTGTTCCCTGGGCTTAGGTTAGATGTGCCGTACATTTTTCACGCAAACTTTGTGGTTGGTAATTTTAAGAAAATTCTAATTTTAGATTTGTTTTCAAGTTTTATCGGAAAGAGGCTCTTAGGCATAAATGTTGTAACCCATGTTTATTTCAGGTATTTAGTTTTTTTAAAATTAAGGTACAATTTTTTGAAGAATTTACTCAATAAATAATTTGTATAGCAAAATAATATGCTAAACTCATCTCAGCTCAGGATATAAAAGTAATTTGATTGTTCAGGTATTTCTTGTTTGTTTGAGGAGAAGCATGCAAAACCCGAAACTGCTTTGCGCAGTGGGACATGGACTTTATAAGCCCTGGATTGATATTTTATACAACGGTCAAGAAAAAACCTGGCTAAGTGGAGAGATCTCTGAAGCTATGACTATTTTGCATTTTCATGGGAAAAAATTGGGTTGGTTTGGGCTACTTATGGATCGCCGTCATGAAGCCATTCGATGGACAAATAAATATTTTTCATTTCCCTTGTCTCTCATCGACGGTTTTCTGGGATATCCATTCAAAAATTTTGTGCCTAGTTATTTTCCGAGTAATGAACTTAGGACCAAACATTTAGCAGTAAAAATCAATTTTCCTGATGCTTACGTCACTATAAGATGGAAAATATTAGGTCTGTTTAAATATTTCTTAAATGAAACTAGTTGTAACTATTTAATGCTAACTACATCTTCGTCCTATATTAATACTAAAAATCTTGCAAACTTTATTGACACTCTCCCGGAAAAAGGTGTATATGTTGGATCACGTTCATACCCTGGGGCTAAATTTGTTTCTGGCAGTAATAGGATATTTTCTCGTGATTTAATAGAGGTACTGTACGAAAAAAGAATGACTTGGAAAATTGGAACAATTGAGGATCTAGAATTGGGCAGGCTTATCAAATTGCATCTCAATATTGATCCTATTACTGTTCCAATAGTTAACATAGAGTCACTTGAACAATTAGAGAGTATGGATCAGAAAATATTGTACGATAACTACCATTTCCGTTTGAAATCAGGCACTATGGAAAAAAGAAATGATGTAGCCATAATGAAGGCTTTGCATAAAAAGTTACTAAAACATCGGTAGGGGTAGATGAAAAAGACTATTTCAATTAGATTTAGAAAATGGGCTGGACCACTACAAGAAAACGACCGATCTTTTTTTACTAGGCTGTTTGAATTAGCTTCTGGGTGCAACGTTGAAATTGTAGAGAGTGCGACTGGTATAGTTGATATTGAAGTTGAATCCGTATACGGGGAACGAATGATTCCTTCAAAAGCATCTAGGTTACACCGATTTGTACATTCATATCTGCCCTCCGGCATCCGGTTCGATAGCGGAAAACATACGCCCAATCAGCAACCTTCTGGAACTGGTCGAGTAAAGATTTTCTTTACGGGTGAGAACGAGAGGCCACCTGAAGGCCGATGGGATGCCTATCTTACCTTTGATCAACATTCCTACGGAGGACGAAATGCTTATTTACCCTTGTGGTGGCTAACAAGTTCGGATTTAGTTGTTCCACAAGTATCTCCTTATCTAGGAAAACCAATTACTTTGGAGCAAATGTTAAGCCCAAGAAAAGCAAATCTTACAGGCAGAGATAAGTTCTGCGTAGCTTTTATTGGTAAAGCTTATCCATTTAGAATGCATGCCTTAACTGCACTATCAAAAATTGGCAAGGTCGATGTATTTGGTGGAGTTGCGCGTAATACAATCATGACTAAGGCAGATTCAAAATTTGAAATTTCGCAAAAATATAAATTTGTCTTTTGTCATGAAAATGATCTCTTCCCTGGATATGTCACTGAAAAAGCTCCAGAAGCTTGGGCGACCGGCGCAGTTCCATTGTACTGGGGCTCTGATCCAGCTGGATACTTGAACGAAAAGGCAATCATAAATCTTGCTAGTTTTCCAACACTTGAAGATTATGTTGAGTATATAGAGGTTGTTAATAATGATGACATTCTCTGGAGATCTTACGCAGAATCTCCTTTGCTGTTAAAAAAACCAAATATTGATCAAGTGATTCAAGTTCTTAAGCAAGCACTGAAACCACTTGGCTTAGATTGATATGAAATCGTTGATATTATTCAATGTTCCATGGTTTGTAATCAACGTGGATTCAAACATAAATAGATGGAATTCATGCCTTGATGAAGCAGAAGTTAATGGGCTGACATTAACTAGAATTGAAGCGTGTAAACCAAAAGAAAAAGCTAGGCTTTCCGATGATTATGTCACTGAAGGTGTCCATGCAGTCTGGGAGTCTCACTTAAAGGCATATGTCGAGTTGTTAAATTCTGAACACAATCATTGTGTCGTCCTAGAAGATGATTTTCATATAAAGAATTTAAGCAGCTTAACAAAATTAGTTCAAAATTTGAATTTTGATGAATGGGACATGATTCAACTGGGATATGTTACTCCTGGAATAGATGATCGAATTCGACAATTAGTTACAAACACAGAGTCTACTATTTTTAAAATCATATACAGATTTTGTCAATTCTTGCCATATTCATCCAAAACCATTGCCAATCGACTTCGAGTTCTTGAAGCTGGTATTGAGCCAAAAGGCTTTGTGGCAAACGACTTCCAACCAGGAGGTCATTGCTACGTCATATCGAAAAGATTGGCTGCTGCAGTTTTACTGCTTAATAAGCCTATGTTCCTGGCAACAGATGACTTTTACATGGCTTTATCTAGGATGCGTTCATTCAAGATTATCCGAGTCCGTAAATCACAAGTAAGTCAACTGCCATTTGCTAAATGGAGTGGGTCTAGATTTATTGCAAAGGATCTCTGAACGACGAATTAACTGAATCAAAACCTGGATAACTCAGCGCATCAATCGAAGATAGCTCTAGGCTTGGGTAAAAAGGGGCTGGTACGGTTGCGGTTCCACCGTTTTTGACGCAAAGAAATGATCCCCACCAGGCTAAAGTTGAATTCGACATCACAACTCTTTTGCTTAAGCTCATCACTTTTAGAGTTTGCCATACACTTGCTGACATCGGACTTAAAACTGCTGTTATTTTCAAAAGTTGAATCAAATCTTGGCAACTATTAGGATCATCAGTGCACAATATAATTGGTAAATCCGCGTCAACATTATCTTCATAATACTTTAGATCTAATATTCCAAATAAATGCTCATTTAGTAAAAAATCTCCTCGTCGGGCATGAATAACTTGAAAATTTGCTGGTAAACTCAAATTCTCAGGAAGTTTAGTTGAACTAATTACTCGACTCAATTTTTCGAAAATTTCGTTTTCTACCGAATAAAAAGCATTATAGTTAATAAAAAAACCAGTGACAAAAAGAGAATTCCTGGGTAGTTGTTCTGGGAACATAAAAGCTTCTTTGCTTCTATAAAAACAAAGAATTCGTTCAAAGCATCTAGCGATTTTCGGTGAATTTCTGTTGATCTTATCAAAAAACATTAGTACTAGACCTAGTAAATTGATGTTTACAACTCGCACTTCTTGACCTGATACTTTGAATCCATCTTTAAAATCTTCAATAGTAGCTGCTTTTTGGTGGTACTTATCTGTAAAAAAAACAATTGGTCGACCACTATGTTTATTGGATTGTATAGCAAACGCCCATTCGAATAGTTGATTTCCTAATCGCCCAGAAAGATGATGTAATCGTGGAATCTTATAATTATGCATTTAAAAGCAATTTCTATCTACAACATTTTTCATAGCTTGGACTTGTCTAGTGGTGATAACTTACGAATAAATCTATCGAGGAATAAATCTATATAGAAGCTGACAAAAATTGATACAAGCGTTACCAAAATTAATTGCATGTAAAAATTATTACTATATATTGATTCTTCACCTAAAACACGAGCAGCAAGAATACCCAGTACTCCGGTAATTGGAACATGCCAAACGTAGATACCAAAAGAATTTTTACCCATAAATGTTGCTAATTTTTTCGCGGCTAACGATGGTTTAGTAGGTTCAATTCTTGCAATAGAAATGATGAAGGCAGCAAATGGAATACTTAACAAAGTAAGTGGAAAATTTGAACTATAAGAGAATACTGGAAAAATCACTCCAATCGAGGATATCCCTACCCATGCTGGGTAATTGAGAACTCTTTTTTCAAAATACTTTCTAGCAAGAACACCTAATAGCACTCCATTTAAACCTCGCAGCATTGGTGACAACCATTCCGGAGTGGAAACCTCATTTAACGCTACAAGAATTGCTATAAGCTGAAAGGAGAGCAATAAAAGCAGTTTGAAAGTATCCTTGCAAGCTACAAATGGAATCAAAATCAAGTTCGTGGCCCATTCTACTGACAAACTCCACAAAGGATAATTAAGTAGAAGTGCGGTAGGGCTAAAAATTTGCAACAATAGTAGACAGTTTACAATGACAGGAAGTGAAATATCAACGCCTGGTGATGAATTAGCTTCAGAGTTGCTATTTCGAAATCGAACAATTATTTCAATAGCAATTGTAAAGAGTAGAGTGGTATATGTCATTGGAGCTAATCTCAAAAACCTCTGAATTAGAAATTTAGAAATTTTTTCGCGCCTCATGCTCGTTGGAAATTTGGATGCTAGAACAAATCCGCTAAGCACAAAAAAGAAGTCAACAAAGAGATATAAATTCTCAGTCCATGTAACCAAACCACTTCCTAAATGAAATCCTATTACTCCGATTGCTGCAATCCACCTACTAATATCGAGAAGAAGAAAACGTTTGGGTAGGTGCATAATTAAATCATTAACTTTTTTGAACTCTAGGTATTGTGCCACTAATTATTTTAAGGCTGATATAGCAAATCATGAGCGTTTGAATTTCTAATAGAAAATCACCTAAGGGTTGGAGACCCCCGCTAGGATAACTTAAAAATATGATAAACACTAAGTTTACATTCATAATATATGAGAAATTTACTGGAAGCAGCTTCATGCTACTTACAAGAAGTGTAGCAATTATCAAGTATATCAATCTATAGTCGTAACTAGTTCCTAGAATAAAACAAGATACATGTATTAAAGTCACTGCTAGAAATGAGATATGTAAATAACTTAGCTCTTCGAATTTATTTTCTATAAATTTTAGGCCAGAAAATTTCCAAAATACAAATAGAGTGATGGCAGCAATCACTAGTATAGCGATGTCGATAGATATGGCTGTTGCTAGATTAAACCATTTTTGGTCTGTTAGATCAAAGTATTTACTCCACACAGAAAATCCAAATTGTGCAAGTGCGCCATCTGGGTAAGGTGTTCTAGTCATTCTTATGTCCGCTACGGCTGAATTTGTGCAAATGAGGAGTAAGACAAAACCAATAACTCGCCTTAAGTTATTCTTATCTAGCAAAAGAAAAAGTAACATTACTGGTGCTGTGTAAAACTTGAAAACAAGCGTTATTCCAGTAAATAGATATGCTAAGTATCTTGAATTATGATAAAACAGTTTACAGCTCACTATAATTAACATCGCAATAACGATATCAACGTTAGCTCTTTCGGCCAGAAGTAGTACTGGTGGGCTTGCCATAATCAAGAGCAACAAGTAAAGCGGAACAGTATCTTGAGTATCAGCTCTTAACCAAGCAAAAATAAGCACAAGTGTTAACATCAACAAATAGCCGATAACTTGCGAATTAGATTGTGATACTCCAATAAAATTTATAAAATGCAACAACGGACGTCCATACAGGTAACCAGGGCATGGACCAGTATCTGAATAAACTTCGGTTTGTATTAATTTATAGCAATCAGAAAATCTAAGAACCTGCCAAGTATCAAGAAAATTTCCGCCGCCCCAGATTGCCCAATAGCGCAAAGGTAGCCAGGTGGTTAACTGCATTCCAACAAAGAAAAGAAAGTAAAATGCAATAAATAGCAAGTTTGAATGATATTTTTTGTGATTACTCAAAGATGTTTTGGTAGATAAAACTAACTTTTTCAACATGGGCTATTTCTTTGCATTTGTAACACATATCTGTTGAGAGACTCTGATTCAGACCAAAATGGCGGTGACTCAGAACAATCCCATAAAGTAAAAACTTCTTTACTTCTGTACTTTACAGCTCCCCAATTTACAAAATTTTTTATATTTAAAGCTTTAGAAATTATCATTTCCAATTCTTTTAAGGTGTAACTTTTCGCAGATTTGAACTGATAACTCCTCAAGATTTTTGAATTCGGTGTCAAAATTTCGATTACAGATTCTCTAACCCCCCTTACAATGTCTTTAATATGTGTAAGATTTACTACTGAATCCCCGGGATTTGTATCGAGATTCTCTCCTTTAATTGCCGCTTGTAGCATCAAGTCAAAAATTTTATTCTTACGCCTACCACCATAGTTATCGTAGAGTATTATCTCAGTAGTTGGAATACTTCTAGATGCGGAAATTTCTTTAATCATTTTTCCTGCGATATTTTTGAACTGAGAGTATTCTGACCAGGGTTGTAGATTCTTAGGTGCATATTGTAAATATGTTGAGAAGAAAACAACTGGTGTATTAGTATTGAGACTATAACTTTTAATCGACTCGGCTAAGCCGACAATTGAATTTTCCATTTCATTAATTTGTCCCCGAGTTGGTTCTGGATAATATCTGTTTGCAGCATTAATCACTAATTTGAATTTTTCATTTGATTCTAAAAATTCCTTTGTGCAAGTAGATCCAGTGATAATAACTTCTGAGAAATTATTACTCAAATCATCTACAATCGCTTCACCTAAATTCCCGTTTCCTCCGATTACAAGGATTTTTTCAGAAACACCTTTCACTTCATTCCCAATTCTTGTGCATCGGCAAATTTCGATCTCTTTCGCTTATTAGCTTTGGGTTAATTGGCCACTCTACGTCTATGGAATCTAGATTAATCCCAGAATCTAGTTCAGCAATATAGTGTTTTGAACTTTGATAAAGAGTTATACAGTCCGTAATTGCTTGAAATCCATGGGCAACACCTGGTGGAATCAAAACTGAAGAAACTGCATCCGCCGACATAACTTGACTAATGGTAGATTTTTCAGTTTTCGAGCCAATTCGTAAATCATGGAGGACGTCAAATATTTGACCCTGAACAACCGAAACTAACCGCCAACTAGCAGATTTGCCTATTTGCAAATGCATACCCCTTGTAACTCCTTTCTTAGAGCGTGAATAAAAAGTTTCTTCTAATTTCCATGGTGGGGTTTCAGTCCAGGGAGTAGAATAAATCTTCACTAATTCTCCTCTTTCATCAATGTGTTTGAGACAATTGAAATACTGCACACCTTGAATTCCAATTTTATTAATAAATAACTCCTAATTGATTTTAAATTCGTTATCGAACCAACTTTTTGTTGCATCCACATAATAAATTGGGCGACCCAAAGTATCCTTATACACTCGTGCTAAATATAGGGCCAGAATTGCATTTGCAAACAAAAGTTCAAAACCTATAATTAATGAAATTAATGGGAACAAATCATTAAGACTATAAAAAGAATTAATCAACGCTAGTACAAGAAAAGATGGTATGGAAAGCAGTGAAAGATATGAAATCAGCCTCAGTGGCCAAGTTGTTGTTGTTAGAAATCCGGCAATAGCGAATTTCACTAGTCGTAGCTTTCTATATTTGCTGATTCCGTCCAATCTCCTCTTCCTATTATACGGATGAAATTTGGCTTGGAAACCTGAACGTGAGATTGTAGCCCTTAGAAATGGAAAACTTTTATTCTCCAGAATTATTGAATCCCTAACAACTTTTGTGAACATTGCAAAATTCCCAGCATTCACCACAAATGTATCATCACTTATTTTACTCAAGAATCTATAAGAGAATTCTCTAAATTTTGCAGTGAAAAAAGATTCTACTCTTTTGCCTCTAATTCCTACAGCCACAGCATTACCTGAAAGAATTGAATCAAAGAAATCTAAAATAATCTCTGGACTATCTTCACCATCAGCATCAATTAACACATAAACATCTGATAAAGAATTTTCAAGACCAGCTATTAGTGCTGCCTCATAACCAAAATTTCTAGTCAAAGTTAATATCCCTAAACACTTGAAAGTTTTATCTTGATTTAATAAAATGTCAAAACTTCTATCTGTTGAACCGTTGTTCACAAAAAGTACTTGAACTTTGATTAAATCTTCCAATTTTTTAATGCTAGGAGTAAGAATTTTAACAAACTCCTTAAGCACTTTCTCTTCATTAAATACAGGAATTATCACCGTGAGTAGCTTAGGTTTTTTCTGTAAAAGTAGAGGTCTCATTTACAATAAACTCGATTCTTGGCTTAGGACGAACTCAATTTCTTTTTTACACAGCTCCAGTGGCTTTGCTTGATTTAAGAATACTGATTTCCACCATTCAAATGTGGCTACTATTGCCTCTTCTTGAGTCCAAAGTGGCTCCCAATTCAACTTTTCCCTTGCGAGATTTGAATTTAAGTCTAAGTTCTCAGCTTCAACCATATTCTCACCGTCGCCATAGAAAATTTCAGACGTGTTTACCCACGTCTGATTAGCAATTGATACCAAATCTCTAACAGATAAACTTGGCTCACTTGGGCCAAAGTTAAGGGATGAAATCTCTTTTCCTTCCTTCAAAGCAATCGCTGTTAAGACATACCCGTGAAGTGGGTCAAGGACGTGTTGCCAAGGTCTGGTGCTTTGTGGATTTCTAATTTCTAACGATGTATTTTCCGTATATGCCCTAACAAGATCGGGCACTATTCGATTTTTGGCCCAATCTCCTCCTCCAATTACATTTCCAGCTCGAACAGCAACAACTTGTGGTCCACCATAAATTCTTTGAATGCTTTGCCATGCAATTATGGCATTCTCGGTCCCAACTTTACTTGCACTGTAAGGATCTTTTCCTGCCAATGGGTCGCTTTCAATAAATCTCATTTTATTATTTGTGTTTCTATATACCTTATCAGTTGTCGATACAACGATAGATTCCACAAATCCGCATTGAAAACTTGCATCTAGAACATTTACAGTTCCAATTACGTTTACTTCAAAAGTTTCAATGGGAGATTTATATGAATCTAGCACCAAAGGTTGTGCAGCTAGATGAAATATTAAACTAGGTTTTGCAAGCTTAATAAACTGTTTAATACCATCCCGGTTTCTTATATCGATAAAAGCCTCTTGAATTTCACCAAACCTATGAAGACGTTCGTAAAGTGAGTTTGGATCTGCTGGTAAGGATAAGCCGATTACTTCAATATCTAGAGCTTCCAATAAAAGTGTTAGCCAAGTACCTTTAAATCCAGTGTGGCCAGTCACTAGCACTGGGCCTGATAGTTTTTTGTTACGATTTCTTTGAGTAGCTTGCCTCATGAACTCATGTTACCCCACATTAACAACATTTATGGGAGAGTAGAAATGGGCTAAGGATGTCCTGCCAAATACTTCTCAACTTATCACTTATGGTAAAGGCTTTATCCTTCGTGAATCAAAAGTGTTTAAACACCTGTAATTCTGCGAAAGAATCGTATGGATGCTTTTATCATTCCAGTTCTTTGTGCTAATCTTAAACGATTGCTTAACTCAATTGGTTTTGAGTGAATAGTATTCAAAACTTTCTCACTCCTTAATCGCTCTATATGTCCGTTGCCCTCTTCTATTGCGCGAATCCATCTTGTATTATTCAAATCTAAGGGTGGCAGTAACTCTTTAGAGTGAATGTGAAGATTGACAGGATAAAATCTCTTTCCACTCATCTCAAGATTTAAACTAGTATGTTTGGTGGAATCTTCAGTAAGATTCCACTTATAATTACCTAAATCAATTTTAAAATCTGGATTTTTATATCCGGAAATCCTAAAACCATCTGTGTGAAAAGGATCTTGACCAAATAGATATTGACCAAGCGCAGCAGCATCAAAAATGACGTGTCTGAAATCTCCATTGAAATTTACCTCCCATGAATCACTGGGATATGTTGGTAGCTCCTCTATGATTTTTTTATTCAAAGCAACGCCTAATAAATCCATATCACTTAATAAAGTTTTTGTATTTAGATTAAGTATAAACAAAAGATGATTTAAGACCTCAAGATAATCCGCAAGAGATTTGATATACAGAATTGAGGCAATTCCTCTACTGCCGGAATATCGAGGAACTGCAACTTTATCAACTCTGACGTACAAGGTCTCTATCAATTCTGGGGAAAAAATAGGGTAAACATCAGATTCAAGATGAATAACTGGGCCATTTATGTACCTGCTTAGTAGATGAATTGCAAATAATCTTTCCACTGCGAACAGCCAGTATCCGCCCGAGATTTTTTCAAAAACATGAAACTTTTTTGCATATCTATCAAATCCCTTTGTTCGTAATTTTTTGTCGTACTTAATGATCGTTCCAGGGAATTCTTTCCAGTTGGTTGGGAAATCCGTAATCAAGTAAAGATCTACATCAGAAAGTTGGCTCCTAATTAATCTTGAAAAGGGAATTAGAGTGGGAGCGAGATTCTGCCCAAGGTGAACATAGACAACACTCGGTCTTTTCATCGACAATACTATAGGTCACTTTTCGCATCACTTTACAATTATGTGGAAGTCTTCGAGTATGATTTCTCTAGCACTTTTCGGCGTATTGAACACAAAAGGTGGGGTCAAGTTGAACGATGGACTTTCGAGTGAGATCAGTCAGCTAGTAGAAAAAGCTCTTGATAGTAGGCACGCAAAAAAACCTTTTGTAGCTGGCGAGAGTGATGTCCCAGTAACTGGAAAAGTCTTTGGGCACGCAGAACTGACAGCTGCGGTTGAATCGAGTTTAGATTTTTGGCTCACTGCAGGACCTTATACAGCCAAGTTTGAAAGTCAATTTGCTAAAACTGTAGGGATGCGGCACGCATTTATGGTCAATTCTGGTTCATCAGCAAATTTGCTTGCATTAACTTCATTAACAAGCCCAAAACATGCAGAGCGGGCACTCAAGCCTGGCGATGAAGTTTTAACTGTTGCAGCAGGATTTCCAACTACTGTTACACCAATTCTACAAAATAACTTAGTGCCCGTTTATGTTGATATTGATTTAGAAACCTATGTAGCAAATGAAACTGCACTTGAATCAGCAATTGGACCTCGGACAAAAGCCATAATGATGGCGCATACCTTAGGAAACCCTTTTAATTTAAATTTAGTACAAGAATTAGCTAAGAAATACAACCTCTGGATAATTGAAGACTCTTGTGATGCGCTTGGTGGGACGTACCATGGTAAAAATCTTGGATCATTTGGAGATCTATCAACTTTTAGTTTTTATCCAGCTCACCATATTACAACCGGTGAAGGTGGGGCGGTGTTGACTAAAAAGGCTTTTCATAAAACCATAGTTGAATCTTTCAGAGATTGGGGTCGTGATTGTTGGTGTCCACCCGGCTGTGACAACACATGTCTTAAGCGTTACGAGTGGCAACTTGGCGACCTGCCATCCGGATACGATCATAAATATACTTATTCAAATTTAGGGTATAACTTAAAATCTGGAGACATTCAAGCTGCTATTGGGTTAGCGCAACTTGAAAAACTGAATTATTTTGTTGCCAGTCGTAAAAAAAATTGGGCGTATCTTCATGATCATCTAAAAGGTTTAGAGGAATTTCTGATATTACCAAAACCCACTGAAAATAGTGAACCTTCATGGTTTGGATTTGCCTTAACGGTAAAAGATAATTCACCAGTGTCAAGGAATGATTTAGTGATGAAACTTAATGAGATGAAAATTGGAACTAGATTACTCTTTGGAGGAAATCTTCTTAGACAGCCAGCATTTATAGGTACTCCTAGAAGAGTTATTGGCAGTTTGATTAATTCAGATATAGTCATGAATAATAGTTTCTGGGTAGGAGTATGGCCAGGTTTAACCCAGGAGATGTTGCTTTATGTGGTCGAGAATATTCATAAGATTTTTAGGTCTAGTAAGTGAAAGTCATTATTCTTGCCGGCGGGTTAGGAACAAGAATTTCAGAAGAAACCGCCAACAAACCAAAGCCTATGGTAGAAATTGCTGGAAAGCCAATGTTGTGGCACATCATGAGCATCTTTGCTAAACAAGGGATTACTGAATTCCTGATAGCAACTGGGTATAAGGGAAATGTAGTCAGCGAATGGGTAAGAACGGTCTCTGAACCATGGGAAATTCGTGCAATCGACACGGGCCTTGACACTCAAACTGGCGGCCGGATTGCAGAATGCATGAAATCGATACCTGATGAAAGAGTTTTTGCAACATATGGAGATGGTCTAGGAAATATCAATTTGAAATCTTTAGTTGATTTTCATCAACACCAAGGCAAGTTAGCCACCGTTACTGCAGTCAGGCCACCAGCACGCTTTGGCGTTCTACAATCCGAAAACGGTGTCGTAACGCGATTTGGAGAAAAGAATCAAGCCGATTCTGGTTGGATAAATGGTGGATTCTTTTTACTTCAGCCACAGGTTCGGAAATATGTCCATGATCTTTCTGAACCATTCGAATCTGGCGCTCTACCTCGGTTGGTTGAGGAACGTCAGCTTATGTCCTTCCACCATACTGGATTCTGGCAACCAATGGATACTCTGAGAGAGAAGCAAGATCTTGAGAAACTAGCTGCAACCAATCTGCCTCCTTGGTTGGCCGCCCTATGAAGGAAGCTGTTGAATTTATTGCCTTTGCTTACAATTTAGCGCAGGCTTGGCTAGAACTCTTTCGTACAATGGTGTCGGTGGCTCAGAAGTAAACATATTACACTTTTAGATTTATTGTTGTTGACAGCTATTCTGCTGATAGAAGATGGGGTCTAATAAAAGAGAAGCAAAGGCATGACCACTGTTTTAAGGTTATGAAAATAAGAATAAATCTTGCTCTGGGTAATGCGCTAGAATGCAGCCTGGGCACACAACTAAAGATGCCTAAATGATAATGACACATGGCTTAGTTTACGAGGAAGTTAGACAGACGTAGCAGTATTTAGTTGAAGAAAAATCAGGCAATTTCCAACCATTGTCTCCATTCTGAAATTCCAGTTTCAAAATCCTTCTCTGGAAATTCTGGGACATCGAGTGGCACGTAATTATCCACTTTATTTGAATATACGTCCGACACATTTACATTGACGCCAAATTCTCTCGCTATAACATGCGCAAGAGTTTCAATACTAATAACATTCTTGGACCCTATTTGAGAGTTTACAGGAGGAATCGATATGCAATTTGAAAAGATTTGATGAACGGCGTCTGCAGGGTGTAAGTAAGTGCGTAGATTGTTTGGGTTCCCCTTTATGACAATTGGCATTTTTCTAATGGCATTTCTCATGAATTCTCCAATTACGAAATGGCGGTCAAGTTGTAATCCCTGGCCGTAAAATGTAAAAAGCCTGGGGTTTCTAACTCTCATCAATGGTTCACATACTTTGCTGTGCAGCCACTGCTCAAGAATGAGTTTTTCGGCAGTGTAACAATCACTACTTGTATATTGAACCTTTTCAGAACGTGGAATTCCAGCTTGGGATCGTGAGGATTGGGTGTAAACAGCGCCACTGCTTAAGTGGACAAAAATAACTTCGTGTTTAGGCAGGAATTTTATTACACTTCTAGGAAGCTCTAGATATGACTGTGGGTTTATTTCAAGAGGTTTGCCAGCGTTTGAAGTACTAGAAGCGGCATAAATTACTACCGTGCGCGTCCCGCCCAAGTGCGAGAATGAAGTTTCATCCATGGAGCCGATTGGAACTATTGTTCGGTTAGGTAAGGTGCTTAAAGAATCAAATTCTGAAATCTTCACTTTATCTCGCACTAGGAGGTAAAGCCTTCCCCGAAACAAATCTTGTGCTTGCATGTATGCCAGTGAGGTTGAAATCCATCTACCTAAGAAACCAGAGGCCCCAACGATAACGAAATTTACCGATTCCAATTCTTGAAATTCAGATGCGAAGCTTTCACTAATCGATTGAATGTCGCGTAACGGTAACACTCCATACTTTTCCATTTATACAGTGGGGTTACTCAAGTCCAATAATGCGGATGGGCGTAGAGGATAATTGTGTGGAAGTAACGCAATAGAATCGTCGATTATATAAGGATACTGATCATGAATGAATCGATCCATTTCTGTTTTCGGTGTAATCAATGAATTGGGTGGGAATTGCATATCAATCATGGCGTACCCCTTTGGGATTTGCATTTCTTGCAATTCTGTTTCAGAGTTTACCCTAAAGTAGGGTATGCCATAGGCTTTAGATAATGCTTCAAAATTTGGCACTGTGTATCCCAGGCCAGTAGCAAAGTAACGGCTTTCGAAGTAGGAATCCTGAAATTGTTTAATAATTCCATAACCAAAGTTATTTTGAACAAAAACAGTTATGGGTAAATTGTAAGCAACAATTGTTTGAAGTTCTTGGATATTCATTTGAAGACCACCGTCTCCGATGAAACAATAGACTTTTCTTTCTGGGTTCAACAACTGAGCACCAATCGCTGCGGGTAGACTGTAACCCATAGGCGAGTTTCCGCCGGCCGTAAATAGAAAGGATGAGTCTGGTAGATAGCTTTGATACACCCAGCACAGATTTGCGCCACAATCAGATACCACAATCGCATTATTCTCAAATTTTGATTGGGCAATTCTCACTGCTGTATAGGGGTTAAATTCTCCTTCCTTAACTGCTCGATCAAATCCTTCCAACATGTCAGACTTCATTTTTTTTGCGCTCTCGGGCCAGGAAGTATTGCAATTAATGTCAACCAAAATTGAGTTGACATCCGCAAGGTCACACTGGATCCCTCTATAGTTTTCTAAATTCTGGTATTTCTTGAGCTCTTCCACGTCAATATCAAAGACGGTTATCTTTGCGTAGGGCGCAAAACCTCTGGGGTTGCCTGTTCGCTGTCGATTATCAAGACGGCTACCAAATACAATTAAATTGTCTGCAGCCTGAACAAGCCAATTGGCGTGTCGAGCACCGTAAACACCGAGTGAACCAAAGTACAGATCTCTAGATCTGTCCAAATAAGTCAAAGCTCCCCATGTGCTCACATAGGGAATGTGATTTCTTTCGCACCAGTCTTGAATTCTTGGTGCAACTCCTGATAGCGCCGCCCCGGCCCCGATGACCACAACATTCCTCTCAGCTTCACAAATTACTTGTCGTAGGTCTGTGCCAGTTAGCTCCTTCCTTATGATCCTAATCTCCGTTAATGCTTTTTGACGCTGATTCAAGGTTACTTCAGCTTTTTGAATATTCATTGGTACATCTAATAAGACGGGTCCCATCCTGCCCGAAGTTGCTATATGAATTAGGTTTGGAAGCGTGGAGATTAGTTCTTCAACACTTTCAATTTTTTTGGCATACTTTGTAATTGGTGCAACCATTGCGGCAATATCTGTCTCTTGAAAACCAGCCTGCCTTACATTTGCGCCAAGGGCTTCGCGACTTTCAATTTGATTTACCTGTCCTGTTATGTGAATACTGGGGATTGAGTCAAACCATGAGCAGGCGATTCCGGTAATCAGATTAGTTGCCCCCGGTCCACTAGTCGCTACAGTAACTCCAACTTTTCCTGTAGTGCGCCAAATCGCATCGGCAGCCATTGCTGCTGCCTGTTCGTGTTGAAAACACACGTACTTAGTTCGAGGATTTCTACCTATTGCATCAACAATAAAGGCACATGCACCACCAGTTACTAAAAATGCTGATCCACAGCACTTTTCGGCAATAAAGTCAGCAACTAAATCTGCTGCTGTGTATGTGGAAACGGTCATTCAACACTCAAATCTCTCTGGTTTGCGGGTCAAGATTGCCCAGCTACATATAAGTTTTGGATAGACTTGTGCAAACTAATATGATGAGACACCTCATGAAACAGAGTATACATTCTTTAAACCAAAAGAGGGTTTCTTCTGAACCCATCTCGTGGTTAACTTGCTACGACTACTCTTTTGCCGCCGCTCTCAACGATTCTGCACTGGATATGATCTTGGTTGGAGATTCTGGTGCGATGGTGCTGCTTGGGTACCCGGACACCGTTCCTGTAAGTATGGACGAGATGATTATCCTCTCTGCCGCAGTCCGGCGCGGAGCGCCCAATAAGTTTATCGTTGGTGACATGCCCAAGGGATCATATGAGACTTCTGATTACGAAGCCGTAACTAATGCGATGAGATTTGTCAAAGAAGCTCAATGCGATGCAATAAAACTTGAAGGTAGTGGATTAATGGCTCATCGCGCAAAAGCGATTGTAGCCGCTGGAATCCCGGTGATTGGGCACATCGGATTAACGCCTCAGTCTTCGGCGGCGTTCGGTGGATATCGAGTTGTTGGGCGTGATAATGAAGAGCTAAAACGATTACACAACTCCGTCAAAGAACTTGAAAATGCGGGAGTCTTTGGCATTCTTATTGAAGCAATTCCACCTCAGTCAGCTAAGAAACTGGCTGAATCAGCAAACACAATTATTTTTGGGATAGGTGCTGGGAAATTTACTCATGGGCAATTGTTAATACTTCATGACTTACTCGGTCTGTATCCAAACTTTAGACCAAAGTTTGCTAAAAACTATATACCCGCTGTTGTCTCCCAGTTTTTAACCAGGATTAATTCTGAGCAAGACTTGATTGCATACGGTAGGGCTACTAGAAAAGATGGGTTGTATGAACTGACGCGGCTCGCGGTCGAAGCATATGTGAGTGAAGTTAAGTTGCGTCTATTTCCAAATGAAGCTTACAGCTATAAGGATTAGTTATGGTGTCGTGGCAATCAAGAATTAATCCTCAACCTATGTTTGATGTTCTAACTATGGCACGCCAGAGAGAGTCCATGGGACATTATGTGGCGAGAATGGAAATTGGAGATACTCCGGGTTTTCGTAATGACTTTATCCATGAATTAGTTGCAAAGTACTCTTCGTCCCCGTATCGATATTCTCCATCACGAGGAGAAGATGTGTTGATTGCAAAGGTGTTAGAAACGCAGTGGCCGAATTACCACCATGAAAATGTTGTCATCGGACCAGCAAATTTCCTAATAACAGCGGCACTAGCAAGCGTTACAACGCCTGGAGATTTAGTAATGCTTCCAGACCCCGGATTTGCCACATATAAACTTGCTGCAGATTTTTTAGGTCTAAAAACGCATTATTATCCTGTTTATCAAGACGGCAAACCATTTTTCCCAAATTTAAATGAATTCACTTTTCCGCGTGGGTTAACTCCGAATGCAATCATTATTAATAATCCATCTAATCCCCTTGGGATAGCATTTGAAAGTGCTCAAATTTTTGATAGTTTGCAAAGTTTGATCCGAATCGGAACTCGCATTATTTTCGATGAAACTTACGTAAACCTTGTTTACGATGATACTCAGTCTTATGTAGATGACATAGAGGCAATTCGATTAAGGTCCTTTTCGAAAGAAAACTGTGCGCCAGGTTTACGAATTGGTTTTGCAGTTGCGAATTCTATAGAGGCAAAAACTATGTCAGATTTAATGTCTTTATCCATTTCTTGCTTACCCCAATTTATACAATTTGCAGTAGCCGAATATCTGGGTTCGCAACGGGCGATTGAATTCACGGAAGAGGTAAAAACTGAAATGACAAGAAGACTTCAATTTCTAGCAAGTGCTATCCCAGATGGTTTTTTACAAACAAAATCTAATGCAGCGTTTTACGCACTTGTAGATATGGGGACTAGGGGTGGGGATGAAGGTTTCTCATTTTTGCTGAATAAGAATGTTTCAACTTGCCCAGGTTCAAAATTTGGCAAAAATTCTAAGGGCAGCGTTAGGGTAAGTCTCGCAGGTTCGGCAAAAACATTTGTGACTGATGTCCAAATGCTTTCTTCTGCTCTTAATGAATGGGGGAACCCGTGAGTAAAAGCCTGACCAACCTCGCAAAAGGAGTAAAGTTAATGTCCTAACAAACTTCCATTGAGTATCGGTTGGGGAAACTAATGACGCTTGTCCAAAGGGTATTGATTTCCGCACAATCTCTTGTTGATCGGTTTGGTATTTTGGACTCTAAGGTGGGTAGAGGGGTTTACTTCAAGGTATACCTCTTTTATAAGAAAAATTACGAAAGCAAGAGTCTGCGGGAGGCCTTGAAGTACTTACAGCTCAGTGCCCAAAACGTATCTATACGAACCACGCTCGATATCGGAGCACACATAGGGTCTTCAACCTACTTGATAGGAGAAGCTTTTCCAGATTCACAGATCATTGCCTTTGAACCTGACTTACGAAATTGCCAGTTTTATCGCCAGATTCATTCTCGGCAAATTTCCCAACGGAAGATTGTTCTGGTCGAAAAAGCAGTTTGGAAGACTTCGGGCAAGATTCCATTTAGCTTTGAGAAAAGCAATACAGCCAACAATAAATTCAGTCCTCAGTCAAAACAATCGGTATCTTGCATCTCGATTGATGACTATGTTAAGCAAAATCGACTCAATATTGATTTAGTCAAGATAGATGTACAGGGTTTTGAACTCGAAGTTCTCCAGGGGACTGTACTTACTCTGACTCAACAAAAACCCCTAATCTTGATGGAAATTGATTTGGAATCGTTGAATTGGCGAAATCACGATCTTGCTCACCTAGTAAAGAGTGTCAGGCGGTTTGGATACCGGATTGTTAACACTAGAGATGGATCTGAAGTAACAGAAGTTGAACTAGAATCGCTTCTTGAAAATAACCATTGTCTAGACTTTCTTCTTGAGCCATCGTTGAGTTAGGTATGGTAACAACCTGACAAAAATGAATAAGAGTTGTAAACCATTCGACCACCTTCGAATATTGGTTTGACCATAGGACCGTGCAAGATAGTGAATGGGTATGCTTCTTACGCTAGATCCAGAGATAAAAGCGGCTGCAATCAGGGAGAAGTCTCCGAATGGATCTCGATTAATGATCTGATCCGGACAAGATTCGAGCAAGTTTCGGCTAAAGATCTTGGTTCCGCACAAGGTGTCAAACTTCCTTAGAAATATTATGGCCCAGAGTAGTGAAAAGGCTTGATTTCCAAGATAATTTAGTGGCTTCATCGCTCCAGGCTCTCGCTTACCCTTCAACCTGTCCCCTGTCCAAAGCGCTGATGGGTCTTTGCGAGCTAACGCAATCAATCGCATCTGATCTTCAAAGTCAACTGTGCCGTCAGCATCCCAGATCATGATCTGCTCTGAAGAACTTATCTTCAGTCCGGAAATTACAGCATTGAACTTATCCTTACCATCCTGTTGGATGGCTCGAATACTTCCGGGATGTTCCAATTCCAGCTCCAACGCAACTCGCCAGGTTTCATCAGCAGAGCCACCTTCACAGATAATTATTTCTTCTGAGGGTAGTTTGTCTCTCAGAAGTGCCACAATCCTCGGCAAATTCTGTTCTTCATTTTTGGCAGGTAGAATGATAGATAGGCGCACGCCGCTAGAGTACTGCTTAGAGTGGAGGCCACTATCTTCCTTGATAGTTTCAGGGGTGTGTTTGGCGCTCTAAAAAAGAATTGGATTGTATTCGCTTCATTTATCGTGGGACTTCCGGTGCTCTATTTATCAATAACAGGGCCTCTAGATGCATACCATGAAGGAGCTATTTTTCCTCCTGGAGTTGCTGTTGCTAATGGACTTACCATATATAGTGAAGTGAATCATCAATACGGTTTCGTACACATATATATCAATGCACTTTTCTTCAAGATATTTGGAAGTTATCTCGTCGTTTACCGAATGATTGGTCTGATCCTCTTATTGGCTAATTCGTACCTACTTTACAAAATTCTTTGGAAGTTCATCAGCAAGAATCAAGCACAAATTCTAGCAATTTCGACTCTGATGATTTCTCCGACTTGGAGTATTATAAATTCGAATGAGCTGGGAACTGTCGGTCCGTGGCCAAATGTCTATGGAATAACTTTCACACTTCTCTCAATCTTGTTTTGGTGGAAAGCCCTGAATGACAATTATCCTTTTATCTGGTCGTCTCTTTCGGGCTTCGCTTCGGCGTTGGCAGTAGGTGTCAGAATTCAGTTTCTCTTGGTGGTCATCTTGCAAATTTCATTGTTAATTTACTTATTTTGGAGGCGAAGACTTCGCTCGAATCTTCTGGTGACGTGGTTTGCTGGAGCTGCGACTGGATTCATCTTGTTGATCTCATTCCTATCAATTCAAGGTGCCCTCAATGATGCATACGAGCAGTTAATTGTAGTTTGGACTATGGAGGCCCCGAATTCTCCAAAAATTGGTGGTCAAGATTTACTTCGGACTCTCCTACTATTCTTCTTCTTTGTTGGCACATCAATGCTCTTGGCTTCAGGCAAAAGGTGTTTCAAGTTACCGATGGGCCAGATAATTGCACTTACATCTCTTGGGGTTCTCTACTTCATGATAAACTTCACAAGTTTTTTCAATAGCTGGCCTGAGAAGATTGCAAAAGCTGCAATACATTCCCTTGGTCAAGTCCTTTTTTCAGTTGCAATCTTCTTAACATTATCTTTCTTGTACTCTCTCTTTAAGGACCTGATACCTAGAAATCAGAGTATTTCACCTGATTTCTCAGTCGAAGATAGAGGTTTCTTCTTTTTTGTCATCTCAATTTGCATGGGTATGTTCGCGCAGTTCCATAATCTAAATAGCAACTATCTTTGGATGTGTATACATCCGTTCTTGGTTTGGTTTGTCTTGCGATTCAAACCCTTTGCTGAAGGTAAATTCAGATCAAAACCCTGGGCGGCAGTCAACAACTTCATTGTCTTTGCGATTATTGCATCATTAAGCCTATCCTTAGCTAAGATTGATTTTTCGCGATTTGCTTACTCCACAGAAATGCTTAAAGGGGTTCAAGAACATGAAAAATGGAAACGAGATTTAGTAGATGAAAATTTCGAATTCATAAGAAGTCTCAATGCTGAAGGCAAAATTCGCTTGGACTGCAGTGCTGGCTTGTACTCCGTTGATGAAGACGGCTACATACTAGATAGTAAGTGGACATGGAATGAAATTCCCTTTGAATGGAGAAAGGCAAACATTGAGTCAGCCATACCCGGTCATCTAGTTTTAGCTTGCAATGAAGGTGGGCCCTGGACAGCCATCTATAAAAGCCTTGTTGCGCAGGGTAGTCTCGAAGTTGTAAAAAGTAATGACAGTTTCACTGCATATCGTGTCAAGAAAAAGCCTAAAGTTTTGACCTATTGATGGAAGTGGGCCCTGTCGGGATCGAACCGACGACCCACGGATTAAAAGTCCGTTGCTCTACCGACTGAGCTAAAGGCCCCAATATTTCATTACTTTAATGTACCTGTGAATGATTTAGAATTGACAACTTATTCCATAATCTATCAAGTAAAGTATAGCGAATTCTTGACTTACTTCAAATAATAATCGATTGTGGGGTCACTTTGTGTTTAAGAATAGTCAGTATTGCATAGGTTGCTTTAACTAATTTTAGTTACATACTACGAGAAAAGACATAAACTTCACTTGCTTAGTCCAAGCTTTCTCTAATTTTCTTACTGAAAAAAGTAAACAAGTTTCCATAAGATTTCTTTTCGATACTTATTTAGCTTCCCTAAAATAGGACACCGTTTAAACTCATGTCAAATAATTGGATGGCTGTGTTCAGGTTTAGTGGCCCTAAAATGTAGTGAGCGCATAAAAAAAGTATATCTTTTAGACGAAAGATGCCCAGATTCAATAATTTGTTGATTATCTCTAAGCAAATACTCTTGGATTAATTCTTTGCTGTACATAGCCGCATAACAGTTTGGAGATCTGGGGCATATTGCTTACCAGACGATTTTTTCATACATATCCTTCTTTTTTAAAAGATAAATTTGTGACATTCCTAAAAGCTATCTCTAAATTATGTATATGTTCGATAACTTGAGAACATAGAACTAATGAAAAAGATCTATCAATATCTTGTTGTGTATTTAAGTCAAAAAACTCAAAGTTTCTATCATTATGTGGATTATCTATTCCAAAATATGTAATTTCAATATTGGGGAAATTCTTTATTAATATTTCAACTTCCTAATTCTTTGAAGTTCCTCCCACAAACACAACTGTTGAAAAGGGGGGAATTCTTAACCACCTCTTCGAATTTATCAACAACGAGCCAGCGTATAATGTATGGTCCCATGGCTTAGTTACATAATGCAACTTAATGTCCAATATATTATGGATTCTCAATATTTTCACTAAATGATGCTTTATGAAGTCTATTCCGAATTGCTAATGCCAATCCATCTCCATTTGGTGGAACTACCACAATTTTAGTCAGACCTTTTCTATCACCAAGTCGAAATGCGTTGTAGAGTTGACGTGCATATTGTTCAACATTCCGCGGTGACGCAAGTCTGATCGCTCCGTTTGGGGTTTTTACATTACTTAAAGCAATATATCCGTCACCATTTTCAGTTATGGTATTTAAAATAACTCTGGCTTGTGGTGCATAATGAGTATCTAATAATCCAGGCGCTTTGATATATATTTTGTCTTCACTTAAACTTGATTTAAACTTCGTAACTTTTTCTATCATATTATCAGTTATTGCCCCTGGTCTTAATATATTGGGTGAATTAACTGTGCAGTGAACAATAGTTGATTCGATTCCGACAAATGAATTTCCACCATCAAGTATTAGATCTCCAAGGATCAGATTGGTTCCAATTTCATCAAAAACTGCACTTGAATTTGTGGGTGAAACTGCCCCAAACCTATTCGCACTTGGAGCCGCGACCCCTAACCCGCCTAACTTTTCAAACTCACTAAGAAGTGCAAGTGCTACCGGGTGTGAAGGAACTCTAACTCCAACATTTTCTTGGCCGCCAGTTATAAAGTCTTTAGCAATTGCACTTCTTTTTAAGATTAGTGTCATAGGTCCTGGCCAAAACTCTTTAGCAAGTTTTTTTGCATACTCTGGAATATCAACTGCCCATTTTTCTAATTGATTAATGGATGAGATATGAACAATCAATGGGTGATCAGTTGGCCTCCCCTTAACGGCGTAAACTCGACTAACTGCTTTTTCATTAGTTGCATCAGCCCCTAATCCGTAAACAGTCTCAGTTGGAAAAGCAACAAGATGGCCATCCTTTAATGCTTGGGCAGCTTTTTTGATTTCAACTTGCGTGGGATTGCTGATGATTTCCATACATAAATCATCCCATTTAACTAGTTTTGATATGAAGTAGATGACCGATACCCTTCTCCTTCTGGTCCCCATCGTCTAGTGGCCTAGGACGTCGCCCTTTCACGGCGTTAACACGGGTTCAAATCCCGTTGGGGACGCGTCGAAGTTGAGTTAAATTCTCAGCTTTGAAGGTAAGGCCCAGTAGCGCAGTTGGTTAGCGCGCCGCCCTGTCACGGCGGAGGTCGCGGGTTCAAGTCCCGTCTGGGTCGCAAGTGCTTAACTGCACTTTGATTGGCTGAGTAGCTCAGTT
>Ga0315904_10002161_pt1 | contig 30712 bp, 19 predicted proteins | sample LakEriMetagenome_6_FD_203529 | JGI IMG/M metagenome (GOLD analysis project Ga0315904, IMG submission 203529) | Freshwater fungal communities from buoy surface, Lake Erie, Ohio, United States - Buoy 12 MA120 | ecosystem: Environmental > Aquatic > Freshwater > Lake | place: USA: Lake Erie, Ohio...
CGCAAATCGCCGATCGATCTCATGGATCTGGCCAGAAAATCGCAACGAGATTCGTCCTTCGACGAGTTGGGTTATCCCTTGACCGTTCTGTTCCGCGACTCGGACAAGGTGCCGATGAGCGATATCCACGCCGTGGCAGAGCAAGGGGCGACCCGTCTGATCCTTGAAGAGGACGGTCTCACGGTACGAGCCGAAGGGGATCCCGTTCCCGCGACCGATTCGTATACGGTTGATTTTCGAACGAGCGGTGCAACCATCACCGAACTGCAATTGCATGCGTTGCCCCATCCATCGCTCGGTCAGAACGGACCGGGACGGACCCCGCATGGGAATTTCGTCCTCTCGCATATCCAAATCGAAGTCCAGAGTCTTGGGGAATCGATTTGGCGCGAGGTCGCCGTGCAATCGGCCCACGCAGACTACGAACAGCCGGGCTACCCCGTTGCAGCAGCGATCACCGCCGATGCGGGAGGCTGGGGAATCGGACTCGGTGGCAACGTTGCTCGTACCGCGCGATTTGTATTCGCAAAACCGATCTCCTTGCCCGAGGGTGGGCTATGGCGAGTCCGATTGCAGTTTCAACTCGGCAGCGGACACTCGCTCGGTCGATTCCGGCTTGCGATGGGCTCGGACACTGTCTCCACACCACTCGATCCCCCAACGATCGCCGCGCGATGGCACCAGCTCGTATCGCAGTGGCAACAAGAACGCGAGCGGCGGCGCGAGCACAATCGCGCATTCACGGTCCTTACCGATTTTTCCTCGAGTGAACTGCCCGAAGATTGGGTGGCCGATGGAGCCGGGGTCGCCAACGGTTGGGTAGCCGAAGGAACACCGCGCATCGCGCTCGAGGGGGATGCAATCGTCGCCGATTTGCTACCTCGCGGTATTCATACCCACGCACTGTCTCCTAAGTTGGCAGGCGCGATTCGATTGCCGGAGCCGGAACGGTTTCCAAAAACCTTCGTCAGTACTCGATTGGCAGGGGGGATATGGGCGGGTGTTCGCCACATCCCGCAGAACGCGTTCCTCAACGAAGGCCCCTTCTTTTTTGACCCCGCCGCTGGGTTCGCTTGGACCCCGTTCACGAAATCTTCCATGCGTTACGGAGTCACTCGCATTCTCTCCGAGATCTCGACTCCGGACCTGAACGCGAATTTTCCTCCGCGCACCGGCGTGGCTCGCATGGGAACCACCACCCTCCCCAACGACGATAACGGATACAACAAACCGGGTTGGTTTAGCCTGACTCGCGTCGTCGCTCACGATGCCCCCGGCAAACCTCTCGACGACCTGGAGGTCTATGCGCCTTTGTTCGCCGAATCCTCGACGGCGAGCAACAATTCAATAAACACAAACATTTCTGAATGGTACAAACAAGCGATCGAGCGATGGAAACTCGGAACGGCAGTACCCGGGGACGCAAGGCTGATTCAGGGTTTGATTGATCGCAGGATTTTGGGCAACCGGCTGGAAGCCTATCCGGAGATAGCGGAATTGGTCGCGCGGTATCGGGCGATCGAATCGACGATTGACTATCCCCGGAGCGTCAACAGCATGGATGAACGCGGCGTGCAAGCGATCGACTACCGATTGAACGTGCGCGGGGATGTTCATCAGGAGGGACCGGCGGTCCCGCGAAACTTTTTGGAGGTGTTTGCAGGGGGACATTCTGTGGGCCAATCTGCGTCGAGCGGGCGATTGGAACTGGCCAACTATTTGTCGAGTCCCGAGAATCCGCAAACCTCTCGGGTTTATGTGAATCGGGTCTGGCAATGGATCTTTGGAACCGGGATCGTCGATACGCCGAGCGATTTTGGGAAGTTGGGTGGGCGTCCATCGCATCCTGAATTGCTTGATTGGCTCGCGCTTCAGTTCATGCAGGAGGGTTGGTCGACGAAGCAACTGATTCGCCGCTTGGTGTTGAGCGAGACGTTCCGGCAATCCGGCCTGGGTTCGCCTCGGGCAAACGAGGTCGACCCAGGCAACCGCTTGTTGCATCATTATCCCACGCGTCGCTTGGAGGCTGAGGCGATTCGGGATGGGATCCTCGCTGCATCGGGACGTTTGGATCGATCGCTCTACGGTCGTCCGATCCGGCCGTTTCGCGGAGCGGTAGATGTCCAGAAGCGGCTGTACTCCGGGCCGATGGACGGGGATGGTCGCCGCTCCATTTATCTGGAGATGTCGGTTATGCAACCTCCGGAGTTTTTGGTGGGTTTCAATCTGCCCGATTTGAAGTTGCCCGCAGGGCGGCGCGACGTGACCAATGTTCCGGCGCAGGCTCTGTTGCTGATGAACAGCCGATTCGTGACCGAGATAAGCCAGAAATGGGGAGAGAGTTTGATTCACGACTCCAGTGCGGATCCCGGCGAGCGGATCGAACGCATGTTCTTGACGGCTCTCGGGCGGGCTCCAACGCGCGAGGAGCGGCAGCGATGGCTGGCGGCCGCTCAGGAATTTTCGGATAGCCAAGAACCGATCATGACCGATCGCGCGGTCTGGAGCCGGCTGGCCCATGCGTTGTTCAACACCAAAGAATTCCTTTATTATCGGTGAGCGTCATGGCAGATCCTCGTTTCGCGCAGCGGCTCGTTTCACGCAGGTCGTGGTTGCAATCGTCGTCGGCAGGGTTTGGCTGGCTCGCCTTCGCGGGGCTCGCGCACGCCGAGGGCAAAGGGGCGATCGAGCCTCGGGCCAAGAATATTATCTTCTGTTTTATGGATGGGGGGCCGAGCCATGTCGATACGTTCGATCCCAAGCCGATGCTGGCCAAACATCAAGGAGAGAAGATTGGCGAATCGGCGGTTTCGATTCGTTCCCAGTCGGATGCCAACCGCGTGTGGCTCGGGAGTCCGTGGGAGTTTCGGCAGCGCGGGGAAAGCGGTTTGTGGGTCAGCGACTTGTTTCCTCGCATCGCCGACGTTGCGGATCGATTGTGCGTCGTCCGCTCGCTGGTCGGGGAGTTGCCGCTGCACGGCCAACAGAACTTGCTCCTCCACACGGGTCGGATCCTCGGGCAAGCTCCCAGCATGGGCGCTTGGGTGAATTATGGACTCGGTTCGGAGAACAGCCATCTACCTGGGTATGTTGTGCTCAATAACGACTGGGTACCCAACGGAGGATTGGAAAATTTCGGCAGCTCGTATCTTCCGGCTTCGCATCAAGCGACCATGATTCGGGCGGCAGGGGTTCCGGTCGATCACATTGTGCCGACGCTCGCGCAGCCGATGCAGAAGCGATTGCTCGCCCTGCTCGAGGAGCAGGACAAAAGCTATGCGCGCGACGTGTCGGATCCCGGTGCGGTGGAAGGGGCGATCGCCAACTACGAGACCGCGTTTCGAATGCAGAGCGAGCTTCCCCAAGTCGCCGATGTATCGCAAGAGCCCGAACACATTCACAAGCTGTACGGACTCGATTCCTCCGACGAGCATCAGCGGTTGTATGCCCTGCAGGCTCTTCGCGCGCGGCGGTTGGTGGAGGCTGGGGTCCGATTCGTCGAGATCACCTGTCCCAGTTTCGATGGCAACAATTCACCTTGGGACCAGCATGGTCAACTCAAGGTCAACCACGAGAAGAATGCTCGCATCACCGAGCAGTCGGTTGCTGCGTTGATTGTCGATTTGGAGCAGCGTGGGTTGCTCGATGAGACGATTGTGCTGTGGGCGGGTGAGATGGGACGCACGCCCCACACTCCGGCGGTCAACGAGGGGTGCGGGCGGGACCATCATGTGAATGGGTACACGATTTTCATGGCTGGGGGTGGGTTTCGTCCCGGATTTGCTTTTGGCCAAACCGACGAGTTCGGCAATTCGGTTGTCGAGGACCCGCTCGACATCCACGACATCCATGCGACGATCCTGCACCAGATGGGAATCGATCACCAGCGATTGACGTTTCGTCATGGAGGCCGCGACCATCGCTTGACCGACGTCCATGGTCGTGTGGTCAAAGACATTCTACAATCGTGATTCAGCGTTATTCCTCAACTTGAATCGACAGATTGGGATCCCCTTCCTTTGGGATGGTGACTTTGATCCGAGGTTGCTTTGGATTTCCGTACCTACCTTTCAGCCGATCTGGACCACCGCCACCGCTACCTTCATCACCGAAGAGGGACATTTTCGGCTTTTCCGCTTCGGTTGCAGTGGGCCAAACCACAGTCACACCATACTCCCCTGGGATAGCCCCATCATCCGTGGTGAATGTTCGGACCACAAACGACCCGTTCGCATCCGCAACCGCTAACGGCTTGGGATCGTTGATCCGTTTCGAATCGGTCGGATGAAAAACGATGAGGGCTTTTTCACAAGCTTGCCCTTTCGTTGTCTTGATCACACCGCGGGTGGGTGCGGTCGTAACTGATGCACCGCACCCTGCGGCGAGCGCCCATGGAATCAAGAGCCCTAGCCGGGTTGGAAATTTTCTCATAGGAGCAAAGGATTCAATCTGAAGGCAAAATGGGGAGTATCGTTATCGACCTGGAACACAGGTCAATTGCTGGAGGTGCCTGGAGCCAGTTCCGCTGCGGTCAGACCCGAACCGCGAGCCGTAAGAAGCGCTGCATATACCTGGGGCGAGATGGTTTCGCTGGTAAATTGAACACTTCCGTCCGTCATGGCGTGCATCGCGCCTCCTCCATGAAAGGAATACGTTTCGTTGTCGTTGTGGCAGTTGATCACGCAATTGCCCGGTGCTGTTCTCGTGCCGCTGATTGCGCCATCGAGGCCGTAGTCATTCTCATGGTGCCCCCAGGCGCCTTCGTTCTGCCTCCTGGACGTATCGAGTCTACCCTTGATGTAGAATTCGGGGCGTCCAGCGTCCTCGCACATCAAGATCGTTTGCGACGTGCCGTCAATCACATCCGAGATGCGATTGGGATTTTTCCTGGAAGGGAAACTAGGATCCACTCCGAGCAATGGCAGGACGGCTGGGGCAACTTTGACTTCCGGGCACAAGGTGCTCCACAGATCGTTCTGAGTTGTCGTCGAGGGATATCCAAAGAAGGTGATGCTCCCTGCGTTGATCGAACTGCAGGTTGCATAATCGGTCGCCGCAAGATTTTGGTAGGGAAACGCCGCGCCGAAATTGAATGTACCGGAAACGGTTCGGTTTGGACCGGTTGGGGATGACGGACAAATGAACGTAGAAATGGGGTTGCGAAGAACCGCCTGATTGTCGGGAGTACCGGGGACGATGGACGGAGAGGAAACCCACGGGAATTTGAGATTGTACTGCTGGTAAAGAGCGTTTTGTTCAATGTATGGCAACATGTAGATCGCCCAGGAGTGAACGACGCCCGGATACGGGAATCCCGGTTGCCCGGCCCCCCCTGGAGGAAAGCCGAGTTCAATGGAAAGACAAGGGGGGAATCGCTTGTAGGCGCTTTCGTGATTGAGCGATGCGAGTCCAATCTGTTTCATGTTGTTGCCACACGACATCCGCCGCGCGGCTTCTCTCGCGGCCTGGACCGCGGGCAACAAGAGACCTACCAAAATTCCGATAATGGCGATGACGACCAGCAGTTCCACCAACGTGAAACCATTTCTCTGAGTTTTCCGTTGCATCATGATTTTTCCTGAGTGACTGGAGAATAAAACCACACAGGCGATAGAGTCTCATAAGCTCATGAAGAGGCAATGAAGGTCTCGGGTGAGAAGCCATGAAGATTGTTTCGATCGAAACTTCGATTCGAACCAGCGAGTATTTCCGCAATCAATTTGCTCTAAGAAGCTCGCAATTCGAGTTCTTCGTAGCGGGCGTAGGCTTGTTCGAGCGATGCCTCGAGTTCCTGAAGACGACGCTGGTCGCTAGCCAAGTCGGTTGGCGTGGACTTGAAATAGTCCCCATGGCTCATGCGCTCGTGCAATCCTGCCAACTCCGACTCGATGGTTTCGATTCGAGTCGGCAACGATTCCCACTCCTGTTTTTCCTTGAAGGAGAGTTTCTTAGGAGCCGTTGCGGAACCGTTCGAGTTCTTCGCAGCAACCGATTCGGGTTTAGCGATCGATTTGGTTTCCTTCGAAGCCTCGGCCCGTTGTCGCAACCAATCGTCGTAACCGCCGACGTATTCCTTGATCCCGGTTTCTTCGAAGACCAACATGCTGGTCACGACATGATTCAAAAAAGTTCGATCGTGGCTGACTACCAGCAAGGTGCCGTCGTATTCGACCAGTTTCTCCTCGAGCAGTTCGAGCGACTCGGCATCGAGGTCGTTGGTCGGTTCGTCGAGGACCAGCAAGTTCGCAGGTTGAGCAAAAAGCTTGGCGAGCAGCAGACGATTGCGTTGGCCACCGGAGAATTTGTCGATCTTCGAGCGGGCTTCCTCGGGGGTGAACAAGAATTCCTGCAGATATCCGATCACGTGTTTGGTTCGGCCTCCCACGGTGATGCTCGTCCGGCCGACCCCGACGTTTTCCTCCGCGGTTTTAGCCATATCGAGCACAGCCCGCGTTTGATCGAAATAAGCGATCTCGAGTTTGGTCCCTTGTCGCATGCGGCCGGACATCGGTGAGATGGTTCCGAGGATTCCTTTGAGGAGCGTTGATTTGCCGACGCCGTTGCGGCCTAGGATTCCGATCTTGTCTCCCCGCAGGATCGTCAGGTCCAAGGGCGGGATGATGGTGCGGTCGGCGTATCCGAAGGAGGCTTGTTGCATTTCGCAGACCAGTACGCCGCTTCGTTCCCCGGAGTCGATAGCCAACTTCATGGTGCCGAGCGACGATTGGCGGCGCGCTCGCATGCGCCGCATTTCTTCCAGACGTCGGACTCGCCCCTCGTTGCGCGTGCGCCGGGCCTTGATGCCAGTGCGGATCCAGACTTCTTCCTGAGCGAGTCGTTTGTCGAATAGCGCATCCTGCTTCTCTTGAGCCAGTAGAGCTTGCTCTTTGCGTTTCAAAAATGTTTCGTAGTCGCAAGACCAATCGAGCAGCTTGCCTCGATCCACTTCGACGATCCGTTTGGCGAGTTGGGTGAGAAAGGAGCGATCGTGAGTGACAAACACTAGGGTCGACGGGAGGCTGGCCAGAAACCCTTCAAGCCACAGGATCGAGTCGATGTCGAGGTGGTTGGTCGGTTCGTCGAGGAGCAGCACATCGGGTGCGCTGACCAAGGCTCGCCCAATCAAAGCTCTCCGTCGAATACCCGTGGAGGACGTTTGAAAATCGGCGGCGGGGTCGAGCTGCAACTGGGCGATCGTGCGATCGAGCATCTGATCTTTTTTCCAGTGGAGCTCAGGCGATTCGAATTCCGGGGGAAAGCCTTGGGAGATAACCTGCTCGAGCGTGCCTTGGACCCCTTCAGGGACATCCTGCGGCACCAGGGCGATGCGGGTTCCTGGGGCCAGTTCGATGGTGCCGGACTCCAAGGTCTCGAGTCCTGCGAGGAGTCGCAGGAGAGTTGTCTTGCCAGCGCCGTTGCGTCCCAAAAGCCCGATCTTGTCCCCAGGTTCGATCCTCAGGGTGGCCTCGTCGAGCAACGGAGGCCCTCGAAACCGAAGGGTTCCATTGAGAACGGTGATCTGGGCCATAGATGACAGCGGGAGGCTACGGAATTTTCAATGCGGAAGAATGATCGTGCACGATTCTCCAGCTTCCGTCGATTTTCCGCCAGACCAACGTAAAGTTTCCGCGGACCGGATCGTCACGTTCCAGTTGCCACTGTCCGAGGGTAAACGCCGCGTCGGGTCCCAGCATTTGTGTCTCCAGCGAGGAAAACGTCAGCGTGCCCATGGCAACCCGATCCGGATACCGTTTGCGATAACGGGCAAGCGTTTCCTCCCAGCCTCGCGTGGTCTCTCCGCCGGAACTGAAGGTCAGCTCGGGACTTTTCCAGTAGGCGCCCATGAACGTCTCGATTTCCCCTCGATTCCATGCATCGCTTTGCCGGAACAGCATGGCGTGCATCGACTCCACCTCGTCGGCGAATTCAGCACCAACGATTCTTTTCGGATCCACGCAAGCAATAGCACCCAAGGCAATTATCAACAACGCGCAAACACGCAAGCCGCACGTGCGAACAGCGATCCAGCCCATAGAGCACCTCTCCCCAAAAATTAACAAATCGATGCACCGAAGTGAATTGCGGCAAAGAAAACTTGCTCGGCCATCACGTCATTGTAACGCGCGATGCAGGGTGGGATGGAAACCCGACGGATGCGATAAGTTGCTAGAACAGACCCGGCAGGAGGCGGAAACGGACTTTCTCCATGTAGCTTCGATATTCGGGATCGCGGGAGAGGAGTCCCTCTTCGATTAGGATGCGGGGGATTTTGATCGAGTATAGGAGTCCGAAGATCGCGAAATTCCAAAGGCTCGGGTTGAGCATGAAGAATCCGGTGTGGAGCAACACGTATCCAAAGTAAATCGGATGGCGAACGAATTTGTAGGGACCCGACGAGCAGATGCCTCGATTGGCGGCGACCAACCCGAAGCTTCGGCCCAACGTGACTTTCGCATAAAGTTGCATGCACAGCCCGGAAATCGATAATACCACCCCGATGGCATCAAACCATTGGGGCGAATGCGGGTTGGGGCGGGCCAGCAGGGAAAGGCATGTCGCCGACAGAGCGATTGCCCAGTCGCTGGGATTGAGGGTCATCTCTTTGGCGCTCCGGCGGAGAATCACCAGGACCACCATGATCGTTTCGGTGATCAGCAGCATGGCATCACCGATGACAATTCCTTGTCCGTGCATGAGCGCGTTGGTGATGGATTTCGACAGCGCGTTCAAAAAGAACAAATACAGGGCGAAGATCAGGCATTTTTCGAACGTATCCAGGACCCGGGCGCGGAGGGGCTGGGATGTCCACCATGTGGCCCACTCGGGGGAACAGGTGAACCTGGGATCGGAATCGGAGGTCTGGGTGCTCGAGCTGGACATTGGGTGCACGGAATCCTGGTTCGGGACGCGAACCCTAAAAAGCATTGGGGTCCTGCATGGATTTCTCCAAGATGCAAGAAATCCGCTCAACTCTACCCGATCCTTAAAGTCCGCCACGAACTAGGTCTCGAAATCTTGGGTTTTCCGTCGTTCTCGTAGGGGCTGTAGCTTTGTTTCGGAGGATGCGGATGGCTCCAAGTCGACTTTCCCGGTTCTCAAATAGGATTACACTGAGGGTTTGCATGGAGAGGCGAGGGTCGTCCGCCGGGTGGCTCGCGCCCAGATTTTCTAGTTTTATGGTCCCTTGCGGGAGGTTGAAACGGTGGCATCAGGCAAGTACGTCTTCACAAGTGAATCGGTATCGATGGGGCATCCGGACAAGTTGGCTGACCGGATTTCGGACAGCGTTTTGGATGCACTTCTGGCTCAGGATCCATTAAGCCGCGTGGCTTGCGAGACCGTCGTGACCACTGGCCTGGCGTTGATCGTCGGCGAGATCACCACAAAGGCGATTGTCAATTACGCCGATGTGGTGCGACAAGCCATTGTCGATGTGGGATATACCGATGATGAGTGGGGGATCAACGGTCGGACTTGCAATGTCATGGTCGCGCTCGACGGCCAAAGTCCCGACATTGCCATGGGAGTCAACGAAGACTCGTCGGCGGGCAAGGACATCGGAGCCGGCGACCAAGGCTTGATGTTCGGTTATGCCTGCAACGATACTCCCGAATTGATGCCGCTACCCATCGCCCTGGCGCACCGTATTACCAACCGCTTGACCGAAGCCCGATTCAATAAGGAAGTCAACTGGCTGCGCCCGGACTCCAAGAGCCAGGTGTCGGTCAAGTACGAAGGCTTTACCCCCATTGGAATCCACAATGTCGTGGTGTCGACTCAGCACTCACCGGATGTAACTCAGGACGAGATCCGCAAGTTTGTGATTGAAAAGATCGTCAAACCCTGCTTGCCACCCAAGCTGTTGAGTTCGGACATCATCTATCACATCAATCCGACAGGCCAATTTATCGTCGGCGGTCCTCATGGCGACAGCGGATTGACGGGTCGCAAAATCATTGTCGACACCTACGGCGGCTGGGGACGGCATGGCGGTGGTGCGTTTAGCGGCAAGGATCCGACCAAGGTCGACCGCAGCGCTGCATACATGGCGCGGCATGTCGCCAAGAATATTGTCGCGGCTGGATTGGCCGACCGATGCGAAGTTCAACTCGCCTACGCTATCGGCGTCAGCAAGCCGGTCAGCGTCCGAGTCGATACGCAAGATTCCGGCAAGGTTTCCGATGAACGGATCTGCGAAGTGGTCCAAGAGTTCTTCGACTTGACCCCTCGCGGCATCATCGAGTATCTCGATCTGCGTCGCCCGATCTACCGCAAGACCGCAGCCGGCGGCCATTTCGGTCGCAATGAACCGGAGTTCACTTGGGAGAGCACCGCGCGGGCCCGCGAACTTGCTCAAGCGATCAAAGGAAACGCTTTAGCTGGCGCGTAGTGTCGCAAGCGAACCCGCAACCGCGAGGGGGCGATGACGGATTGCAAACCATGGAAGTTCCCCGTCATCGTTCCCGTTGGATCCTCTCGATCATCAAGCTGGGATTGCTCAGTGCTATCCTGGTTTGGATCGTTCTCAATTTCCCGAAGCGCGATTGGGATCGGCTGGTCGCCCAAGATAAGCATTGGGGACTTCTCGTCTGCGCATTCGTAGGTGTGTTGGTTTCCCACCTCATCACCTACTGGCGTTGGCAAGTCCTCGTCTCCGCCTTGGACGTCCCCCTCAAATTGCTCGACTCGGTTCGCCTCGGGTTTCTCGGCACCATGCTCAATATGGTGAGTGTAGGATCCATCGGCGGCGATCTCTTCAAGGCGATCGCCGCAGCGAGAATGACCCACACGCGGCGAACGGAAGTGGTCACCTCCGTGCTGGTCGATCGCGCGATCGGATTGCTGGGTTTGGTGATCGTGGCAGCGACCAGCCTGCACTTTGCTAAGGATCTGTCATCGAACATGACATGGATTCGCCGGGGCGCGACGCTTCTATCGCTGATTGGAATTTCAGGGCTGCTCGCGATCGTGTTGGCCGGCCATCGTTTGCCGCTGCAGTGGCTCAAACGATTGCCTTGGGTCGGCCATTCGCTTTTTCGCGTTGCGACAGCGTGCCTGGTCTTCCAGGGTAAGCCGAAGTTGGTTTTGCAACTGTTGGCCTCAACCTTTTGCGTTCATCTGCTTCTCACCAGTTCGACATGGCTGATCTCCAGCGCGCTTTATGAGCGGCCGCCGAGCATTTCTCAGCATTTCCAAGCTGTTCCGCCGGCTTTCGCCGCGGCGGCACTTCCTCTGACCCCGGGTGGACTGGGTGTTCAGGAAGTGGCTGTCGATCAGTTGTTCCGAGAAGTGAAAGACATCCCGGACGAATTCTCCGGCTTGATCGTTGCGACGACCTACCGAGTGATCCTGATTGCCCTCGCGATCGTCGGCGCGATCGTCTACTTCACCGGTAGCGAACGGCACTGGATCCGCAATTCGGCCGATCGCTCTCCCGAGTAACCCCGCGAAAGCGCAGCGGTTCTTTCTTCAACGTAGTGCCCAGCCCGCTATCCCTTCGCTCTCCCAAACGTCCATCGGGTACCCGTCCATCGGGCACCCGTCCGCTCGTGAGCTTTCCTCGAAGACTCCGTCACATAACAAAAACGAGAAAAACAATCGATGGGCAATTGACACATGTTCGCTTATGCACAACAATTGCAAACACAACGTCTACCCACTTGTTTTTTTGGAGTTTTCATGATGCGTCGAACTGGATTTACCCTGGTGGAACTTTTGGTGGTCATTGCCATCATCGGAATTCTTGTCGGGTTGTTGCTTCCGGCGGTGCAAGCCGCTCGCGAGGCCGCTCGTCGAATGTCGTGCTCGAATAACGTGCGACAAATCGGACTTGCCACGATGAATTACGAGGCTGCCCTGAAGCGGTTTCCTGGCCTGCTGGGGAGCAGCACTTACTCGGCTCAAGCGAGGATTCTTCCTTACATGGAGCAGAACAGTCTCCACGATCTGATCAATTACAACCGCCCGCTCTTGCTCGGCCCTGTGTTTGCCGCTCGGTTCGATCCGGCGCTTGCCAACGTGATCAGCCAGCGGATTCCAACATTCCTTTGCCCTAGCGATGGTGAGGATCCGATGTTCCCAACGACCCTGGCCGACGGGACTCAGGGATTCACGGCGGGGCTCAACTACATGTTCAGCATCGGCAGTGCGCGTCAAACCTTCTATGACGATCGCTACGAGACCGACGGCATGTTCTGGACCGGAGGATTCGCCCGACTTGCCCGTTGTGTCGACGGAACCAGCAACACGGTGATGATTGCGGAGACGGTACTGGGGGACAAGCAGGTGGGCACAACTCTGCCTACAACCCGCCCGATACGCAGGATCGGAAATTGGGCTGGCACCACCGCGAATCCGACCGCTCCTGGGTTTACGCATGGCGGAGGCACGATCCTGAACCCGAATTTGCCCTCTTTGTTTCCTGGGATCGTCAACAGTTACCGAGGCAATCGCGGCGAGACATGGATTCGAGGAGTGCCCTCGGCAACCACCATCAACGGCTATTTGACCCCGAATCATCCATTGCCTGACATCGGATTCCACGGCCGAGGATTCTATTCCGCGCGATCGCTGCACGGGACAGGTGTGCAACTCGGGTACATCGATGGATCGGTTCGATTTGCTTCCAACACCGTGGACGAAACGATCTATCGAAACACGTTCTCCGCGAACGGTTCTGAGGCGCAAGTTCTCGCGGACTAGGCAAGCGCGTTCCGTCGAGCGCTGCGGATTCAATCTTGCAATTTCATTCTTTTCCAATGCGGTTTTTGAGATGTCTAGCTCAATAGTTATGGCTTTCGTTTTCGTTCTTGTCCTCAGCGACTACGAACGAGACCATCGATGGACTGGTTTCTTGGGACCTGCAACACCAACCGTGACAGCGTCTCGTCTGCCGCTGACGTGGTCGGCGACGGAAAACATCGCCTGGCAGAGTCCCATCAACGGGTATGGGCAGAGCAGTCCCGTGATTTGGGGAGAGCATGTTTATGTCAGCAGTGTCTCCGGAAAAAAGAAGGAATCGCTCCATGTGACAGCCTTTCACATCGCGACCGGAGCCGTTCGCTGGGAATTCTCCACCCTGACCAACAATCAAGGTGAGAACAGCGACTATTTTTCGCGGGCGGCGCCTACGCCTGTCGTTTCCGAGCACGGCTTGGTCATCTTTTTCGAGAATGGCGATATGGTCGCACTGAGCCACGCGGGGAAAGAGCTTTGGCGAAAAGATTTCGCGGTTGAGTTCGGCCCGATCACTTCGCGCCACGGGATCGCGTCGTCGCTAGCGATTGATCAAGATCGAATCTTCGTCTGGATCCCTCGCGACGAGCAACCCTACGTCGCATGCTTGGATCAGAAAACCGGGGCTGTGCAATGGAAGCAGGAACTTCCACCGGGGACCTCCTGGAGTTCTCCCACCCTGGCCGAGATGCCCGACGGTTCCAGACATCTGGTCTTGAGCATTGGCGGTGCTGGTGGCGGAGGAGGTGGTGGTGGACCACCCAGAGGTCGTCAAGTCGACCGCGCAGAGGGAGACACGGCTTCTTCCACCGAGGCCCCGAAACCTTCACCTCCACCCCCCCCTGTTCCAGGTCGCTTGCTGGGACTCGATCCCCTTTCCGGAAAGACCCTTTGGGAACTCGGTAGTTTGACGGGGAATTCCACTCCCACCCCTACCTGCGTGACACCGGGAAAATTCCTGATCGGAGCGTCGGCCGGCCGCGAAGGGGGCCCCTCTAAGGAAGCGATCGCAACCAATGGCCTAGTGAGTGTCGAGAAAACAGACTCGAGTTGGCAGGCGCAGTACGTCTGGCGCTCGGAGCGCGCTACATGTGGCTTCTCATCACCGATCCACCATCGAGGGCTCTGTTATTTCGTCGATCGTCGCGGAAGGCTGTTTTGTCTCGAAGCCACCTCCGGCAAAGAGGTGTTCTACGAAAATCTTGCGCACCCCGTCTGGGCGACACCCTTGGCGATTGGCGACCGAATCTATTTCGTCGGCGAAGAGGGAGTCACCACCGTCATCCGCTCCGGCGATCGTTTTGAAAAGCTCGCCTCGAATTCGCTCTGGGAATCGGCGAGCGAGCCTGTCAACGAGAAAGATCCACGAAGCATGTTGGGACGTACCCGACAATACGCGATTGCCGCGATCGCGGATGCAATTTTTATCCGAAGAGGAGACCGGCTGTATTGTTTGAAGGTCGGCTCCGACGATGTATCCCAAACAAATCAGGAAAATCCCAAATGACTCATAACCCTCGTCTCCCTGCCTTGTTGTTCGGTTTTTCGACTTGCCTGTGGAGTCATCCACTCGTCGCTCAACAGAAAGAACCCGCATCTTCTGAGAAGACTCGCACGATCGCCCGCTTGGTCTGGCAAGACACCGCGGAGCAAACACTGCGCTGGGGGGATCTACAGCGTACAGGCAACGAGTGGAAACTTTCGTCTGCCGTCGTCGAAGGGAGTCCAAAGTTAGATCCGGAGACGCAGAATTATGTGCAGATGGAGCAAATCGAAAATGCACTGGTCGCCGGGATCCACGATTCGGATCGGGGCGCGATCGGAAGTGGATGGATTGCGGTGGACGCAGGAGTGGAACTGGAAGCCCACGGTGACCATTTCCATGCCAAGTATGCGAGAACTCCGAAAGTTGTTCGCTCGCAAGTCGACCAGGAACAGGGGAACCCAGCCCACGTCTACCGCTACAACGATCGCATGTACATCGCCAACGATGCCAAAAATGGATTTACGGTCGTGACACCTCCCAAGGCCGCCAACGCTGCTTGGAAGTCGGAGTTCTTTTCGGGGGGTGGAAATCACATCACGCTGGCTGCCGTCGCGGATCGCTGGTGCTATGCGACCTGGGCCGATCGAGAGGGTGATCATGTTGGACAGATCGATTTGGTTTCGACGAAATCGGATTCCAAGCAACCCACGCGTTCCTTCCAACTACCCTCCGGAGGCCTGCATGGAGCCACCGCCAATTCGGACAAAGTATTCTTCGCGCCGTCCGATGGCATTTGCGTTGTGGCTGGCGACGGCAACGACGTGACGGCTGAATCGATCCAACACATCAGCCTTGGTTCCGACCCCCAAAGCAATCGCCCGAACCGCACGGGTGCTTTTGCAAACCTCCGATCCTGGGTTCTGTTCACTTACGGAGCAGGTAAGCAAGCCAAAGTCGGATTGATCGATGCCTCCAAGCCAAAAGTGCAGTTGATCGAAATGCCCCTCCCTGCTGGCGAGGGATTGTCCCTGACCACGCCCAAGTGTTTTTCCGCCGCGAATGGCAAGGATTACGCCTGGGTCATCCACCATCAACGCAATTCGGAGCAAGTCGAGAAACTGACCGCCATCGATCTGGACCCCAACGGAGACAAGGACTTCAGCGACGCCGCGATCGTGAAGACCCTCGAGCTCGGTCCAAGCAAGATTGAGGGGCATTCAGGATATCACGAAGTAGCCGTGCTCCCGAATCGCCGTGCGGCATGCATCACGAATCCTGGCGATGGAACGCTTTGGGTTATTTCCGTGGCGAATCTCGAGATTCTCGCGAAGCTCGCCCCAGGAGGGTCTCCGACGCGGGTCGCGGCGTTCGGGGGATAATGGTCGGCCGCGCGTTCTCCGCGCTGCTGGGGTTGGTGTATCATGTCAGGATCGCGAGGCGATCCTGATGAACGAACCGAAACTACGACCGACTTCCCTCGACTATGCGCTTGCGGCGATCGCTCCCGCGTTGATCATCTTGATGATCGGCTCGCTGGTCGCCTTTCTGATGACCGCGTTGTACCGAGGAGAGTTCCCCGTACGCCTGATGTGGGTCCTCGGTTTGTTCACGTTCGCATCTGTCCTGATTTCTCGGATCGCCATCGAACAATCCCGATCGCAAGCACTGGTGTATCTCGGACTCCTGGGAGGAGCAACCCTGCTCGTTGCGCCGAGATATTTCGTGATCGAAGGCCCTTTCTCTTCGTTGAGCCTTCCGATCTTGGTCGTCTTCTTGCTGCTGATCAGCTATCTTGCAGATCGCATCACATTCGATTGCACCGCCGTCGACGTCGCTGGCGATGCCCAAGGGGAAGGATTGTTGCAGTCGCTGGGATTGCTCAAAAAGAGTCGAATTGCAGTTAAGGCCGGGCAAACTCGGCGCAAACACAATCCCGGCGTGTGGGTGTTGTATTTCGCACTGCTGGCCTTGCCTGTATTTGGACTGGGGCAATTGATCATCGAATCCCGGACCGGTCGGAGCTTGGCCTGGTTTTACATGATCGTCTATCTCCTTTCCGCGCTCCTGTTGCTGGTCATGATTTCACTCCTCAGCGTTCGCCGTTACTCGCGGCAACGAGGATTGGAAATGGAAATGGGACTATCGATGAAGTGGCTGTTGGCAGGAGGAGCTGCCGTCTCCGTTCTGATGATGGTCATGGCGATTCTCCCCCTCCCCTCGCTCGATAGCGGATTCTGGGAGCCCCCCTTCAAAATCACCAATCGCGACGATTTGCGCGCACATCGCTGGGGATGGGGAAGCGAAACGGTCGGCGATGGCAAAGGCGGGCAGCAACAAGGCGGGCAGCAACAAGGCGGGCAGCAACAAGGCGGGCAACAACAAGGCGGGCAACAACAAGGCGGGCAACAACAAGGCGGGCAACAACAAGGCAGGCAACAACAAGGCGAGCAACAACAAGGCGAGCAACAACAAGGCGAGCAACAACAAGGCGAGCAACAACAAGGCGAGCAACAACAAGGCGAGCAGCAACAAGGAGGGCAGCAACCAGCCGCCCAGCAACCGACAACCCAAAAGCAGGATCAGAAATCAGCAGAACGCAAGCCGGGCGAGCTACTGCAGAGAGGCAACCCCCAAGACGCTGCAGCGCCGCAACCTCGTCAGGATCAAACGAAATTCAAAACTCCTGAGTTGCCGAAGATTGAATGGAATCCAGGAGCGAGCTTGAGATGGCTGATGCTGCTGGTACTGGTTGCGATCGCCATCTTTTTCGCGATCCGAAACCGTCGCGAATTGGCGGCGTGGATTCATGGGTTTATCGCGATGGTGAAAGGTTGGTTCCATCCTGACGCGGGGCCTACAGCGATGGAGACCGGGGAGATCTCCGAACGTGAGGAGAAAACTTCGATTCGGTTTTCGGATTTGCCAAATCCATTTTCCCGACATGCGGGAGACCCAGATGGGACGATCAAGGCGCTGTTCGATGCGGCTTGTATTTGGGGGCATGAGCATCGAGTGCCTCGGCGCGAGGACGAGACTCCTGAGGAATTTGTAGCAAGGCTTGGACGCAAGTACAGCCCGATTGCGGAAACACTGAAGCGTCTGGGAATGGCCTACAGCAGGCTCGCCTATGCACAGAAGCATGTGCAACCAGGAGAAGTCCAAGCATTGAGAACGTTGTGGGATTGGATGGTCCAGCATCCTTCCCGCGCTGCATCGCCAGGCACTATATTGAAGTAAGTTCGCAGGATGGTCCCAACGATTCAATCCCCTGTTTTGATGGAGTAGTGAATTCATGGCTAGGCTTTGGAGTAGCAGACTTTTGTTTTCCATCGGCGCGGTCTTTTTGCTGGCTGTGTCGAGCGGCGCCAACGACTGGTATCAATGGCGAGGCCCCAACCGCGATGGGATTTCCTCGGAGAAGGGGCTTGCGGATCGTTGGCCTGAGAAGGGGCCGCCGATTGCATTTCAATCGAAAGGGCTCGGAAGCGGGATGGCGAGCGTTGCTATCGCCGACGGCAAGCTATGTACGATCGGCAATATCGAAGGAACAACGCATCTGATCTGCCTCAATCCCCGGGACGGTTCCCCGATATGGAAGACTCCATTCACGCCCGACAAGGGTGCAGCCAACGGCACGCCAACAATCGATGTCGCCACGGGAATGGTGTATGGCCTGTCGTTTGACGGCGTCTTGGTTTGCTGTCGCCTGGCAAATGGCGAGGTAGTCTGGAAAAAGAGTTTTTCAGGTGATTTCCAGGGCAAGATGGAATCGGTTTGGGGATATAGCGAATCACCGCTGGTCGATGGAGAGCGATTGATTTGCACGCCGGGCGGCAAGGACGCGATGGTGGTTTGCCTCGACAAGAAAACCGGAAGCACTCTTTGGAAGGGAAAGGCACCTGCAGGAAAGCTCCGCGGCAATGATGGCGCAGGGTATTCGTCGATCGTGATTTCCAGCGCGGCCGGTCGCAAGCAATACGTGCAATTGATTGGTCATGGCATCGTCAGTTATGACGCTTCGACCGGAGAACTGCTGTGGAACTATGACCGAGTCGCCAATACCACGGCAAACATCCCAACGCCCATCATCAAGGATGATTTTGTCTTTTGCTCCACCGGCTACGATGACGGCGGGACCGCGTTGTTGCAGGTTCAAAAAGCAGGCCGTGGGCTAAGCGCAAAGGAGGTTTATTACAAGAACTCTAAGGAATTGCAGAATCATCATGGCGGCATGGTGATGGTCGGGGATTACGTCTACATGGGGCATGGCCACAACAACGGTTTTCCGGCGTGCGTGGAATGGAGAACAGGCAAGGATCGATGGGAGAAGGGGCGAGGAGCGGGCTCAGGGTCAGCGGCTATCCTGTATGCGGACCAGAAGCTCTTCTTTCGTTATCAAGACGGTGTGATGGCGATGATCGATTCCGACACGAAGAAGTACACGCTCCTGTCGAAGTTCAAATTGGCGACCCACAACGGGGAGAGTTGGCCGCACCCGGTGATTGTCGATGGGGTTTTATACATTCGAGATCAGGACGATTTGGTCGCCTACAACTTGAAAAACTAGGGATTCATCCTCCGATTTCCGCCTGAAGATTGCGGTTGACGCAGTCCACCGAAATTCGCTAGTTTCCCCCCGGTGAGACTGCGGAGATCTCGACTTGCTGCAAGGAGGAGGAGGAAAATGACCGCATTGGGACAATCGTTGATGGGTACCATGGGCTCGGTTGCTTCGTACGTCATCGCGGATACGATGACCATGTTGCGACAGCCGTTTCCAAAAACGGTTCGGATTGAGACCACCAATCATTGCCAGGCGGATTGCGTGTTCTGCCCTCGCTCGACCATCGGGCGAGCCAAGGGGAACATGAAGCAGGAGCTTTTCGAACAGGTGGTCCAGCAGTGCGTCCAGGGTGGCGTCCGGCTGGTGCATCTCCATGGTTACGGGGAACCGTTGATCGACAAGCAATTGCCGGATCGCATTCGTTACTGCAAGGAAGCCGGTATTCCCAAAGTCAAAATCTTTACCAATGGCGATCTATTGCGAGGCGAGGTAGCCCAGCGCTTGATCGATAGCGGATTGGACGAAATCAAGATCAGCATCGACGGGTCGGATGCCAAAGAGTTCAACAGGTTGCGAATCGGACTCAATCATGAGAAAGTTCTCGAAAACGTAAAAGCGTTTCGACGATTGCGGGATGCCGCCGGGAAGTCGAAACCGGTGATCGTCGCCGCGACCTGCCAAACCTCCAATCGGGATCAAACCAAGACGATGCTCGACGGAGTGGTCGATCGGATCGATTTCACGCACATCCACAATTGGGGTGGCGCATTGGGGGATGCCGAGGCACATCGGGTACGAAAGCCGTGCGATCGTTTGTGGCGAACAATGACGGTATTGGTCAATGGCGATATTGCGCTTTGCTGCTTGGATTACAGCGGCAAAGAGGTTTTAGGGAATGTGAACGACAGCACGATGATCAAGATCTGGAACAACGCGAGGTACAGCGAACTCAGACAATTGCATCGAGAGAGCCGTCAAAGCGAGATTCCGTTGTGCAGCAATTGCAGCAAGTGCTTCTTCTGAGCGATCCATGTCGAAACGCGTACTGATTGTTCGTTTGTCTGCAGTGGGCGATACGATACTCAGCTTGCCCATCGCATGCGCGCTGCGGCGACATCTGCCAGAGATCGAGTTGGGCTGGGTGGTCGCACGCGGTGCTTCGGACTTGATCGTCGGTCACGATTGCTTGGACCAGGTCTTTGTACTTCCTCCGGATGCGCTACGCTCCCCATCGGTATTGGTCCGATTCGGCCGGAAATTAAAGGCATGGAAACCGGACGTCGTCATCGATGCCCAGGGGCTGACCAAGAGTGCCATCTTGGGGTGGTTATCTGGTGCTCGCCAGCGGATTGGACTTGCGAAATCCGAATTTGAGGGTCGAGAACTGAGCACCTGGATCAACAATACCATTGTTACTCCGGAGTCTTCGCATGTCATCGACCGGGGACTGGAACTTCTTCGCCCCCTGGGTATCTCCCAATCGTCGATTGAGTATCGCATCCCCGATTTTCTGGCGATCCGCGACCGGGTTCGAAATGAAGCCCAAACCTTAGGCTGGCGTTTTCCTGGCGCGATCATCAACGTTGGAGCGGGTTGGACATCCAAGGTTTGGCCAAGCGATCGGTATGCGGCAGTAGCTCGGCATCTGGCGGATCGATGGGGTCTGCTCAGTTGTATTGTTTGGGGAGGTGCTCGAGAGAAACAAGCTGCCGAGGAGGTAGTCGCCCTTTCCGAGGGATCAGCCGTATTGGCTCCACCGACGACTCTCCCCGAGCTTGCGGAATGGATTCGATGTTCGGGTTTATTCCTAGGCTCTGACACGGGTCCAATGCATCTGGCCTGTGCTCTCGATATTCCAACCGTAGGGTTAATCGGGCCCATGCCTGTTGAACGGGTTGGACCGAAGGGGACGAATCGGATCGCAGTTCAACGCTTGACATTGAAAGAAGGCCAACGCGCCCACCGAAAAACAGACTGCGGTCCCATGTTGTCGATCGACGTTGCAGGAGTTGTCGCTGCATGCGACTCGCTGCTCTCTGAAATCCAAGTTCGAAACGTCGCCGCTTGATTTGAGCCCGAAAGCGTCTCGATCAACCTTCTCACCAGCTTGGCGGCGAGTGTCTTTTCTAATGTCAAGCTGTAGCGATCAGCGAAGAGGTCCGGTTGTATCGGTGGCAACGTTTAATGCCATCGGAAGGACTCTGAAAGAGGAATAAATCTTCAGAAAGTGATCAAGCCTCAATTCGGCATGGACGCAATCCGATGCTAAGGTTGCAAGTCCGCGTTCCAGAGAGTGTCTGATCAGCCTCCGTGGGTTCCGGATGAACCAGAAATGTTTCATGGAAACTTACACAGTGAGCGGCCGAATGCTGGAATTCGGACGTGTTCGAGGGTGTCCCTCATTAGACACAAGGGAGATTAATTTAGCATGACACGCGTAAATACTAACGTCGGTTCGTTGATTGCCCAAACACAACTGAACCGCACCCAAGGCCAATTGCAGACGTCCCTCACTCGATTGAGCACGGGTCTGCGGATCAATGGTGGCAAGGACGACCCAGCAGGTTTGATCGCGAGCGAATCGCTTCGCAGCGATATCACCAGTATCAACAAGGCCCTCTCGAATACGCAGCGAGCAGGACAGATCATCGCGACCGCGGATTCGGCCCTCGGCCAGGTCAGTTCCTTGTTGAACGACATGCGAGGGTTGATCACCGAAGCCGCGAACAACGGTGCGTTGAGCGAAAGCGAAATCGCCGCAAACCAGCTGCAGATCGATGCATCCCTGGAAGCGATCAATCGAATTTCTCAGTCGACCACATTTCAAGGTCGCAAGCTGCTCGATGGCAGCCTCGATTTCCTAACGTCGGGCGGAACCAATTTCAACCAACTGTCCGATCTTCGGATCAACCAGGCTAATCTGGGTGCATCGGGATCGGTTGCGGTCAGTGTGAATGTAACCTCTGCAGCAACCCAGGCCACCTTGGATCTGGATATTCCGGCCGCAACCGAAGCCGCGAATGCGTCGGCGGATCTGGCTGTCTCGAATGTGATTGCCCAGGCATCAGGTACCATCAATATCGGTTCCGAAACGATTACGTTGTCAGCCGACGCGGCTGGTGCCGCCGACGGTGCTGAGGGCAATGCATTCAACACGGTAACGATCACTTACGGCGCGGGTGCAGCGAGCTCTTCCTATGATGCCACCACCAACACCTTGAGTGTCAGCGTGACCCAAGCGTCCAACGTTGCAACGACCGCGGACATTGCGGCGGCAATCAACGGCGGAAACGTATTTACTACCTCTGCGGATAGCGGTGGAACGGTAAGTGGGAACGGCACGGCCACGATGACCGGTGGCCGCGATGCAGGAGATGCAACCATTTCGGTCGTCGCGGAAACGTCTGGGACCGCAGCAAACGGCGTGACCGTAACCTTGGTAGAAGACAACTCCATTACGAACAATACGGCTGAGGCATCCATTGTCGGCGGCAATATTCAGGTTGCTGTCCGAGGCACCGTCGCTTACTCCGCGATCGCCACCGCGATCAACGGTCTAGAAGGCTACAGTGCTTCCATCACCGGTTCGTCTGGTGACCAAAATTACATCCAGGCATCGGATACTCCTCCGGGCGCATCCACACTTGGTGGCGGTGTCGCTGCTGCAGGTGGTCTTGCACAAGACGCCGTAGTCCAGTTGGCCGGGAAAAGCGGTTCGCAATTGATCAGTTTCAAAGCGGGCACTTCCGCGTCCAGCATGGCTAGTGCGATCAACCTCGTGAAAGATGCGACGGGAGTGGAAGCGACCGTAGCCTCGAACACCTTAACCCTCACATCGACCTTGTACGGAACTTCGGCTTTCATCAATCTCGAGGTGATCAACGAAGGAGTCGGCGGGACGATTACCTCGGAATTGGGTGGCTCCACACGGGCTCGCGATATCGGCTCGGATGTTGTTGCAACCATCAACGGAACCGCAGCCAAAGGGGATGGCAACCGCGTAACGATCAATACGTCGGCTCTGTCACTCAGCACGGATGTCGTGGCCGGCTTCACCGGGAGCGCAGCGTTCAGCATCAGTGGTGGTGGCGCGTTGTTCCAGTTGGGACCGAATGTTGTCAGCAGCCAACAAGCTCGCTTGGGAATCAGCTCGGTCAATACCGGCTCCCTTAGCGGAACCGGTGGACGTTTGTACCAACTCGGTAGCGGTGAGTCGTTTGCCCTGAAGAACGATGCGAGCGGCGCTGCCAACATCATCGAAGAGGTGATCCAGAAGGTTGCTGGCCTCCGAGGACGGTTGGGTGCGTTCCAGCGAACGACCCTCGATGCCAACTCGGTGTCGCTGAGCGATACGCTTTCGAACCTGACCGAAGCCGAAAGCTCGATCCGAGACGCGGACTTTGCGAAGGAAACCGCGAGCCTGACTCGTTCCCAGATCCTGGTGCAGTCGGGTACGGCAGTTCTCGGAATTGCGAACCAAAGCTCGCAAAGCGTTCTGAGCTTGCTCCGATAGGTTCCTGAGCAGTTTGTTGATTCAGAATCCCAAAGAATTTCAATCCAGGCGATGTGAGCACTGCTCCATCGCCTGTTTTCTTTTGACGATGAAGATCGCAACGCCATCAGGTCGATAAACCACCGATGGAGTTTCCTTCAAGAGCGTGACCTGAGGCGCTAAGGATTGCTAGCATGGGTCGAATCCAGTCCAACATTGGGTTGAATACCGGCATCGACATCGCCAAGACCGTCGACCAGTTGGTCAGCATTTCGGCTCAGCCTCGCGATCGTCTCCAGAATCGCTTGAAAGGGCTCGAGAATCAGCAGGTAGCGATCAATGAATTGACCGCCTTGGTGATCTCGGTCCAACTGCAAACCACGCGTCTGGGCAGCGCGACGAATCTCGATAGCACGAAGGTCAACTCGAGTCGAAGCGAGGTGTTGTCCGCAACGGCGACTGGGTCACCTGCTCGTGGGACCTATGTTTTGCAAGCGATCCAAACGGCCCAATCCTCGACGGCGACGAGCCAAGTTTTTGCGAGCGCGACCGAAGGTCTCGAGACAGGCGAATTGGTGGTTCGTGCGGGTGGCTTTGTGGATCGCCCCACGAAGCTCGAGGATTTGCGGGGTGGTGTGGGAATCGCCAACGGAAAAATTCGGATCGTGGATCGCGGTGGAGTTGCGTCCACGGTTGACCTGCGTTTTTCAACCACGATCGATGACGTTGTGAAGACGATCAACAGTGCGACAAACCTTCGCGTGTCTGCCAGAATCAGTGGTGATCGTCTTGTTCTTACCGATACGACGGGCCAAACGACCAGCAACTTGATTGTCGAAGAGCTTGGAGACGGGCGTACTGCGGCCGACCTGGGTTTTTCGGGTATCAATGTTGCATCGAGTTCCGTGACGGGTGACGACCTCGTGTATCTTTCGAATACGACTCGGCTCGCGTCCCTTCGCGACCAAGCTGGTATCGCATTCCGATCCGGCAACGACATGTCGGTCACCTTAAGAGATGGCAGCACGATCCAAGTGGATGCCAACAGCAGTACACGTCCGACGACGGTCGGGCAATTGCTGACGGCAATCAATGCGGTCAATTCGACCAAGCTCGAAGCGAGAATAGCGTCGGACAATAAGTCGATCGAGCTGGTCGACAAGACTTCCGGAGGAGGAACGGTTTCAGCAACCGGGAGATTGGCGGATCAATTGGGGCTGTCGAGTGCCACCGCGGTCGGGGGTGTGCTGAGCGGCAGCAGAGTTGCCAATGCGCTCGGTGGACCGCTGCTCTCCTCCCTGCGTGGGGGAGTTGGAATCGGCAACGCATCGTCGATCTCCATCACCAACCGTTCGGGCATCGCGACGTCGATCAATCTGTCTGGAGCCAAGAGTCTTCGAGACGTGATCGACGCGATCAACAGCGCCGGCGCAGGGGTGACCGCTTCCCTGAATCGATCGAAGACGGGAATCATGATTCAGGATGTGACCGGTTCCACCGCGAGCAACCTGATCATTGCCAACAACGATGCCAACAATACCGCAACGAAACTGCAAGTCGCAGCGAGCGTTTCTGCCAACACGGTGGATTCGGGTTCGCTTCAACTTCGGTACGTGAGCGAGGCGACCGACTTAAGCCAGTTGAACCAGGGCCGAGGGGTGCGAAGCGGAACCTTCGACATCGTCAACTCTCTGGGAACGAAACGTTCCATCGATGTCGGTGCACTTACCAACAAAACGGTGGGTGGGTTGATCGAAGCCATCAACGCCTCCGGTATCGGAGTGGTGGCGGCCGTCAACGAAGCGGGAGACGGAATCGTCGTCAACGATACCAGTGGTGGGGCAGGGACATTCTCGATCACCGATCGGACCGGGAGTTTCGCCGCCAAGGATCTGAAGATCGCGGGGCAGGGGAAAAGCAAAGTGGTCGAGGGCAACACGGTTTCCCAGATCGAGGGCTCGGGCACCTATCGGCTCGACGTTGGCACGTCCCCAACACTCTCGTCGCTCGTCGACAAGATCAATCAATCCGACGGACCACTGACGGCCTCGCTTCTGGTCGCCGGTTCCACAACACGAATTCTCTTCAATTCGCGCGCGAGTGGTGAGGCGGGACGGATCGTCGTCGACGGCAGCGACGTGGGGATCGACGCATCCACCACGTCGACTGGTCGCGATGCTATCATCTCGATCAGTCCAACCGAATTCTCGGGAGGGACAATTCTTCGCTCATCGAGCAACACGCTGGACAAAGCGATCCAGGGCTTATCGATTCAGGTCGCAACGGTCGACTCCGCGCCGGTGGAGATCCGGGTCGAAAAAGACAACGCCAGCATCGAACGCAACCTGCAACTTCTCGCCGATCAGTTCAACAAGGTTCGCGATCGACTCAATACAGTCGCAAGCTTCGATTCGGCGACTGGCAAGACGGGAATCCTGTACGGTTCGAATGAAGTCCTTCGCGTGGAGCAGGGGCTCACTCGGATGCTGAGCCAGAACTTCTCTGGGTTCGCGGGGATTCGATCGATGGAACAGCTAGGGCTCAGCTTGGACAAGGAAGGAAAACTGCGATTGGACAAGACCAAGCTCGCGCAGGCCATCGAGCGAGACCCGCAAGGGGTGACCGATTTTCTCACCAAGGAAAATACTGGATTTGCAGCGAGGTCGAAGGACTTGCTTGAAAGCCTGGTGGGTGTTGGCAAAGGGGTCTTGGTCAGTCGCACCGAATCAATTCAAAAACGCATCGACGACGGAAACAAGCGGATTGAGTTTTTGAACGAAAAGCTGGATCGCGAGCGCAACAAATTGCTCCTCCAGTTCATTCGTATGGAGGAAGCGATTGGTCGCATCAAGACGAATTCCTCGGGCCTTTCGTCGCTGCAGGCGCTTGCCTCAAGCATTTCGGCTTAAACGATTTCGCTCGGATCGAGCCTAGGATTGTTTGGGACTATCGACATGGACCAAGGTTTGGTCAAAAGGCAATGTCTGGGTTGACTGGCTTTCGGTCGAGGACTCGATCAAGGAGGTCATGTTCGCATCCTCTTTGGGCCGTTCGCGAGTCTTCACTTCCCTCTCATGCCGACCCCACCATGCGTCGGCATCGGTGACGCTCCAAGCATCGGAGGTGATCAATTTGTGAAGTTTAGCCGCCAAGTCTCGAGCTGTTTGCGGTCGTTTGGCACGGTTCTTTTCCAGGCATGCCAGGATGGCGTGCTCGAGGTCGGGATGAACGACCCGGCCTAACTGTTGCGATGGAGTAAGCGGAATCGCATCGATATGCTGTTGGCAGAGCTCAGCAAGCGTTTTGGCCTCGAACACGGGCGAGCCAGTCAGCAGAAAATAGCCGACGGCTCCAACCGCGTACAAATCGCTTCGAGCATCAATCATGTCGGGGGTCTGGATCGATTCGGGCGACATGTACAGGGGGGTACCTGCCATCCCATCGTTCACGCTCGATCGTTTGGATTCATCCAGAGCTCGAACCAGTCCGAAGTCGAGCAGTTTCACAAAGTCTGGTTCGCCCCCTCTCCGATTGAGCATGATGTTCGCAGGCTTGATGTCCCGGTGCACCAGACCCATCGCATGGGCTTCGAATAGCGAACTGCACAACTGATCGAGAATTCTGGCCACCCTTGCGTCGGGTTGTGGACCGTAGCGATCGACGAGTTCCTGAAGGTCGATGCCATCCAGATACTCCATCGCATAATAAAAGACACCCTCGGGGGTTCGCCCGTAATCGTAGATGGCAACCGTGTGCGGATTGTTGAGTTGGCAGGTGATTTGGACCTCATGCTCGAAACGGGCGATCGAGGTCTCGTTGACTTTTTGCGAATGCAGCAATTTGATTGCCGCCGGTCGACGAAGCATGGCATGGTGGCCGCGATAAACGATTCCCATCGCACCCTCTCCCAGCAGTTCCTCGAGCCGATATTGACCCAAGTGCTTCGCTGCAATCGCAGCTTCGCGAGCTTCTCGCTGAAGCCTCGAAACGACAAGGGTGAAAACAAAAATCGCAAGGGAGCAGAGAGCGACGAGTCCGAAGAGCGCATAAAATGCACGCTTCAAAATCGTGAGCGGACGGAAGGCTTCGTCATAGTCGATTTCCGTAACCAAGCCAAATTGGTATCGATCCAGCCAAGTCCATGCACCGACTACCGGAGCCCCTCGGTAATCCCGGTATCCTTCCAAGTCCGCCCCGCTGTTTCCCGCGACCGCTTGGACGATGCTCTTGGTGAGTGGCAATTCGGCTCGTCGCTGTTTGGGACGGAACCCTAAGAGCATATTTCCGCCAGGATCTCGAATTTGAAGATTGAGGATGGAGCTAGGTTCCTCGCGGTCGGGAACCAGCCCCAGCAGGATCAGATCATTCTCGAATCGGGAATTCGAGAGCATATTGCCGAAGCGATCGAATGCGTATGTCTCGCCACTTTCCCCCATGCGACCTTGATGCATCAGTTGGGTAAATTCCCGTTCCGGGCGAATGCGCAGCGAAAGCGCCGCGACCACTTGGAAGTCATTGTCTCGAATGGGAACGCTCACAAACATGGTCGTAACGCCGGTTTGTACGCGTCCCTTTTCGTCCGCGATCGGTGCAACGCTGGGAAACGGGGGACACACGGCTGCCTCTCCGGCCAGGACTCGCCGCAATATCGGCTCATACTGTTCGACGGTACGTCCGACAAGCTCGGGATTGGACGATGCACGGACTGCATTGCTACGGTCGGTCAGCACGAAGCCCGCGTAGTCGTTCATGCTGATCGTAGGCCCGAGTTGCCGAGCAAGCTTGACCAATAGGTCGCTGGTGTCCTTCGCGATGGCTTGCTCTCCTTTCGAAGGTGCCGATGCGGCAGGGGCCTCGAGCAGCGCGGAGACGACGCTCCGAAGATCCGCGTCATTGGCGAGAGTCATCGCCGTCGATTCTTGCTTCGCAAGCCATTTTTCGACCAAGAAGCGTTCCAGATTCAAGACGGTCGTCAGTTCGGATCGCAGGTTGTTTTCCATCGTCGACTGAATCGACCACATGATCCCGATCCCGATGGCGGCGAGCAGCAGGACGGCGAGAGTCGACCAAATCCATAGCTGGCGTCGAAACGCCAATCCCGTTTGTTTGAGGCGATTTCCAAGTGTTGTCCGTCCAAACGTCATGTGGGCCTGACGTTGGCTATCGATCAATCGCCGTTTCTGCCACCACGCTACCCAGCGATGCCACATCAAGTTCGTTGCCTAGGATAAGGGGATAAGAAGCATCTTGGACGTTGTTGGGCGCGGAGCCCCTTTTCAGTGTAATTTCCCGTGCAGCGGTTTCACGCTGACGTGGCAAACCCGCCGAGAAATCCCGCGACCATGACGGTCAATTCATCCCCATTCCGATCAGATATCCCAGGATTGCCCCGAGCAGGAGGGCTGGGGGGAGGACAATCGAAATGGTTAGAGCGATCAGCATCCCCTGAGAAGTCCGGTTTCCCTCCGCGACGGGAGACTCCGGATAGGGAGGGGGAGGAACCTGATCCTCCGACCCGCCGGCGGTATTGGGAGCTTTTCCATCCAAGGAGCCAGGCCCCGGATTGCGAACGGTTCCAGGATCCAAGGAATCGATCGACGTGGCTGCCAGGGGGTCGGCGGTCGAGGAAATCGATGGGAGGATCTCGACCACGGGTGGTGGTGGTGCCAGCCATGGTCCTCGCGAGACCAGAGACGGGGCGAGGGAAACGCTGTTCGCAACCCACATCTCCAATCGAGCAGCAACCTCGGCGCACGTCTGGATCCGCTTGTTCGGATCCTTTTCCATCATCTCCGCGATGATCTCGACAAACTCCTCGCTGAGTTCGGAATTGAAATTGCGAGGATGCAAGGGAGTCGCCTCGAGATGGCGGCGTATTTTTGATGCGGTGTCGCCGCCAGGAAATGGGGCTTTGCCGGTGACCGCGTAGTAAAGGGTGCAGCCGAGCGAGTAAATGTCACTGACCGAGTTGACCGAGAGGGGGGTTCGAATCTGTTCCGGAGAAAGGTAGTCGGGTGTTCCTACGATTTTTCCTGCCCGCGGATCTTCGCTGAGGTCCGCGGTAAAACCTGCTAACCCGACGTCCGACACTTTGGCGATGGAATCGGGAGTTACCAGAATGTTGCCAGGCTTGACGTCTCGATGCACCATGCCCTGATCATGCGCATAGCTTAATCCGAGGGCGGCTTGCATGAGGATGCCGGCCGCCTGATCCTCATTGAGCGGACCACGCGACCGGACCAGCTTTCGAAGATCCATCCCTGGCACATACTCGGTCACCAGATAATGCACGCTGCCGTCCTGGCCCGCGTCGTGGGCTCGCACCAGATAGGGACAGTCGAGTTTTGCCTGCAAGCGAATCTCTCGAATGAAACCGGAGAGGGACTCGGGGTTGACCCGATGCAGGGGGAGTACTTTGACCGCACATTCGCGGCCCATCACTTGATGGACTGCTTTGAAAACCTGTCCCATCCCCCCTTGGCCGATGAAGTCGGTGATCACGTAGGGACCCAGTCGAAACTTGGTCTTCCCATCCGCCAACTGAATGGCCTGGTATTCTGTGATTGCCCCCTGTTCCAGGAGGATTTCTCGCAGAAGTTGGTCCTCGGTTAGGGGATCGCCTTTCTGAGCAAGCCCCTGTTGTCGATGCCTCAACAGCCTCAAGCAATAGTCCCACTGATCCTTGGGGACCAAGCCGCTGGCGATGACTGCGTTTTTGAAGACGGATTCGTCCATGACGATAGTGCAACGAAGAGGCCCGAAAATCGGGAAATGTACCCGACTTCTCTATTATAGCTCAGGCGGAAGAATAACCTTCATTCGAACCCGGTTTTGTGGTTTGAGGTGGTCGAAAGGTCCGTGCGCGCCTATTCTTTGAAACTGGCTGGAACGTTGCTTTTACTCCCCGCTTTGCGAGAGAACGACCCGCGAATCGTTATGTCCAGGACTATCGTCATCGGTGATATCCACGGTTGCCTGAAAGCTTTCGATACTGTTTTGCAGGCCGTCGACCTTCGGACTGACGACACTTTGGTAACCATCGGCGATTATGTCGATCGGGGACCTGATTCGCGGGGAGTTATCGAACGCTTGATCGCGTTGCAGGACCAAGTCAACTTGGTGGCATTATTGGGCAACCACGAGGAGATGATGCTCAACGCTCTGACCAAACAATCGCAACCGTTTAGCTGGTTCATGCATGGCGGAGCGAGAACCATGGAGAGTTATGGCTTCGAAGGAGATCTCTCGGTCGTTCCGCAGGCCCATGTTGATTTCCTGAAGGGGCTGAAACCTTATTTTGAAACCGACACCCACTTCTTCGTGCATGCGAACTATGACCCGCGTGTGGCGTTATCCGAGCAACCACCCCAGCTTTTGCGATGGATCAAGCTGACCGAGCGAATGCCGGGACCGCACCAGTCCGGGAAAAAAGCTG
>Ga0315904_10002162_pt1 | contig 30697 bp, 24 predicted proteins | sample LakEriMetagenome_6_FD_203529 | JGI IMG/M metagenome (GOLD analysis project Ga0315904, IMG submission 203529) | Freshwater fungal communities from buoy surface, Lake Erie, Ohio, United States - Buoy 12 MA120 | ecosystem: Environmental > Aquatic > Freshwater > Lake | place: USA: Lake Erie, Ohio...
AAACTGTGTATGAACCTGCATCTGTATAAATATGTGTTGGATTTACATCGGTGGATGTGCTGCCGTCACCAAAATCCCAGAAGTAGGTAGTGGCTGATGCTGTGGAATTCGAGAACTCAACATTAAGCGGAGCCTGACCCTGAGTGGTATCGGGTACAAAACCTGCTCCTATCTGTGCAGCAACATTAACTGTTACGGTTCCGGTTGCACTGCACTGGGCATTACTAACGGTAACTGTATAAGTAGTGGTCGTGTTTGGTGAAGCTACAGGGTTTGCTATTCCGGCATCACTCAGTCCATCGGCAGGTGACCATGAATAGGTAGCGCCTCCGCCGGCCTGAAGTGTGGTGGATGATCCGTAACAGATATCAGTATTGGAGCTTACTGTTACCACCGGGTAGTCTATCACAGTAATGGTCACACTGGAAGTGGCCGTACATCCGTTGGCGTCAGTAACAGTAAGTGTATAGGTATTGGTGACCGTCGGATTGATTGTCTGACTTTGACTTCCGGATCCGTTGCTCCAGTTATAGGTGTAAGGTGTAGTTCCTGCGGAGCCTGAACCATTCAGGTTAACTGCATCTCCGCTGCATACTGTTTGATCGGAGCCGGCAGCTGCAAAAACATCAGGTATGACATTTACAGTGACGGTTTCCGTAACCGTACAGCCGCTGGCATCAGTAATGGTTACAGTATAGTTACCTCCAGCCAGTCCTGATAGTGAAGCTCCGGTAGAACCATCTGACCACAAATAAGTCAAGGGAGGATTTCCGCCTGAAGCAGTTGCGGTGGCAGTGCCGCTGTTGGGCTGATTACACTGAACAGGTGTTGATGTTGTAGACAGCGTAATTGGAATGACAGGCGGGATGGTAACAGAAACTGAATCCACACAATTATTCGCATCTGTAACAAGCACAGTGTAGGTGCCTGCAGTCAACCCTGTGCCGGTTGCCTGATTGCCTCCTGCGGGTGACCACGAATAAGTAAAAGGAGACGTTCCGCCGTTAACGGTAACTGTTGCTGAAGTGGTTCCCTGCGGATCACAGCCAAGCGGTACGAAGTTTGCCGTGAGTGTAAATGTGCCTGAAGATTGTACTGTTACTGTTTCTGTTGCTGTACATCCATCACCATCAGTTACCGTAACTGTGTAAGTACCGCCAGGCAGATTGGTAGCCGTTGCACCGGTACCACCCTGTGGCTGCCAGTCATAGGTATAAGTACCGTTTCCACCTGATGCCGTAACGCTGGCTGTTCCGTCAGCAACGCCACAATTGGCTGGCGTGGAGGATGTGGAAAGGGTGATAGGAATAAAAGTAGATATGGTGAAAGACTGAGTTGCTGTACAGTTCAGAGAATCAGTAACGGTGACTGTATAGGTTCCACCGGCAAGACTTCCAATTGACGAACCGGTGAGACCATTACTCCACTGATAAGAATAGGAGGTTCCGTTTCCGCCGGTGGGCGCCAGCGTAATGGATCCATCGTTAGTGGTACACTGATTATTGACGATTGTTTCATTCAGGACAATAGGTGGAGGTCCGCCAACAGCAACAGTCACTTCCTTCGTACACAAAACTGCGTCAGTAACGGTAACCGTATAGATACCTGGAGCCAGATTGTTAATGGTGGATGTAGTAGCCCCGTTACTCCATTGATAAGTATAAGGAGATATCCCCTGTGGAATAACATTGATGGATCCGTCGTTGGTATTGCCGCATGTAGCGTTGACTACAGTTACCGTTGGAACTACCAGTGCACAGCATTGAACGGTGGCAAACTGAGTTGCCGGAGGATCAAAGCAGGCGTTAGTACCCCATGATCCGGCCTGATAATCAGAAAGTGACTGAGCTCCGACATATAATGACCCGCTACCGGTGGGGTTACAAGGTGCGACCTCCACAGAGAAACAGAATGTCCAGGTATTAGTTTGGCAATTGTCACCGTAGTTATTACCGGGAATTCCATCCAAAGCGAAATTAGGACTTCCTGAAGGTGTATCATAATAGAACCCGGGTCCCCAGGTTTGACCGGACGCAGTGCCTGTACAGGAGGTATACCATCCCCAGTTTCCCAGACCGTCGCAACTGGGAGGTATTGTAACTGGCTGAAGGGTGCTGGCATCCCATGCTGGTCCCAGCTGAATGGCAATTCCAGCCAGCCAGTCGGCTCCGCTTTGAGAATAGTTGCTCACCGTATAACAAAAGTTGACAACGGTTCCAGGTGAATAATTACCGTTTGCTGAAGGTGGTGGAGTAGCCGTAAGCGACTGAGATCCAACACATGAGCTTTGAGATTGAGCGGAAATAGTGACCGCAACGAACGCAAAAAGAAGGAGTAACTTTCTAATCATAAATTTTGTTATGTTATATTCGAGTTTTCAAAGTAAAAAAGAAAATTTTGATATTGAAAGACATTTTTCTAATAAAATATTATCTTTCAATCATTAAGACGATACTTGGAATCAATCAGTTGCACTGAAAATCGCTGAAAAGTTCAAGAGTTTGCAATCAAATCGTGGCTTGAACTATTCTCAGAAATCAGGGAAAAATGAATCCTGAAAAGAAGTATGATTCGTTCAGACAGAAGGGTCGGTCGCGGATCCGGCACCTTCAGTATTCTGATGGTTTCGATATCTGATATCGAAATTAAAAATTTCAGGATGATTGACCTTTACATGGTTGATTGCCTCATTAAGCGCCTCTGAAATCTTATCAAAATCCTCTTTGTAAATGTGGATCTTACGTTTGTCGAAGACAGGCTTGTCATGCCCCTCAAAAAAGATCTTTTTACTCTCACAGATTGTGATATACATGTCTTTGTTCTTGGTGGAACGAACATCAACATAATAAGTCCTCTTACCTGCTTTAATGGCTTTGGAAAAAATTTCGCCACCGTGATCAAGCTGGTTATTACCTTCTTCCATACAATGTGATTTGCTACAAAAATAGAAAATATTGGATATGATGGAACTTTGTCTGGTATTTTCGGAAAAAGACTACAATGCTAATTATTTTATTGATTTTCAATTACTTGAGATTCATACATGTAATTGTAAATCCCTTGTTTCCGGATCAGTTCTGCATGTGTTCCGGATTCTGCCAATCTTCCGTTTTCCAATACCAGTATGCGGTCGGCATGCTTAACAGATGAAATTCTGTGGCTGATAATGACCTTAGTACTTCCTTTCATAATACGGTTAAGACTTGAAATGATCCTTTCCTCCGTAATGGTATCAACTGCTGAGAGACAGTCGTCAAATATGAGTATTGCCGGTTTCCTGATGATGGCTCTGGCGATAGAGATTCGTTGCTTCTGACCACCTGAAAGCGTGATCCCTCTCTCTCCTACTCTCGTTTCATATCCTTCCGGAAAACCCGAAATATTGTCATGGATAGCGGCGTCTTTTGCTGCCTGCTCAATGATTTTGGCGTCAGGCGCTGGATCCTTCAATCCAAAAGCAATATTTGCAGCAATGCTATCGCTGAAAAGAAAAACTTCCTGTGGAACAAAACCCGTTGATGATCTGTAATAATCGAGGTCATAATCTTTCAGTGTTCGATTATCGATCAGCACGGTTCCCTGATTGGGATCTATGAACCTCATCAGTAAGTTGGCAATGGTCGATTTTCCTGAACCGGTCCCACCGGTAATGGCAAGATATGTTCCCGGTTCAATCACAAATGAGATATCCTGAAGTGCGGAAATTCCACTGTTCGGATAAACATAGGTTACATTCCGGAATTCAATTTTACCTTTTATTGAATCAGGTTTGTAAAGACCTGACTGAATAAAGGGCTTGGTGTCAAGAAACTCATTGATCCGTTTTTGCGAAGCAGCGGCCCGTTGGATCAGTGATACTACCCAGCCAAGAACCGCAACCGGCCACATGAGCATATTGACATAGATGACAAACTCAGCGATATTACCAATAGTTATCTCCCCTTCCATCACTTTCAAGCCTCCGACAAATACGGTCAGGATGGTACTCAGGCCAATCAGCATCACCATAGAAGGATGAAACAGAGCGTTCACCCTTGTCAGCTGGAGTGAAGTATCCTGATATCTGGTTGCTTCCTCTTTAAATTCGGATGAAAAATGCGCTTCTCTCGAGTAAGATTTCAAAACCCTGATTCCCGAAAAAACTTCCTGCACGAATGTTGACAATCCTGAAAGTCGTTCCTGAACTTTCTCGCTTTTTCTGTTAATGATCTCCTCAACATAATAAATAATCAGGGCAAGAGCAGGAAGGGGAAGCAGTGTATAGAAAGTCAAACCCGGATTGACTCTCATCATCGCCCAGATGACCAATATAAACATGACAACCAGGTTCACCGTGTACATGATTGCAGGACCAACGTACATTCTCACCCTGCTGACATCTTCACTGATCCTGTTCATCAGATCACCGGTGTTGTTTACAGCATAAAATGTCTGATCAAGGTTCTGGTAATGTCTGAAGATATCATTCTTCATATCATATTCGATGTGCCTTGAAACAACTATAATGGTTTGACGCATCAGAAACATAAACAATCCTTTCAGAAGCGCCATCAGCAATACAATTACAGCAAACAGCACCAGATTATAAGAGATCACTTCCATCAAACCATCACTGAACTGAAACTCTGATGACAACCGGTACCATTGTATCTTCTCAGCAGCATCATCAAGTGCATAGCGAATCAGCTTGGCTGGAATGATTCCAAAAATATTGGCGACAGTTACGAAAATAACACCGGATAAAAGTCGTCCCCGATATCTGTAAAAATATTTATTAAGTCTGAAAAGGTGTCGCATTGATATGACTGAAGGGAATATAAAAGCACATGACCATCGGTCTTCATCCCAGGTTAAAACGCGGTTCAAAGATAGTATTCTTCTTTATGTTAAAAGGGATAAACGGACCGGTTTTTATTATCTTTGGAAAACAAAGTTGCAGAAATGATGCATCCAGGCACTTTCAAAGAATTGATATTTGTAGTACTGACATTCTTGCTGATGGCATCATGCTCAGGAGGTGCAAAACTCAGCAGACTGAACTCACCTCCCGAATCAGTAACAATCCTCAATCTGTCAACCTGTGCACTTGATACCTTCCCGGGTGAGATTACCGATATGGTCAACCTCACTGAACTAAATCTCTTTAGAAACAGAATCAATGAAGTGCCGGGTACAATTGGCCGTTTAAAAAAACTCAGGAAACTGTCGCTGCAATCAAATCGACTAAAAACGATACCGGAGGAAACAGGAAAGCTCACCTCCTTGACCAGGCTCAATCTACGCTTCAACGAACTGGAATCAATTCCGGAACAAACCGGAGATCTGCAATCACTGAATGAACTGGATTTGAGAAACAATAAAATCAAAGAGCTTCCAGAATCCCTGGGCAGGTTGAACGGTCTCGAATATCTGTACCTGAGCGATAATCACCTTATTGGCTTGCCGGAGTCCGTTTCCAACCTCAAAAATCTTCGGCTGTTGCATATTGGCAGAAACAACATACAGGGACCACCACCTGCTGCTATCGGAAAAATGGAACGTTTGATAGAACTTGATATATCAAATTGCTGCAGCGATAACATCGTACCAGCGGAATTTCTCAACCTTCGAAACCTCGAAGTAATGATTATATCACCGTATCAGGTGTTGCCTTACGGAATCGAAAACCGGATTCCGCGTCTGCGTATTATTTACCGGTAACTTTTTCCGGCATTCCAATCACAGATTCCCCCCTGTATCTGATAAAAAAGTTAATCCAGGTCAGTCGTGCCAGTCTGAAGGTTAATGGCGCCATGATGATACCCAGAATCATGGAAGCAAAAACCATCCACCAGATACTGAAACGATCGTCAAACAGCACCATATAGGCCACCCAAACACTCACCATCAAGGCTACATTGATGGCATAACTCACATACATCGCACCGTAATAATAACCCGGCTCCTGTTCAAACGACAAATCGCACTTTTCACATGAATGGTTCATCACTGAGAAATTCTTAAAGTCGTATGCCTTTCCCGAAACAAAAAAATCTCCCTCCTGACAACGGGGACATTTATTATTAATGATGCTGTACAATTTGGAGCCTTTGCCTAACATGATTAAAATTTTAGGCTGTAAAGTTACTGTGAACAGTGGCCTTGTGAAGTGAGAAAAGTCACGTTACCACAAAAAGCCCTTAATGATTGAAATTCAATAATATGACCAGATTAGAGATTTCATGGGAATTAGTTTCCTGAAGAATTGAAAAAAACAGGCTGTCAATAAAAAATAACGAACTGTAATTTCAGACTTCAATTCTTTGAGTGGAATCAGTTTAACAATCAATATAACCGGTATCTAAAAATCTTTTTAATCACAAAAACCGCGATGTCCAGTTATAACCACCCATACCATCAATTACTTCAGGAAGTTACCTTCCTTGGCAGTTTTTCCGGCATCATATAAAAACATTACCTTTGCACCTTAAATCTGACCGATTTCAATCGATAAATTATTGCATTTCAATTATTTAACACCCTATTCATGATCGAAGTGAAAGAAATAAAAGAACCGGCTGTTCAAAAAAACGCATTGTTTGATCCGATGTCAACTCTTGGCCATGAACAGGTTGTTTTTTGTCATGATCCGGAAACCGGACTGAAAGCCATTATTGCCATTCACAATACGGTTTTAGGACCGGCATTGGGAGGCACCCGAATGTGGAACTATGCAACTGAGGCAGAAGCATTGAATGATGTGTTGCGTTTGTCCAGAGGAATGTCATTCAAGGCAGCTATCAGCGGACTGAATCTGGGCGGTGGAAAAGCTGTTATTATCGGTGATTCTAAAAAAGACAAATCAGAAGCTCTTTTCAGACGTTTCGGTAAATTCATCAACAGCCTTGGGGGTAAATACATCACGGCAGAGGACGTAGGAACCAGCACCAAAGACATGGAATATGTCAAAATGGAAACCAATCATGTCACTGGTTTACCTGAGTCTATGGGTGGCGGTGGAGATCCCTCTCCTGTTACAGCCTATGGAGTTTACATGGGTATGAAAGCGGCTGCCAAGCACACCTGGGGTAACGAAAGTCTGAAAGGTAAAAAAGTAGTCGTGCAGGGCGTGGGTCATGTCGGTGAGAATCTGGTGAAAAATCTGATCCGCGAAGGCGCAAATGTTTCCATCATTGATATCAATCAGGATGCTCTTAAAAGAATTTCGGCTGAAACCGGAGCCAAGGTACTTGACAACCTTGATTTTTACGGAATGGACATGGATATTTACGCACCATGTGCACTTGGGGCCACTCTCAACACTGAAAACATATCAAAATTAAAGTGTGCCGTAATTTCGGGTGCTGCCAACAACCAGCTGGCTGATGAATCTGTTCACGGCAAGATGATCACTGAAAAGGGTATCACTTACGCGCCTGACTTTGTAATCAACGCGGGTGGATTAATCAATGTATACTCAGAATTGACCGGGTACAACCGTGACAGGGCGCTCCAGCAAACAGAAAAGATCTATAATTTCACACTCGAAATTTTCAGAAAAGCTTCTGCAGAAAATATACCCACCTATCTTGCCGCCAACAGAATTGCTGAGAAAAGAATCAGTGATATTGGCAAGGTTCGTCTCGGAATCTGATCATCCAATATTGAAGAATGATCAAATTGCTGCATTCTGATTTTAGATATTTTTTCAAACGGCATAATTCAATTCATTAAACCAGTCAACAAACACCTTCATTGTGTTAAGCCGCCGCCATTTAAGAGTCAGAGTCATGCAGGGTCTTTATACCTGGTTTCAGTCGGAGGACAAAAACGTCTCACGATCTGTTGAAAGCATCTTTCATGGCGCAGAGCGAGCTTATGATTTGTATTTATCATTGCTTCAGTTGCCACTTGAAATTGCTGCAGAGGAAGAAAGATATTACTCTGATCTTCAGCCCGGATACACCAAAAAGGCAGTCGATGTCAAATCAAAATTTTCAGGCAACCAAATTATTATCGGTTTGAACGGTCATGTTCAGTTTAACGAGCTTTACAAAAAGCGAAAATTATCCTGGCAGAAGCACCATGATCTGATAAAGAAGTTGTTCTACAATCTTCGCCAAAGTGAAGAATACAAAAGTTATATAAATTCCGATGACCACAGTGTTGAAGAGGATATCGAATTTTTGAAACTGGTTTATAAACAGATCATCATGCCATCTGAGGTTCTTCAAACCACTATTGACGAACAAAACATTTGGTGGGCTGATGCTGTTGAGTTTATAAACAGTATGGTTCTGAAAACAATCAAAACCTTTCAGAATAATACTGAAGAACCCTTCCAGTTACTTCCGTTGTACAGAGACAATGAAGACGACCGTGAATTCATGGAAAAACTGTTCAGGGAAACGGTGAAGAATGACGAGTATTTTGAGCAAATGATTGAGGCCAAAACCAAAAACTGGGAGCTGGAAAGAATTGCTCTTGTAGATGTTATTTTGATGAAAATGGCGCTTGCAGAAATCATCTCATTTTCCGGAATTCCGGTAAAGGTATCAATCAATGAATACATTGATATTTCAAAAGAATTCAGCACTCCTAAGAGTAAAATATTCATCAACGGCGTTCTTGATAAAATTGTATCCGACCTGAAAAGTGAGGGCAAAATCAAAAAGACCGGACGCGGACTAATTGAATAAAGTTTTCCTGAATAATAATAACCAATCACAAGCATCAAATTAATACTGTCATGATTAACAAACTCTTCCTCCCGATTATTGCATCTGTTTTGCTGATGACTTCCTGCCAATCAAAAGAAGGAGGTGAAAGCACCGAAAAAATCTCTCCGGATGTTGTAAACAACCCTGCAACAGCTGAAACCACCTCAAATGCCGATGAGAATGCAGTTCCCGAGTTCACATTTGAGACAGATACCCATCATTTTGGTGAAATTACACAGGGAGAAAAAGTGACGTATGCCTTTAAATTCAAGAATACGGGTAACGCACCACTTGTGATCTCATCGGCCAGCGCTACCTGCGGATGCACGGTTCCTGAATACACCAAAAGCCCGGTTGATCCAGGAGAGGAAGGATTCATAACTGTTACATTCGACAGCGGCGGTAAATCCGGAATGACAAGTAAGTCGGTAACACTCATTGCCAATACCATTCCAAACACCAAAGTACTGACCGTCAGTGCCGACATTCAGGTTCCTTAATTAAACTTTTAATCTACCATAAACATGTTACTTAACTACATTTTACTTCAGGCCCAGGGAAGTGGCGCCATGAGTCAGCTGGTCATGATCCTGCTGATTATCGTTGTATTTTATTTTTTCATGATCCGCCCTCAGATGAAGAAGGCGAAACAGGAAAAACTGTTCAAAGAAAGTTTGGTGAAAGGCGATAAAATTGTAACCATTGGCGGTGTTCACGGCAAAATCGTTGAAGTGAACGACACCACGTTCATGATCGAGGTTGACAGCAATGTTAAGCTCCGGATTGAAAAAACCGCTGTTTCCGCTGAAGCTACCAAACAATATCAGCCCAAGCCGGAAGTCAAAAAATAGGATTGAATCATTTCCAACAAAAAATAGCATCTGCGGAATTCACAGATGCTATTTTTTGTTTATTACCTTTACACATTGCCCTGAATGAGAATTCCCGCAATTTCCTGCTGAATTCCAACCCATGATTTAAGAAGTTGAAAACAAACATTTTCAATAGGTTTCGGGATCTGGTAAGACAGAATCAAAAATCTGTCGTTTTTATCATTTGCCTGTTTATTTCCGGCATCTTCTGGCTTTTCACCAGTCTGAGCAGGGAGTACGAAACCAGCATAACCCTGCCTGTCAGTTATAAAAACATCCCATTCTCCATGGAAATCGACAGGAACCTTCCATCGACCATAGATTACCATTACAAGGGCACCGGTTTTGAACTGATTATGGTGTCATTGAAATCAAAACCTGACTCGATATCCATTGATGTAGGCACACAATCAAAAAACGGCAGATCATTTGCCATCAATCCGCTCACTCTGTCAACTCAGTTACAAACTGAATTGAAACCTTACCGTTCAGTTCCTGATATAATCGAATCAGGACTGCTCACCAAAAACAGAAAAAAAATTCCTGTTAAAGTAATTTCAGACATACAATACCGTCAACGCTTTAGTGCTACATCACCACTTGTAGTTATCCCCGACAGCATCACCATTTCCGGCCCGCCGGAAATCATCGCTCCGTTCAATGAAATCAGGACCCTGCCACTTCAACTCAAGGACGTACATCAGGAATTTTTTTCAAGTATTCGACTAGAAAAATCATTGCCCCGGGGTGTGACTTTTTCCGATCAATATGTCTACTGTTATCTTCAGGTCGAAGAGTTTACGGAAGGAGAGTTCGAAATACCGGTTGAGTTGCCTCCCTCTCAACGGAGTAAAGTAACTCTGGTGCCATCCAATGTCAGGGTCCGATTTACTGCAGATCTTTCCACTTTCTCGAAAATAAGGTCCACAGATTTTCAGGCATACACGTCTGTTCCTTTTCCGGAAACCCCTACCCTGCTACAGGTTCAGCTGAAGAGATCACCTAAAGGGGCAGAAAATGTGGTGATGGAGCCTCAAATGATTAATTATCTGATCAAAGAATGAATCCTCTGAAAGTGGGCATTACCGGTGGGATTGGCTCCGGTAAATCGGTTGTTTGCCGGATTATCAGAACTATGGGGTATCAAACTTTTGACGCCGACAATGAAGCCAAATTATTGTACAACGACGATCAGATCAAAACAAAGGTTATCAATCTTCTGGGCACATCAGCATATCTGGCCAACGGTGAACCCAACAGGGCCTACATAGCTGAAAAAATATTCAATGATCACGAACTGCTGAATTCCCTGAATCAGATTATACACCCTGAAGTCAACCGAAAATTCAACCATTGGGTGGCCGCCCATGCTGGTGAAGAAATTGTATTCAAAGAAGCAGCCATCATGTTTGAATCAGGCAGTAACAGAAGTGTTGATGTAGTGATTGGCGTTCTGGCATCAGAATTAACCAGGGTGCAGAGAATAACAAAAAGGGATGGAAAAAAGGAAACAGCGATCAGAGCCATTATGGCAAAACAAATGGATCAGGAGGCGATGGCAAAATTGTGCAACTATACGATCATCAATGATGAAAATACTCCTTTAATGCCCCAGATTCTTGATATCCTAAATAAGTTAAAAATAATCAATAAACATGGACGCTGAACCTCATGGATAATTTTATCATCCGAAACAAGTCAGGACTGTTTTGCCAGCCCGGCGGATTTTCCATCGATCCTAACCGGAAATCCGAAAAGGCGGTAATCTCACATGCACATGCCGATCATGCCATTCCATCCAATACTGAAGTATGGTGCACGTATGAAACCAAGGCCATTATGGAGGCAAGGTATGGTGATAAACTGAGATCAAAGTTCCATATCATTCCCTACAATCAGACCTTCATGATCAACGATGTAAAGATCATGTTTGTCCCGGCCGGACATATACTCGGATCTGCTCAGGTGGTGATGGATTATAACAGTACCAGGTATTGTTATACAGGTGACTTTAAAGTGAAAGCGGATGAATCATGCCAGGGGTTTGAGCTGGTGGAATGTGATGTTTTGATTACGGAAACCACCTTCGCGGACCCTGCATATTCTCATCCTGAAGATGATACAGAAATAAGTAAATTGCTAGAATATAACAACCACAATATTGTCATTGGAGCTTATAGTGTGGGAAAGGCGCAGCGCATCAACAAACTCATCAATAAATATCTGCCCCAACGTAGTGTTATGGTGCATCCCGAAACAGCCATCTATCACCGGGTGTATGAAGATTCCGGAATGAAACCTGGTATCTGGACTCATTACAATTATCAAAAATTCAGATCAGCCCATAGTCATGTACTCATAGTTCCTCCAAGAGTAATGTCAACTTATAACTCGACACCAGGAATCGTAACCACCTTCGCCACCGGATGGCTGAATCCGCCAATCAAGTCACATTTTAAGTTTCATATCAGCGATCACGCCGACTGGAATGACATCATCTGGCTGGTTGAAAAATCAGGCGCAAGTAAAGTATTGACCGTTCACGGCGACGGACGCGTACTGAAACAGCACCTCAAAATCTCCCGACCCGACATCAATATATCCTCATTGTAACTGATCCTAATCGAAAATGTATATTCTAAGTTCAGAACAAATGCGAGAGGCTGATCAGTTTACTATCAGTAATAAACCAATTGATTCAGTTGAACTGATGGAGAGTGCTGCAATGGCGTGCGTGAAGGAAATTACAGATAGTTTTACAAAAACCTCCATTTTTCATATTTTCTGCGGACCGGGAAACAACGGCGGTGACGGACTCGCCATTGCACGACTACTGAAAGTAAGAGGATATGATGTGAAAGTTACATTGCTCAATGTTACGGGTAAATTGAGTCATGATAACAATATAAACCTGCTGAGAGCCAAATCAAATAATCTGAATATTAACGTAATCAATAAAGTTCCTGATGATTTTTTGTTTGGAGAAAATTCAATATTAATCGACGCACTATTCGGGATCGGTTTGAATCAGCCGCCTGAAGGTGAATACAAAAAACTGATTGAAATTATTAATAACTCAGGGAGGCACGTCATCAGCATAGATATGCCCTCAGGGTTGTTTGCTGACCAATCGTCCATCGCAGACCATCATCCAATTGTCAAAGCTGATGAAACTTACACATTCCAATATCTAAAGGCAGGCTTGCTGATGCCTGAAAATGCGGCCTACTTCGGAAAAGTGACCCTGCTTGACATTGGTTTGCTTCCGGAAGCGACCAGTAAAATGTCAATCCCGAACAGGATGCTGGATGAAAAGATCATAAAGCATATATTACAACCCCGGCCTGTTTTTTCTCATAAAGGAACATTCGGACACGGACTGCTGATTGCCGGAAGCGATGGTAAAATGGGAGCTTGCGTTCTGAGTACGGGAGCCTTTCTGAGAAGTGGTGCCGGATTGCTGACGGTGATGGTTCCGGATGGTCAGTCACCAGTCATCAAAACATCGTGGCCTGAGGCTATGACGACAATGAGATCAACTCTTACAGGGGGAAGTCTGAGTATGTTTAATGCATTAGGAATCGGCCCGGGTCTTGGAACAGATCAAGCTGCTTCCGGGTTATTATATAATCTTCTTGCTGCATGGCGCAAACCGGTCGTTTTGGATGCAGATGCATTAAACATCCTGGCTGAAAATAAATCCTGGATACAGCAAATTCCGGCCGAGTCCATTCTCACACCTCATCCGGGTGAATTCAAAAGACTCTTCGGAGCCTGGAAAAATGATTTTGAGAAAATAGCCATTCAAAAACAGGCTGCGATTGAACTGAAATGTATTGTCATTCTTAAAGGAAAAAACACCAGTATAGCCTTGAGCGATGGGCGAATATTTTTCAATCCAACCGGAAATTCCGGAATGGCAAAAGGCGGTAGCGGAGATGTGCTCACCGGGCTGATCACCGGCTTATTGTCGAGTGGCTACAATCCTGAATCGGCAACATGTCTGGGCGTGTATTTGCACGGATGCGCAGGTGACCTGGCTGCAGCCGCTAAGTCCGAAGAAGGTATGACAGCCGCTGATATTATTGATTTTATACCTCAGGCGTGGAAGAAAATCCACTGCTATTGAACTGAGGAAACACTGATGCCTGAAGGAGAATCAGATTTGTTCATTAAAGGATGTATTTTCCTGAAAAACAATGGTGGAATCAGTGCATAATAAATCATGGATACATATCCTCCCGGTAGCAAAGGACTGCTTTCATATGATTTCAGGGTATGGTATGGTTTTGACGCATAGTAGTGATGGTCGGCATGTCGGCTCAGATCAATCAGAAAAAACCTGCTGATCACCTTGTCTGTTTGCCAGGAATGAATTTCAGTTACACGCTCATCCTGATTTCTTGATAAACCGTAATGTTCAATATAGTTGGTGTACTCAAGCAGAAAATTTGCAAAGAAACCCTGCAGAACAAGAACCACCAGTACCTTCCAGCCGAAAACGAGCATCATGGATAAATAAAACAATCCAAGCAGCAGGGCGCATGCAACAACATAGTTTCGAATTGACCATGCAAACTTCCCTTCACTTTTCAGACGGTTTGCTTCAACCTGGAATGCGCTCCTGATCTGTCCGGTAAAACTTCTTACAAAAAAAGAATAAACATTCTCGCCGTACCGGGATGTTGCAGGATCTTTCAAAGTTCCTACCCATTTGTGGTGAACCTTCAGGTGATCAATGAAAAAATAAATATTGCCGGCCGTGAACAACAGATATTGTCCAAGGACATTGAATTTTGGATCCTTTCGGTGTATCAATTCATGAGCTATTACAATGGCCGATGCACCGGAATTGATCCCAACAGACAGCGACAGCATCACCAGCTGAATAAATGAATAATCATGGATCACTGTTGACCAGACTACTGTAGCGATACAGATGGTCTGAAGAATTACATGTGCCACGAGTAATCCGTCAGGAAACCAATCCTCTTCCTCCGCTTCATTGTCTTTATCCTCGTGGACAAAATTCTCGAGTATGGCCAATACACCCAATGAAAAAAAAGTATTCAATAACACCCACCAGCCTCCCAGCAGATTGCCGGTAAGAACCATCAACCCGGGAATCAGGCTTAAAACATATTTGTGGTTTCTCTTCATGGATTAACAAATATCCAAAATTAATGACAACTTGATTAATATTGTATCATCGCCGGCATAACAAACTCATTAACTGGTACATTAATGCAGCAAAATACATCGCTAATCTGGCCCGGAAAACAAACCCGTCTTCAAATTTTCCTTCCATCGTAAACAAATCGGTTTGTTCATGACCGTGGAATGGGAAACTTCGAAATAATCCGCTCCAATCAGCATTAAACAGCAATGGCTGATCACCTTTGGTTGGATTCATTCACTCTTGACTTTAGCTTTAAAAAATATTATATATCTAATTATCAATACCTTAAATCAAATATAATCTAAGATGGTATAAAAAAGTCATGACTCGGCAAACCAATCCTTATTATATATGTTTAGACATATATGTTAATACATTATATTTGAAACTTAAAACTGAAAACACATGAAAAACAAAATTATTGCCGTCGTGATGATGGCTTTGCCTGCCATGTCTGTGGCACAAACTAAATGGGACATTGACAATGCGCATTCGCAAGTCATGTTTAACGTTTCACATCTGGTAATCTCTGAAGTCACAGGCCACTTTAAAACCTTTTCAGGCAATATCACCGCATCAAATCCTGACTTTACCGATGCCCGAATCGATTTCCAGATTGATATAGCTTCTATCAACACCGACAATCAAATGCGTGATGATCATCTTAAAAGTGATGACTTCTTCAATGCAGGAAAATTTCCAAAGATGGTTTTTAAAGGGAAAGAATTAAAAAAGGTGAGCGGCAATAAATACAAGCTGACCGGAGATCTCACGATCCGTGATGTTACCAAAACCGTAACGCTGGATGTAACTTACTCCGGAACCGTTAAAGATCCATGGGGAAATACCAAGGCCGGTTTTAAGATCAAAGGTTCAGTAAATCGTTTCGATTATAATCTAAAATGGAATACTTTAACGGAAGCCGGTGGCGCTGTGGTTGGTCCTGAAGTTGAAATCGTATGTAACCTGCAGCTTTCTCAGGCAAAATAATTCAATGCACTCTACAAAAAAACGCCGGCATTGTACCGGCGTTTTTTTTATGGCATCTGCTGCTGTTTCAACGGATACTTTTTATTGAATCTTTCCATAAAAGAGTACATTTTCTTTCTTTTAACCTTCAAGGATACAATTGATTTGTACTCATTATAAAGTTCCTCATCACGTGAAAGCAAGTCTCCCAGATTCTGAATATCGTAATCAAGAATATCACCGGTTTCCATATCCAGCAATTTATAGCTGGAGGTAGCCCTGGCCTCAGTAACAACGGGCGAATGGTTGCCGGTTACTTTAGGATAAGATTCCAGAAAATAGCTGATACTGCCCAGTAGTGTAACCCGGTGGAATTTATTTCCTACAAAAACATACAAGGTTGCGTTCTCATAATAACCCCAAAAATCTTTGGGATCAAAAGGCTGCTCTTTTCCCAGATTATCCCTAAACAGCAACTTTTCACTGTTGATCCACTGTCGTATGCTCATTTCCAGGCCTGAAGAACTGCTCCTGACCATCCTTTCTTTGGTGACCGCAGGAGTACCTGATTTGAATTCGGAAAGACCTGTATAAACTCCTTCAACCGGAAACAGACCTGTTTGTTGTGCAGAAGCCAATGCACTTAAAAACATGAACAGGAATGGAATTATTCTCTTCAATATCATTCCGCAAATATAACTCCCCGCATAATTGAATGCCGGATTGTGTTAATATTATGTTTATTTGCGGTTTATGGAAACATCTCCCAAACAGGTACTTTACATCTCTTATGACGGGATGACCGATCCCCTGGGACAGTCACAGGTTCTTCCATATTTGATCGGATTATCTAAAAAAGGGTATCATTTTCATCTGATCAGTTTTGAAAAGCAACACGCCTATCTTGAAAATAAGGATAAAATCAACAAGATACTTCAGGAAAACGGAATATCCTGGTATCCTCTGAATTATACCAAAAACCCGCCGGTACTCTCAACCATCTACGATATCCGCCGGATGATTGCTGTTGGTTCCGAATTAATTAACAGATTTCAGATCAGAATGGTTCATTGCAGAAGCTACATCAGTGCTTTGGCAGGATTGCAATTCAAAAAAAAATCCGGCGTCAGAATAATTTTTGATATGCGTGGATTTTATGCCGATGAACGGGTTGATGGCGGATTATGGAAGCTTTCTAACCCGGTTTACAGCATGATTTACCGGTATTTTAAGCACAAGGAAAAGGAACTGATTCGTACAGCAGATGCGGTTATCAGTCTGACCGAAACGGGTAAGAACATTATAGACTCCTGGAATATCCGTCCGGCTTCTCTTTTGCCTGTTACAGTGATACCGTGTTGCGCTGACCTGGATCATTTCGACCGATCAAAGATTACCGATCAATCCAGGGAATTGTTGATGAAAAGTCTCAATATCAAAAGCGGGCAGACGGTTCTTTCCTACCTGGGAGCCCTGGGCACCTGGTATATGCCCAAGGAAATGCTGAGGTTTTTTGTAAAATTTTCTGAGAGATATCCTGACGCATTGTTTCTGTTTATCACACACGATACTGAAGAAAGCATACTGAATATGGCCAAACAGGAGGGCGTTGCACCTGAAAAAATCAGGGTTTATAAGGCTTCCAGGGAAAATGTCCCGATTGCTCTGTCGCTCAGTACGGCTTCGCTTTTTTTTATCAAACCTGTCTTTTCCAAGAAGGCATCCTCCCCTACCAAACAGGGGGAAATTATGGGAATGGGCATCCCTGTTATCTGTAATTCAGGGGTTGGAGATACCGATCTGGTAGTACAAAAATACAGATCCGGGATGCTGCTGAATGTTGAAGATCCCGCAAGCTTTGCCGATGTGATAGACAAGTTTGAGCAGTTAAAGCAGTTTCCTCCAGATCAGATTCGCCAGGGCGCCAATGATTTCTTTTCACTCGAAAAAGGCGTGCTTAGATATGCCGGAGTTTACGATAAACTGATCTGAATTGCGCCAAAATTACTTGTGATGGTAGGGCTCGCCTCTCATGATGGTAAATGCCCGGTACATTTGTTCCATAAAAATCAAACGAACCATCTGATGCGAAAAAGTCATCGACGAAAGTGATATTTCATCGTTGGCACGACTGCGGAGTTTTTCTCCAAAACCAAAGGCGCCTCCAATGATAAAAACAATGGTTCTGTCAGTTACCTGAAGCTTTTTATCAACCCACACAGCAAACTGCTCAGAAGAAAAGTGCTTCCCTCTTTCATCAAGAAGCACCACCTGATCCCGGTCTCCTACCCTTTTTAAAATAGACTCAGCTTCCAGATCCATCAATCTGGCAACAGGTATACCGGATGCATTTCTGATATCCGGGACAATTTCAAAACCAAAACTGATATACTTTTCAATTCTTGACCGATACACCTCAATAGCCTCAGCGAGCCAGGCACCTGATGTTTTGCCAATTACGACCAATTTGATCTTTACCGAATTTGCCATCTTTAATGATCGAAATATTTGATTACTTGACACTTATAAAAGTCAACTCTTCAACATCTGCTGTTCAAAACACCGGACATTTAACCCTGATTCAATCAGCTTAACTCCCTATATTTGAGGCAGCCAATCAACCCATTACGCCTTCCGGAACAGTGTAGATACCGTTTGGCTTGATTTTTGCAAACTTGCATTGAAAATCTGTAAAAATGAAAAAAAACATGCTGGCTCTCATTTTTCTGCTGACGATTACCGGATTCAGCGCGGTAGCTCAGAGAGATGTATATTCCGATATCAGTGACGCTGTGAGGTCTGGTGACGCCCGGGCCGTTTCAAGATATTTCGGTTCAACCGTAGACCTTACTATCCTGCGTCAGGAAGAAGTCTACAGCAAAGCTCAGGCAGAACAGGTCCTCAGAGATTTTTTCTCTAAAAACACTCCCCGGACCTTTAGCCTGATACACAAAGGTGTATCAAAAGAAGGCGCCAAATACGCAATTGGAACACTTGTAACAGCCCAGGGAGGACAATACAGGACCTACTTCTTTGTCAAACTATCTTCCGGAGGAGAGTTCATACAGGAGTTAAGATTCGAAAAACAATAGCCCTGCAAAAGTCCTGGAAAAGGCCACTGAAAAACCGGTGGCCTTTTCATTTTAATAACTTTGAGTGGAAATTAGCAGGTATCGGTCCATATAGATCAAAAATGAATTTAAACGAATTTATCAGATTATCGCTTGAGGAGGATACCGGTAGCGGCGATCACACCTCTCTGGCCTGCATTCCATCCACAGCAAAAGGTAAAGCCACCCTGATTGTAAAAGATCATGGTGTACTGGCCGGAATCGATTTGGCCAAACAAGTATTTCACCATCTGGATCCTTCCATGATTTTTCATCAGACGCTGAATGACGGCGATCAAATAGAACCTGGTATGATTGCTTTTACAATTGTAGGGAGTGAACACCACATTCTTCGGGGAGAGCGATTGGTATTGAACTGCATGCAACGCATGAGCGGAATTGCAACCACAACAAGAAAGTATGTGGAACGATTAAAAGGATTGCATACACAGGTTCTTGACACCAGAAAGACCACTCCACTGATGAGAGACCTTGAGAAGTGGGCGGTCAGGATTGGCGGAGGCACTAATCACCGAATGGGACTTTATGATATGATTCTGATCAAAGACAATCACATTGACTACGCCGGTGGTATTGTAAATGCAATCAGAAACACGAAAGAGTACCTGAATAAAAACAAGCTTGTCATTCCTGTTGAGATTGAAACCAGAAATCTTGCTGAGGTTAAACTGGTGCTCGAAGAGGGGAATGTTAACAGAATCATGCTGGATAACTTCAGTCCGGCTTTGTTGAAGCAAGCAATTGAACTGATCAACGGAAAATACGAAACAGAAGCATCCGGCGGAATTACACTGGACACAATCCGCGAATATGCAGAAACAGGAGTTGATTTTGTTTCCATAGGAGCATTAACGCATTCCGTAAAAAGTCTGGATCTTAGTTTGAAAGCTGTCAAAAAGGAAGCCTGATCACATCTTATAATCCTGAATCAGTGATACCCCGTTTGAAAATATGGCTCCTCATTGTCAAGGCTCAGATCTTTCACAGGATACTGAGACCTTTGATGATTGTTGCCGATAAAATCAAATATCCCGGAGAAGAAAACATCAGTCTGCTGGATATAGGAACCTTTTTCGTGACAGGTCTCCAGAAAGGTGATATTCAGGCGAGAGCCAGATCAATCGCATTTGATTTCTTTCTCGCCATCTTTCCTGCTGTAATATTTTTCTTTACTTTAATTCCATACGTTCCTGTTGAAGGTTTCCAGGAAAAAATACTGATCCTATTACAGGATGTATTACCGCCATATACTTTTGAAGCAGCGAGAACAACAATTGAAGATATCCTGAACCAGCCCAGAGGAGGATTGCTTTCCTTTGGTTTCATTTTTGCATTGTATGTTTCTACTAACGGAATCAATTCCATGATTGAAGGTTTCAATCAAAGCTATCACGGCATTGAAGTACGAAGTGCTTTCATGCAAAGAATGGTTTCGCTATTCCTGACCTTGATGCTTGCTGTTATCATGATTTTAAGCATCACCACTATATTCCTTGCTGAATTTGCATCAGGATATCTCGTCTCGATTGAAGTACTGCAAAGCGGACCCAGGCTCTGGCTGATGCAATCCGGAACATGGATTGTTCTCATCGCCATGTCCCTTTTAATGATCTCTTGTCTGTACTATTTCGGCCCTTCAAAGAAAAACAAGAGACCGTTCATTTCAGTCGGTTCCGTTACTGCAACCGTTCTGCTGATTCTCACCACACTTTTGTTCAATTACTTTATCGGTAATTTTTCACAATACAATAAAATCTACGGCTCCATTGGTACTTTGATCATCATACTTCTGTGGATTAACTTCAATTCACTTCAGCTGATTATAGGGTTTGAACTCAATGCCTCCATTGAAAATGCTCTAAAGAAAGCCGGGAAGCATAAGTTAAAAACCTCAGAAGAAGGGCAGCAGATCAATCGGGCTTTTTAAGGATCAACCAGTTCCAGGACATCTCCGTTCACGATTCTTACTGTTTGCCACTGACCAAATTCATCGAGTTTTTCCACAACATAATAATCAACACCGGTGTCCCATTTTTTGTAAGGAGACCATCTCAACAGTGTCTTACCTTGTCCGTTAAACCCACCAATCAGTAATACAGAAGAACTTGGTAAGCCTTGATCAGATTCGATTCCGCAAATATTATGTACATCGATTCTGTACAAATAGAACTGCTCATGTACTTTGACGTCATAATCTGAATAAGATGTTACGCCGGGAGGTAGTGTATCAATTACGGTGAAATTGATATTATCCGTGGACCTGGATAAAACGAACCCGGTAATCAGAGCGGGGGCCAATGAAGGAGGAGCCCATTCCGTCAATACGTAGGAATCATCAATTACAGTAGAACGAACCATATCGACCTTCTGAAAGGCAAGTGATCCAGGGACCGAAACCGATTCTTCATCAGACCAGGACTCAAATCCTTCACCGCAAAGATTAGTTGCCCTGATTACATACCTGACATTCATGTCGCAATATACGGTTGAATCAGCATAATTATTCGATGTATTGGAAACAGTGCCGATATAAACAAATGATCCAGATGGCTGATCAAGACGGTAAACCTCATAATTATCAACAGAGCATCCATCATATAAATTCCAATTCAGAACCGGAATACCGCCAGCTACATTGACTTTAAGGTTTATACTGGTATGTGGAATCAACTGGTTTATAGGCGTTGAGGCCATGCATTCATTCACTGCCTGAACAACATAGGTCCATGTACTGTCAGCAGTACTGACATTAACATCCGTATAAGCCGACGTTACATTCATGGATGTGTTCGAGGGATTGGTATCGGTATAAATCAAATCATAAACTGTAGTTGAAGGATTATATCTATAAAGCTGGTAAGCCTGCAGATCGGGTGTAGCCAAATTACCCCAGGTAATGTCAATAACATTATCAGCAGATACGCTTACACTTTTCAAGCTTACCGGAACTGGTGGTGAACCATCAGAAACCGTTACAGCATTAATGATTACTGCTGTATCCGAACAGATTCCACCGTTAATTAAAGTAAGTGATACCGAATAATTGCCGGGATTCTGATAGATATGAACAGGATTCTGTAGAGATGAAGAGGTACCGTCGCCAAAATCCCAATGATAAATAGTTCCGGGATTGGCCCCATAGCTGGAATCAACAAAACTTACAGGAAGCGGTGAACAACCCTGATTACCTGACAATGTAAATGCGGCTTGAGGAGCTAAATCTATACTAATGGGTGTCGAACTTATCACAGTATCTCTGCATCCGCTGCTGTTAATGGCCACAAGACTAACAGTATACAACCCAGGTGTATTATAAGTATGGACGGGATCAGAAATCAGTGAACTGTCGCCGTCTCCAAAATACCAGATGTAATCAACCGAACCATTTGAGGTATTGGTGAAACTGACCGGGAACGGAGCACAACCATTTGAATTCTGCACTATGAATGAAGCTGAAGGCGGTTGCTGAACTGAAAATGGCACAGGGCTCGTATATACAGATGTGCATCCTGTCGTATCCTGAGTAATCAAGGTCACCTGATAGGTTCCCGGTGTTTGGTAAACATGAACCGGGTGTTGCTGTGATGATATGTTTCCGTCACCAAAATTCCATAACCAGTTGAAAGCACTAATGGATGAATCCGCGAACTGAACTGTCCATGGACTACAACCTGAAGTACTTTGAACTTCAAAATCCGCAATACTGCCGGTGATATGTACTAATTGTGGCCTTATCAGGGTGTCGGAACATCCGGTTGAATCGGAAACCACCAAAGTCACATCATATGTTCCGGGAATATTATAAACATGTGTGGGATTCTCGAGTACAGAATGATTGCCATTTCCGAAGTCCCAGTTCCAGGAGGTGGCACCGGATGAAGAATCAATAAAATTGACAATTGTCGGAGCACAGGAAACAACGGAAGTTTGTGTAAACTGTGCAACCGGCCCTCTGACCTCAATAGAAGTCAAAGGTGTTATCACCTGCTGGCAGCCTGTGGGAGATACTGCTGTAAGTGAAACCTGATAAGTTCCGATATTATTGAACAAATGGGAGGGTGATGGATCTGTACTGGTAGTTCCGTCACCGAAGTTCCATAAATAAGCTGCAACATTTGTTGATGAGTCAGAAATGGAAAACAGGAACGGAGCACAGCCTACTGAATCACTGAGGGCGATATTAAAATCCAGAGCGGTAACATTAGGCTTGGATTTAGTTTTGATACATCCTACACTGCTGGTTACCTGAAGCGTCACAGGTCCAAAAGGCTTACTGGTGAAAGTATGCGTTGGATTTTGAAGTGTTGAAGTTGTACCGTCGCCAAAATCCCAGAACCAGGCCACTGCATCATTGCTGCTGTCAGCATAAACAACAGTTAAAGGATAACAGTCCGACAACTGCTGATAGGTAAAATCAGCAGATAAGGCTGGGGTATAAATCGCATTCGGTATAGTATAGGTACTCGAACATCCCTCATCCGTTGCAGTTAATGATATTGTATGATAGCCAAACGCACCAAAGTTCTTTACCGGATTAAACTGCGTTGAATACTGATTATTGCCAAAATTCCATAAGTAAGTGGCAGCGCCTGTAGAAAGATTATTAAACTGATATAATGGTGAGCCGCAGCCAGGATTGGTATGGGTGAAAGTAAAAAACGCTACAGGTTTAGATATATTGATTAGATAAGGGAGCTGCCAGGAATTAACACATCCGTTTGCATCAGTGACCGTGAGCGTAACCTGATAACTACCACTGTCGGCATAAGCATGAACAGGATTCGGGAGAATGGAGTTATTACCATCACCGAAGTCCCAAAAATAGGATGAATATGACCAACCTCCCGAATTAAATTGTATTGAATCGCCGGCGCAACCTCTGCGTGAACTGGCAGATATTGGCAATACAGCCGGAGAATAATAGCTCATGGAGTAGAAATCGGTGCAACCCAGTGAATCTGTCACGGTAAGCGAAATAATGTAATTGATACCGTTTACAGTATAAGAATGATTTGGTTCGAACTGCGTAGAGGTGGTTCCATCACCAAAATCCCATAAATAGGAAATTGCGTTTACTGACTGATTATGGGTTTGAAGCGAAGAACCCTGACAATTATTGGTTTGTGTAATGGTAAAATCAGCAGTGGCACCGGTCAGGTAAAATGGCGTAGCCTGTTCAATGGTATCTGAATTGCCGGCAGCATCCCAAGTAATCAAGGAAACATAAAAAACACCCGGATCAGTGTAAATATGTATAGGATTTTGCTGAGTGCTTGTATTGCCGTCGCCAAAATCCCATAGCCATGATACAGCACTCTGAACCGGATCGCTGAAGCTCATCTGATACGGAACGCAACTGTACACCGGTGGCGGTGGGGGTGTTGAGTCGTTATTGGTTGGAGGGATTACACCACCCGAACCGAGAGTCACGCTGTTATAGTAATAAGTGAAACTGCAACCGGGATTTGAAATAGTAAGAGAAATGTTGTATGGTCCAGGTGTTGTGAATATGTGAACCGGATTCTGCAAAGTACTGGTTCCTCCATCGCCAAAATCCCAAAACCATTGTGTTGCTCCGGTACTGTTTGCATTGAAGGTGACTGTTGCAGGTAAGGTGGAATCAGGAGAAGTAGCTGTTGCATTGGCAGTCAGAGGCAGAAAAGAAACAGCAAAATTGTGATACTTGGTATAAACACATCCGTCGGCAGTAGTGATGGTCAGTGATACATTGTAATTACCGGGAGCATTATACACATGAACAGGATGTTGTTGTGTTGAGCTGCTTCCGTCACCAAAATCCCACAGCCATGCAACTGCGTTCGTTGACTGGTCAGTGAAGGTAGCTGTGTACGGCGGACAAACAGTATGAGTGAGAGTAAAGTCAGCTTCACCACCGTTGATAATGTAAATGGCATAAGGAGTTACCGATTGCGAACAACCTGAACCACCTGAAACCGTTTGCATTGAAACGTGATAGGTTCCGGCAGTTGTATAGGTGTGAGTGGGATTATGCTGGGTTGAAGTGCTGCCATCGTCAAAATCCCAAAACCAGGATACTGCACCGGGCGAATTATCATTCATATTCACCGTAAACGGAGCACAGGCCTCAACCGGAGTAGGTGCATTGAAATTATTGACACCTTGTGTTATTTGTACCTGATTCGGGTAAGTATAACTGTTTGAACAGCCATTAGGATCCGTAATGGTCAGCGTCACGGGATAATTTCCTGGAGTATTGTACACATAGGATGGCGACTGCAGGTTTGAGGTTCCACCGTCTCCGAAGTCCCATGAATAGTTATAAACTCCTGTTCCGGCAAATGTAAAATTCACCTGATGCGGAGGACAACCCGACAGATCATCGGCTGTAAACTGAGCGTTCGGTAAGATAACATTGACGCTTACGGGAAAAATGTACTGGGTTGAACACCCGTATGCATTTACCACATTCAATCGGGTTGTATACTGACCGATATTGGTATAAGTGTGTTGCGGAGAAAAAGCATTAGAAGTGGTTCCGTCTCCAAAAGTCCATGTGTAAGTATTTCCTGTTCCCGGAGTATTATTGATAAACTGAACTGTCAGCGGAGCGCATCCGGTGTGAGGTGTCATCGCATATAAAGCCTGCGATATTGGAAGGTTATTAACATGTACCGTATCACTATTGGAGCAGCCATTTGCATACACCACAGTTAATTTGGTAATAAAAGACCCCGCATTCATATAAGAATGAAATGTGGCAGGTTGCATGGAGTAAGTAGAATCACCAAAGTCCCAAAGCCATGAGGTTGCATTCGAAACATTAGTGCTGAAATTAGTGCTGATGATCATGCATCCCGTTAGTGGAGCGGAAGAATTGATTTCTGGAACAGGGTTATGCAGAACTTCAATAAATGAACTCATTACTGTTGTATCACTGCACCCTAACTGGTTAGTAGTGATCAGTGTCACATCATAAATCCCCGGAGCAGCATACTGATGAATAGGGCTCTGCTGAGTCGAAGTAGTTCCGTCACCGAAGTCCCATGCCCATGTGATGGCCGAGGACTGCTGTGGCGTAAAACTGATAGGCGTTTGCAAATCACAGATTGAACTATGACTAGAAGTAAACGAAGTGGATGGTGAACTTAAAACAGTAATATGCGATTGTTTCGACAAAGATGTTGTACAACCCAAGGCTGTGTTATAAGCAACCAGGGTGATGGTGTAAACACCTGGCGCGTAATATTGATGAACCGGATTGAAAGCCGTTGATGTGTTACCGTCACCGAAATCCCAAAGTACTGCATCATATCCGGAAGATTGATTTGTAAAGGATATCGGTCCTGAACCGAGACATTGAGAAACTATTGATGTACTGAAATTGACAGTCGGAGGATTGGAAGCCTGAATGACATTGGACATGATCACGGTATCAGAAATACCTGATGCATTAAATGCGGTAAGTTTCACCGTGTAATTACCGGCAGATATAAAAACATTGGATGGATGCTGTGAGGTTGAAAAATTCCCGTTGCCAAAATCCCAATGCCATGATACAGCATTTTGGGATGTGTTAGTGAAGTTAACAGTCATTGGAACACAACCCGTGCTCTGATCGACAGTGAAGGAGGCCACCGGATTCTGCCCGAAAGCTGCTGATGCAAATATCAACGCCACCAGCACTGACTGAACCAACTTAAAGGTCAACCGGTATATTACAGGTACATTGCCCATAAATCAAAGGTTTTCAGATTAATCGATTGTAAAGCAGATTCAATTCAATCATGCCTCTTTACGATGGATTGTCAGAAAAGTTCATGTTTCATCAACTTAAGTACTTGACAACCGAAGGTTCTGTATGAATAATCACTCCTCTTTATCGATTCAGTAATTTGACTAACAATATCTTATAAACAAACTACTGGAAAGTCTGCCGAAAAATTGATTTACAAGAAATTTCAAGGTTTTTAACTCAATTTGTTTTATTTTATTAAATATCAATGATTTAACAATAATGATGATTCGATCATCTTTTATAATTTTGTGAAAAAACATCACCATATTAATATTAATCTGTAAATCAATAACTTAATAAAGTGGGAGACAACTTTTTACTAACTGCATTGGTTTTTCTGGGAAGCGCAGTGATTCTTGTTCCATTGGCCAAAAAACTGGGTATGGGCTCCGTTTTGGGCTATTTAATTGCCGGTATACTGATAGGTCCATTCGTTTTCGGATTCGTAGGTGAGGTTGGTCAGGACATCATGCATGTTGCCGAATTTGGTGTTGTTATGATGCTGTTCATTATTGGACTGGAACTAAACCCCAAAGAGTTCTGGAAAATGAGGCGAACCATAGTCGGCCTGGGCACCATGCAAATGGGACTTACGATCGCCATCGCAGTAATACTGGCCTACGCAGCTCTGGGATTGCCATTGAATGCATCCATCGCAATTGCAATGGCAGTAGCAATGTCTTCAACAGCTATAGTCCTGCAGACTTTAAAAGAAAAAGGTTTGTCGAGGAGTGTCAGTGGTCAATCGTCATTTGCCGTATTGTTGTTTCAGGATATCATGGTCATTCCTGCGCTGGCCATTCTTCCGTTAATAGCAGGGAATGATGCTACTACTACCGGAGAAAGCCATTCTTTGATCGACACCTTTCCGGGATGGCTACAGACCCTCATTATCACCGGAGCTGTCATATCAGTTATTCTGGTAGGAAAATACATTGCTGTTCCATTGCTGAGAGCGATCGCAAAAACCCGATTGCGGGAAATGTTTACGGCAGCTTCATTATTACTTGTGGTTGGAGTTGCATTACTCATGCAATCAGTTGGGCTCAGTGCAGCCCTGGGAACCTTCCTGGCCGGAGTGGTACTGGCCAACAGTGAATTCCGTCATGAGCTGGAGAGCGATCTGGAACCATTCAAAGGTTTGTTGCTCGGTTTGTTTTTCATCAGTGTAGGAGCCTCCATCAACTTTTCAATTATCATGAATGACACTCAAACAGTGCTTTCTGTTGTATTTGGCATCATACTCCTTAAGGCTCTTGTTCTTGCCGTGACCGCAAAAGTTTTTGGCATTCGTAATGATCAAAATTTATTGTTTGTGATTTTGCTTTCTCAGGTTGGTGAATTTGCATTTGTGATTCTTTCTTTCAGTGGACAATTAAAAATTATTGATGTCTACTGGATCGACATGCTAATGGCCAGCACGGCCATCAGTATGGCCATAACGCCATCTCTGCTTCTGCTGAATGAAAGAGTGATTGACCCTTACTTTGGAACAAAAGAAAATATCGATACCGAGAAAACACCGGATGAAATTAACGAACACAATGAAGTCATTCTCGTGGGGTTTGGTCATTTCGGGTCCACTATTGGTCGATTTTTAAGGGCCAACGGAGTCGGCGCAACCATTCTGGATAATGATTCCGACAGAGTTGAATTGCTTCGAAAAATGGGATTCAAAGTGTATTACGGCGATGCCACGCGACTTGATTTACTCCGGTCGGCAGGAGCAGAAAACGCTAAACTCTTCATAGCTGCCATTGATAACCCTGAAGTGAATCAGGAGCTCGTACGTACCGTAAGAAAGCATTTCCCGAATCTGGAAATCATGGCCAGAGCCAGAAACCGCATGGATGCCTATGAATTAATTGATTTAGGAGTGAAAGACTTTTACCGAGAAACTCTATATACTTCAGTACATATGGCCATTGATGTACTCAAAAAACTTGGTTTCAGAAGCTATTCCGCCACAAGGAAGGGCATGGAGTTCATCAGATATGATGAAATTGCTCTCGAAAAACTGGCAAAAACCCGACATCAGCAAAAAGAATATATTTTAAATGTAAGAGAACAAATTGAAATGCAGGAAAGACTGCTTTCAGAAGATTTGCATACCAACCTTACATCAGATGATCATGCCTGGGACAGCGAGATCATGCGGCCGAAATAAAAGTTAACAGTGATGAATGGTATATTTGAAAATAAAAATAACCATATTCATCATTTTGGGTTGAGAAGATAACAATTATCCATCAATTGAGTACAAGGATGGTAATCTTGATTTGGCTCTTGAAAAAAAAGGATCCCCGAATTTGAGTTCCAACTATAACTTTCAGATTTCTGTATTGTCAATGAACCGTATCGCTTTGTGAATTTCATCCGCCATCACAATGTCATGATTGATAAAAGGCACCAGACTTCTGAACTGAGCAATGATATCCTCAATTTGCTTACCGGACTTTAGTGGTCTTCGAAACTCCATCGCCTGACAGGCAGTGATCAACTCAATAGCCAGAATACTTTTCAAATTATTCACAACCCGATAAGTTTTTGTTGCCGCATTGGCTCCCATGCTGACATGATCTTCCTGCCCGTTGGAGGAAACGATGCTGTCAACAGATGCCGGGGTACATAACTGTTTATTCTGACTGACAAGCGAAGCTGCAGTATATTGTGGTATCATGAAACCTGAATTAAGTCCTGCCTCACTGACCAGAAAAGAAGGCAACCCTCGCTGACCGGAAATAAGCTGATAGGTTCTTCTTTCAGAAATATTTCCCAGTTCGGAAAGCGCTATTGCCAGAAAATCAAGTGAAAGAGCCAGCGGCTGACCATGAAAATTACCTGCAGATATTATCAGATCCTGATCAGGAAAAATGGTTGGATTATCAGTCACTGAATTAATCTCATTGAAGAATACAAAGGAGGAGTAATTTATCGCGTCCTTTGATGCTCCATGAACCTGAGGTATGCAGCGGAAAGAATAAGGATCCTGTACATGTGCCTTAGTCCGTGAAATAAGCTCACTGCCTTCCAGCAATTTCCTGAATTCAATTGCTGTATCAATTTGTCCGCGATGTGGTCTGATTTCCTGAATTAGATGATGGAAAGGTTCAATCCGTCCATCAAATGCTTCGAGTGAAATGGCTCCGATCAGATCTGCCCACTTTACGAGCTTTTGTGCTTCGGTAATACACCAGGAACCATAGGCGCTCATAAACTGAGTACCGTTAAGCAGTGCCAGACCTTCCTTTGACTTTAACTTCACAGGAGTCCAGTTATGACGTTCCAGTACATCTTCAGCCGTTCGCCTGGAACCTTTATAGTAAACTTCACCCTTACCAATCAGAGGCAAACACAAATGAGCCAGAGGAGACAGATCGCCGGAAGCACCAAGAGACCCCTGCTGGTAAACTAACGGAAGAATATCGTAATTGTAGAAATCAACGAGTCGCTGCACAGTCTCAAGCTGAACTCCGGAATTGCCGTAACTCAATCCCTGAATCTTTAAAAAAAGCATCAGTCGAACCAGGTCTGAAGGCACTTCCTCCCCTACTCCACAGGCATGCGACATCATCAGATTATTCTGCAACGACTCAAGATCGGTTGCCGAAATACTTTTATTATACAATGCGCCAAAACCGGTATTAATGCCATAAATTGGATCCTTCTGGTTTTGCATTCTCTTGTCAAGGTAATCGCGGCAACCGGAAATACGTGATTTTGCATCGTCAGATAATTCCAGGCGACAATTACCTGACAGCACTTTTCTGATTACTGAAAAATCAATATGAGTAGAAGATATTTGATGAGTATGCATAACAGAAATTTATGATTGGGCTACAAATTCAATTAAATTATCTACGGAAGTTTTGGTTTGTTCACCTGTAACCATGTTTTTTACGGTAAGTAACCCTGAATTGATCTCTTCACTGCCGGCCAGAATCACAAAACTAATTTTCCTGTCATCGGCATATGACATTTGCTTTTTCATTTTCACACTGTCAGGATATAACTCTGCACTGATTCCGGCGCTTCTCATCTTACGAAGCAGAGAAAGACAATATCTGGCT
>Ga0315904_10002165_pt1 | contig 30684 bp, 56 predicted proteins | sample LakEriMetagenome_6_FD_203529 | JGI IMG/M metagenome (GOLD analysis project Ga0315904, IMG submission 203529) | Freshwater fungal communities from buoy surface, Lake Erie, Ohio, United States - Buoy 12 MA120 | ecosystem: Environmental > Aquatic > Freshwater > Lake | place: USA: Lake Erie, Ohio...
GAGTCTGAATTAAAGTTATAGTAAGTGATTTTTTGACCAAATACTAATAGAGTTACAAAAATAGAAATCAGACTAAAAAAATATTTCATAAGTTTTAAGTTTATTGTATTACAAAATTAAACATAATTTCTTAATATTTATTATTATGGACAAAAAAATGTTGATAGAATCTATTGTTAGTAATGTTTCAAACATCATATTGAATGAAGCAAAGGCTGATAAGGTTGTAAGAGAAATCCAAAGGTTTGTGGTTAATCAGTTTAAAGATAAAGAACCAGCATCTGAAGAATTTTTATTAAAAAGAGCGGGAGAAGAAGTTAACATTACTGTTCATTTTGATTTTGAAGAGATTGAAGACTTCAACCATCCATTTTCTATCGATGCTGGGTCTGAGTGGGATGAGATAGATATATTAATAGAATATAGACCAGATGCGTTTCCAAAACACATGAATGAATTAGTTTCTGAAATTAGAGAAACTATAGAACATGAAATGACTCATATATTACAAACATTTTTTGAAGACGAGTATGTCCCATTCGAAAGTCATGAAAATAATTTAGAGTATTTGATTTCTGCTCACGAAGTACCGGCCTATGTTAAAGGTTTAATTGCTAGAGCTAGACACAAAAAAATAACTTTAAACGATGCCATGGAGGAATGGTTTAGAGAAAACAAATTAAAATTTGATAATCCAAAAAAAGATTGGAAGATTGTAAAAACCAAATGGATGGATTATGCAAATAGAATGAAAAATAAAATTAAAAAATTCAAATAGTTTGTTTTACTGAGAATATATTATTATGTTTGTAAAAAAATAAACAACATGATAAAATTCTTCAAAAGATTCTTTAAACGTAGATACGTTAAATTCCAACTATCACTTAGACGGGTGAAGATAGCCCAACCTCATCGAGACGAACACGTTCTTGAACAACAAGTTTGTGCAATTTTTAGAAAACTTTTGAAAAATAAAGATTCTAAATTCACTATTGCCCCTGTGTCTGGTAAAAAATATATCGTAAATAAGAAACTTGGAATTTTTGTAATTTTAGATTATTGTAATTTAGAAATTACAAATCACGTTTATCATTATGAAATGAAACTAACTCATACAGACGCGTCGAAACTTGCAAAAATATTTAACGACAAAGTTGAGGCTGATGCGTTATCATATGAAAATGAAATAAGAGCAAACATTCAAAGTTCTCTTAACATACTATTGGAAAAAATAGACAAAGATTTAAACGGTTTGTAAAATAAAGAATATGAAAACACTATTTAAAACATTATTTTTAATACTCATTTTAACCGCTTGTGGTAAAAAAGAGTATCGGTATGAAATACGAGGAAAAGTATATGTACCAACATCAGGATTGAACCCAATGCATGACGCGATTTGGTACACAGACACTATTAGTTTTGATGGGGATACCATATATTATTTCAACAGTGATGGTTCTGAAGTTAGAATCAGACCACCATTTATTTTAATTGACCATATTTTAGACAAATGAAAACATACAAACAATTACCAATCCCTGAAGACAGTGCTTGGGATAGAGTAACACTATTTGGAAGATTACACTGGAGAATTAGAAATTTTCTTACCAGTTGTCATAACCTCATCAAATGGTTTCCTATTATTTGGAACGATAGAGATTGGGATGGTAACTTTATTTTAAAAATCTTACAAAAGAAAATAGAGTTCCAAAGAAAAGAACTTGTTAACGCCAACCGACATACAAGAATTGAATCGGACAATCGTGACATGACTTTGGCTTTAAACTTACTTGAAAGAGTAAAAGAAGAATACTATAATTTGGAATGTATTGATTATTGGGATAACGATATGATATTTGAAGATGTTGATGGTAGACCAGACCTTAAGTCAATTGATTTTGAGGAAAAGTGGGAAAAATGTGATGAATATCTTTCTAAATATCCTTCTTCAGTTCGTGCGGTTGTTAAAGAACATGGTGAACAAGATGATAAAAAACGTTTATGTTTGATGGTATCTTATTATAATCATAAAAAAGCAAATAAACTTCTTTTCCGAGTTTTAGAGGAAAGATTAGCCTATTGGTGGGATTAAAAAAATAATAGTATGTTTAAAAAATTAAAAGAAAGTGGTTGGGGACTTACCATTTTAACGGTTGTCTATCTGTGGGTTATAGGGATATATTTTGAATATGTTCCTAGTAGGGAGATGATGAAAGAAGTTCAGATTGTGTTAACATTGGGAGTTTTGGTTTGCACAATCTATTTAGTAAAACTCATAGTTAATTTTATTTACAATTATTTAAAAGAAGAAAAATGATTAGTACCTTAATTTTTTTAGGATGTTTAGTTGCGGCAGTTCTCATCGCATTAAAAACACGAGACAAAATGTATGTAACAACTACTGACCGTTGGAACGACACAGTACAAAAATTCCAACCATCGTGGTTAATTAAACCATTAACCATTTTCATCGTCGGTATGTTTGTTTCAATTATTCAACCATACTCAATTGAGAAGATTGATGCAGGACACAAAGGATTAAAGATTAACTTAATTGGTAATCAACGTGGGGTTTCAAGTTATCAGTATAAAACAGGTTGGGTAGTTTATAATTCATGGACAGAACAAGTATTAGAGTTTCCAACATTCCAACAACACATTGAATATGAAGACCAAGGAGTAATCCTTAAAGGTGGATTCTCAGCGACAATCAAACCGACGTTTAATTACTCATTACGAGAAGATGCAATTGGGGATATGTTTGTTAACTTAAGAAAACCAATTCAAGAAGTGGAACAAGGGTGGTTAAAAAACGCAATCATCGGAGCGGTGAATGACGTGGCAAACACTTGGGAAGTGGATAGCATATTCAATCACCGACAAGCATTTGAAAATGCTATCGTTATGGAGTGTAATAATCGTTTATCTAAGTGGTTTAATGTATCTCAACTACGAACTAATATAGTTCCACCAGATGCGCTACAAGAATCAATTATCAATAAGACAAAGGCAATCCAACAAGCTGAAGCATCTGAACAACAAGCGTTGGCTGCGATTGCTGAAGGTAAACGAAAAGTTGCAGTTGCACGAGCTGACTCAGCAGAAACTATCATCAACGCACAAGCAGCGGCATTAGCAATCAAAATTAAACAGACTCAATTATCACCTTTATATATTGAATACTTAAAAGCACAGGCGTGGGATGGAAAATTACCAACCACAATGGCGGGAGGGTCAGGAACCTTCCTTAATATAAAGAACTAAAAAAACCCCCTTTCTTAATCGGAGGGGTTTTTTATTACATATAGTTTTATTATACTTGAATTATGGAAAAAAGAAGTAGACATTACGGAGACGTACAAAAGTGGATTGAGAAAATTATTGACTCTTGTGAGACATATGAACAAACCCGTTCAGCAAGAAGATTAGTATGGAACTTTGAAAAACAAATGGTTAGAAATAAAGTAGATAGTGGTATTCTTTATACTATTGGGGGTTATTTGCGTGACGTGATTAGTAATAAAGTTCGGGAAATACAAGGAAAATATTTAGAGTCATGACAGGGACATTAGTTAAAAAAAATGATGAATGGCACATCAAGTACGATAGAGGACACGATGTTGTTTTTTATGAATTAGACCAAGATGGTAAAAATTGGTCTAAAAGAATTGGTGTGATGAATTTTATTCACGAAGGGATTGAAGTTGATTTTACTTTAATCACTTCAGGTCATTATAACGAAGAACAAGAATCAATTGTGAAAGAGTTTCATGCAAAGATTCTACACATAAATCACGATACAATTTAATTATGATAGGGGAAAAAATTGAAGACATAATCAAAAACATAGTAAACACAACACTCAGTGCATCTAAAACTGCGGATAAAGATGTTGATTTAATTCAGACAGATAATATTGGTGAGGTAATAGAAAAGTTATCAATTCTTCACTGTCGTATGTGGTATTTAGAAGATGCGATAGCAGACGCTAAAAGTGATAGTGAGGTAGCAACACTAAAAAGAAAAATTGATATTTGTTTTAAAGATAAACGACCAAGACTGGTTGAAGCTTTGAATGTAATGATGAACGATGCTATCATCAATAACAAATCTTTGGTTGAAGATTCTGTTAAACATTATAAAGGGTTTCAAACAAATGAATAGGTTTGGTATTAAAATATCAGGTTGTTTAGGTGATATTATAAACATCACACCGGTTATTAAGTATTTGAGTAGATGTCATAATCAAAAGTTATATTTAGAAACAAACCTACCACACCTGTTTAAAAATAACCCACATATTGAAACAATATATGATGTTAATATAGGTGAGTTTATACCTGAACACGTAGTAATCTATGATTTCAACGGACACCATCACAACGGTATTCAAAAACAAATTAGAAAGATGTCGATGTTTGATTATTTTTCTTCATCACACGGATTTCAATTGTTACCTGAGGAAAGAGATTTAGAGTTTTACCCTGACCCGTTAGATTTTGAATTACCTGAAGGGAAGTTTATTGTTTTTAATCCATCTATTACTTGGCCGTCAAGAACTTGGCCAAAAGAAAAATGGGAAGAACTTGCTGACATAGTTACAAAACTTGGAATCAAGGTTGTTGTTGATGGTAAGGATGTTGCGTATGGAGATGATAAGAAAAGTTTTCACCCAATATCAAATCCAAATGTAATTAACACCGGTAATAAATTAAACCTATCACAATTGTGGCATTTATTACAGAATAGTTTTGCGGTTGTAACTTTAGATACTGGTATGTTACATTTTGCAGGAACTACAGATACAAATATTATTGAAGTAGGTAGTGCAATACACCATTACTATAAAACTCCATGGAGACATGGAACACAAGATTATAAACATAAATTCGTGGGAGGTTCTTGTAAGTTATTTTGTCAATCTGATATGAAATACAACAGTAGTGGAGATATTAGGGTGAGTGGAGGATTCCCTGAACACGGTTGCTTTGAAAACAAACCAACATTTGAATGTCAACCATCGGTAAATGCGGTTTACAATGCAATTTTAGAATTAATAATGGAAGAGAAATGATTGATTTAACAAATTATAAAATATTATTATACCATTATCCTTATAGAACATCTGAACTTGAAGAGTTAATATGGAAAAAAATGGATGAGGTTGATAGTAAATTTGCCGTTAGATTAACTTTAGATGGTGTTAACGATAGTGGTGAATATAATCACTCATCTTGGGATTTGTTTTTCTTGGAACCAAAACTCAAAGAAAAAATAGACATCATGTTGGATAAGTATAAAATTGATTATATGACAACTGACTATACTGATTTTTTGGGTCAAGAAAGAGAAGAGTTCACTGAAGACTTTATGTTTAAATTACTTAAATTTTTAAACAAAAATCTAACAATAGATGATGTTTTAGATAGAATCATTGATGTTGGTTATGATAATTTAACCACATTTGAAAAATTTTATTTAAATAATAATACAGAAATAATAAAAAAAGAATGAAAGGTATATTAAGATATTTTACTCATGACCCTGAGTTTATTAATAGTAGAGAGGGTTGGTCAGTAACCTCAATAGATAGTAATAATTTTTACTCTCATCATTTAGTAGATGAAACGGATAGAGAAGTAAGAGATAGATTTGAAAAAGGACTTATTAAATCTGGCGATGAAGTTGAGTATGAACTACTAACTGATTGTTATGTGGATAAAGAAAGAAATTTAAGTATTCATAGAACAGTTGCTAAAATAATCTTCGAGAAAGAAAATAAACAAAAACTATTCTTAATTGATATTGACGGAACCATTTGTGACGATATTAGAAATGAAGAATCACACCTTTACCCAACGGCTAATGTATTTCCTAAAGCCTTGGATATTATAAACAAGTGGTATGAAGAAGGTAATGTTATTACGTTCTTTACCGCAAGAGAATCAAAAGATAGGTTAGTCACTGAAGAATGGTTAAATAAACACGGATTCAAATATCATGGGTTAGTCATGGACAAACCAAGAATTAATGATGAACAAGAATATGTGTGGATTGATAATAAAAAAGTAAGAGCGGTTACATATCTTGGTAATTGGACTGAACTTAAAGAAGTTGATGCAAGAATTCAAATATTTGGATAAATACAAATTGTCCAATCAAATTATTATTCATATCTTTGTATTATGAAAAAACTAATTTTACTTTTATCGATAGTTGCAACAATTACATCGTGCTCATACGACGGAAAATACAAATACGCAATTTACAATAATAGAGGGGTTCTTTATTATGCGAATTTTTATGAAGAAAATGAGGATGGATGTATCATGTTCAACGACTGTCCTGGTTTAGATAACACACCCGGAAAGCCGACAATTATTTGCGGTGATTATACAATCAAGAAATTAAAATAAAATGGAAAAAGTTATAATTGAAAAAAACGCACTTCGTAAATGTATCATCTTGGAAAAAGATGGTGAGTTTGTATTTCGTTCAGGACCTGGTGAGTTCCACGAGGAAGTTAGAGATTACTTCAGAGCAGAGGAACCTGAACTAAAAGAATGGAGAGTTCGTGGCGGTGGACGAGTTCGTTGGTCTGATAATGGAATTAGAGTATATGGTTATTCTGTGGATTTTGGACGAATGGATAAAGAGATTGTTGAACAACTCGTATCAGAGTTCGCAAAAGAAAATGGTGTTGAATTTGAAAACAATACAGGGGAGGGATATTAAATGATTAACCCAACAGGAAAAAAATTAGAGAAACTTTTATTTGGTATTTTTGACGAGGCCATAAAAGGTGTTGACACATATAACCATAATGGTAGTATGTGGTTGATTTTCACCGATGAGATGAGATGGGTTGTGGAATACACCAAATCACAAACACTATGGTATAATTACTATTTCTTCAAACAAGAGATGGAGATTATTGGTTTGGATTGCGTTGAAAATAAAGACCTTATTCAAAAATGGTTTGAGTCAAGATTTTTGAATATTGAACCAGTTGAATATGCCCGAGCTGAGTCGTTCCACTTTAACCGACAAGTTGAAGACACCATTCAAAATGGGGTGAAGAAAACCTTAGAAACCCCCATAATGAAACACCATCAAGTTAAAGATACCATTCAAAATGGGGTGAAAGACACCCATTACTCAAGTATGATTTCAAGTCCTAATGTTGAAGACACCATTCAAAATGGGGTGAAACACACCGAAAAATCTCTACAAATTGATGGTTCTTGCGTTATTGAAGACACTATTCAAAATGGGGTGAAACACACTGAGGATGGACATCAACCGCTTGCATTTCTAGTTGAAGATACCATTCAAAATGGGGTGAAACGCACCTTACCTGAATCAATTCCCGATTCATTTGGTATTAACGATGCCATTCAAAATGGGGTGAAACACATAAAATCCAATGTTCATCCTTATCCCAAAGAGGTTGAAGACACCATTCAAAATGGGGTTAAGGGTAGCACATCTCTTTCTGCCAGTCGAAAACCACAAGTTGAACAAACCATTAAAAATGGGGTGAAGAACACCGACTATTGCATACACCATACCAATGGATTCGTTGAAGATACCATACAAAATGGTATTAAGAAAATCAGATGGAATGGGGAACTTGGAACCCATCTTTGTGAAGATGTTATTGAAAATGGAGTTAAACACACCGAAAGTCTTCCTGAAAATAATCCTGCAAGAATTAAAGATACCATCCAAAATGGGGTTAAAGATATGAAAGAATCTCACTTTTATCGTAAATCAAGAATAACAGATGTTACTCAAAATTGTGTAAAAGAAACTAATTGGAAAAGAGTTGACAACTTTCCAAATTTTGAAAAGAGAGTTATTGAAAATGGGGTAAAACTTATCAAAAGTACAATAATGAGTCAAGATAAAAGAATCGAAGACACTATTAAAAATGGAATAAAAGATTGTTAAGATGGGATTTGATGATAAAATAATGAAATTAAGTAGGACAATCTACCAGATGTCAGTGATGTCTCACACATCAAAAAACAATCCTACAGAACAGATTGATAAGATTCGTGGTATGATTAGAGAATTTATCAGGTTGGAAGTTGTGCCTTATGAGTTGACAAATCAAGAAAAAATAACTTTTATTTTAGAAAATGAGGCTAAGATAAACTCGGCGGTTATGAACGGACACAAGGCGAGTAACGGAGACGAGTTCCAACCAACAAGAGAAAAAATTAGACAATACCGAATTCAATTAGGTATTATTGATGAAACAGGAAAATTAATAAAAGAATGAATACATTAGACAAACAATATCAAGATTTACTCCAAACCATATTGGATTACGGGGTTGAAAAGAAAGACAGAACAGGTACAGGAACCAAATCTATTTTTGGTTATACCATTCGTCACAACATGAAAGAAGGATTTCCTGTATTAACAACCAAGAAAATGGCATGGAAAACAATGGTAACTGAACTTCTATGGTTCCTTCGTGGTGATACAAACATTAAGTTTCTTGTTGATAATGGTTGTCATATTTGGGATGGTGATGCGTATAAGAATTATTTGATTGAGGATGCTAAAGTTTTACCAAATATGTCAAAGGAAAAAATGACTGAATTAGGGTTTAGATTAACACAAGAAGAATTCATCAACAAAATCAAAACTGATGATGAGTTTGCTAAGAAGTGGGGTGAATTAGGACCTGTGTATGGTAAGCAATGGAGAAATTGGGATGCACATAATAAATACGATATTGACCCAACACCCGTAGACCAAATCACAAACCTAATCAACGACCTTAAAACAAATCCTGACTCAAGACGATTAATGGTTAATGCTTGGAATGTAGGTGAATTAGACCAAATGGTTCTTCCACCTTGTCATTATGGATTTCAAGTTTATACAAGAGAATTGAGTGAAGATGAGAGAAATGAAATCAGAGATATGCGATACTTTAAGAATAGATTACATCAAGAGATAACAGGGAGCGATACTAAAATTGATTTGGGAAATATTCCAACCCGAGCAATCTCTTTGATGTGGAATCAACGAAGTGTCGATACATTCTTGGGTTTACCATTCAACATCGCATCTTACGGACTTCTACTTACAATCTTGGCTAAAGAAGTTAACATGGTTCCTGACCAACTGATTGGTAATTTAGGTGATACCCATCTTTATCTTAATCATATTGAACAGGCAAAAGAACAGATTACAAGAGAACCATTTGAATTACCAACTCTTAATCAGTTCCCAACTTACGAAGGGTCAAGACCATCAATAGAATCTTATGTGGTAAGTGATTTCACATTAAAAAATTATCAATCACACGAAACAATTAAAGCACCATTATCAAATTAGTTATGAGAACAATTAAGATTAGATTTGTAAAAAATAATAAGGGATATTACAACATTCAAAGAAAGGGATGGTTCAAATGGAAGTATCTTGGATATTCAGTTGATATGGGATATGGTGGTTTTTACGCTTATTATACGGGTGAAACAAAAGAGACATTACTTGAGGAGGTTTTAGATAGACATTATCAAGTATGTAAAAAACACGTTGAAATTATAGAATATCCAACAATAAAAATTTATTAAATTATGACAACTTTAAATTTTATATTAATGTTAGTAGGATTTGGACTTTGGTTTTATGCGGGTTACAATGCGGGTAAAACAAAAGTGAGAATCAAAGAACGTAAATATGATGGTAGACAAGCTCCACCACCACCATTAAATAAAAAATAAATAAATTATGAAATACAGAAAGAAACCTGTAATCATTGACGCATGGCAATGGTTAAAAAATGGAGATGTTCCCGAAGCAAATACCCACCCAATAGATTCTGACACAGAATGGATTTGTCAACAATGTGGAAATAAAGCATCCCAACACAATAATTGTCCAACTTTAGAGGGATGGCATATAGTATGTCCTGGTGACTACATAATCAAAGGGGTTAAGGGTGAATTTTACCCTTGTAAACCTGACATTTTTGAATTAACATACGAAAAAGCATAATTATGATGACAAAAGTATATTCAGCATTCCCCGGTGTAGGGAAAACAACTTACTTCAATACAACAAATAGAAATGTATTGGATAGTGATAGTTCAAAGTTTGACAAGAAACATTTTCCTGACAACTATATTGAACACATCAAAAGAAACATAGAAGACCCTAAAGTGGATAAGATTCTTGTTTCATCACATAAAGATGTAAGAGATGCCTTACTAAAAAAAGGTATTCCATTCGTGTTAGTTTATCCTGACAGAAGTCTAAAAGACGAATACATCCAACGATATAAAGAAAGAGGAAACAACGATGCGTTTGTTGACTTATTGGATAAAAATTGGGATAATTGGATGGACGAGATGGACCAAATGAATGCACCTGAAGGTCAAACTTTATACAAAGTTAAATTAGGTCCAGGTCAATACTTAACAGATGTAATAAATTAAAATATGGAAGAGAGAGACTATTGGAATGACCCACAATTATCAGATGGTGATTTCCCACAAGAAAACAAAACAAAATTCCAAGTAGGCGACAAAGCAGTAAAAGTTAAAGGGTATAAGTTCCCATGTACAATCGTATCGGTATTTAAAACCGTAGAAGGAAATGTCCGAGTGGTAGGTGAGATGGACGATTATGGATTACTACACATTTTTAACGAAGAACAATTAGAAAAAGCAAATTAATATGGATTACGGAAAAGAGTTTAGAAGTTTCGCAAAGAGCGAAGGAATTAGTTCACTAGCGTTAGACCAGTTTGAGGCGTCATTAACACCATACATTTTGGAAGAACGAGAAATGAGAGCAACTCAAATTGATATTTTCTCGAGATTAATGCGTGACCGTATTTTATGGTTATCAGGACCTGTCGACCAAAGAATGTCAGATATTGTACAAGCTCAATTATTGTTCTTGGATTCTGTTGAAAAAAGAGACATCACTTTATACATCAATAGTCCTGGTGGTTCTGTGATGTGTGGGCTTGGAATTGTTGATTTGATGAACTATGTGAAGTCAGATATTGTTACCACAAACTTGGGTATGTGTGCATCGATGGGTTCGGTATTATTATCGTCAGGAACAAAAGGTAAACGTTCATCACTTATTCATGCTAAAGTAATGACTCACCAAGTAAGTCATGGAACACGAGGTAATATTCAAGACACTCGTATTGACCAAATGGAAGGTGAAAAGTATAACTACATCCTATTTAAAATTTTGGCGGAGAATTGTGGCAAAACATTCCAAGAAGTGTTAGACTTCTCAGAAAGAGATAGATGGTATAATTCAGATGAGGCTTTAAAATTTGGTTTGATTGATGAAGTAATTGGAGTTGATAAAAACAAAAGTGTCACTAACTACCTTGAAGGTTTTGATGATTACTATAAAAAAGAAGTCTTGAAACTTAAAAAATGAAATTCATAAAATATCTTCTTCTTTGGATTTCAGGTAATCTCTCAATCCCGTTTTGGATGGTTGGTCATATTCACCTAACAATGAATGTATATGAAGATATTTATGAAGTTCTTGCTTCTTTTGGTATGAATATTATAGTTGCTATTGGATTTTGGATTAGTTGGAAAGATTATAAAAAAGAAATAAAAAGTGAATAGTTTACATTATTCAAAAAAAGATTAAGATTAAAAGAAAACGATGAAAGAGAAAGAAGTATTAAAAGAAACTCATAGGAGTGTAAAACCAGTATTAGGTGAAAAACCAAAAAAAAGATACTACAAACCTAAAAAGAAAAAGGTAGAAGAGAAACACCAAGACGTGTTGGTAGATAATTCTGAAATGCCATACCTAAAACCAAGTAACAATATAAAAATCCCAAAGTATGTTGGTAAGTATTGTTTACCTGATGATAGAGGAGTTTGTGTGTCTTTTGAAAAGAAACCTAAATGGTTACATAGAAAATTTATGAGTTTACTATTAGGTATAACTTGGACAGATAAAAAATAAAATTATCCCCCTTCATTAGATAGGGGGATTTTTGTTTCTATTAACGATTTTTTTTATTCAGTTTGGGTTTTATGATATATTTATGAATATCAATTAAACCTAAAAAAATAAAAACATGTCTTATCTAAAAAGGGTACTAGTATCACTAGTATTTTTATTACCATTTATTGGTAATGCACAGGTACCAGCAGCACCTTCTAACGGTTTGTGGGGTATCATCGCGTCTCAATATCAAGTTGGGACAACAGCTCAGGGAAATACTCAAGCAAAAATAACTCTTCAAAACACAACTCTTACAAAATTTGCGGGTGTTCAGTTTAGGGTATTTTATGATAATGTTGCATTTACAAACGCAGCAGTTACTCTAATAGGGTCAACAACAAACTTAGACCTTCAGTATAATACCAACACAGCAAATGGTTTTATTACTGTTACTTTAAGTTACACAGGACCAAGTGCCACATATACTATCCCAAATGGTGAAAGATTCTTAATTACTTTTACTCACGCGCCGGCAGCTACGTTTAACAACTTAGCATCCATTAGTAACTTAACATGGACAGGGGTTCAAACTTTCACACCATATGCTGCAAAACAAGACGGTATGGATACCACTTTAAGTGTTCATAACTACGGTGGTGTATTTACTCCTGTAAACTTTGCTTACAACGGAACATTTACAAACGTAACTGGAACACCGGCTAAGAACTTACCTTTAGCGTTAGAAAGAAGACCTTTTGGTGGAAATACTTGGACACAACACTCCACATATCTTACAGACATCAACGGAAACTTTAACATATCAGTTCCTTTAGATACAACATATTGGGATGTGAGATTGGCAATCAAAGGAGATACCATGGGTGTAGGTAATATTATTTCATCTACAGATGCTCAGCTAATTAATCAGTGGGTATTAGGTAACGGAACTATGTCAGGATTTGATTACTACACTGCTGATGTTAATGGTTCTAATAACACAACAATCTCCGATGTATGGGGTGTATTTGGTAGAGTATCGGGTAGATTTACAGAATGGCCAAATAACGTTGAGGATGTTAAATTCTTTACTTCATCTGAATTTACAACAATCAACGGTTCGGCAACCAACTATACATCAACAATTGCAGGGGCAACTAACTTCACATTTGAAATCTTACCAGGTCAACCATCATCAGTAACTTATTATGTAATGGTTCCGGGAGATGCTAACGGTACAGGTTATCACATGGCTCGCGTGACTCCTATTGAAGTTGTAGTAGGACCGGCACCTGGATTAGAAAATCAAATCTATAACGTTATTGATACAAAAGTTGAATACGATTTCCCTACACAATCTATTGAGGTAAACGTTCCAAACATTTCAGTACAAGCCGGTAATTTAGTTGAATTACCGGTTAAAGTTAAAACTAATGGTGTTGAATTAAGTTCTTTACAATTTGGATTTGAATATGATGATACATTATTAGAGTTTAAAGGTGTTATTGCATCAGCAGAAGCTATGAAATGGATTACATACATTAATCCAAATGATAGTGAAATTGATTGGGGTGGATTTGACCCGACAAATAACACTAATACATTAAAAGATGGTGACCAAGTTCTTACTTTACAATTCTTAGCTTTAGAACCACAAAATTTGTGGGAAGCGAGTCCATTATATACTACAAGAAAATTCGCAGGAAATAGAACATCTAATGATTTAACTTTAACTCCTACAAATGGTATTCTTCAAGTATTAAAAATGGAAGGTGGTATTATATTAAATGGTAATAACATGGAAGTATTCCCTAACCCTTACCAAGAAGAAGTGACTATCACGTTCAAAGTAGAAGAGACAACAAATGCTACACTATCAGTTTATGATATGGTTGGTAGAAAGTTGGTGACTATCTTAGACACACAAATCCCTAACGGGGTTTATAACTATACACAAAACTTAGGACAATTAGCACCTGGGGTATATGTTGTAAAACTTAATGTAGAGAATGGTGTCCCTTCATTTGAAAAAATAGTAAAACAATAAACTCTAAATACAAAAAAACAAAATGTCAGAAGAGCAAACACAAGACACAAATGACGGAACATGGTCAGGTCTTAAAAAAACAATCATCGGAACACTTACAACTGTAATTGCTGGTGGTGGTGTATGGGTAAGTACAATGTTATTCGGTGGCAGTGATGAAGAACCAAAAGAAGAAACAAAAACAGAACAATCTGGAGGTCAAGCCCCTGTAATCGTTAACGTTCAACAAAACCAAGAAAATAAACAAAAAACTGAGAACAACAATGGTGGTGGTGTAGTTCGTGAGAGAATTATCGAAAGACCCGCACAACAACCACAACCACAACCTGAAAAACCAAAAAAGGTTGAGGAAGAGTCTTGGTAATAAACAATTAAATTAAAACAAAAAATGTCATTTTTTAAAAACCTATTAAGCAGTGGAACTAATGATTTCACAAAAGTTGAAAACGACCAAAGATTTAACTTTATGTTACAACAAATGCAAGGAAACAGATGGAAGATTACTCTTATCATCTTATTAACTTTCTTCTTTATCATTTTCGGTATCGTATTATCGGTAATGTTTAAAGCTGAAATCCAAGAATCATGGAAAGAGTTATTACTATTATTGTTAGGAGCATTTGTTGGTAACTTAAACAAAGTTATTGACTTTTGGTTTTCTAACGAAGATAGAGATAAGTTGTTAGTTCAAAAGATGGATGAAGAAGATAATACTTCAAAACCAGCTTTAGAATCATACGAAGAACCAACAGAAGAAATAGAAGGGTAATGAAAAAATTATTTTACATATTACCATTATTTCTGATTGGATGTAAAACTTTACAAGCCCAACCCCCTCAAAAAGAAGGGGGTATTGGGTCTGTAAAAACAGAACAATATCAAGCGGAATTTGAAAAGAAACAATCTATTAATGATGTTGCAGATTATACTGACACAATACAAGTTCCAATTCAATTATTAAAAATCGGTATCAACGAAGAGTTATATGAAATGTATCCTGAGTTGAAAGATAAAAGAGTTGGGTTGGGTGTAACTAATATTGTTATTGAATATTTGGAATACACAAACAGATTTATTTTCACAGAAGAAAAGGAAGAAATTAAACAAAGAATGATTGCGCAAGACAAAGCATCAGACAAAGGTATTTCTTCAAATAAAATAGAAGTAAAAGGTAATGTAGTTCTTGCTAAATACTTTGTTTATATTGAGGTTTATGACTTCTCAGTGTCTGAGGATGAAGTTGTAAAAGTAAGTGGACAACAAACAACTACACAAACTACAAGACTAGGATTACAAATAAAATTCGTAGATGCAGAGACAGGTCAAGTAATCGTTGGTTCTGGACTTGGCGAAGCAAGTACGGTTAAAACATCATCATTATTAGGTGATATATCAGACGACGTAAAATTCAATCAATCAACCATAGGTATTACTACCAAGAAAGCATTGGAAACGGCATCGTCAAGAGTCGTTAGTAGACTTATTACTAAAGGCGTATTTAAAAATTGAAACTGAATGTTATTATACTATTGTTTTTTTGCGTGTTTGGGTTCTTTGGCCTGAACGCGCAAACTTACAATTATAGTTACACAGACCCATGTACGGGAAATCTAAAAACGATAATAGTACCAATCAACGGAAACGTCACCGTTGCATACTATGGAGAAATCGGTTCATTCAGTTATAACGACTTCACAAACGGAACATTTGATGCTTGGACAAGTAACATATTTACACAATATGGTACAAATAGTCCTTGCTCTGAAATTGTTGGACTTGGAACTGCGGTTAACGTAACTCAGAGTTCGGCTTTAAATGTTATCGGAATTCTAAATTCATTATCAAGTATATCTGATTTAGCAAGTGGGTCCACCAATATATTAGGTGGGTCTGTTTCTTCTATTAGTAGTGGTGGTAATGGCAATTCAGGTAATAATAAAAAAGGGAATAACTCCCAAAATGGAAGTGGGAACAATACTACAAATAATAGTAGTAACACAACGACAAATACTAATAATACCACGACCAATAACAATCAAAATCAAACGAATGGAACAAGTAACACTAATGAAGGAAGTCCAACCACTTCTGGAACAAATGAAACTGGTACAAACGGAGGAAATGGAACCTCTAATCAAAATGTTGGAACTCAAAATCCAGCACAAGCAGGAGGAACTACAACTCAAAGTGGAGCAAATGAGAACGGAAATACACCGACTAACACGACTGTAAATGGTAGTGGTAACGGTAGTGGTTCTAATACTAATGGAACCAATGGTGAGACATCAGGTTCGCAAAATCAAACATCAGAGACCCCAACAAACGGAGGAACCACAGAAACTAATGGAAACGGGGAAACATCTGAAACACAAATAAACAATCAAACAACAACCGAAAATGGAAGCAATGGTAATAATGGTGGTAGCGGGGCTACTGGGCAGTCTGGTAACAATGGGGGTAATGGGAATGGTTCAGGAAATAATGAAACACAAGAAGAATCAACTACAACAGAAGGAACAGAAGGAGAAGGAAAAACGAATATAACTGCAGGTGCATCAACAACCGTTAAGTCGACACCAACAAGTAAAGAAGGTGGAAAACCAACGGTAGTTGCAAGTGCTGACTTTGTTGGATTTAATTTTAGAAATTCAGATGTTAAAGTTGGTGCTAAGGCAACAGGAGGATACACAGCAATGCGTTGGGATGGTAAAAGAAGTTATGGGGTATTAGGTGATTATACATCGGCACTTAAAGGACCTAATGTTACATCATTTTATGCGTGGGTAAAACCAAAATCAATTATACTCACATCAGCAACTTTAACTATTGGTTTTGAAGGTAATAGGTCTTTATATGGAACAATAGCTGCCGGACAAATGTTTACATTTCAAAAACCAAAAAGTTTAAAACTTTTATATATGGGAACCGTTTCTTACGGTAATGTTTATAGAGAGTCTTTTTTAGGGACGGCTTTAATTGCAGGTGCTATGTATGATATGAAAGTAGGTAAAAGATTTGACATTAAATTAATGAACTTACTTGTTTATGCTCCATATGTAAGTTATTATAATGATGTCGTTTTAAAATCACCTTACGTAATGTTACCAAGTATTGGTACAAATGTGAGAATAACTAAAAAGTTTAAATTTAACATAAATGCAGGTGGTGCTTGGGACTTAAAAACAAGTGCTTTAAATTATACAGTAACATGTGGAACAAGAATGATTGTAGGTCAATAGTATTTCTAGTACTATTATTTATGTCTTTCTTTGGAAGGGCACAAACCTTTACGTATTCAGGGTATATCTATAATGCTGATGGAACGGGTGCTGTAAATGTACCGGTTAAGTTGTATAAAAGAACTACACCTACGTTAGCGGGGTTCACATCTCAAACAAATTACAACGGACATTCATATTATCGTTCAACGGGGTCAATGACTTGGACAAGTGCAAAAACCGCTTGTGAAAATATGGGGGGACACTTAGCGACAGTATCTAACGTGGCTGAAAATAACTTTCTATTTAACACTTGGCCATCAGGTTGGATTGGGTATTATCAAGATAGAGTTGTTGGATATACTTACTCTGAACCATTGGGTGGGTATAGATGGACAGAAACACAAGTCACAAGTGGTTTAGATGCTGACTATGATGTCTCATCTTACACATCAGGGCCAACTTTAGTTGACATTAAATCATCAATAAATGCGACATTATACAATTCTCCCACCTATTCAAGTACGGGAGGTAAATATTTAACATTCAATGGTTCTAATCAATATGCGATAACTAATAATTTGGCATCACAATTTTCATCAACCGCAATATCGGTAGTTGCTTGGGTTTACCCAACAGGAAATGGTGTGATTGCATCTGAATTAAACATCCCAAGCACATCGTCGGGTTGGCATGAATCAATTATGGAAATTACGGGGTCAAATACTTTAAGAGTTGGATTTTGGAATGGTATGGGTATTACACAATTAAACACACCCATTACACTTAATACATGGAATATGGTTTGTATCACTTATGATGGAACCACAATGAGAGGTTATTTAAATAATGTAAGTTTTGGAAGTGTAAACTTTTCTCGACAAGCGGCATTTATACATGGAGGAAATGGACAACAACATTTTGCATTTGGATTAAATGATGCAACCAATATGGGTTCAGGAGCATTCGGTGCGTTTAGATTAGGAATTATCCAATTCTTTGACCGAGCAATTACCGTAGATGAAATTGATAGAACATTTAATTTATATGCTTATAGATATAGAACAAATCAATATGCAAATTGGAACCCAGGTGAACCAAATAACTCAGGTAATGAGGATTATACACAGTTTGTTGGTGGAGGTAAGTGGAACGATTTGGCAAATTCATCGTTACCTTATGTTATAGAATTTGACTACATTAATGACTTCACTCCTTGGGTATTACACCAAACGGTTTATACTAATTCATATGGTTATTATAGTTTTTCACAACCAACAAACCCCGCCACGGAATGGTATATACAATATGACGCGCCTACACCAATAACCACATTACAAATAACAGATATGGTTGAAGTTTCTAAATTAATATTAGGAATAACCACAATTAAAAGTATTCACTACCATAGGTATGATGTTAATTATGATGGTAGAATAAATATTGCTGATGAAAACTACATTAATCTTAGAAGGTATGGTTTTTTTGGTGGGTGGATTAATATGGGTCCTGCTAAATTATTTACACCTGTACAATATACAACATTAACAACAAATACATCAGACATGAGAATAGCGATTCCTGGTGTATCATCTATAACAATAAACTCACCTGTAAGTGGTGGAACACAAAACTACTACTTAATTGCTCCTGGTTATAAAACAACAGTATCTTATTAAAATGAAAAATTTATTACTAACATTATTATTAACATTACCATTATTTGTTTTCGCTCAGAAAACATTAAGAGATTCAATCTACATCAAAACAAATATGTTTGAGATTGTATATTCTGAAAAATTACAACAACCAAAGTTTATTCGTTACACAGTACTTTGCCCTAATGGTGAAGCATCAAGAAAAGGTATGGATTTTTATACTTGTGATTCTATTTTAACATCCGATGATAAAGACTATGAGAATAATCCTTATGATAAAGGTCACTTGGCGCCGGCAGCTGATTTTAATTGTGATAGGGATATGTTGTTCAAAACTTTCACCTATTTAAATTGTTCTTTACAACAAGAAAACTTAAATAGAACAACTTGGAGATTATTGGAAGTTAGAGAAAGAGAATTGGCAAAGACTAATAAAACCGTGGTCGTTGAGATACGTTGTATATATACACCAAAATCAGTAGTGTTACCAACAGGAGCAACAGTTCCTGATGCGTATATTAAAACTATTAAGTATGGTAAGACTACTGAGAAGTATTATTTCAAAAATGAAAAACCAATATCAACTGACTACACAAAATATAAAATAAAATGAAAAAAATATTCTTAACATTACTAATACCATTTAGTTTATTTGGTCAAGCTCCACCACCTGAACCACCACCACCCGCAGCAGACCCACCACCAACTGAAGATTTTGGTAACACCCAAAATAATATTAATGGGGCACAAGGTAGGTCTTTTGGGGGAGGTTCAATAGTTAAACCAAATCCAATTTTAACATCTGCCGATTTTGCCTTAATTCAAAACCCAACTTATGAAACTAAATGGAGATACGGAACGGGTATTGGGTATAGTCGAGTTAATATGGGTAAAGGTTTTGGTATAAATGTAATGTTAACTTTTGATTTAACCCAACAAACATATTCATTATATTATAGAAGAAATGATTGGTATTTTCATTTAAACACAGGAAAAATGGGATTTACTTTAAATAATGGTTTAAGTGTGACTAAAATATGGGAACTTGGAAAAATGTATGATTTAACATTGGGAGTTCAAGTAGGTAATTCGGTAGTTATAAATGGTGATAAAGATTCCGCAAACGCGTATTTTGTTAATGTTCCATATCTAGTTTTAATTGGTCAGAAAGAAATAAAAATATCAAAAAAGTTTGAATGGAGACCTGAAGCTTTCATTACCCTATGTTCACCATATTATGATATAGGTAAAAGATATTTTTCAACATCAAATACATTTAATGCTGTTGTGGGTAATAACATATCATTTAATTTAACAAAAAGATTTAGATTAAATGTTGATTGGCGAATGAATATGAATACAACCCCAAAATGGGGATTAATGAATAACGTTCTTATTGGAACAAACTTAAAATTTTAAAATATGAAAAATTTAATCTTACTACTTGGTATGTTACTACTTGGTAACCTCGCGACGGCTCAACAGTGTGTTTATGTTGATTCAGTTTATTCAACAGCAAAATTAAGAGAATTAGGTAATAGAGACATCAGATTTGGTATTAGACAAATTGTAGAAGAAGAATTATCTGAAAAATATTGTTTATCTGATGAAGGTGATGATATAGATGTTGAAGTATATTATTTTGGATTACCAAAAACAACAATCAGAATTGTTGGAGTTGAAAAAACTAATACCGTCACACAGGTAGGAGTTAAATTATATTATAAGGGTAATTGTTATCAAGGGATAGGTGAATCTGATACTGAAATTAGAGCAATTATGATTGAAGTTCAAGAAGGAGCAATCCCATTTGAAAAAATGACTGTATCATCAGCATTAAAAAAGGCTATACACGACGCCGCAACTAAATTACCATGAAAATTTGGACACTTTTATTATATGTGTTCATTTTCACCCCATTATTTGGGCAGATAAAAATAACAGATGTTGGTGATGGGTGGAAAGGTAAAGTAGAACAGGCTTTAGATACAATACAAAAATATGATATAGAAAAATACTACCTTATTATGGAAACATGTAAGGTAGTTGCTTTTTGGAATGGTGGGTTTGCAACCACAGAGTCAGACAGTATAATCACCATACCAACAAAAGAAATGAACAACGGTAACATATATAATATTGCCGCAATCCTTGTTCATGAATCATTACACTTATATTTTTTAACAACCGGATTTAACTTACAACCAAATGTAGAAGAGGTAATCGCTTATCAACACGAGTTAGAGTTCTTAAAAAAAGTTCCATGTGTAGATGAATGGCTAATTGAAAATGCCAAAAATAAAATCAAGTTTTATTCAAAACCATAGTTGATTTAGTAATTCATATTTTTTATTTTTAAGGTATGATTATTCACATCACTCCCGACGAATTTGAACCAGAGTTTCAAAAAGCATGGAAACAAAATTTAATCAAAAACCCAATGATTGATTATGCGACAAACGCAATACACGGATGGTTTGAAGATAAAGATGTAATCATATTCAGATTCAAAGGTTATGGATTTATTAATGATAATAGATTTAGTACTCGTGAATTATCTGTCGGAGCAGCAGGAATAACACTTTTAATTGAAAGAACAAATGAGAATGAAAAAAACTAAATTAGACCCAAATAAAATAATTAAAGTTCCACCACGTATGGAAAAAATGGGTCCTGAAGGAAAAATTTTAATTGCAATGATATTAGGTTTTTTGTTAGGTATGATTTTAATTTCATGTGACGAAAAACCAAGAACAAAACAAATTCCTCAAAAACCTGAAGTATTATCTAAAGAAAGTGAGAACTATTACCAAAGAGTGGTTGAGTATAACTATGAAGGGTGTGAATACATTAAAGTAGGTTACGGTAAAAGTGTTTGGGGTTCGCATAAAGGTAATTGTAAAAATCCAATCCATAAAAAATGACAGACCAAGAAATATTAAAATTCGGAGAGATTCAATATCTAAAAGGTCGTTTGGATGAATTATATAAAGCACTTCCAACCGTAACCAATATGGAAAGAAGACGTAAGTTAGACCAACGAATTGAAAAATATATCAACAAACTTAAAAAGGTTGATGAGGTTGCTTATCTTCTTTATGATGTTGAATTAAGAGCAACTCATAGAGTTAAATCTAAAGGAAAATTAGAAACGGAAAGTTTATTTAATGAAATACTTCGTAGCGAAATGATTACAGATGAAAATATAATCAAAAAAATAAAAGATAAGCTTGAAACTTTGTAATGAAAACCAAAATCCATGTGAACCAACATCACATTAGGTCAAACAAAACAAAGAAAACCGATTTACCTGTTATTACAATAAAACAAGGTAAAAAAAACACCTATTGTAATGAAGTTGAAATACTTGGACCGAGTAAGATTGTATATTGTGGAAGTGGAGATGAGAAACCATTACTAAGTTGTGGGGCAAGAGTTGTTATAGAAACTGAAAGTGAAATTAAAATAATAAGTTGATGAGTGATAAAAAACCTGATAATGTTGCAGATAACCCTGGTTTATTACCATACGGAAGTAACATAGGCGCACCATCAATTCAATCTATTAACATAGAACATTGGAAAGAACCACGTATTGATAAATTGAATAAACAATTCAAAGACAAATACGAAAAAATAAAACAAGAATACCAAAACTTAATTGAAGAATACACATGGAATGATATTGTGTATAAATCCAAATTTAGTTTTGAACCTGTGGTTGGAAATGTTTATCATTTATATGAAGATAGTGTTGGTAAAACATTTCTATCAATAATAAATCCAAGTGAGTGGAACAAAACTTATTTGGGAACATTCAAATATGATTACGAAAACAAATGGACAAAATTGGAATGGAACAATTAAACACACACCCGATTAAGAAATCAGACTTAGGATTTCACGGTAACTTGTTCGGTGGAAAATTATTAAGTTGGATTGATGCATCCGCTGCAGGTTATTCAATGCAACTATGCGACACACCAAGAATGGTAACAGTATCAATAGACCAGTGTAACTTTGAAAAACCAGCAAAAGAAAGTCAGTTACTAAAAATATATGGACGACCTACAAGGGTTGGAACAACGTCTATGACTTTATATATGGAAGCAAGGGCACATAATGTTTACACAGGAAAACAAGACTTGGTTTTAAAAACACATATCACGTTTGTACAGATTGATGAAGGAGGAAATCCTATACCACTTGGAGAAAAGGCTAAAAACAGAATAAATGAGCTAATTGGTAATAATAATGAATCCGCAAAATGATTTTGATTTTGTAATAAGAGTTCTTAATTCATGTGAAAATGAAGAACACTTAGAAGTTGTTAATAATATGTTTAATAACTTTAAAAAAAAATGGGAAAGTAAGGTATATGATTTGGATTATATTGTATTTTTATATACCTTTGATTGGGAATATAAAAAAAAGAAAAGAACTTTATGAAACTAACTATCATATCAGATACTCATAACAAACATAAACACATTACAGGTGATTTACTTGGTGGTGATTTGTTATTACATGCTGGTGACTTGAGTTCTATGGGTCATGAACACGAGATTCGTGAGTTTGCAAAGTGGTATAATGGATTGGACAATTACACAAGTAAAGTTTTTATTGCTGGTAATCACGATTGGGGATTTCAAAACAATGTTGATAAAGTAAAAGAGATTGTCGGTCTATACCCTGACATTACCTATCTTCAAGATGACTTTATGGGTATTATTCAAGGAGGAGAACCTGAAGTTAAAATTTGGGGTAGTCCTTGGCAACCTGAGTTTTATAATTGGGCATTTAACTTACCACGAAATGGTGATGAGTTGAAAGCGATGTGGGATAAGATACCTGAAGATATTGACATCTTAATTACTCACGGACCTGCTTGGGGCATATTGGATGATGTTGAAGGAAACCGAAACTTTCATTTGGGGTGTGAATTACTTGCAGAGAGAATCAAACAAATAAAACCAAAGATTCATATCTGTGGACATATTCACACAGGTTACGGACACCACTATGATGGACACACTCACTACTTCAACGCAGCTGTGTTAAACGAACGATACCTTTATTCTCACTTACCGTGGAATATTGATTGGAATCCAATCACTAATGAAGTTATATTTCTTCAGAATTAGAAAACCGTTCGTCTTCGGACGGTTTTTCTTTTGGTGGTAATGGTGGGTTTAATAAGAACTTCTCATTAATCCAATTTCTTAATTCATTTTCTACAAAAAATTCAGGAACTTCTTGGTCGTCTGGCATTGAACTGGCAAGGTCTGCAATGTGTCTTGCAAATTTAACTTTGTACTTATCATCTAACATTGTCATTAAACCATCTGAAATAAAGAATATTTCATATAATGGGTCATTTAAATGTAATTCACCTTCAGTTAAATCAAATGCCTTTAATACTGCTTTACCCCACCATGTTTTGTAAGTTTCTGTTTCAGTAAGTGCTGGTTTTAATATTTTATTAATTGCCCTAACTGTTGATGTAATGAAACCTGCAACTGCTAATTGAGGTAAGAACCAAGGTAGTAATCTTAAAGTTGCTTTAAAACCACCTTCACCGATATGTTTGTATAATCTTTTATTTGTTGCTGAATCAACAATTGCTTTTAACTGACCAAATGTTATTTTACCTTGTGCATCACAAAACTTTTCTGAGTCACATATATTTTTAACCGCAGTTTTAGAAGGAACAACATCTTCATTTAGTTTATTTGTCATTTTTTTCAAAACAGACTTTAAACCAAAAATAATAGAGGCTAAACCAATACCTGTAAACAAAGTTGTTACATTACTCATAGATACTTTATATTCGGATATGAATTCATTCATAACTTTCATTGCTGGGTTCAATAAAAATGAAAATCCTATAATTTCAGCTATTGAATAACTTACATTCAAAAACTTTTTAATAAGACTACGTAACAGACTAAACAATTTATCTAAAAATAAAATTACACTGTCTAATATATCTAATTGACCATTTTCCTCTACCTTATCTAATAGTTTCTCAGAGTTAGAATCTTTGATTAAAATTGCAACTGCAGTTATAATTAAAAACGCAACCTCAGTTTTATCTATACTAATACCATCACCCTTTAATAACCTATCAACAATGGGTAATATAGCACCCATACCTGTACCAAACGTAAATAACACACCAGCATTAATATTCAAGTCCTTAAAGATGTCTTTAATTACATTTTCAACTAATAATGTGTTATATTGTTCTTCTGTTAATATTATTTTCATGTTATCCTATGTGTGCTCCTTTTACCTCTTTTATTGTTACGTCAGGAAATAACGTATTAAAATAATCGGCCAATGCGTAAATAAAATGTCTTGTATAAATATGCCAAGGAACCAACTTTTCAATACCCTCAGCCCAATTGTAATCATAATATAATGAACGACTACCCTTTCTATAATTAACTAAAATATTACCATCTGAATCACCTAATAATATTCTATCTTCAGTTTCACCTGATGCGGTAATTTCCATTTTAATCGCAGTAACAAACATATTTTTGTATTTTGGATATTCATCCTCATAATCGGCATCAAACCTATCTCTACGTAATGTTTCTTCAATATAAGACAATTGTTCTTCTGTGATTAATATTTTCATATATTGATAAATATTGTGAAATTGTTTATTATCTTTGTGTTATGGAAAAAGTATTATATATAGTTAGAGGTGTTCCTGGTTCGGGTAAAACTACACTAGCAAAACAATTAACAGCGAACGTATTTGAGGCTGACCATTATTTTTATGATAATAATGGTAATTATAATTTCATTCCTTCCGAGATAAAGGAAGCACATAAAGAATGTCATCAGTTTGTTGGACATGCAATGGAATCTGGAATCAAAAAAATTGCAGTATCTAACACATTCACTCAAGAGTGGGAAATGGAAACATATTTCGAGTTGGCAAAAAAACACGGGTTTGAAGTTTTTACTATTATAGTTGAAAATAGACATGGTGGAATTAACCAACACGGAGTTCCTGAAGATAAGATAGAACAAATGAAAAACCGTTTCGAAATAAAATTATGATGAAATTTGAAAAATTATTAACTACAGGTAGAGTTTGGATTACATCCGATACTCACTTTCATCACACAAATATTTGTCGTGGTATAACAAATTGGAGAACACAAGATGGTAAAATCCCCGTTAATTCAACAAGAGATTTTTTGAGTCTTGACCAAATGAATGATGCGATTGTAAATAACATCAACGAAAAAGTTGGACCCGACGATACTTTAATACACTTGGGTGATGTTGCTTTTGGTGGGTTTGATAAGATTGGAACATTTCTTGAAAGATTGACTTGTCATAACATCCATTTAATTCTTGGAAACCACGACCAACATATTGAAAAAAATCGTGATTATGTGAGAGGTAGGTTTTTAAGTGTTAATCATTATTTAGAAGTTCAAATAGACGGAGCTAATTTTGTGTTATGTCATTATCCACTCGCTAGTTGGCATGGGCTTAACAAAGGTGTAATTCATCTTCACGGACACGTTCACTTATCAGCCAAAAATAAATGGGGTAATGGTAAAAAAATGGATGTAGGTATGGATGGAAATAATATGTATCCATATAGTATTACTGAAATTGTGCACATGATGGATAAACGAGATGTTGGTTCTGATATTACAAATGACCATCATTTAGATGATTTAGTTGGTGTTGTGGGTTAAACCACGACACCAATATATTTATTAGTATGAAAAAAATTATCAGACTCACAGAATCGGATTTAACTAAAATCGTTAAAAAAGTAATATTAGAAACTAGTCTAAGTCGAGTACATAGACACATAATGCAACACGATTGTGCGGTAATTACCGGATTTAGGAACAAAATGGAAAATTGTGCTTTTGATGTTAAAAAGAAAGACGAACTTTTGAAAAGATTTGAAAAAAAAGATAGAAATTTTGTATTAAAGAAGGCTTTACTGAACAATGGGTATGGTGTAACAGATGTTATGGGTTCATATGTTGAAAACTATATGACTGATAATGCAATTGAAGTTAAGGAAGAGTCTTTGTTTGTTGTTAACACAATTAATGACCCAAAATTTATTGATTTTATTATTACTTTAGGTAAAGTATATTGTCAAGATTCTGTTTTAATAATTAAAAAAGGTGGTAAAAATAACTTTATGGTTGGAACAAACCATGCAGAATTTCCAGGGTTAGATAAAATTGTAAAACTTGAAGACTTCAAACCCGGTTATGAAGGTGAATTTATGACAAGAGTTAATGATAGACCTTTTACCTTGTAGTGGTATTTATTAGTATGAAAATTATTATATCCGAATCCCAATTAAATTACATTAATGAAGCTTTAGGTGTTCCTGATTATATTTTGGATGCTGCTGAAATGTTATACGATGTTGTTGAAAGAGACATTAAATCAATAAACAAAATTGAAAATGAATACAATTTTGATGGTAAAATTGATTTTGTGTTAGGTAATAAGAAAAAAATTAAAATTGATTCTTATGAACTTAAAGTTAATATTGAAGAAATAGAAGATGAAGAAGGGGTTTTAGATATTATTTCAATGGGAATGGGTGGAAGTTTCGGGTTTAATAGAAATGTCTATATGAAAGAAAATGAACCATCATCAACATTAGAATTAACAATAACATTTGCGGTTGGTGAAACTTGGGAACCTGAAGGTCTTATTAAAAAAATGGAAGAAGAAAAAGATGAACAAGTAGCATCTTTGGCACACGAGATAAAACATAAATATGATAAGCAATCTAAAAAATTTGGTCTTATTGGAGCTGACGCTGAATATCAAGCAACACAAAGAAGAGGGACTTTTGGAATACCTGTAATTGATAGAGTTTTCTTTAGATATTTGTATTATATTTCAGGAATTGAAAATTTGGTAAGACCAACTGAAGTCGCATCTTTGATGAGAAGTAAAGGAATTACAAAATCGAATTTTATGGAGTTTTTAAAAAACAATAGAGTATTTACCGAGTTGGTTGAGATTAAGAATTTTACATTTAACGACTTTATTTCAAAATTAAAAGAGCAGGGAGTAAGAATGGATGCTCTTATTGACCACGTTGGGGAGGACCCATCTAATATGAGTATTGATGAAAAAATTAATAGAGTTTTAGAAGTCACATATATAGATTTGGTAAACAATAAAATGGAAATGTTTGTGAGAATGACTGAACATGCCATGGATGACTTTTTAAAATTTGGAGCACAATTAGGCATATTACCTCCAAACGCTGAAGAACGTTTAGAAGAACTTCAAAAAACAAATATGATAAGACAAAAGTTTATGAACTACGTAATGAAATACGAAAAGAACCCAACCAAATTCTTTGAAGATGAATTTGAAAAGTTTAATTATGTCTCAAACAAAATGTTAAAGAAAATAGGTAAATTATATGACATGGCGAAAGATGATGTACCGGTAAGTGAATCAATTATAAATTGGGAACTTCATCAAAAAGTAAGAGAACAAAAATACGGTAAAAGAAATATCCAAACAAAATATAATTTTCTTAAATTAGGATAATCAAAAATTATTTCATATCTTTGTCTTACTAAAACTATAGTGAGATGAAAGTATTATTCTTAGATAACGACGGAGTTATATGTCTATCCAATAATTGGGGTGGACGAACAAAAAAATGGGCAAAATACCGTAGTGAAAATCCCGACAGTAGTAGGGAAAAGAAAGACGCCCCTGTTTCTGTAAGATTTGATGATTTTGATAAAAAGGCAATTAAAATTCTTAATGAGATTATTGAACAAACAGGTTGTGAGATTGTAGTAAGCTCTGATTGGAAATTACATGCAAATCTTGAGGAACTTGGTGATTACTACGAAAGTCAGGGAATTATTAAACGACCAATTGCAACAACACCAAACATTCAAAATTGCACAGTTCACGGTAATCTATTCATATGGTCTCCGAGATGGGATTTAGAACAAACAAGAACCATCGAAATTAGACAATACCTTCATGATAATCCAGAAGTAACTCATTGGGTTTCTGTTGATGATTTGAATATGGGTAAGATTGGTGAGCCTTGGAAAGATGAATGGGCTATTAATAATTTTGTTCTAACACCACGTTCGAGTGAAGGTATCAAACAATCAGGAGTAAAAGAAAAAATATTAAACTTTTTAAATAATGAATAAAAAAAACAAAGAAGAAGATTTATGGTGTGAGTATAGTGACTTACCTTCACCTAAGGCATATATTAATTGTGCCGATTACGATAGTATGGGTAATCACGGAAGATTTCCAAAAACAATAAAAAAAGAAACAAGTCAAAATAGATTTCAAAATTTATTTAAGAAATTATTTAAAAATGAAAAACATAAATCAACTATTTCAAAATAATAAAAATTTATTATATGAGCCTGAAGTTCAGGAGTTGGTTGAATATTGCCGTGAGTTAGAGGGTAAAATACTTGAAAGAAAAATTGAAGATGAATACAGTAAAGAACAATTCTATGCTCAAGTATTCAAAGATATTTACCAAAGTTGTAACGACACACTAAAAGATGATGAAATTGCTGAAAGGTTTAAAGAAACACCAAGAGTTGATTTCAAAGAAACAATATCTAACCTGAAAAATTATATGTTGGAAATGTGTAGATTATATAAATTAAATTTGTAGAGTTAAAAATAAATTAATATATTTGTATCTATGTGGACAACTAAAGAAACCAAAAGAGAGTATCGTGGAGTAACAATTTGGAAGTTTGAAGGGTCGAAAGTTAAAGACTCTTTCAGAAATAGAGACCCACGCACATTTCAAAAGGACGATAGTAGATTTACCAAATGGCATTCTTATCAGGTTGAGATATTTGGTATCAAATATGAATCAGAATTGTTAAGAGATGTAAAAGAATTTATTGATTTACAAATGAATAAAATTGAATGAATAAATATTGTAAGGAGTGTCCCCATCTTATCCGCAATCGTCATAACGATATGATTGTTGATTTTGGTAAGAGAACAGGAAAAAAACACAATTGTCACATGACTGAAGGTGTGAAGGATTTATGGAATGTTAAGAATGAAAAATTAGAATGTTATGGGTCAAAGAGAGATAATTTACGGAGTGTGTGATAAGACAGGAACTTGTGATTCCTATTTTGGGTTTTTTAAAACCAAGTCAGACGCAGAACACGAAGTTGAGATTCAAGCAAAACGACTCAAAGAAGACTTGGGTATGATGGATATTGAAATCAAATCAGACCGAGCCTTGGTTAATAATAAGTTAGTAATCGTTATTCACCAGTATGTTTTGAGGTGATGAGAAAATACATCATTGTTTTTTTAAGTGCGGCGGTTCTCGAGATTGGTAGCACTTTTTATATTAGTGTGGTATCAGATAAGAACTATCTTGGAATGTTGTTTTTTGCCTTCATTGGACCATTCTTGGGTCTTCCATTTGTAGGATTTATGGTGGAGTCAAAAACATGGAAAGAAAGATTAAAATTAGCCCTATGTTCAGGTCTTGGATATTTGATTGGGTCAATGATTACAATTATATTTTTTGAAATATTGAAATGAAAACAGTAGAAACTAAATTTGGAACTTATATTGAGATGGAAACAAAAAGTAATTCAGAATTAACTGGTGACAAAATCAGGGTATTCGTAGAGAGATTAAAAAAGATTGGTATTGAAGTTAAACTTGTGGGTAACTATCCTTGGGTTTATATTGATGAAATCTGTGGTATCAGAGTAAAAGAAAAGTTTGAAGGAAATCATGGGTTT
>Ga0315904_10002166_pt1 | contig 30683 bp, 29 predicted proteins | sample LakEriMetagenome_6_FD_203529 | JGI IMG/M metagenome (GOLD analysis project Ga0315904, IMG submission 203529) | Freshwater fungal communities from buoy surface, Lake Erie, Ohio, United States - Buoy 12 MA120 | ecosystem: Environmental > Aquatic > Freshwater > Lake | place: USA: Lake Erie, Ohio...
GCCAGCACACCCCCCCCACCCCCGGGCAGGCGACCAAGCAACCCCTGGTGCTGCCCTTGGCCCTCGGGGCGATCGGCCAGGACGGTCAAGCGCTCACCCTGCGCTTGGAGGGGGAATCCGCCGCCGAGGCCCATGCCGACCAGCTGCCCGCCGATCGCTGGGGGCAGCGCACCCGCCTGCTCATCCTCGATCAGGCGGAACAGCGGTTGCGCTTTGTGGGCTTGCCGGCCCGCTCCCATCCACCAGCGCTCTCGCTGCTGCGAGGCTTCTCCGCGCCCGTGCGGCTCGAGATCGGGCGGCCTCCGGCCGAACTCGTGCACCTGTTGCGTTGGGATAGCGATCCCTTTGCCCGCTGGGATGCCGCCCAGGTGCTGCTGAGCCAGGCGGTGCTGGCCCGGGCCTCCGGTGCTCCCGAGCAGCGCCTGGAGGAGGAGCTGATCGATGCCTATGGAGCGATCCTCTACGACTCAACCCTCGCCCAAACCAGCCGGGGGCTGCTGATGGAACTCCCCGGGCTGGCGGAGCTTGAGGAGGCGAGCGGCGGCCCCCCCGACCCACCAGCCCTCCATGCCGCCCGCCTGGGGCTGATGCGCCGGCTCGGCGAAGCCCTCGCCGTGCCCCTGGCCGCGGCCCTGGATGGCTGTATCCCCGGCTGGAGCGAACCCTGGCCCGCCGGCCAGGGAGATCGGCGCCTGACGGCGATGATCTGGAGCTGGCGCGTGGCCGCCCACGACCCGGCCGCCATCGCCGCCGCCCGCGCCGCTGTCGACAGCAGCTCCATGACCCTGGCTCGCGCCGGGCTGCGGGCGTTGCAGCCCTGGCCCCTGCCCGAGCGCCACGCGGCCCTCGACGCCTTCCACGATCGGTGGCAGGAGCGGCCGGTGATCCTCGATTCCTGGTTTGCCCTGGAGGCCGGAGCCCCCTTCGCTGACGGACTGGAGCGGGTGGAGCGGCTTCTGGCCCATCCCCGCTTTGATCCGATGGCGCCGAACTCCGTGCGGGCAGTGCTCGGCGGGCTGGTGGGCAACGCCCCCGTGTTCCACGCCGCCGATGGCGGCGGATACCGCTTCCTGGCGCAGCGCATTGCCGATCTCGACCAGCGCAACCCGATCACCGCCTCCCGCCTGGTGAAAGCCTTCAGCAGGTGGCGCAGCTATGGCCCCGAACGCGCCGCCCAGATGGCCGATGCGCTGGCCCAGCTGCGCGCGGCGCCCCTCTCCACCAACAGCCGGGAACTGGTGGAGCAGTGCCTGGCCGGTTGAGTCTTGGCGTCGGGGCAGAGGGGCCTGGTCGGGTGCGCTGCAGCGTTCCCCGGCCGGGCGAAGCCTTGAAAAGGCGGCTCGGCGGCTCAGGGCAAGGGCGGCAGGAACACGGGCTGCTCGCGCATCCAGGGGCTGGGCCGGCTGGGGGTGGACGGCAGCGGCGGCGGAGGTGCTGGAGGAACCCTCAACCTGGAGGGCGGCGGTGGTCGCCAGGCGCCCCCGCTCAGTCCGCCCCCACCCAGGCCGCCCCCGCCATCCGATCCAGAGCCCGCCCCGAAGGCCACCTGATGCAGCTGCTGGAACATCTGGCGGCGGAAGCTGGCGCCTTCGGGCCCAGCGTGCTGGCCCCAGAGCCCCTCCCAGTAGAAGTAGATGATTCCGTGGCCCCGGGCGGCGGCCAGCTGCACCTTCTCGGCCAGGATGGCCATGTCCGGGGTGCGGCCGCCGAAGCCAGCCAGCACCCCGATCTCCACGGGGATCCCCCAGCCGCGGGCCTTCACCAGGGCCGGTTGGTCGAGATCGCGGGCGAAGCCCTTCACCGAATAGGCATAGTTCTGAACCACCAGGTCATCGATCAAACCCCCCAGGGCCCAGAGCTCCCAGTCCTGCAACCATTGGTTGTAGGCGAAGCGAAAGGGACCGGGCGAGAGGCTGATCACCGTGCGCCGCGGGCCCGACACCTGCTCCATCGCCGCCCGCAGCTCCCGCAGCAGCGCCGTGAGTTTCTGCCGCCGCCAGCGCATCCAGAAGCGATCGTCGTAGGCGGCGGGCGGGTCGTTGCCCGTCTCCTGCCGGTAGAGCGCCACGGTGGTGGGGTCATAGCCGAGTTCCACCGGCCAGGCGAAGTGGTCATCCAGCTGGATGCCATCGACGCCGCAGCGCTGCACGATCTCCCGGATCAGGCCGATGAACCGCTGGCGCACCCCGGGATGGGCTGGATTCAGCCACACCCGCAGATCGCGCAGCGGCGAGGTTTTCAGGTCAGCCCCGTGCATCGCGTAGAGGCTGCTGCCATCGGAGCGCTGCAGCACCCAATCGGGATGCTGGCGCACCACCTCGGCATCGGCCGGCTCCATCAGGCCGTACTCGAACCAGGGGATCACCTGCATGTTGTTGCGTTGCGCCGATCGGGTGATCCGGCAGATCGGGTCGAATCCCGAGGCGCGACGCAACAGTTCGGGCTCCGTGGGGGCGTATTGGCTGGTGTGGAACGTCGCCCCGCGGCTCCAGACGTTGGGATAGAGGGTGTTGAAGCCGCTGCTGGCGAGCTCCCGCACCGCGCTCTCGATGCGATCGGGGTCGTAATACAGCGGGCTGGGGCTGTTGGTGAGCCAGACCCCCACGCGACGGCCCATCGCCTCCGGCAGCTTCGCGGCCAGGGCCGCCGACGGGGCGCCGAGGGGCAGGGCGGTGGTGAGCGCCAGGGTGAGCCAGACCGGCAGGCGGCGTTTCCAACCGGCATGCAGCTCCCGCCGGCAGGCCAGGGGATCCACCCCCAGCCAGCGAGCGAGGGCCGACCAACCCACCCCAGCCCGCCTCGATCGCCAGCGGATCGGCCTCCCCCCGCGTCGGCGCCGATGCGGAGCTACAGAGCTGTGGGAAGGGGATGCCATGGGCGCCAGGTTTCAGCGATTCTGCCCACCGCGCTGCCAGGTCGCCGCAGCGCTGCCAGGGCACCGTTGCGGCGACCTGGCGCCTGGGCAGGCCCGCTCAGCGCAGCATGGAGCTGACCGAACTCTCCTCGTGAATCCGCCAGATGGCCTCCCCCAGCATGGCGGCCACAGACAGCACCCGCAGCTGCGGAAAGCGGCGCTCCGGGGTGAGCGGAATGCTGTTGGTGACCACCACCTCTTCGAACAATCCTGGTTCCGAGAGGCGTTCGCAAGCCGGTGGTGAAAACACCGCATGGGTGGCGCAACAGAACACCCTGGCGGCTCCCTTGCGACGCAGCAGCCGCGCCCCCTGGCAGATGGTGCCGCCCGTGTCGATCATGTCGTCGATCAACACGGCGGTTTTGCCCGCCACATCCCCGATCACATTGAGGCTTTCGGCAACGTTGTGGCCGGAGCGGCGCTTGTCGATGATCGCCAAGGGCGCATCGTGCATCTGCTTGGCGAAGGCCCGCGCCCGCGACACGCCGCCCACATCGGGGGAGACGACGACCAGCTCATCCAGCTGGCGCCTGGTGAGGTAATCGACAAGCACCGGAGACCCGAAGATGTGATCGCAGGGGATATCGAAATACCCTTGAATCTGGCCGGAGTGAAGATCCATCGCCAGCACCCGGTCCACTCCCGATTTCACCAGCAGGTTGGCCACCAGCTTGGCGGTGATCGATTCCCGGCCCGCTGTCTTGCGGTCGGCGCGGGCATAGCCGTAGTACGGCAGCACGGCCGTGATCTGCCGCGCGGAAGCCCGCCGGCAGGCGTCCACCATCACCAACAGCTCGATCAGGTGGTCGTTCACCGGCGCGCAGGTGGGCTGGATCAAAAACACATCGCAGCCACGGATCGACTCCTGGATCTGCACGTAGAGCTCGCCATCGGCGAAGCGTTTGATCACCCGCGGTCCGTCGGGCACCCCCAGGTAGGTGCCGATTTCTCGCGCCAGTTCGGGATTGGCGTTGCCACTGAACAGACGCAACCGGCGGCTGTCGTGGTTGGCGGCGCTGCTGCTGAGATCAAGGCGTGTGGACGCCGCGGCGGCGGACCCAGCGGGCAACGTTGGAGCCATCGGCTGGCCTGGGGAAACCATGCGTTCGGCCGTCGGGAAGCTGGTCAAGGCTGGTGTCAGCGGCGCTGCACGAATTGATGGTAGAAGCGTGCCGGTCGGGAAGCAGCCCCCGTGATGACGATTTCTCCTCCCGCCTTGGCCGATGGCGGCCGACAGCAGCCGTTGCGGCTGGTGCTGGCGGCCCTGGGCCGCCGCCCCGCCATCGCGGCGTTGATGGAGGCCGCGGCCCCGGCGCTGGCGGCGGCGCTGGCCTTGCGGCTGCGTGCCCTCACCCCGCCAGAAGCGCCCAGCATGGCCCTGGCGGGGTTGCATGCCCCAACGGCTGACGCCGACAGCGGCTGGCTGGCGCCGCTGCCGCTGGATCCAGGGCTGCCCCTGCCCGCCAGCGGCTGCTGGGCCGAGGCCCTCGGGGCCTGGCGCCAGCCCTGCCTATTGCTGGTCCGTGGCGATGAACTCGATACCGGCCGGCCGGCCGCGGCCGCGGCGTTGCTGCGCCAGTGGCGGGCGCCGCTGCTGGGCTTGGTGCAATGGGGTGGTGTGTGGTGCGACGAAGAACGGCGAGCCGATGCTCTGCCCTGGCTGGGCTGGCTGCCTCGGCCCGATGACGCCCCGGGCGAGCCGGCGCCGCAGGTTGAGCACGAGGCGTCGCGATGCCTGCTCGCGGCCAGCTCGCTGCCGCTGCTGCGGCTGCGGCTGGCTCAGTTGGATCTGGCTTGAGATGCCTCAGGGCGACGGCCAGAGCTGGGCCGGTGCCGAGCTCTCCAGCTGCCGCAAAGGCCCCTGATCGGGTTTGGCGGGACTCAAGGGCAGCGTGCTGTACTGCAGCCGCTGGGAGGGCTCCAGCGCCGCCGCCATCAGGCTCAACACCTCCTCGGGGCTGAGGTTCGAATCCACCTGGCCGCTGAGCTTCTGGAGCAATCCGGGCAGCTTGACCAGCTGCTCGGGTTGGCTGAGGCGCTCGCGCAGCCCGGTTTCCACCAGCTGATGGCTGGCCCGCCGGCCCGATTCGCCGAAGTTGCGCTCCCGAAACCGCAGCAGTTGCTCCACCTGAGCGCCACCGAGCTTCTGCAGGCCCCCCTGTAGGTCGATTCGATATTTCATGGTTTTGTCCTCGTAGCTCATCCGCCTGGGCGGGCTGATCTCCAGCCCACCGATGCCGTTCACGAGGGCGCGCATCGCCGCGCGGGGCAGCACCACATAGCGATCGGGATTGGGGCGCTCCAGGCCGAGCAGATCGCGCACGCTCTCCGCCACCAGCGCCGGACCTCCCTGGTGATACAGGCCTCCCAGGGCTTGGGGCCGCTTCTGGCCGGGCAGCTGCACGGCCAGCTCCACGGGCAGATTCAGCACCTGGATGGGCCCCTTGGGGTTGACGCGCACCAGCACCAGCGCGTCGCTGTTGGCGGGACCTCGGGGGGCGGCCCCGTTGCTGGTGGCCTTGAGCTGGTCGCTGTCGCTGCCGATCAGCAGCACGGTGACGGGGCGCCGCGGCACATCGCCCAGGCTGGCGGGGCTGGCGGGTGACTCCGCTTCCAGGCCCGGGTCCTGTTCCCGCCAAACCAGACCCAGAAGACCCAGGCCCACCACCGCGCCGGCGGCGACCAGGGCGCCGTGCTGCCAAATGCGCGGCGAGCGCAGCGCCTGGAGCGGACCGGTAGCCCGCCTCTCCTTGGCGGATCGGGCGCTGCGGGAGGAGGAGGAAGATCGGCGCGATCGACGGTCTGGCATCGCTGCCCGCAAGGGCGTGTGGGGCCTCCCACTCTCGCCCAGCCCACGGCGCCGCCCCGATAGGTTGAGGTTCCGGACGCCGCGACGACCCGTTGTCTGCCGCCCACCCTTCCCCGCCGCCCGCCCTGGCGCCCCACGAGCGGGCCCGGCCCCTGGCTCCCGGCAGCGTCTACCCGGCCAAGGATCTCTGCAGCCAATGCGGTCTCTGCGATAGCCGCTGGGTGGCCTATGTGCGTTCCGCCTGCGCCTTTCTTGAGCAGCGCTTCGAGGCACTTGAGGAACGGGCCCACGGCCGCAGCCGTCGCCTGGAGGACGAGGACGAGCTCTACTTCGGCGTGCAGCAGCGCATGTTGACCGCCCGCCTGCGCCAGCCGATTGAGGGCGCCCAGTGGACCGGCATCGTGAGCCGCATCGGCGTTCGGGCCTTGGAGAGCGGCCTGGTGGATGCGGTGCTGTGCGTGGGGCAGAGCCCGGAGGATCGCTTCACGCCGGTGCCGGTGCTGGCGCGCACCCCTGAGCAGGTGCTGGCGGCCCGGGTCAACAAACCCACCCTCTCCCCCAACCTGAAGGTGCTGGAGGAGTTGCCCGGCAGTGGCATCCGCCGCTTGCTGGCCATCGCCGTGGGCTGCCAGGTGCAAGCCCTGCGGGCCGTGCAGGCCACCCTGCCCCTCGATCAGCTGTATGTGTTGGGGCTCCCCTGTGTGGACAACGTCAGCCGGGAGGGCCTGCAAACTTTCTTGGAGAGCGCCAGCCGGTCCCCCGACACGGTGGTGCACTACGAGTTCATGCAGGACTTCCGCATCCACTTCCGCCACGCCGATGGCGAGGTGGAAACCGTGCCCTTCTTCGGCCTCGATACCCCCAAGCTCAAGGATGTGTTCGCCCCCAGCTGCTTGAGCTGCTTCGATTACACCAATGCCGGCGCTGATCTGGTGGTGGGGTACATGGGTGCCGGCTTCGGGCGGCAGTGGATCACGGTACGCAACGACCGCGGCGCCGAATTGCTGGCCTTGGTGGAAGCTGAGCTCGACACGGCGCCGGTGTTCAGCCGCGGCGATCGGCGGGCGGCGGTGCAGCAGGGAATCGAGGCCTACGACCGGGCCGTGCGGCTGCCCCGTTGGCTGGCCGAACTGGTGGGCTTCGTGGTGCAGCGGATCGGCCCGGCGGGCTTGGAGTACGGCCGCTTCTCGATCGACTCCCACTTCACCCGCAACGCCCTCTGGCTGCGGCGCCACCATCCCGGCATGGCGGACCGCCACATCCCCACCTTTGCCCGCCGCATCATCAGCCGCTATCGGCTGCCCTCGCCGTGAGTTCAACCGCCATCCCGACGCCGCAGCGCGGCTGCGGCGTTCTGCTACACGTCTCCTCTCTGCCGGGCAGCCCCGTCTGCGGCAGCTTTGGTGCCGCCGCCCGCGATTGGATCGCCCTGCTCTCCCGTGAGCGGGTGGGGGTGTGGCAGGTGCTGCCGCTCTCCCCCACCGACTCCACCGGCTCGCCCTACAGCTCCCCCAGCGGCTCTGCCCTCAACCCCTGGTTCCTCGACGCCGACGACCTGGTGGCGGAGGGATGGCTGAGCGCGGAGGAGCGCGATGGCTTGCCCGGCGCCCAGGCCGGCGCACCGCGGCTTGAGCCGTCCCTGGCCAACGCCCGCGCCGCCGCCTTGCTTCAGGCCCTGCAGGGGAATCTGGCGAGGCAGCCGTCGGAGCGTCGTCAGGCGTTCGAGGCTTGGCGACGGCGGCAACGCGCCTGGCTGCGGGATCACTGTCGCTTCATGGTGCTGCGCCAGCGGCAGGGGGGATTGCCGTGGTGGCAATGGCCAGCGCCGCTGGCTCAGCGCCAGCGCCGCGCCCTGGCCGAGCTGGATCGGCGGGAGGCGGACGCCCTGCGGGGCGAAGCGCTGCTCCAATGGCTCCTGCAGCGGCAATGGCAGCGCCTGCAGCGCTGCGCCCAGGAGGGGGACGTCAGCCTGGTGGGCGATCTGCCCTTCTACGTAGCCCACGACAGCGTGGACGCCTGGTGCTGCCCCGGCCTGTTCGCCCTGGATCGGGATGGATCAGTGCAGCAGCAGAGTGGCGTGCCGCCGGACTATTTCTCTGCCACCGGCCAACTCTGGGGCGGGCCGGTGTATCGCTGGTGGCGCCACCGCCTCACGGGCTTCCGCTGGTGGTTGGAGCGGCTGGAGCGCCAGCTCAGCCTGTTCGACCTCTTGCGTCTCGATCACTTCCGCGCCCTGCAGGCGTTCTGGAGCGTGCCCGGCGGTGACACCACGGCGGAGCATGGCACCTGGCGGCCCTCGCCGGGCTGGTCGCTGCTGGCCCTGCTGTGGTGGCGCTGTCGCTGCAGTGGGCGGCTGCTGCCGGATGGGCGGTTGCCGCTGATCGCCGAAGACCTGGGGGTGATCACGCCACCGGTGGAGGCCCTGCGGGACCGCTTCGGCCTGTCGGGCATGAAGATCCTGCAGTTCGCCTTCGACGGCAACGAGACCAATCCCTATCTGCCCCGCAACTTCGAGGGGGAGCGCTGGGTGGCCTATACCGGCACCCACGACAACCCCACCAGCGTGGGCTGGTGGCAGGGGCTGGACCAGGCGGCCCGGGATCGGGTGGGCGCCGCTGTCGGCGCAGCCATTCACGCTCCCGCCTGGCAATTGCTGGAGCTGGGTTTGGCCTCCCAAGCCCAACTGCTGGTGGTGCCGCTGCAAGACCTGCTGGAGCTGGGTGATGAAGCCCGCTTCAACACCCCGGGCACCATTTCAGGCAACTGGAGCTGGCGGCTGGACCGGCCCCTGGCCGCGCTGGAGGGCCCCCTGTTCGGGTTTGGGCAGATGGCGGCGCGCTACGGCCGAGCCGCTGGCGGATAGCGGAAACGTCCCTCGCGGTCAACGATCAGCGGCTGGTTGTTCCAGCGCACCGCTCCCGCCGCGGGGGTGGGATCGAGGCGCAGCTCGAAGGGAGGCAACACCGGCAGGGCCAGCGCGCCGCGCAGCGCGGCGAGCGAACTGTTGCCGCCGCGGCTGGTCAGGCTGATCCGGGTTGGGGCCGATAGCTGAAGCCGCAGCTGGCCGAGGGAGAGATCGGACCCGGGCCGTTCCGGGCGCAGCTTCGCCAGGCTATGGCCCGCCGCGGCGCTGCGCAGGGGCCTCAGTTCCGGGAACGCCGCCAGCAGGTCCTCGACGGGGCCCTGCCCCGCGTTCGCGGAGGCGACCGCCGGCCGTTGGGCGCCAAGGGGCCGCTCTCCCGATCCCAAGGCTGGCGAGCCCGGAGCAGCCGATCCGCCGGCGCCTCCCGCTGGGGTGCTGGCCGGGGCGCTGGCGTCGCTGGCGGTCGGCATGGGGATCGCCCCGGTGGACAACGGCTCGATGCTGAGCAGACCCCGCTGGGCCAGCACCAGTTGATGGCGGTTCAGACCCAGCAGCACCACCAGCGTCAACAGGGCATAGAGGAGGCTTCCCAACCAGCTGTTGAACACCTCGATCGAACCGGGCCGAAGGCTCCACAGCCCCTTGCGGCTTCGCGGTGCGGTGCGGCCGCGGGGCGTCTGGGCGGGCAGGGCCTGCCGCAGGCTGCCGGGTTCCAGCTGCAGGTGCTCCTCCAGCAGCGGCAGCATGGTGCGCAGGTACGCGGCCTCCGGGAGGCGCTCGCGCCAGCCCCGCTCCAGGGCCTCCAGCACCGGGGTGCTGATGCGGGTTTCATCGGCGAGCTGGCGCAGGCCCAGCCCACGGCTGAGGCGGGCCTGCTGCAAGCGTTGCCCAACCTGCTGCAAGCCATCCTCGACGCGGCCCGCCGCCAGAGCGCCGGCTCCGGCCGCCCGGCCGCCGCGCTGTCGCTTCAGCCGCAGCAGCAGCCGTTGCAGCAGCTGCGCCAGGCTTGCCCAGGGATTGAGGGCCGGTGGCGGCGGGGCGGTCATGGGCCGATGTGGCGCGAATCTGGCCGCGGGGAATCTGGCCGCAGTGAATCTGGCTGCGGTGAATCTGGCCGCAGCGAAGTGGGCCGTGGTGAATTGCGCCGCGCTGAAGTGGGCCGCGCTGAAGTGCGCTGCGCTGAAGTGGGACGCGCTGAACTGGGACGCGCTGAAGCCGCTGGCCAGCGATCCTGGTTGAAGGGATGCGGGTGTGGCGGATCGGGATACCGCAGTTCGGGATACCGCAGTTCGTGATTCGGCAGTGCGGGATCAGGGGGATGGGGATGGAGCGGGTCAGGCCGTAGCAGCGCCTCAAGCTCCGCGGGGCGGAGCGGTCGCCATGCGCCCTCCGGCAGGTCGCCAAGGCCCAGGGGGCCGATGGCGGTCCGCTGCAGATCCCGGACCGGATGACCGAGCAGGGCCGCGGTGCGGCGAATCTGGCGGTTGCGGCCCTCGCGCATCACCAGCTCCAGCCAGGTGTCTTGAGGGCCTTGATGAAGCTGGCGCAGCCGCACCGGCTGGCTGGGGACCCCATCCAGCGGCAGGCCGCGCCGCCAGGCCTCCAGCACGTCCGCCCTGGGCTGGCCGGCCACCCGCACCCGGTAGGTCTTGGCGTGGCCGTAGCGGGGATGGGTGAGCCGCAGGGTGAGGCGGCCGTCGTTGCTGAGCAGGAGGGCCCCACGGCTGTCGCCATCAAGGCGGCCGACGGGGTGCAGACCGATGCCCTGGCGCATCGCTTCGGGCAGCAGGTCGAGCACGGTGGGGCGCCCCTGGGGATCGCGACAGCTGCTGAGCACGCCAACGGGTTTGTGGAGCAGCAGCGTCAGCGAGGCGTTGGCGGGTCGCAGCGGCCGGCCGTCCACCAGGATCCGGTCGCGATCGGGATCGGCCCGGTCGCCAAGGCTGGCGGGCCGCCCATTGACGCGCACCCGACCGGCCCGCAGCAGGTCTTCGGCGCGCCGCCTGGAACAGAGGCCCGTGGCGGCGATCAACTTCTGCAGGCGTTCGGAGAGCAGGGCTGGCGGCGGCATCAACGCCCGGAAGGCCGGGGCCATTCTCCCGCGTCGAGGCCGGGTCGGGGACCCGCCCGAAAATCGTGGTACCTTTTCGAAACCTCCAGGTTTCGTAACTAGGAAACGATGCCTTCGATTCCGGTCGCCACGTCCGCAGCCGCCATTGCCGGAGCCAACGCCTCCGCCGATTCCCTGCGCTCCTATCTGCATGACATCGGCCGGGTGCCGCTGCTCAGCCACGAGCAGGAGATCACCCTGGGCCGTCAGGTGCAGGATCTGATGGCCCTGGAAGATTTGCGTCAGGAATTGCGGCTGCGCTCCGGCGACCAGGATCCCTCCGATGCCAAGCTCGCGGCCGAGGCCGGCCTCAACCCCGCCCAGCTGCGCCGTCGCCTCCAATTGGGGCGCCGCGCCAAGGAGCGCATGGTGGCTGCCAACCTGCGCCTAGTGGTGAGCGTGGCGAAAAAATACACCCGCCGCAACATGGAACTGCTGGATCTCATCCAGGAGGGCACCATCGGCCTGGTTCGGGGCGTGGAAAAGTTTGACCCCACGCGTGGTTACAAGTTCTCCACCTATGCCTACTGGTGGATTCGCCAGGGAATCACCCGCGCGATCGCTGAAAAGAGCCGCTCCATCCGTCTGCCGATCCACATCACCGAGTCACTCAACAAACTCAAAAAAGGCCAGCGTGAGCTGAGTCAGGAGCTGGGCCGCACCCCCACCATCAGTGAGTTGGCCCTGGCGGTTGACATGCCAGAGGATGAGGTCAAGGACCTGCTCTGCCGCGCCCGCCAGCCCCTCAGCCTCGAAACCAAGGTGGGCGATTCTGAGGACACGGAGCTGCTCGACCTGCTCGCCTCCGACATGGTCGGACCGAGCGACGTCGTCGATGGCGAGTGCCTGCGCAACGATCTTGAGGGACTCGTGGCCCAGCTGCCGGAACTGCAGGGCAAGGTCCTGCGGCTGCGCTACGGGATCGGCGGCGGCGAGCCGATGAGCCTCACCTCGATCGCCCGCAACCTCGGCATGAGCCGCGACAAAACCCGCAATCTGGAACGCCGCGCCCTCGAAGGCATCCGCAGCCGCTCCCAGGAACTGGAGGGCTACTTGGCCGTGTGAGCGGGCGGGTTGCGATCCTGATCCGCAGACGCTGCCCCCGCCGATGTTGATCCCGCAGCGGCGAGTGCGCACCGCGCCGGCGGATCCGCTGCCCCAGTCCAACCTGGAGCCCGCTTGGCAGCGTTGGCTGCAGCGCTACGCCGACTGGCTCGCCCCCCTGCTGGTGAGCTTGCTGGCCATGGGGGTGTGGCTGCATCAGCTCGGTGATGTTCCCTTCCGCGACTGGGATGAGGGCTTTTATACGGTGGTCGCCCGCGAGATGTTGGAAACCGGCGACTGGCTGCATCCCCATTACCTCGATCAGCCCTTTCTGGTGAAGCCGCCGCTGCTGTTCTGGCTGACGGCGCTGGGCTTCCAGATCGGCGGACTGAGCGAGCTGGCGGGCCGCTGGCCCAGCGCGTTCGTCTCGGCGCTGGCCGTGCCACTCACCTACGCCATCGCCCGCCAGGTCTCCCAGCGACGGGACATGGCGGTGATCGCCGCCATCGTGTTGATCACCGTGCTGCCGGCCGCCCGGCTGGGACGGCTGGTGATGATGGATGGCCCCAGCACCACCTTCTTGCTGGTGATGCTGCTCGGCGCGGTGCTCGGCAAGGATCGCCCGCCCTGGCGGCTGGCCATCGGCCTGGGGCTCGGAGCCGCCCTGCTCTGCAAGGGGTCCCTGGGCCTGTTGTTTCTGTTGATGGTGCTCGCCTTCAGCGTGTTCGACAGCGGCCTGGCCTCCCTGCGCTGTCCATGGCTGGGCCTCGGGCTGGCGCTGGGGTTGGCCCCCGCGCTGCTCTGGTTCGGCCTGCAGGTGCGCGAATACGGCAGCGCCTATCTGGCCCTGAGCTTCGAACAGCAGCTCAGCAAGCGGGTGGCCAGCGGCATCGAAGGGCATAGCCAACCCTTCTGGTATTACGTGCCGGAACTGATCAAGGGGCTTTTCCCCTGGCTGCTGCTCGCCGGCCTCGGCGTGCGGGAAGCTTGGCGCCAGGGCCAGGAGCGCTGCTGCCGGCTGCTGCTGCTGCCGGCGGGGCTGTATGGGCTGGCGATCTCGATCACCCAGACCAAGCTGCCCTGGTACATCCTGCCCCTCCTGCCGTTCGTGGCCATGGCCGCGGCGCTACCGCTGGCCCAGGCCTGGCGCGGTTCAACCCTGCTGCGGCATCCCTTCTGGCAGGCGCTCTGGGCGTTGTTGGCCCTGATCGGCCTGGCCGCGATGCTGAGCCTGCGGCAGCTGCCGGGGCAGGGCGGCTGGCTGCCGGCCGTGAGCCTGGTGACGCTTGGCTTCGCCCTCAGCGCCCTGTTTGCCCTGCTGGGCCGTCCTCGGGCCCTGGTCGTCAGCCTGCTGGCCTGCCAGCTGTTGGCCATGCTGGCCCTGTTCAGTTCACCCCACTGGCTGTGGGAGCTGGCCGAATCGTTCGAGGTGCGGCCGGTGGCCGCCCTGCTGCGCCGGCATGTGCGTCCCCACGGCACGGTGCTGATGACCTACCCGGGCGGCAGACCCAGTTTGGATTGGTACTGCCACTGTTCGGTGCTGCCCGCCAGCGCGGCCCAGCTGGCCGATCTGCAGGCCAAGGAGACGGCGACGCCGCTGCTGTTGCTCGATGAGCCCAGCCGCAGCCAGTGGTTTCCCCAAGCCCCGGTGCTGGGACAGGCCCAGGGGTTCAGCCTGGTGTCGCCCCAACCGCTGAGACCAGCGCCGCTTGCTCAGGCGTTGCCCCAACGCTGAAACCAGTTGCTGAAACCAGGTGCTGAAATCAGGCGCTGAAGGGCCGCACTGAAGGGCCGATTTGTAGGGCCTGTGTGAAGGGACTGGCTGGAGATTATCTCTGCGGAGCCTCTGCAACGGGCTGTTCAACAGGGCTCCGACCTGTGCCACTCAAAGGCGGCCAGGCGGCCGCTTAGAAGAACTGATCAAAGTTGTCGAAATCCACGGCTCGGAAGTTGCCCTCCTGCACCTGGGTCATCAGGCGCTCCAGCTGGGCCCACATCGCGCCGCCGGTGAGCAGCGACAACACGAGCGATACGAGCAGGGCGGCGCCGGCGGTAAAGCCGAACACCTGCAGCGAGCCGCCGATGAACAATGTCACCCCCAGGACCAGGCCGGCGAAGGGGGGCAGGCTGGTGGGGCTGGCCAAGGGCAGAAGCGGCAATCGGTCCTGCTTCCAACCCTCCAGACGGTCCTGCACCTGGCGGGAGAAGGTGAGGCCGCAGAGCACAGCCATCGCAAAGCCCAGCCCCGCCAGGAGATAGGGGGGCTGGCTGAGCGGCGCGTACTCCAGTAGCAGTTCGGCGGCATCCAGGTCGCCGTACTGGCCGCCAGCCAGGTCGAATGCCGCCTCCTGCAGGGTGATCGGCGCCGGATCCAAGGCGGCGAACGATGGCGCAAGGGGCAGCAACACAGACCGAAGCACGAGAGATGTTGAACCTAGGTGCCGCCGCCCGAAGCCCGTGGCGCCAGGCGCCGGTCGACGGCGTGGCTCCGGAGGGCGGAGCCGGCCCTTCAGGCCGCCAGGGGATTGAGGCGGGTGAGCACGCTGCCCGCCAGCTTGCGCATCGAGAAGCGTTGGCCCAGCAAGCGCAGCAGGGCCCCCAAATCATCGGTATGCAACCGGTTCTCGGCCACCAGGCTGAGCAGCAGGCGCTGCCGCAGGCTGCCGCCCTGATCGCCCAGCAGCAAGCGCAGTCCATCGCGGGCCACGGGCAGCAGGTCGGCGCTGGGACCATCTTCCTGCACCACCGCCAACAGATTCTCGAGCCGCTCCACCCGCAGGCGGCCGTTGGGATCGAAAATCACCTCCATCAACTTTTCGCGCATCTCGGCGGAATCACCGGCCAACAGGCGGCGGGCCACATAGGGATAGGCCACGCTCAAGATCTTGAAGCCGGGATCCAGCCGGATTGCCAGGCCCTCCTGGCTCACCACGGCCCGAATGATGAGGGCGAAGCGGGCCGGAACGCGGAAGGGGTAATCGAACATCAACTCGGAGAAGCGATCGGTGATCGACTTGAAGTTGAACGAGCCGACATTGGCCCCGAGGGCATTGCCCAAAACCTCCTCCAAAGCCGGGATGATCGGGGTGAGATCGGTGGAAGGGTGCAGGAATCCAAGCCTGACAAAATCCCTGGCAAGGGCTTTGAAATCGCGATTGATCAGATGCACAACCGCGCCGGTGAGGGTGAGCCGATCGCTGTCGCTGAGGCTGTCCATCATGCCGAAATCAACATAAGCCATATGGCCCATCGCACCCGTCCTTCCCGGCAGGGCGAAGAGGTTGCCGGGATGGGGATCGGCATGAAAATAACCAAATTCGAGCAACTGGCGCAGGCCGGCAATCACACAGGTGCGGATCAACGCCGCCGGATCGAGATGGTGGGCCTCTAGCTCGCGGCGCCCTTGCATTTTCACGCCATGGATCCACTGCGTGGTGAGCACCCGACGGCTGGTCAGCCGCCGTTCCACCCGCGGCACCGTGACTTCCGGGTTGTTGGCGAACAGGCGGGCGAAATGCTCGGCATTCTCGGCCTCGCGCCGGTAATCGATCTCCTCGAACAGGCTGCGGCCGAATTCATCGATGATCTCGTCCAGCCCGAAGCCCAGGTTCAGCGGCAGCAAGGGGCCGGCCATGCGGCTCAGCAAGCGGATGATCGTGAGATCGCGGCGCAGCACGAACGGCAGATCCGGCCGCTGCACCTTCACCGCCACCCAGCGGCCATCGGCCAGGCGGGCGCGATACACCTGCCCCAGGCTGGCCGCCGCCACCGGATAGTCGGGGAATTCAACGAACAGCTCGCTGGCGGGGGCCCCCAGCTCGGAGGCGATCAAGCGCAGGGCCACCGCCTGGGGAAATGCCGGCAGGTCGTCCTGAAGCCGGGTGAGCTCATCGAGCCAATCCCGTGGCACCAGGTCCGGCCGGGTGGAGAGGGCCTGCCCCACCTTGATGAAGCAGGGACCGAGATCAGCCAGGGTGGCGAGAATGCGCCGGGCCAGGCGTTTCTGCACCTTCGAATCGCGGCTGTTGCCTTGGATCGCCAGACCCAGGCCCAGCCAACCCAGCTGGCTGATCACCTGGATCAGCCGGCCGATCAGCAGCCAGGGGCGCAGCAGCAGCCAACGCAGGTCGGCGGCCGGGTCATAGATCGGCACCTCGTCCCGGGCGGCCGCGGCAGGATCGCGGCTGTTGGCAGCCGCCGGATCAGCCACCGTACGGGGTGCCGTATGGGCCGCCGGATCGGAGGACCGATTGGAGGCCCGGTTGGAGGGCAGATCAGATGCCGCGGCAACCGATCCTCCCGTTGCGGCAGGGGAAGAGCCCGGGGAGGCGCCGGCGATCGCCAAGGTCCGGCGGTCCTTGAGCGAGCTTGCGGCATTGCCGGAAGGTTGAGCGAGGTCCGCCAGGGGGGGAAAGGCCACTGGCGAGACTTTAGAAAGCGAGACCTGGTTCCCATGGGCGCCTCGCCCTGGTGGCCCCTGCGGCGGCAGCTGCTGGCGCCGCCGCCACCGTTGCCCCTGCATCTGCCCGCCCACGGCCGGGGCCGCGGCCTGGCGCCTGCCCTGGCCCAGCTGCTGCGCCGGCCCCCCGGCAGCTGGGATCTGCCGGAGCTGCCGGGCTTCGGAGGCCCGCTGGAGCCCACGGGCGCTGTGGCGGAGGCCCAACAGCGGGCCGCGGCCCTGCTGGGAGCCTCCCAGGCCTGGTTCGGCGTGAATGGCGCCAGCGGCCTGCTGCAGGCCGCCCTGCTGGCGCTGGCGCCGCCGCGCTCGCGGGTGCTGCTGCCCCGCAACCTGCATCGTTCCCTGCTGCATGGCTGCGTGCTGGGCGATCTGGAGCCGCTGCTCTACGACCTGCCGTTTGATGCCGCGACGGGGCTGTGGCGACCGCCGCGGCCGGCCCAGATGGAGCGGCTGCTGCAGCAAGCGGGGCCCGTGGCGGCGCTGGTGCTGGTGGATCCCACCTACCAGGGCCTGCGGGCGGAGCTGCAGGCCCTGGTGGCCCTGGCCCATCGCCAGCCGGGTCCCCACGGCGCCGGGTTGCCGGTGCTGGTGGATCAGGCCCACGGTTGCGGCGAAGCCCTGGCCAGCGGCGCCGATCTGGTGGTGTTGTCGCTGCAGAAGGCGGCCGGGGGGCTGGCCCAGAGCGCCGTGCTGCTGGCCCAAGGGCCCCGCTGCGATGGCGAGGCGATCGGCCGTGGGCTGCTCTGGCTGCAGACCTCCAGCCCCAGCGCCCTGTTGCTGGCCTCCACGGCCGCGGCGCTGGAGCATCAGCACAGCGCCGCGGGGGTGAGGCAACGCCAGCGGGCCGAGGCCCGCGCCGCGGACCTGCGCCGGCGGCTGGAACGCCTGAACCTGCCGGCCCTGGCGGGCACCGATCCGTTGCGGCTGGTGCTGCCGATGGCGCCGTTGGGGATCAGCGGCCCGGCGGCGGATGGCTGGCTGCTGGAGCGGGGCGTGGTGGCGGAGCTGCCGGAGCCGGGGGCTCTCACGTTTTGCCTGGGGCTGGAGCCGCCGCCGGGGCTGGAGCGGCGGTTGCCGCGGCTGCTGGAGCGGCTGCGGCGGGAGCGCGGCGGCACGCCGTTGCCGCCGTTCGTAGCGCCGCCGCTGCCGCCGCTGGCGGCGCTGGATCACCCCTTGGGGCAGGCCTGGCGGGCGGCGGCGCGGTCGCTGCCACTGCGGCAAGCGGAGGGACTGATCGCCGCGCGGCCGATCTGCCCTTATCCGCCCGGGATCCCGCTGCTGGTGCCCGGGGAACGGATCGATGCGGCACGGCTGGCCTGGCTGGCGGAGCAGCGGCGGCTCTGGCCTGAGGGCATCCCGGAGACGCTGGAGGTGATGGCGGAGCCTTGAGCGGCTCCTGGGCGGCCCTTTGCGAAGCGGCTCCAGGGCAAGCCGGCCTCGCCGCGAACCGTCCCCAGGGTTGCGAGGCAACCCCGCGCAGGCGGCTGCGCGGTCGCTCCGAAACCGGGATCGCGGCCAACCGGCCTCCGCGGGACTGGCAACGCGGCAACCGGAGCAGCCGGCTTCAAGGCAGTCTGGTTTCGTGGCCCTCTGGCCTGGGACGGGGCGGCCACCGCGAAACGGGCCACCGTGAAACCGGCCTCTTCGAAACCGGCCACCGCGAAACCGGCCTCTTCGAAAACGGCTTCTTCGAAAACGGCCTTGCGCCAAACCGCCTGGGAGCGGGTGCACCCTGGCTGGCTTTCGGGCCCAGGCGGCCTTGCTGGAGGCTCCGCCCGCTGGGTGTGCGCCGCCCGCTTTCGGCGCCCGCGTTCGCCCATGCTGGGAGGGCAACCCCATGGCCCCATGGTTCCCAGCAGCGATGCCCAGGCTGGGTTGGACCCGGATCCCATCCGCTGGGATTTCGTCACCGCCGGGCTGCCGGATGCGCTCTTCGATGACGCCCCCGGCTTCAGCCCCACGCCGATGGAGCTCAGGGTGATGCTGTTGGCCCATCTACGCCCCCGCGCCCAGTCGTTGGTGTGGGATGTGGGCGGAGGCACCGGCGCCCTGGCCCTGGAGATCGCCCGGCTGCTGCCGGCCGGGGCGGTGCACACCCTGGAGCGCGATCCCCAGGCGATCGAGCTGCTGGAACGCAACCGGCGCCGCTTTGGCATCGCCAATCTGCACATCCACGCTGGCCAGGCCCCCGATGATCTCGGCTGCCTGCCGCCGGGGCCGGACCGGGTGTTGCTTGAGGTGGGGCGACCGCTGGGGGATGCGCTGGCGCTGGTGTGGCAGGCGTTGCTGCCGGAGGGGCGGTTGGTGATCAGCACCGCCAGCCTGGAGGGGCTGGTGGATGCCAGCGATCGCCTCACCCGCCTGGGAGCCAGGGATGTGCAGGTGGTGCAGGCCACGGTGCATCGCATGCAGCGGCGGGGCAGCCAAACGAAGTTGGCGGCGGCGGAGCCCCTGTTTGTGATCGCGGCGGAGCGTTGAGCCGAAGCCGCGGTCGGCTGGAACCGCCGACTGACCCGTGCCCCCGTTGACCGGCCCCGTGCCCGTGTTGACCGGCCGCGTGTCCGCCCTGCCCGGCCGAAGGCTGGTGTCGCGTGGGCAGACGCCATGGCTGGAGAACGGCGACGAGACCGCCGGTCTGCCTTGCCGGCCTCGCGTGGCCGTACCCCGTTCCAATCCCTGGCTGCCGCCAGGTTCGCCCCTCGCTCGCCGCCAGGCCCGCCCCCACGCCGGCAGGCCCACCAGCTCGCCCGCGGCTCTGGGATGGATGATCCTGCAAGCTTTGCGGTTGTGCCCCTCACCGGTGGCTGCCTTGTCCCGCCCTCGCTCCGCCACCTCCCTGGCTCGGCTGGCCAGCGGCTGGGCGGCGGGTGGCATCGGCTTTGTTGTGGTGCTGTTGGGGGGCTGGTGGTTCACCCTGGCGGTGGGGGTGCTCGTGCATCTGGGCCTGCTGGAGTTTTTCCGCATGGCCCAGTTCAAGGGGATCCGACCCGCCACCAAGACAACGCTGGTGGCGGTGCAACTGCTGCTGCTTTCCGCCCAGGCCGCGGCCGGCGGAGGCTGGCTGCGGGGAGACGTGCCGGCGGCGGTGCTGCCGGCGTCGGGGGCGGTGATTTGCGGCTGGCTGTTGCTGCAGCCCCGCACCGGCACGATCGCCGATGTGGCGGCCTCGATCTTCGGGTTGTTTTATCTGGGCTTTTTGCCCAGCCACTGGATCAAGCTGCGGGATCTCAGCGATCCCCAGCTGGCGCCCAACCTGCAGGGGCACCTGCCAGGGCTGGGCTGGCCCTGGAGCTCGGGTTTGGCGCTCACGCTGCTGGCCTGTTTCCTGATCGTCGCCACCGACATCGGCGCTTATGTGATCGGACGCCGTCTCGGACGCCATCCGCTTTCGCCGATCTCCCCCGGCAAAACGATGGAGGGTGCCCTAGGAGGGATTTTGTGTAGCTTGATGGTGGGAGCCGTGGGCGGAGTGGTACTGGGTTGGCCCTGGGGCTGGCTCAGCGGCGGCGTGCTCGGGGCCGTGGTGGCGCTATTCGCCGTGGTGGGAGATCTCACAGAATCGATGTTGAAACGTGATGCCGGCTTGAAGGATTCCGGAGATGTGATCCCTGGCCACGGCGGCATTCTGGATCGCATCGATAGCTATCTGTTTGTGCCGGCGGTTGTTTATGCGCTGGTGACGTTGGTGCTGCCGCTGCTGGGTTAACGGGAATCCTTCTGGGTGCGCCAAGCCGGTGGGGTGGAGGCCCCTTGGGCCCTTTGGGGTGCCGCAGCCAGTGCCTCCAAAGGAGGCGGAGGCCAAACCTCTTCGAAGGAGGCCGAGGCGGCGGCCGCGGTAAAGGTCCGGGCCTACGGGCCTAGGTTGGGCTGAGCACCGGGCGGCTTGCCAACCTGCGCCGCAGTTGGCGGCAGCGCTGGCCGAAGATCGCCAGCAGGCCCAGGGGCGCCGCCGGCGCGGGCACGGTGGCGGGATCGTTGTCGGGCAAGACCCGCATCGCCACCTGGAAATTAGAGTAGAACCAGTTCTGGTCGGTGAAGGGAAGAATCTGCACTCCCGGCGGCGGCAGATAGGTCTCAATCGTTTCACCGCTGCCCAGATTGGGGAAGCCGTAGTCCGGCGAGCTGGGGTCGAAATTGATGTTTTGGGTGGTGAAGATCGCTGGCGTGTTGTCGTGGCTGCTGATCACCAGGGGCACCGTGCTGGGTGATCCATCGGCGTTGGTGCCATAGGCGCCGAGCCACATCACAACATGGACGATATTCTCGGGAGGGCCGATGTAGAGAAGATCGCCGGGCTGGAAAGATTGGATGAGAGTGTCGAGGTCGCCACTTGCGTTGACTTTATTGCTGCCGTAGTTGGGACTGTAGAAGAATTTGGGGTTGAGGCGACTGCCCGATGAGTCGAGCACAATGGCATCGGCAGGGCCACCCACGCCGGAACTGCTGGAGGGGAAGGTGATCTGACTCGACGTGCCCGAATGCATCTGATAGCCCAGCGCTAAGCTGTAGATGTAGGCGGAGAAATCGGTGCAATCAATCCCAGGGATGAGAGGCTGGGGATCAATACAATAAGGATTGCTGACGCTGCCGCTGATCTGGGGATTGGCCAGTAACTGCTGAGTGTTTTGCAGCGAGGGGTTGGTCGATGCTGGAATCGGCTTAAAGCTGCCGGCCGGAACGACCTGATTTGGATCGAACTGAGGCAAGTGCAGGTGCTCATAGGCCGTGCCAATCAGTTGGTTGGCCGCGGCCATCAGCCTTGCCGTGGCCCAGTCGCCATAGGACACGCCAGCGGGAATCTGATTGATCGTGGTGTTGTAGACGGCGGGTCCCCGGTCAGAATTGGCAAGCTCAGCAACGAGAGCCGGAGCCGCAATCGCAGCTTGATCGACAGAGTAAAGTTGGGGATTGAGTGGGCCATAGTGATAGCTGAGAACATCAGATGTGTACCAGTCGTTCGGTTTGGGCTCGGAGTTGGCGATGATTGCATCTGTGCGGGCGGCAAAATCGCTCCACCAGCTCGGCGGGGCTGGCAGGTTGAGCTGGAAGCGCACATTCGAGGCGGCTCAGCTTGGAGTTCCGGCCAGCAGGCCAGCCAGCGGGGCTGCCGACAGGAGCAGGGCAGCGGCCAGCCGCTTCGCCCCACGCGACCGGCGACCCGGATGCCGTGACCCGGATGCCGGGTCGCCGGCCATGGCGGCAGGAGCTTGGATGCGGAGGCGTGGCATAGATCCCCTGTGAGCACGCCGGTTTATAGCGCCCTATCCGCCAGAATGCGCAACGATGGATGAAATCTGCGCAGACCCTTGTCGGATCAAGCCGCCAGAGCTGCGGCCGGTGGCCAGAACGTGGCTGCCGAAGCCGAGGATGCTGGTGGCAGGTCCAGCACCGGAGGGCGACCCGTCCCGCTACGGCGCTTAGCCTTGAGCCGCAGGCAGTCGTATCACCTACAACCCGGACCAGGGCGGCTGCAGGCCCTGCATCCGCGGCATGAGGATCCGCGTTTAGGACATCCTTGGGCCCAATGCGGCCAGCTCAATGCAGCCAGCTCAATGCAGCCAGCTCAATGCGGCCAGCTCAATGCGGCCAGCTGAAAGACGCCGGGCAGTGCTGCTGGCTAATCCTTGATGATTTCCCTGACCTGGAGGCGGAGGACTTGAACGCCGGCTTGTCCGAAGCAGCTCGGGAGATCGACCCTCCCGTTGAGGTGGGATGAAGCTCTGGCTGAATGCCCAGCTTCCGCCGCTGTTGGCCAGCTGGATCCAGGCGCAGGAGTGGAGCATCCAGGCCTACGCCGTCCGTGATGTCGGACGGCGCGCTGCCAGACACCCGGTGATCTTCCGTGCGGCTCAGGAGGCTGGGGTTGTGGTGATGAGCAAGGAGCGAGACCGCGTCCGCCTGCTGGATGAACAGGGTCCTCCGCCGCAGGAGATCCGGGCTGTGGTCTACGGCTATGTCGAAACGGGGGGCGGAGTGAGAGTTGGCTGCTGGGGCCATGGGTTGCGTGACGCAACAGCCTGGAGCGATGCGCCTGGTTGCCCGGCTGCCCGGCTGCTGGAGGGATCTGCTTGCTGTTGCCTGCGGTGCCCAACAGAGCTAGCGGGGATGTGTAGCTTCGTGGACAGGTGGTTCTCGCCTGGGAGCGGAGTGCTTCTGTGGTTTCCGGAATCTTCGAAGTACAAGCTCGCAACATCCAGGAGCTCATGGGGCATCGCGCCATCAAGATCACCGCGATCGACAACTATGTGCTCCATCGCTGCCCCGATGGCATCGCCCGCCCACTTGGCTCTTTGTAACATGGTGCACATCATCATACGCTGATCAGGATATGATGACGGAATCATTCCGCTTTTGCCTTGGACACCTTCCTGCCCAAGGCATTTCGGGATGGCGCCCACTTTGAATGGGGATCTTATGAGGCAAAAAACGTCACCTGGGGTATCTTGGGCGGATCCGGCTAAGAACAGAGTTAGCCTGACAACATGTTTGGTGATTAAGCCATGAAGAGGAATTGGGATCTGCTCAGGAAGATTCTTGATGTCGCAGAGAAAAGCGATGGAGGCTATCCAGTAGTCGCAACCAACGGGGCAGATTACTCAGGTGCCCATTTCACATTGGATCTTCCAGGATATGATTTCGGCGAAGTATGCGAGCATGTTCTGCTCCTAGGCGATGCTGGGCTGGCACAAGTCAGAGAGCTTGGGCGAACGTATCAGGGGCCAGCAGGAGTCGCAATAGACAGGCTAACAATGGCGGGCCATGACTTCTTATCTAGCGCTCGGGACAATCAGAGATGGGATAAGGCTATGGCTATGGTCAACGAGAAAGGAGGTGCAGTAACCGTAGGCGTTTTATCTCAGGTCCTGGCAGCGCTGTTAAAGCAGAGCTTTGGGATCAGCTAGGATTAGGCCCTAGAGCATCGTATTTCACTGCGATTGTCTTTTCCCGAATTCTGTCGAAGTATTTGTTCGGACAATCGAGATAGCAGGCTAACACCAATGTAGCAGGACAAGAGTTGCCATCACGTCACGGCGATGAAACCAGATCTATCGGAGTTCTCCTACGGCTTTGCTCTCACTAGCGAGCTGATTCAGAGCTGCCATCTCCAGTCACTAGGGGCCCCAATCTTTCCTTCGCTGAAGGCGGAAGGCAGAACTGGCGGCGGGTATGACGTTAAACTGCCATTCATACCTGTCTTTTTGCAATACAAGCTTTCTGAATACCTAACCACGAGAAGAGCGCTTGACTTTAATCGGTTTGGAGGCCCCTACTATCGGTTTAAGCTGAGAGCCCTGAGTTATTCGAAGCAGCATGAACTGCTCCTGGAACTTGAGAAGAAGTGGAGTAGTGTCTATTATTCGGCTCCTAGGTTCCACACATCTAGCGAGCTCAACAAAGCATTTGCCCTAGGGCGGGTTCGCAAGCAAAGTGTGTTCGTTCGGCCATCATCTATTGGAGTCTTACCAGATGAATCCGAGCACACAGTTTCCTTCACGGTCTCCGGAATGACTGGGATCCTCAGATCAGAGCCAGTTGAGATAGAACTCCATGACGATGAGGTCTTCGAATCAGTTGTTTCGATGAATTCGATTACAGGAGGATCTCGGGAGTATCGCGCACTTGCCGATCAGCTGTTGGACCTCTATTTTGAGATAGCTTCACCGAATATCGACAAAGACTGGTATGCATTGAAGGAGCAAGCCTCAAATCGATCACCTCAAGAGTATGTGCGGATGATTACAATGTCGCTGTTCGACTGCGAACTTCTTGTGCGACATGCCGGCTAACATTGCCATGCACCAGACCCGCTGCCACGCCTATCCAATCTCAGTGACAACGTCTTGCGGGCTGGTGATGGCAAGCGTTGGACCAAGCCGCTGCGCGGCAGATTCAACAGCCAGATTCTATGATCAAGCGCTCAATATTATTATAACTGGGGAGCCAGCTTTAGACGTATGCTGGCTCATCATCACTTACACTCTTCGGGAGGCCATGAAAGCCGTGGAGCAGGCATTTCTACCTATCACCGAGGCCAATCGTAAAGGGAACCTGAAAAATGGGCGGACATATCTCCTGTAGCTCAAGGCCCCTGCGCCCCCGAATTTCAGTGCTGCATGGCTTGTCCAACACCGGATAGATCGTGGCTGCGCACGATCTATCCATACCGTTAGGCTCATGTCAGCATATACTTTCCATAAGGCCTGGGAATCTCACAGCAAGCTATGCCAGCACTTCAGTCCTTCCATGTTCAAAGATTTAAGGGTATTGAAAACGCCTTCCTCCCGCTCGCATCTCTAAACGTTCTTATCGGCGCAAATAACTCTGGCAAGAGCACTCTGATCCAGGCTTTGCATTTTACAATAAGCGTCTTGCAGTCAATAAACGTGATAAATCAGTGGCCCAAGCGAGATGACGGAGAGTTGAGCACTACACTAAGTACGACTCAACTGATCTACTCACCTACTGAAGATATCTACTCATTGGGCTACGGTGCTCGTCTTCAAGAGCCAAAGGAAAATGCAATATCTGTTACTCTTGTGCTTGAAGACGGACGTGAATGCAGGATTGAAGTCAGGAGGGGTCGGAATCGGAACATAGCCGTAAACGTGTCAAATGTCGGAGTCGGAAAGGCTCTCTCTGACCTTGCCTCACCATTTAGTATTTTCTCGCCTGGTCTTGCAGGGGTAACAAAAACAGAGCAGTACGTGTCCGACGGAGTTCTACTGCGCACCATCGCTCGCGGTGATGCAAATATTGTCTTAAGAAATATTCTCTTGCGTTTATGGCAAACCACTACGGCATGGGAGGCTTTCCTTGATGACATAAGAGAGATATTTCCTGGCCTCGAGTTCGATGTAAGGTTTGACCCGAGCATTGACGAGACTATTCTGATTAGCCTAAAAAAGCAGGATTTCTGGATACCGATTGAATCGGCAGGAACTGGTATCCTTCAGGCCACCCAGATATTATCATATGCTCATCGCTATAATCCGAGCATGCTAATACTAGACGAGCCAGACTCTCATCTTCATCCGAATAATCAGCGACTACTTTGCTCATTGCTTGAATCGATATCAGCTGATCGCAATGTACAGACGTTGCTTACAACGCACTCAAGGCATGTAGTAGATGCCCTCTCTCAGACTGCGGATTATTTATGGGTTAGGCAAGGCTCTGTTGATCTGGCTGGTCCTGATGATGAGATCGGGATCCTTCTAGATATTGGGGCGTTAGACATTCGTGAAAGGATACAGCAGCAAGATTCCGATATTGTAGTTCTCACTGAGGACGCTAGGCCAAAAGGTCTGAGAAATCTCTTAATCGCCTCGGGTTTTGATCTAGAGCGAACTGCTCTCCTCCCATATCACGGTTGCACCGAACTTGGAAACCTCCGGCCGCTAATGAGACTTGTTCAGCAAAACAATCCTAACAGAACCGTATTACTCCATCGAGATCGAGACTATCTTACAGACCAGGAAGCACTTGAATGGATGGAAAGAGTAAGGGAGCTTCGTGCGGTACCCTTTCTTACTGATGGCGTTGATATTGAGTCTCATTTCATAAACCCTTCGCACTTGGCAGAGCTTAATGAGAACCTGACACAGCTAGATGCCACCATGCTTATCAATGCTGCGCAAGAAGCCGTTCGAGAGAAGAGTATCGAGAAGTATGTAAATGGAAGGGTCGATGTCTTACGGAAGACAGGCTCGCTGGGGCGTCTCAACCACGGTTCTCTAGCTGTTGAAGCAACTGAAAATGTTCGCAGCAGACCGGACCGATACTTTCACGGAAAGACGTTACTCAGCGAGTTGCGAAAGATATATAGAAATCAATATAATAGTGAACTGCGAATTGATCTGCCAAGCACTCATGTCTGTACCGGCAGCCTTCGTGATGTAGCGATGCGTTCTTTCGGCAGCAGAGACTAACAGGCCCCACGAGTGGACAGGCCACCTTGCAATTCATGCCTCGCCGCCCCAAGATTGTTATCTGCCATTCAGGGGCAGCGTTAGCCGTGACTGGGACGAATGGCCCTGGCATCGTCGACGTGGTGATTTGATAAAGAAATCCCTCGGCCACCCGAAAGCCAAGCGCGGCCTTGCTATAATGACGCAAAGTTGTGCTGCTCATGACATCAAGAAGCACAAACGGGCAAAGATTTACCCTTGTTTTTGTTGAGAACCTTCGCCAAGGTCTCTTCAGGCAACTTACTACATCACGCCGGTTCCGATGGAAGCGGCCGGCTTCTATCGAGGCGCTTATATCTATTGAGAAGAGTGATCAAGAAATTCAATCTGATCTGCAAACCGCATTTACCAATGTCGCCCATGTCACCAGGCAGCGCTGGTCCAGTACCAGAAGAAGATCCATATAACTTTATTTACGATAAACTCGTCATTTCGCCAAATGACATAAATGGAATGATGGCGTATTCACTTTATAAGCGTGAAAAGGTTCAGTTATTCGTGACTTTGTAAGCCAGCACAAGGCAAGTCCGACCGATGCAGATCTGAAAGCCTTTCACGTCGCGTCAAATACTGAAGCTAGGCTCAATGCTTATAAGCTTCAGGCTGGAGTAAGTGCTCGGGAATTCCTCAAGATCTCACTTGCGGAAAAGGTTGAAAAGATTGAAAGGGAATGGCGCGAAGGCTATTTACAAAGTCTGATTGGATCTGACCTAAAAGCACTGAAAGGATTTGGCCGTGGTGTTCTTCAGGGAGTAATATCAGCGTGGCTATTTTCCTTCTCGGTAGCATTAGTACTTCTTGGAACAGTGGTTGTCCGTCTAGGCCCAAGTGATGTTGTGAAAGAAAGATTCAAGATGGTGTCTAATGCATCCAGTACGAATGAGTTGCCATCTAGGCCTGCCAAGTAGGCACAAAAGAATATCCTTGGTGTTTATTGCTAACATCAAGATGTAGAAGACGGGAGCCATACTCGTATTCTCCGCTGAGATCTCTGCCCGCTTCTGATCTTGAGCGTTAGCTGCATCAGATCCCGGGGCTGGGTCGGCTGAAGGCTGTCTCATTGGTGGCGGTGCCAACAATCCTGCGGAGTGGGCTATACCGGGTCTATTTCCACAGCCACGAGCCCAGTGAACCTCCTCATGTTCATGTTGATCGTGATCGAGCAAGCTGCAAGATGTGGTTCAATCCTGTCGCGCTGGCTTCAAGCCTGGGATTCATGCGGCAGAGCTTCCAGTCATCGAGCGGCTTGTGAGTGCCAACAGGGCTATGCTGGTGAAAGCATGGGATGAGTTTCATGGTTAATCCTGGGGAGCGTGTCATGGGGGGCGTGTCATGAATGTGAGTTCTACAGATGAGCTTCTTGTAGTCGAGCTTGAGGACGGGAGAACCATTTCGGTTCCACTAACTTGGTATCCAAGGCTTTTGCATGCGTCTCAGAAGGATCGTGATGACTGGCAAGTCGCCGGTGGTGGTTTTGGCATTCACTGGCCGACGATTGATGAAGATCTCAGCGTCGATGGCCTGCTTCGAGGAGCACCAGCGCCCCGAGTGCGAGTGATGAGCAGCTAACACGGCCATGCACATGACCCGCCACCGCAGATTCACTCTCCCCCTGGCTCTTATTGGCCCCTATGGCTCTCCGCGGTCTGGTCATGGAGCGTTCGCCACCTATCAAAGCCCCCTGCACTGTTCCTGCTTCTCTCCTGCCGATGCGATGACCGCTACGATCATTATCCTGGCGGGTCCGAATGTCGCCGGCAAAACCACCTTCGCACGTTCGTTTCTGCCGCAGGAGGCCAACTGCCTGCGTTTCCTCAATGCCGATCTGATCGCCGCCGGCCTTTCGCCCTTTGCCCCAGAAGCAGCGGCACTCAAGGCCGGTCGTCTGATGCTGAGCGAAATCGAGGGTTGCGTGCAGCGCCGGGAAAGTTTTGCCTTCGAAACCACACTGTCCGGCCTGGGCTATGTGGCTCGGATTCGGCAGTGGCGCTCCATGGGCTACGAGGTCAGCCTCTAAGTTCTGACCCTCCCCAGCCCGGAGATGGCGATCCCGCGCGTTGCTGCGCGCGTGAGGCAGGGTGGGCACACGATCCCGGAATCGGTGATCCGGCGCCGCTTCACTTCAGGCCTGAGAAACTTTGAAACCATCTACAAGTTTGAGGTGGATCGCTGGGCAAAGTTCGACAACCTGGGCGATCGTCCTGTCTTGATAGAATGGGGAAAGCCCATTCAGGGACGCATGAGGGACATTCTCGAGCCCAGTGATCCTGCCATCCGTGGTGCCCTAGCTGCCCTGGAGCGGGCTGCTGAGGAGGCTCGCCGCATAGCCATCCAGACCGGCACTGAGCTGATCGTCATGCGCGACGGGCAGATCTGCAGCCTTCCGCCCGAGGAGATCGCCAAGCTGCCTCCTGTGGTTGAACCGCCGCCCTGGAGGAACTGAAGAAGTGCCTCCTGCACCAGGCGTTCAACGGGGAGCTCTGAGCCTATCCGTCCGCCCAGCAAGTACGCGCTAGCGTTGTACGCAGCGTTCTACGGCTGCCGCCATGGTGCTCGGTGTGAGGGTGGAGCCAGAGCTGGAGCGCCAGCTGGATCAGTTGGCGCTCCAGCTGGGCAAGACGCGCAGCGCCTGCATCCGCGAAGCCATCAGCCTCTATCTGAGCCGCCACGGCGACGGTGCCGAGGCACGCCGGCAATCGGAACACCTCTCCCAGGTGGAGCCGTCGCACTGGAGTGAGCAGCTGCCCGACTGGAACGACTGGACCGCATGACAGCAGCCGTTCTCTGCCGCGGATCGGTGGTGACCATGGCCAGCCCGGGCGTCTACTCCGGAAAGCCACGGCCAGCGGTGGTGGTCCAGGCGGATCGCTGGCTTCAGGCCCATCCCAGCGTCACGCTCTGCCCGCTCACCAGCACCCTCAGGCAGGCTTCCCTGGTGCGGATCGCCGTGGAGCCCTCTCGGCGCAATGGCCTGCGCAAGCCCTCCCAGCTGATGGTCGACAAACTCTTCACCGTGCCGACCGAGGCCGTGGGTGAGGTGGTGGGGCAGCTGGAGCCCCAGGTGCTGGTGGATCTGGATCTGGCCCTGCGGGGTTGGCTGGAGCTCCCCTGATGGCACCCGCTCCTACGGACGTGGCCATGGGACTGGCCCACGAGCTTGGGCTCGTCGTTTCCTGCATCGGCTGGCCAACTTTTCCTACATCAGAACCTCGCTTTTTCCTGCATTGGAGACCCGGCTGTGCTGGAGAACCAGCCCGCCTGGCGGCCTCACCGGCGCTCCAAGGCGGCCCTCGGCGGTAGCCCCGATCGCCTGCTCAAAGATCTGGAGTGGCTGGGGTTGCTGTTCGAATCGCTGGTGATCCGCGACCTGCGGGTGTTGGTCCAGGCGCTGGATGGCGAGGTGTTCCACTACCGCGACAACTACGGCGTGGAGGTGGACGCGATCGTGCAGCTGCGCGATGGCCGCTGGGGCGCGATCGAGGTGAAGCTGGGCCTTCTGCAGGTGGAGGCCGCCGCCGCCGGCCTACAGCGCTTTCGTCACCAGATCGATACCCGCCGCATCGGTGACCCCGCCTTCCTGGCGGTGATCTGCGGCAGTGGCTACGCCTACCGGCGCGCGGATGGCATCGCGGTGCTGCCGGTGGGAGCGCTGGGGCCGTGATCAGCAGGAGCCAAAACCCGCCATCTCACGCCAAACTGGCCCCATGAGCGCTGATCTGCTCCACCAAGTGGGCCCGCTGATCGTATGAATGAGGCTGAAACCCGTGCTGAGCTGATCGATCCGCTGCTGGTGGCGGCCGGTTGGGGCGTGGTGGAGGGAAGCCGCATTCGCCGCGAGTTCCCGATCGCGCCGGGGCGCCTTCAAGGTGGTGGCAAACGCGGCAAGGCGCTGAGTGCGGATGACGTGCTCAGCTACCGCAACACCACCCTGGCGGTGGTGGAGGCCAAGGCCGATTCCCTGCCCCTCACCGAAGGCGTGGGCCAGGCCAAGGAGTATGCCGCCAAGCTTCAGCTGCGCTTCGCCTACGCCAGCAACGGCAAGGGCCTCTACGCCATCGACATGGATTCGGGCGAGGAGGGGGAGGCCGAATCCTTCCCCACACCGCAAGACCTGTGGCGGCGCACCTTCGCCCAAGAGAACGCCTGGCGTGATCGCTTCGCCGCCATCCCCTACCCCGACAAGGGAGGCAGCTGGCAGATCCGCTTCTACCAGGACATCGCCGTGAAGCGGGTGCTGGAGGCGATCGCCTCGGGCCAAAACCGCATTCTGTTGACGCTGGCCACCGGCACCGGCAAAACCTCCATTGCCTTCCTGATCATCTGGATGCTGTTTGCCGCCCGCTGGAACCTGAGCGGTCAGCCCAGTCGGCGGCCTCGCATCCTGTTTCTGGCCGATCGCAACAACCTCGCCGATCAGGCCTTCAACGACTTCACCGGCTTTGCCGCCTTCGAAGACAACGCCCTGGCCCGAATCGAACCTGATGCCCTGCGCCAAAAGGGCCGGGTGCCCGCCAAT
>Ga0315904_10002167_pt1 | contig 30682 bp, 43 predicted proteins | sample LakEriMetagenome_6_FD_203529 | JGI IMG/M metagenome (GOLD analysis project Ga0315904, IMG submission 203529) | Freshwater fungal communities from buoy surface, Lake Erie, Ohio, United States - Buoy 12 MA120 | ecosystem: Environmental > Aquatic > Freshwater > Lake | place: USA: Lake Erie, Ohio...
AACTTTTCGATATAGATGCCTTTGATTTTTCCTCTCTTTGCCATCTTGATAAACACAACGTGAAATGGGTTGAAGGAAAAAATAAATTGAACGTAGGTGGATTGTCTATCTTTCACGGCCACGAATTTGGTAAGCAATTTATGCCATCAGTTAACGTAGCGAGAGGGTTGTTTCTTAAGACAAAAGCTAATGCACTATGCGGACATCATCACCAAACAGCAGAACACACCGAGCGTGATGTTAACGGTAAGGTGATAACGTGTTGGGGTGTCGGATGCCTTTCGGAATTGTCCCCAGATTACAACCCATATTCAAAATACAATCACGGATTTTGCATAATTACAAGAGGTAATGGAAAAGAATTTCACGTTAAGAACTATCGTATTAATCAAGGTCGCATCTATTAGCATTGGCATTGCCATTGGTATATTGATTTGCAGACCTGCACCCAGTCGGTTACAAATTGTAACCCACTCGGACACGATTACTAAATATCAGCGCACAATTGACACGCTAACCATTGAACGCATTAAATTACAAAAGATATATGAAAAGGATATTGATACTATTTATATGCTTGATAGCGTTGCCATTGATAGCGCATACACAGAAGCTATACAAAGACTCATTGAGATGGAAGGAGCTGGATTCTTTAACCATTGAACGCAGGTTAGTTGTGTTGGGTGTGAGGTCATTGGATTACTACATTGATCTGAATAAAAATCAACGTGCAGAAATCAAGACATTAACTCAACTAAATGCGTTTAATGTCCGATATATTGAGCAATTAGAGCAGCAAAATGAGGAATTAAGTGAGCAATTAAATGAGGAATTAAAAGCAAAAAAAAAGTGGCGCAATGCCACTCTTTTAATTGGGGGTGCTAATGTGATTTCATTGGTCTACTTCATCCTTAATTGATTGAATAAGATTCGAATATTCTTGCTCATTCATCAGCATTGTTCCAGGTGCTAATGCGCCTAACATTCTTGGCTCATCTTCATTTTTTAATCGTTCACCAAGATAAAGACATCCATCAATACCGTCAACATATAAATTACGAGTGTCTATTTTCGGAAATTTTTTGATGATGTAATCATATGCTTTATCACTTCTTTTATCAAATATTTCCAATTCATCAATCATATCAATGTAATCTTGTTGAACGCTATACAATTCAAATTTGAATCTCATATATTCTTCCCTCTCCTGCCTATCAATCTCTTTTCCAATATACCTCAAATTTTTATGATTGATATGTTGTTGGATAAATTCATCTTGAGTTAATTGTAAACATTCAGCATCCAATTCCAAATCTTTTTTAAGATACTCCATATGATAAATTAAATCAGTTTTTTCAACTGGTATTCGTGTATCAACTTTATCATTAATTTCTTTTTCTAAAAATTGATATCGTTGAATTTCATCTTGAAATAAAAATAGCATACTCATTTTTTTGACATCATTCTTTTTAAGTAGATAGCAAAATCAAGAGCCTCCTCATATGCGTGTTGCATCCATTCGCGCTCTGATAAATTCGCCTTATCCACAGTTGTGCCATACTTTGCCCTGCCCATCTTTTCACGTGAGATGAGGTCTGTGATTACTTCTTTGTAGACATCACTTTGGCAGTTGTCGAAATCGTGTGTTATATTCATCTTATTACTCTTTTTAATACGTCAAATTTTGAATTAAATATTTCTTTGGTAAACTTGCCTTTTGAATAATCAAAGAACCAACCTTCGCCATCTTTACTCCATTTTAAGTAGTTGCAAATTCTGCAACACTTGACACGTTTGTGGTCACTTGGCCTTTGGTATTTCATCTTGTCTTTGGAGAAAAAGAACAAGGGAAACTTTCGATTACAACTAAAGCACTTCTTTCTCATTCACCACCTCCACTTTTTCAGATTCTTCTTTAGCGTTCTGAATTAATTTGGTCAATTCGGGAAGCATCCAATAACCATAGGTTGCCATTTCATAAGTAAAGTCATCCAACTGCCGAGTAATATCCGGTAGTATTGCGCCATCTACATTCCAAAGTTCAGTTATTGTCTTACCGTGTTCACGTTGAATAGACTCATTGAGTCGCTTCATCAGCATTTTGGTTTGATGGTTGTAAAACCATTTGACAGTTTCACATTCATCAGCTGCATATAGCGAAGCTTGTAACCACATCAATAGGTTTAACACCTTAAGTTTTTCGTGGTCATCGTATGTAATTTTATTTTTCATAATTAAAATAATTTTGTTTGAATACTTGTAATATAACTCGCATCATATCTTTTATTTTCTCCTTTTGGATATGGTTTAATATCAAATAATTTTGCTTTCATAATTTCCTTTTTTAATCGCTTATCTGATAATATCATAACGTATCTGTATTTAGGTTCTCTACGCACTTGGTACAATAAATCACCATATTTCTCTTTTAGCTTTTCAATCCTATTTTCTTCAAAAGCAAATTCATCCATTAAGGTTCTTGAATGAATATGTTCTTTACCTTTCAATTTCCAATCCAATTGTATGTGACTTTCACCAGTAAACATAAAGTTTGTTGCTTGGTAAATGTAACCATTATGACCTACTGATTTATCTGCATAACTTACAATAATAATTGGTTTCGGTAACATTTTAAAGGATTGGGATATAAAAAATGAATTAGCGTTCTTATCTATGTTATCATTTGTACAAAGTCGATTTAACTCATAAACCAAATCCATATACTTTTCACCAAACAAAGATTTTTTCATTGTCAATGGTATTGCGTTTCCAAAAGTTATTACACCTACTAATAAACTATCGCAGTACAAACCAAAAGAATAAGTGAATGATGTTTTACGCTTCAAATAATGCTTCTTTAAAAGCCACTCGGCACATTCATAAGATTGAATTGGTTTCACGCTATACTTTTCAGTAATGCTCATAACTCATCCTGTATTTGTTTACTGATTAATTCAAGTGCGTATTTAGCACCTGCGACAAATGCGAAATAAGCCTCTCCGCTCATCTGCTCATCGTTTCCAAATGAGGCATAACTTTCAGCCTTCATTTCAATTAGTTTGTTTAGTTCCATATTGTGTTTTTTTAGTTGGTTACAAATATAAATAAATTTCTATGCGAATGCATATTTCCCGAAATTCTTTTTTAATTCGTAGAATGCCCTCATCATTATTGCGTCTGCAAAGTCAGGAGAAAGGCCGTGCCTCTTTTTCAAATCTTCTTTATTTGTCACTCTCAATTTCCCATCACTATCCATCTTTTCACGTCTTATCATCTCCAGTTCTTTGACAATGGTGTCTTTATGCGTTGATTCAAATGTTATGAGGTTGTTGGTAATCAATTCGCCAAGCTTGAAATAGCAATCACTTTTGAGATTCATATAATTATCTCGCACTGCTTTTGATCCATTAAGAAATCCTTTGCATTTAAGATAATCAACTGCACCACCACCAATGCCATCCTCATCGCATAGTACATTGGATAACTTTATTCCGTGACTTTTCACCAACTGGTTAATGGTATCAACTACCTCGTTAATTGGTTTGTGTTTCAATACCACAAATGTTTCAGCGTGTAGACCATTCCACACAACTATCACAGTTCTATCATCTCCCATACGTGCAATATCCGCAGTTATGAATTTATCACTTGATGAATTTGCAGGTGTGCGGAAACATCTTAACAAGTCATCGTATTCATAAAGTCTATCTTTCGTTTCATCATAATCCCAATCACCTTCCAAAAGTCTTTTGCGGTCTACTTCAGGCAGTAATAAAAGAGATTCAAGATACACTGGAGATACGTGGGGATTGTCAGTTGGTAAAGCTTGGATAAATTCCCTATCTGAACGAATTAACCCACTACGTTTAGCATCAAAGAATTCACGATATAACCATCCTTTGTGAGGATTGCAAGTGAGCAGTCCTTTGGGTTTGTCATTTATTAGCTTGTATCTCACACGTGAGGCCAAGATATTAACGCATTTTTCAGAAACTTCACCTGCCTCGTCTACAAAGTAATCAGTTAACTCAATTGACCCGAACCTTTGAAACTCGGGATCCGATGGAGTATCAGCCAAGTCCATTAGTATCGTTTGACTTCCATTGAACCAAGTTATTACGTGGTCTTGTCCGTTGTAATTGTAGTGTTTACCTGCGATAAGATTGTGATGAGCGCACAATTCAAAGAATGTTTGCATCGTTGATAGGCGCAACTTCTTTAATTCAGCACGGCCAATGAGGCCTCGGGTACCTGGGTATTTTAACCTCCTTTTTATTTGCCAATCGCATCCGAGGAATGACTTACCGCCTGATGCAGCTCCTCCATATAAGACTTGACGAATATCGCAATTTTTGGAGAGCGCATCAAGTGCCTGCAATTGCTTTGCGTTGTATTCAATTTTCATCCATCATTTGTATTACGTTAAAAATCTGATATGCAACTTGTGGAACTATCGCATTTCCATATCCTTTGATTGATTCTTGCCTCCACTTTGAAAAGGTAATTCCGTCCAGTTTGGTGGGAAGCCCATCATCTCCGCTACAAATCGGGGATTGAGTTGGGAAGTTGTCCCAGTTGGGTTTAAATGCACCGCCATTTGTCTTAATTGATAATGAAGATTCACACCTTTTTTCATTTGAATTTCCTTTCGTTGTTGATACTTGCTTGGTTCTTGCTCGGTATTCCAATCGAATGAATTTGGTGTTGGTAGCATTCCAAATTTCATCATCGTTGTTAAATCGTCTATCTTTCCATCGCGAATTCGTTGATGGCTGTTTCCGTGTCCTTTCACTCTCGGAGTTGGAAGTAATCTCGCAACATCGTTTAATTTTGCACCAAACTGAATATTTGTTGTGTCCGATGTTCTTATAAATCTCCCATTTTGCAAACTGATTTGATCTATTCTTTTTGGACTTCCTTCGATATCTGCTACGCAAGGAGTGGGCAACAAACCAAACTCTGTCTCTTCGGTGTGGCGCACCAACGGCACAAGCTGGAAGTATAAACGGAATGACTTCATACCCTTCATTTTCCAATTCAGCGCACACTTCTTCGAAGACCAATCCCCCATTCCAATTAGTAATTCCACGAACATTCTCCCCCACAACGTATGTCGGTTGAATCTCTTGAATTGCTCGGAGCATATGCGGCCAGAGGTGTCGCTCGTCCTCTTTCCCAAGTCGCTTTCCTGCTGATGAATATGGTTGGCAGGGGAATCCACCTGTGAGTATGTCAATTGCTCCTCTGTGAATAGTGAAATCTGTTTTTGTGATATCTTCATAACTAATTGAATTTGGAAAATGATAATGTAAAACTTGTCTTGGAAATGGCATCCATTCGCAATGAAATATATTTTCCCATCCCATCCATTCAGCAGCTAAATCAAAGCCACCAATTCCGCTGAACAAACTACCGTGCCTCATAGTTTTTCTTTAGCCTTTTGTTGCAAAATATGACTGTCCATTATATCTGCATACACAAGCCTTGATAATTCCGCTTGATAATCTTCTTTGATACGATCCTTTGAAAGCTTATCAAGTCGCTTGAATTTGTAGTCACTCATTTGATTTGCGTCAAGTGTCTTTTTGTATGCCATAAATTGCCATCTTTTCCATTCGTCATCACTCCAGGTCGCATCCGTGTAAGCACCTAATTCATACAACTTGCGAAGTTTCATTGGTGCTAACATCAGAACGTAATCCCTTTTATTCTCTTTCCAATATTGAATATCATCAGTAAACATCTTGAGCCAATTAACTGGAGTAGATTCATCAACTGATGGGGCAGGAATGGATAGCTTTTGTTTCTTTTTGTCAATAGCTAAATTCATCTTCATTTTGTACTCGCTATATTGCTTCAATACATCAGATAAAAACCCAACTGACATCAACCCAAAGCATTCCACACGTGGCCATTCTTGACCTACTGCGTTGAGTTGGAAGGCAAGTGCTAACTCGCCAATTGTAACGTATCTGTAATGGCCTTGAATTACACCATAAAGAAGATTTGTTTCCTCATCAGATGGAAGTGTTTTGATTCCATATAGCACGATGCCATAGGACAAAGTCTGCTTAAATATTGAGAGTGTGCAGTCACCAAGATTGATTTGTTCCTGCGCTTGCAAATAAGCCTTCTCATTATGCGTCAAGCCATTGTTGTAAGCTTGACCGTTGTATTCTACCAATTGTGTCATTGTGTTGATTTTTAGTTACAAATTTAGTTAGATCCCAAGCTGACCTCATCGCTGCTTTCCAATCTTTCATTTTGTTTTTGCCGTACTTCCATCCGGTATTGGTGTAGTGGCTAATAAATACATCAGCGAAATTTAGCGCATCTTCAGATGTAGCGTGTGGCATCTTTTCGAGGAAGTGGTCTGCGACCTCCTCAAGTGATGGCACAATGAAATGAGACACGGCTAATTTTTTCGGGAGTAATTCCTCGAGTCTTTTTATCCTCTCTTCCAAGGATTGAACCTTTGAGAGCAAAATAAGGTTGTCCATATTCTAATAGTTTTTTAGTTTGTTTGCAATTATAACCATATTTCTCCAATGTCTCAAAAAATTGATTGGCATTGAACTGGTATTCTCCATCCGTGCCGTACAATTCGCAAAATTTTCGAGTGCAATGGATAGCGGTGGCGTGATCCTGGTCGAATTGTTCTGCGATTCTTTGCCAAGTTAGATTTCCATCTGCCAAGAATAGGAAGGTAATAAACATCCCACGTGCATCAACTATGTTTCTTTTGCGAGATTTTTCGTGGATATCTTCAGGTGATACTCCAAAGACTTCCTCACAACATTGGTAAAGAATATCATTGAGAGTCTTTTGATTATCGAATTTGTCCATTACTTCATCAAGTTCCGCAATAATCTCGGGAGTTATTTGCTCCATCAATTCACGCAAGTTCCCAAATTGACTTTTGCTTTGGACTCGCATATTGTCAATTATCTTCAGTAATAAATCATTCATTGCAGTAAATTGAAGGTTCGTGTTCATTTTCATTTTCAGCTACTGCAAGTTCGATTAGTTCGCATTTATCAACGTTGATTAACTTTGAAAGCTTATCAATGTGATGAATTGACATCGTGAGTGGATAGCTTTCGTATTTACGGCCAGTAGGCCAAGTCACTTCCATTGCTCTTGCGAATTCTTGCGTATTGGCGAAATGGGTTTTGATTAGTGTTCTGAATTTCATAAATTAAATTTTTCCAGTGAATAATACTTTGAAGCGTTGGATAATTCCAAGCGTTGGTTTTCTGCGAGATACTACCTTTTTTGGTTCAATAGCAACTACTTTCTTTGGCTCAACCTTGACTTTTGTTTTGCTGAATAAAGTTGGTTGTTTTTTATTTGTAACGCCTTTATGATATTCTGATTGTAATTTTTTAAATCTAAAAAATCTATCATCGTGAATGCGTTCCATTCCTCTCCAATAGTCATCTTCTTTCCAAATAATACCAGATTGTTTTAAAGCTATATAATATGTTTTAGACATCTTCTGTACATTTAAAAAATCCACAATGTTTGTACAATTTTGAGCATTTAAATTTTTGCATAAAATGCTAATTCTTTCTTTTGTCATTCTTTTACGTTGCATATTTCTTTTCTTAAATAGTTAAATAATTCTTTCGGGTCATCAAAGGTGACAACCCCCCTTAAAAAGGGAGGTCATCAGCGTTTGACAATTGTGCATCCATAATGGCATCCTTGTACGGATTGTCGCCAGTTGTAAGATACACTTCGAATGCTTGAGCAGTTGCGCAAATGATTCCGATTTGCTTTTCCATTGGTTCGCCTTCACCTTTGTGTAGATCAACTGCTGCTTTCAATGCTACTGCCCTTGCGATGTCTGCTTTATCTTCAGGACTTTTACCATAAGATTTTGGAGCAGCACCTCCACCATTCCACGCAGGTTTAGCATCGGCTAAAAATTTGATGTTCCAAAACTTCCCCTTTTGTTCGTACTCATAGGATTTCTCATCACCTACCTTCCAGGTTGGTACTTGTGTCTTGGCAAATGCGCCACCGACATCACCATTTTCCATTTGTACCTCAAATTTGTAGAGGTCTTTCCACGTGCCATCGTTTTGGATGGACTTGATTTTTGATGTTTTCATCTTGTTTTGTTTATTAATTATTGATTGATATTCTTTTTCTAAATCTGTTTCAAAGTCAATGTGCATCATTACTCCTTTGTAAGCAACTGTGATGAGCCTACCTTGACTCAATTCATATTCCTCTCTTTTGCGTTCACGATAGGATAGAGGCTTACCAGTTTCAAACTCCTTCCAATATTTATACAAACATTGTTTTTGTTCACGTTCTGCATCATTCGCAAACTCATCGTAAAACTGACTCATCGTTTGTAGGTCTTTTCAGTTAAGAGAGCCTCCATCCTTTCAAATGGTTTGCGAGGACAACTATCTGCAATGTGTTGAGCGATTGCGTTGAAATCAAGTTGCTCCTTTGGATAACTGGATGACTGCACGCAGATGAACTTGCGTGGGTAGGTTAGGTTTATAGTTCCCATTTGTATTGTGCTTTATTGATTGTATCTTCTACTTCTTTGCGTTGCTCAATGCTGAATGATGAATTTTGTTGACGTTCGTTCCAATACTTAACTGCGCAAGTTATCATTGTCAACTCATCAGGTGAGCAGGTTATGATCCATTTCTTTTCCATCTTCATATTACTTGAAAGATAAAGATTTCAGTTGATGGTCTTTCTTCGCCATCGTGAGCGAATGCCCAACCATCAGCGTCATAACCAGTGACGCATAAATTCAACTCACAAGATTTTTCCATAACGTAGCGGTTAGCTTGTGAAAGTGATTCGTAGTTACGAACTTCGGCATTAATGCCTTCTTTGATGTGTACTTGATACATAATTGTTTTTTTTGTTTGTTTGATGAAGCAAAGATATAAATAAATTTTGATTTGTCAAGAAAAAAATTAAAATATTTTTAGTTTTCCAATGTTTTCAAGGGTTTCAGATAGCAATTTTTTTTATACGAATGTCAAAAATGCGTCTTAAATTAGATGCGTGAAAGGTAAAATACTACATTCGATGAAGCCACGTGCGAAAAAACCATTCGCTGGAGAGGCAGGAGTTCAATTCTTAATCGTTCAGCACATCAAAATAATGTATCCAAACGCACTTTATTGCGCTTCAGCAGGGGGAATGTTCACGAGTATGAAACAAGCGATTAAGATGAAGGCAACTGGATACGTGAAAGGATTTCCCGACCTTCAAATATGCGAACCCAATGGCAAATATTTTGGCCTCTTTATTGAAGTCAAGACGGAGAAAGGAGTTGTTAGTAAGGAACAGAAGGAATGGATCAAAGAACTGAACAAAAGGGGTTATTATGCTACTTATGTAAAAGGTTTTGATGAGGCCATTAAAGTAATTGATGAATATTTCCAAGGCACAATATGAGCAGCATAGAAGGTTAGCAATCAACCTTTGTGGTGGCAATGTCTATGAGGCAGATGACTTGCTTCACGATACGTTACTGTGCATCTTTGAGAACAAATCAACCATCAAGAATTCAGAACACTACATAAACCACGCGCTCAAGATAGCACATTGGTCTAATCGCAGTCATTATCACAACACAATCAGAAAGTTCAACCAAATGTCGGATGAACCAACTGAATCACAACTCCGAGATTTTGAAAGTGTGGAGGTGTGGTTAGGTGACCGTATCACCAATGAGCAGTTAGACATATTGATTTCACGTTTGCCGATGTTGGAACGTGAGGTATTTTATCTATATGCCTTAAACGATTTCAGTTATCAGACATTGAGTGATGAAACTGGAATCCCAAAGAAGGCACTCTATAACTTTGTTAAGTACGCTAAAAACGAAATTCGAAAAGCAATAGTCATATGATCAATAAGATTATCCAAATGGCCAATGAACGGATGCACATATGCATTGAGTGTCCGGTATACAATTCCACAACTCGCACGTGTGGGATGCCATTGAACAAGTTAAACCCATTCGCACAACCAGTCACCTTGGATGGAGTGACCTTCAAACCTTGTGGGTGTTTTTTAGACCTTAAAACAAAGATGAGTTTTGCCGATTGTCCTGCCGGTAAGTGGCCCAAGGTAGTTGATGCTGAACTTGTAGAACAAGCGAAGGCACTTGTTGAGGAGGTAAAGCGCACCAATCAATTAAGTGATGGCAATCGAAAGCTATTAGCGCAATTGGACAGTATTATGAAAGGTACTAACACAAAGGTGAGCAGTTGTGTGCCTTGCGTCAATAAAATCATTAGCGACCTTAATAACCAACTAAAAAGGGAAGAGGTGCTACTTACTGAAGAACAACCCCCACAAAAGAAAAAACGTGGAAGAAAATCAAGAAAATCAGAGTTATGATGAGCCTGCTTCATTTTTGTTTTACGTGTTATTTACTGACCGCATTATTACTTATTGGACTGATGGCCGTGATGATCCTACGGCGAACCCTACGTTTTTCAGTTGAAAACATTTTGGGTATGCTATTCACCGCTTTTTGTTGGCCAGTTGTACTTGCAATGACAATAGTGGAATTGTTCAAAACTAAAGATTAACTTTATAGGCAACCATTTAACTGAATTACTATCTTTGTAGTGTTCAGTCTGCATTGTGATTTTCCCCTTTGATTTAATGCGCTGAACACGTTTAAATCATTGGGGAAGTTTTTTTTATGAATAAATACAAATTACTCTCCATTGCCAAAGGGAGATGCAAAAGGCAAACTTGCGATACATCAACGCTTGGTTCAGGTAAATTCGCTATTCGCGAAATTGTTTGTTTTTATTGGGGGGGCTTTTTCTTTTCTTTCTTTTTCTTTTTTACCTTTTTTTCTTTTTCTTTCTTTTCTTTTGAGTTATAATTATTACTTTATTTATATATATAACTATTAATAATTAAGTCTTATCTTAAATAATTTAGTAAATTTGAAATATGATAATTCTACCTGCTCAAATCGAATCAATCAAAAGTCGCAAGGACAAAACTACAGCTATTGTGATTGGCACTAATGAATTAACTCCAGCTACTGCAGGTCAACTATTCAGCCTTCAAAATTCATTCGTCTATTGTGCGATAAAAGAGGAGGAATTCGCTACTAATGAAAGGGACATCTTAAATGACTTAAAAGCGGACTTTGAGATAGAGAGAAAGAGTAATGGTCAAAGGTTGAGAAATATTCTCTATAAGCTTTGGGAAGCGGATAAGGAAGGCTTCCTTACCTTTACCAGATACTATGACCACAAGATGGAGCAGTTAATAAATCACTTCAAAAGTAAATTAGAATTGTAAGTATCAACAAAATTCAATCGCATATGCCATTTGAAAAAGGAAAATCGGGCAACCCAAACGGTAAACCTCAAGGTGCTAAAGGTCAAAAGACTTTGCAATGGGAGGCATTGGGCGAATCAATAACTGGTCATCAAGCTGAACAGTTTAATAACTTTATGGACAAGTTGTGGAACTCTCGAAATGATGAGGACAAGATGATAGCTTCAGAACTTTACCTCAAGACTTTGGAATACTTCAAACCTAAACAAGCACGCAATACGATTGTAGGTGACGCTGATGCTCCAGTACAAATAATAATTAGTGATAAGCTATGAAGGTCATATACGAATTCACAGAGGAAGACAATGAGGAACTTCAAATGTTCCAACAATCAAGAAAACTATGGGTTACGTTTTGGGAGTTGGAGCAGGAGCTGCGCAGTTGGGTAAAGTACAACTCTCAAAATCTTTCATCTGAAGAACTTGAAGGTGTGGCAAAATTCCGTACACGCTTTTACGAAATCATAAATGAGAATCAAATTAAATTAGATTAATGGAACAAAAAGAAGTCAACCCTGCAACCCAATCAACGTTCACAATCGCAGTATTATTTGGTATGTGGTTACAACAAAAGGAACAGCGCAAGAGATTAGCAAAGGCAAAGATTACCGAACTATTCACCGAATGGATTACCGAACTCGAAAAGAAAATTCCCGACAATGAATAAGATAAAAGTATCACTTGACTATTCAACCATTACTGTAAAGCAATACGTTGATTTCGTTTTAAATGAGGGGAATGAGGTAGGTCAAGTGTCCGCAATTCTCGGACAGTCAAAAGACTTCGTTCGTCAACTTGCACCTGATCAATTGCAAAATGCAATTAATGCATTTAAGTCAGTTATTGATGATCCACAAGCGAATAAACAAAATCGTTGGAAGGATTATGGATTTGTACCCGACATCAACGCTATCTCATTTGGTGAGTGGCTTGACCTGGATTCCAACTGCAAAGATTTTCCAAAGAATCTTAATAAGATACTTGCGATTCTTTATAGGCCTATCTCAAATCAATTGGGAAATAAATATACCATTGAGCCATACAACGCATCGCATCTGAAGAACGCTGATGAGTTCAATGAGATGCCTTTGGCAATTGCAAATGGTGCATTGGTTTTTTTTTCGACTATCGAAAAAGAATTGGTGAACACTTCGCTTCAGTTTTTGGATTCACAAGTGATGACGAACTTGAAGGAGGCGATGACGATGATGGAGCAGGAGTTGCAACAAATGAACTCTCATCAAAATACGGATGGTTTCACGTTATCGAAGAGTTAGCTGATAGGGATGTAACGAAATTTGAAGCCATCACCAATACACAAGCTTCAACCATCTTCGCGCATCTATCTTACCGGATAGATTATTTTAACTTTCAAAAGCAATTACTATCTAAAACCAAGCATTAAAGCTACTTAACTATATGAGCGATTCATCTCTTTACACATACAACGTAGTTATTGGCAAGTTTCAAGACTTCGCCAATACTCACGCATTGATACGTAGGTTCACACACGGCCAAATATCTCAAGCAGATTTGGAAAAGGAAGGTGAATGGCCTTGGATGCACGTTACCCCTACTTCATTTTCATTTGATGCAGGATCATTGACCTATTCGTGGGATGTCTATTTTTCCGACATACCACGTGATAAGGAACAAAAGACTGAATACCAACGTCAATCAATGAGCGAATGCATCCAGTTGGCAGGAGATTTCGTTGCTATGTTGGAGAATGGAACAATCTTCGATGAGTCAGTTGTATTGGGTAAGCCAATAAGCGCACAACCATTCATTGAGGAGTTCTCGCACGTCTTAACTGGAGTTCAATTGTCAATTGATATAACTGTTGATTATGAGTGGAACGCTTGTGAGATTCCTTATATCGGAGAGTAATGAAGAAGTTACAATGGACAACCAATAACCCATCAGCGACAACCGATTATTTGGCAGCTGATAACACTTGGAAGCCAGTACCTGGAGGTGGTACTGGTATTCCAAAGGGGACAACTTCAGGCACTGATACTTACACGACAACAATAGGCGGTGTGACTGCCTATAACGATGGTGATGCCTATTTGATTCGATTCTCCATTGGCAATACAACGGGTGCGACTTTGAACATCAATTCACTTGGTGCAAAAGATTTGTATAGAAACAATAACGGCTTATTGATAGGTGGTGACATCATTGATGGTGCGGAAATGTTTTGCATCTATAATAGCACAATGAATGGGTTTCAAGTAATTGGAACTGCACCCAACACATTGCTTGCATACGTGACCAATGCTGATTCCGTTACAATTACAAGAGGACAACCAGTCTACGCATTTGGTGGACAAGGTGACCGATTGACTGTGAAGCTTGCATCTAACTCAACAGATGCGACATCTGCTCAAACCGTTGGATTGGTAGTGTCAGCTTCAATAGCTGCTAACCAAAAGGGGTTAATAATCGTCAATGGGTTACTTGATGGATTAAGCACATTACCTACTTCAACTTTTGCAGATGGAGATGCTATCTATTTAGGAGCAACGGCAGGAACAATTACAAATGTCAAACCAACTGCTCCTAATCATTTGGTGTATCTTGGATTTTGCACAACGGCAAGCGCAGGAGCAGCTGGTCGTATGTATGTGAGAGTTCAAAATGGTTATGAATTGCAAGAGTTGCACAATGTCAAAATCACATCAGTTGCAAATGATGACATCTTAAAATACAACTCATCAAATTCTCTTTGGGAAAATAGCAATGTGCTATCAACTAAACAAGATACAATAACTGGAGCTGCAACAACAATCACATCAAGTAACTTAACTGCATCAAGAGCCTTAATTTCAAATGCAAGTGGAAAGATAGCTATATCTTCAGTAACTGATACTGAACTTGGTTATGTAAGTGGTGTGACTTCAGCTATTCAAACGCAATTGAATTCTAAATTATCAGTAGCGCAATCCATCTTGAGTGGTAATTTATTGGGTACGACAGTAGCAGCAGGAGCGACAACTTATGGTTGTTTTTTTATCGGCGCTCCAGTAGCATTTGTATCTGAATTCCAAAGAAGAAATTTGATGCCTATTGCAGGGACTTTGAAGAACTTTTACGTTAATAATGGTAACCAACCCGCAACTGGCAGTTTGGTGTACACTATCAGAAAAAGTGGGGTTGATTCAGCATTTGTAATAACAGTTGCAGCAGGATCATTGAGTGGTGTATTTTCAAATACGACATCAACTCTTTCCGTTGTGGCGGGTGATTTTATTGGAATTAAAATAACAAACAACGCGAGTACTGGAAGCGGTGCTATCATTGGCGTTTCAATAGTTTTGGAAATATGAGATACACAATAACAACTCAAGGTGACGTTCAAATATTGGAGGTATTAAATCACAATATCTTTTTTGGATGGGATATGTCAGATGACTACATTGATTTCAGAAATGCATTGGAGGTTAAAGGAGTTGAAGTCTTTGTTGACCTACTTATAGCAGATAGTAATACGGCATTTTTAAAATTCATCAATGGCATCTAATCCACTCACACAATTAATGAATGAGTTTGGTCAAGAGGTTGTCGAAAAGGCAATGCTAAATCTTGGCGTATATCGCACGGTGAATGGAAAGAAAAGGAGAGCAGTTGCATCCGACACGTTACGCAAGTCGTTAGCATTTCGATACGACAATAGATATAAGAGGATTGATTTTTTTGCGAAGGGCAAAGCAGCGGATTATGCCTACTATGTAGAGGAAGGAAGGAAGCCAGGTCGCAGACCTCCAACGGATGCAATCTTGCAATGGATGAAAATTAAAAAGATTTCACCACGCAATGAGAATGGCTCATTTAAAAAGTTCAAAACACCAAAGGCGAGAGAAAACGCAATGGAGGCAATTGCATACAATATCAGTATGTCAATTGGTAGAAGGGGAATCAAACCCCTATTTTACTATCGGGATGCAGTCAATGAAACGTTGGTTGATTTTAATGACAAATTCATTGAGGTTTTGAAAAGCGAAATCACAATAGCAATCGAAGAAAATTTAGCAGGAACAATAAAGGTATAAGATATGGCATTTAATACAGCGGTTAAAGGACTTTCAGCGCAAGGAATTGACGCATTTACTGGAATGTGTTTTAGCAACAATGATGTTTCATTTACAATGACATCAGATCAATTTGCTAATCCAGGTTTCAAATACATAGTTGAGATAACTGATATGACTACAAATGAGTCATATAAATTTTATATAGCACCTAATGCGGTGGGTAGTGGTGTATTCAATGCAAAGACAATCTTCAACCAACTTGTCAGAACTGATGTGACATTGCCCGATAGTGACGATGTGATAATTCAGATTACTGATGCATTTGTAATCAATGATAATTTAGTAAACAACTTCACCATTGAATTGTACGAAGGCTATGATGTGGCGGGTGTGTTTACTGAAGACCCATCTGTTTTAGTTGCATATAATTTAATGTGCGTGTACGGAAAGGGCAAGAGCAATTACTTGGTAATGGGTACAAATGATACCAAACCCATTGCACTTTCTCAATGCTACGATAACACTATTGGATTCAATGCTGAAACGGTTGCCACTCGAATCAATATTCCTGCATCCCTTCAAAATGAGGTAATCAATTGGCAACGCATCTCAAGGTCAAATGTATTGGGTACGCAAGATAGCGCATATAAAATTCTTTCTTGGATTGCTGATGATGGCACGTACATAAATCAAAATTATCCGTATGCCACAATTACTAATTTTAGATATACATTATATGATAATACCTATGATGATTTTTTGACATTTGATATTGAAATGGAATTTTTGGAAGGTGGGTTAATTCATATTCCAGTAGGTTTAAAAAACTTAATAGGTGGTGAATTCATCACACAAGCACAAGCTGATGATACTGTATTTTGGACTGTTGTTGGAATTGACGATGAAGGAACTGAAATAACTGCCAAATATGGATTTTATGTTGATGAAGATTGTAAGTACAATCCAGTTCACGTTTATTGGCTTAATCAGATGGGTGGTTGGGATAGTTACTCTTTTATCAAAAAGAATGAGCGTTCAATTGACGTTGAAAAGAAAAGGTACAAGACTTATTTAGGCAACTATAACACGGCCAATGTTGAAACACCATTTGATACCAAAAACTATTCAAGGTCAATCAATGAGCGTGAGCCAATAGTTAAGACATTTATTAACTTAACAAGTGATTGGATAACGGAATCTGAATTCAAATGGATGAAGGATTTATTCTATTCAAAATCAGTGTGGATGGTGGATGACAACGTAGATGGATACAACATCTTGCCAGTTGTGGTAGAGGACACTAACTATTTGATGAAGCGTGAGCGCAATTTTAAAAAGTACAATCAGACATTGCGTCTACAATTGGCAAATGAATACGACACTATAAACGTTCCTTTATCTGAATTCCCATTACCTAACCCTGATCCTTGCACGTTAGTACCAACAGTTGATGCAGTTGCGGTAAGTAAGTTAACCGATATTTCACCCACTCCAGGTGCGTTTCCAGTTGTGTTTCAAGGAACCAATTGGGGTATAAATGCAGGTGCTAAATACTATGCTAAATTCTACAATCTTAACCATTTGGTTGATGACCCTGATGGTTTGATAACGGGACAAACGTATAGAGTTGAGGTAACATTTAGCGCACCAATGACAGGGTTGATAAGCTTCTCCTTTGGTAGGTATGCAACTGCACCTGGATTCAATGGATGGGATTGGTTGATAGATGGCAGCGTGACTACAATGCAATTCGCTAATCTTGTTTGGAATCCTTACAACTTGACAACTGGTGTAGGTGTTTATGCTATAATGGCAAAACAAGGATTAACATTCCCAGGATATAACGGCACAATAACTATAAATGTCTACTCGGGTAGCGGTTGCTAAAATATGGAAACAGCATTAATATTATACACGCAGGATAATCAAGTACCCGTACTTGTTGACCTTTACGAGAATGAAAATATCTCTTTGAATTGGTCATTCAATGACATTAAAGACCTTGCGCCACGTGGCAATTATTCGAGGACATTTCGAATTCCATTTACCCAAACGAATGCAAGTATATTTGGGTTTATTCAAGAGAACACATTTCAGTTTAGTGGCTTCAATCCCAAGCGTAAAATCAACGCATCCATTACGGTTGACACTATACCAATTATAGAAGGCTATGTGCAATTTAAAGCAGCATACACAAGCAATGGTGAGGTGTCTGATTTGGAGATAGTGTTCTTTGGTAACACGGTGAATTTCTTCAAAACCATTGGAGATGCTGACTTCAAAAATTACATAGCATCTGAACTTCAAAATGACTATCCACTTGACGTTACATTTAGCACAATAGATGCTATTGAATTTGATGACGTAGTTAAATTTGGGTTAACTGATAGGGGCAATACTTGGGTTGGTAACACATATTCAAATAATGGAAGGTCTATTTATTTAAACCCATTCGATAGTGCTGAAGCGTTGTATCAAAAAGCAATTAAAGTACACGAGTTAACTCCATTCGTTTGGGCAAGATACATCTTTGATAAAATCTTTGCATTGAGCGGATTTGAATTAAATGAAAATGAAAGTCAAACTTTAACACTGCAACTCGATAAGATGTACATACCATTTACATCTGAAAATAACTTTATGACGATGGTTGGCGGCAATAATGATACTGCTGTTTTTAAAGTTGATAGTGGTATAGATAACATTGGTTTTGATGATTCAACTTTTGCACCAATAACATTGGCTAATGGAACAACCATATACGCATCGTCAATACCATCAATGAATATCATCAATGATCCAGGTGGTAATATTAGCGCAGGAAATATTTATACTGTTCCTTTTGATGGCAATTACATAATAAATGCAATTATTCAAATTGAACAATATGCAACAGCAATTACATCTAACTACACAATTGTAGGTCTTTTAAGAACGAATCCCAATGGTGACAAATTTATCACACCTTTTTCATTAACTAATGTGTGTTATTTTGGTGCTATTGGCCAAAATAGTCCTTATTGCACATTGGGAGAAACTTTAACATCTGAAGTTTTATTGGAAGCAGGAACAACTATTGAAGTGGTTCTATGGAATGATTTTATGCCAACTTTACCATCTGGAGTTTTCAGATTTAAAGATGTATCAGATACAGATCTTGAGCCATATAATCAAAATTCAAATATGGAATGTGTATCGGCATCAAAGGTATATGGCAACCCAATTGATTGGTCAGTAAATGCGCCAACAATGAAATGTAGTGAGTTTATGAGTTCACTATTTAAGATGTTCAATTTGGTGGTTATTCCCGATGACGTTAACCCAAAATTGTTGACCTTAAAACCAATAATGGAATATCTATCGCAAGGGGTTACAAAAGATTGGAGCAATAAGATAGACATCTCAAAAGACATCACACTCACATCAACTGCCGATTATCAAGCAGCTAAAAATATTTGGACATATAAACAATCAAATGACTATCTGAACAACATTTACAACTCACAAGGTAATCGTGTTTATGGTAGGCTTGAATTGGTTGATGCTGAAAATGACTTTGCTACTAATGATTACAAGGTTGAATCGTTTTTCTTTCCCACTCCGTGTGCATTAATTAATAGCACAACATCAGCTATACCAAAATTCATCAATGATGCAGGTGGCTACGTTAATCCAGGCCCACGTATTTTGTACAAAACTGCAGATCAAATTAAAATTGATATGTATGACAATGATACCGAAACGTATGTATCAAGATTTTTTTATCTATTTGGACATTACACAAGCAATACAGTAACTATTGCTGATGAAGATTTGAACTTTGGGCAGGAAGTCCCTTTGCAATATCTAACAAGCACACCATATAAGACGTTGTATCAGCGTTATTGGAATGATTACATAGCTGATATTTACGCACCTGATGCAAGAATCATTGAAGCTTTCTTTGCGTTGGATTTTGCAGACATTTACCAATTCAAATTCAATGATAAAATATTTATCAAAGATGCATATTATCGCATTTTAGAAATCAACGATTACGTGGTAGGGATGCAAGATAGCGTGAAGATAAAACTCATTAAGATGGTTAGCGCAACTCCTGATTGTTTAGGTGTTCCCGATTCTGTTATTGATACATCAGGTTACATAAATTTTCTTGATTCAGAAGGAAACAAAATAACATCAACCCAAGCTTGTTGTGATAGGTTTGGTTATATTTGGATTGATCCACAATGCTACGCAAAGATTCCAGATGGTAAAACAAAATCATTGCAGGAATCAAATAAGTCTGAAATATTAACTCGTGAACCAATTGTAAAGTCGGAGAATACAACTTTGATTTCAACACCCAACAATACTATTGATCGTAATGTTTTAGATACAATGGTTTATGGTCAAAACAATGTTGTGACATTTGGAGTTAAAGATAGTTTGGTTGGTGGCTCTTATGCAAAAGTATTGAATGATGGTGCGACCTTTGGTGGCGCAGGTGCATATGCAGGGCAATATCAAAGTGGAATCATTCAAGTGCGTGGTAGTGGTGATTGGACAAATGCAACAACACCAATTACACTCACAAATGATAGAAATCTTTATATAACAGTACCCGAAGAGTCACTATGGTACATCAAAATTATGATTGTAGCTGCTCACGCTGATGCCATTACTGGAATTGATGTTAATATCACATCTGAATTCAATGTGCATTTAGCGGAAAGCGGTGGGTTGACTATTAAAAATATAACGCAAGTTGATTCCAACGTACATAGCACAACTGGTGATGTTGAATTAGACTTGGATTTGGTAGGTTCAACATTTGCACCATTGGTGTATTTAAAGAATTCATCTTATCCATTGACTGATATCAATATTGCTGCCCAAATAATTTACACACAATACCATTATGAATAATCCACAACAGACGTTCAAGAACATTTGCGATATGCAAAAGATGGGCATTAAGTCAGATGCTAAAAACTACCAAAATAATTTACCAAAAGTGGTAACTGGTTGTATCAATTTGGCAATAGTTGCTACTTTAATTTGGGGAACTTATGAATTAATTAAAATGATTTTCAATGGCTAATAATAAGGTAGTAGTAGAATTTGAAATTGATGATAAGAATTCATCAAAAGCAATAGACAATCTTGCAAAGAAAACTACTGATGTAGGAAAGAAAGCAAAAGAAAGTGGGGAGAAAGCATCTAAATCTTTCAAAGATATGGCTACCAATATTGGTAAGTCATTGGGTATTATTGGACTGGTTGCAGGTGCAATAAATGTAGTAAAAGATGCATTAGCAGGAAATCAAAAAATAGTTGATTTCTTTGCGGTGTCAATGGGTGTGTTATCTGATGTGGTCAGAGATGCATTCAATTTTATTATTGATAATGCAGGAGTAGTAGTTGATTATTTCAAAGCAATTTTTGAAGATCCCATAGGTTCGTTAAAAGAAATGGGGGATGCTATTCAAGCAAACATCATTGAACGTTTTGAATCGTGGTTAGAAATGTTCGGCCATGTTGGAAAAGCAATTAAACATTTATTTGCAGGAGAATGGTCAGAGGCTTGGAATGCAGCACAAGAAGCAGGAAAAGAAGCGGTTGATGTATTGACTGGAGTTGATGATACAGTTGATAAAGTAACTGAAGCAGTTGTAGATGCTGCAGATGCAATTGGCAGTTATGTAAAGAAAACTGTTGAGGCTAATGTTGAATTAGTCAACCTTCAAAATAATGCAAAATTAGCAGCAGCAGAACAAGCGAGATTGGCAGAGCAATATGATAGGTCTGCTGAATTATTACGACAAGCAAGAGATGATGAGCGTAAATCAATTGATGATAGGATTAAAGCTAATAATGAATTAGCTGATGTTTTAGATAAGCAGGAAAAAGCAGAGTTGGGTGCGGCTAATGCACAAGTTGCAGCAGCACAAGCAATGCTTCAGCATAATAACACTATTGATAATCAGGTAGCATTAACACAAGCACTTGCAAATGCTGATGGTGTACGTGCTAAAATCGCAGGGTTAAGGTCAGAACAACAAATGAATGACCTTGCATTGAGCAAAGAAAAAAATGATTTGCTTAAAACTGAAGCAGAAGCTACAAATCAACTATCAATTGATTCACAAAGATTTTATGCAGAAAGAATAAAGAGCGATTATCTTCGATTAAATGCATTAAAATATGTATTGGGTGAAGAACGCAAACTTGAATTGGCACGATTACAAGAGCAAATTAACACCCACGCTGAAGGTACACAAGCAAGATTAGAAGCACAAATTGCATATAATCAAAAACAACAAGAATTCGCACTACAAGAAATTGCACTTGATGACCAAATAAAAGAAGCAAAGAAAAAGAATGCTAAAGAGACTGAAGATGCTGAAAGACAACTTCAAGAAAAAAGATTGCAAATGGCATCTGATGCAGTTGGTGCATTAATGTCTATAGCAGATGCAATTGGTAAGAATGATAAGGAAGGTGCAAAAAGAAGGTTTAAAATAAATAAGGCATTAGGTATAGCACAAGCATCAGTTAATACTTATATGGCCGTGAACGCTGCATTAACTGCAGGAGGTAATCCAATTAAATTAGCGACTGGAGCGCAATTTGTTGAAGCAGGAATTGCACTTACAATGGGATTAGCAAATGTTGCTAAAATTGCTAAAACAAAATTTGATGATGGTGGTGGTTCTACATCTCCATCAGGTGGAGGTGGTGGTAGTATGTCAGCAGGTGGTGGAGGTTCAACGTCTGCTCCTGCAATTGACCTTTCCTTTTTAAACAACCAACAAACGAAAGCACAACCGATACAATCTTACGTTTTAGCTACTAACGTAACGAGCGCACAAGATGCACAACAAAAGATATTAGACCAATCAAAATTAATTAAGTAAATATGAAAGAAGAAGAAATCAAAGTCATCGAATATACGATTGACGATAGCGGTTATTTAGGTGTTCACGCAATGAGCCTTGTCGAAAATCCTGCAATTGAAGTGGACTTTGTGGCACTATCAAAAACACGCAAGGTGCAACAAGCAGCCATCGAAGAAGGTGAGCGCAAGATGGTCTATGGTGCGGTAATGATACCGGAGCAATTGATCTATCGTGTGGATACAATGAATAGAGAATATTATTGCAAGTATTCCAAAGAGACAATCAATAAAATAGCGCAAGAATATCTCAAAAGGAATATGCATCACAACTCCAATTTAGAGCATCAGATTCCAGTTGTTGGTTGTACGGTTGTGGAGTCTTGGATAGTGGAAGGTCAGCACGACAAGAGTCAAAACTTTGGGTTTTCTTTCCCTGAAGGTACGTGGTGCATTGGGATGAAGATTGATAACGATGACGTGTGGCAATCAATCAAACAAGGTGATGTAAAAGGGTTTTCATTAGAGGGATTCTTTACTGAAATCAGCGATGAGTATATGACACAACAAGAGATTGAGAAAATAATGAAGGAACTCGAAAATGAATTGAGTGGGTTGTAACGATTACACCTTGTGCAGGTGTTTTATTTACCCGACAAAAAAGCCCTCCACGTTTGGAGGGCCTTTCTTGTGAAACCGAAACAACTAAACAAACTAAAAAAACACATTACAACGGAACAAAAATAGGTGTTTTGCTACTTATGGTTAGAAAAAGTAAAACATAGATATGAACAAAGTAAGCGAAATCGTTTCCAAATACGCAGATAGATTGAAGGCCTTTGGTATTCAACTTTCCGCAGAAGGGGAAATCACAAAAGAGGCTCAAATGGCAATGGCCGTTTTGGCTGATGGCACGGAGGTATACTCTCCCGATGCTGAATTCAAAGTAGGTAGTGAGTTATTCATCAAAGATGGTGACGGCAATCCAGTTCCTGCACCCGATGGAGAACACACAACTGCTGAAGGTAAAATCATCGTAGTTGCAGGTGGTGTTATCACCGAGATCAAAGAACCACAAGAAGAAGAACCAAAGGTTGAAATCGAAATCGAGGAGGAAAAACAAGCTGCCTTCGAAGGTGTGAGCAAAGAAGAATTCGAGTCTACAATCAATTCATTGGTTGAAGCTTTTGAAGCGAAGATTGCTGCCTTGAATGCAGAGAAAGAAACTCTTTCATCTACAATCGAAAAGATGTCAAAGCAACCTGCAGTTGAGAGCGTTAAGAAATCTACTCCAGTTGCAAAATCAGAGCCAATCAATTTGGCTAAAATGGATTCTAAAAACAGAATCTTTTCAATCATAAACAAATACAAATAATAAAATAAAAAAAAGAAAAAATGGCTGATAGCTTAACCATTAACAGTTCAACCTACGCAGGTGAATTGGCGTTGCCTTACATCAACGCAGCAATGTTGTCTGGAGACACTCTTGCTAAAAACTATGTAACCCTAAAAGAAGGAGTTAAATACAAGGCAGTTTTAAAAAGATTGTCTAATGCTGCTTCATTGGTTCAAGATGGTACTGCTTGTGATTTTACACAAGCAGGTTCTTTGAATTTAGATGAGTCAGTTTTGACTGTATCTGACTTGAAAGTTAACTTGGAGTTGTGCAAGTCTGAATTTGCTCGTGACTGGGAAGCTGCTCAAACAGGTCGTGGATTCATCAATGATGTTGTTCCAACTAACTTCGCTGATTTCTTAATAGGATATGCTGCGGGTAAAGTTGCTGAAACAATTGAGTACACTATTTGGCAAGGTAACACTGCGGTTGGTAACACTTACCGTTCTTTTGATGGATTTGAAAAATTGATCAATGCAAACGCGGGAACTTATGCTAACTTTACTTGGACTTCTCCAGGTGGTACAATGTCAGTAAGCACTGTAATTGCTAACTTGAATGCAGTTATTGCCGCACTTCCTCCAGCTTTGATTGGTTCACCCGATACAAAGTTGTATATGAATCGTGCTACTGCACAATTCTATCGTCAAGCGGTTGCTGCTCAAGGTTACTTGCAAATGTTCTCTGCTGCTTCTGATTTCAACTTGCAATTCAACGGATACGATATATACGTTTGCCCAGGTATCAGCGCAGGTACTGTAATTGCTGCTCAACCTTCTAACTTATTTGTAGGTGTTGACGCTAACTCTGATTACGCTGAAGTTAAAGTTGTTGATATGTCGATGACTGATGCTTCTGATAACGTACGTATGGCTATGAGATTCCGCACTGGAGTTCAAGTTGGTGTGTATCAAGACGTAGTTTTCGGTTCTAACACCTAATCAATAAACACAAGTAATTGGGAAGGTGGTTAAGTCTGCCTTCCCTTTATTTTAACTAATAATAAAAATATAATAATATGGCTTGTGAATTAACAGCAGGATTCAACCTTGATTGTAAAGATACAATCGGTGGAATCAAAGCAATCTACTTGCAGCAACACGAAGATTTTTTGACTGGTGTAACTGCTGATGCGAGCACCGAGGAAATCGATGCTTTGCCTACAAAAACAATCTATAAATACATTTGCCCAAAACACACTGGTAGCTTCACAGAAGAAGTAGCATCAAGTGTTGAGAACGGAACAATTTTTTACACTCAAACGGTAACTGCAACATTCTTCAAATTGTCTGCTCCACGCAGAAAGCAATTAGAGTTGCTTGGAAAAAATCGTTTGGTTGTTTTTGTACAAGACAACAACGACAACATTTGGATGGTAGGTCGTATGGATGGTGCTGAAGTAACTGCTGCATCAACCGCTACTGGCGTTGCTAAAGGTGATTTGAATGGCTACACAATTACATTGACTGCTGAAGAAAAAAATAAGGCTTATAGATTGGAGTCATTCACTTCAATTCCTTTCGATAACTTCGCAGGAATTACTGTCTCAACTACGTACGTTTAATTATCTTTGTAAGTAAATGAATTACTTGCAAACCAATACCGCCTCGCAAACCCTCCTTCTCTCTTTAGAGGAGGGGGTTTTGCTTTTATCTTCGTTCACGGATTACTTGTTAGTGATTCAGAACGAAACAACATTAGAAATATTTGCGGTTATTCCAACGCTAATAAGCACCAATGAGAGAATCACAACGTTGTCAATTAGTACAAATGCAGATGATGCGGTTGGCAGTATTCTCATCGTTGATGGAGGCCGTTACAACTACATTATTTATGGTCAAAATTCAGATAGCAACTTGGATCCTGCTTCTGCTGATGTGGTTGGAGAGATTAAGCGTGGGTATATTGAATTCACTACGCTAACGCAGTACTTTGACCAACCTTCACTAACCATCCCAAACGATATAGAATACAATGGCTAATATCATAGACGAAATAAAACAACGCGTAGGTGCTACGCAGATAGAGATGGCGAAATACGTCAAGATTGCGCCTACTGAAACTGAAGATAGAAAGGGATGGGTTAGTTATGGGGAATTGAACTCATTTCCACAATACACGATTGAACTATATAACGAATCACCAATACACGGTGCATTAGTTAACTCAATATCTTATATGATTGCAGGACGTGAAATGACTGCATCAACAACACAAGCAGTAAGCGAAATCAAAAGGTTGTCACTTGACAAGATTGTCAATGCTACTGCATTAGATTTGAAGCTTCACGGAGGATTTTATTGGGAGGTTATTTGGTCAATGGATAGATCAACCATTGCACAAGTGAATCATTTGCCATTTGAAAACTGCCGTTTGGCTTGTAGTGATGAAGATGATTCCATCACCGGTATTTGGTATTCAAGAGATTGGTCAAATATTAGAAAGAAAAAGAATGAGCCAAGGTATATTGCAATGTTCAACGAAGAACATAAAGACGCATTACCTAAACAAGTTCTTTTCGTTCACCATATGATGGTTGGAAGTGAATACTATCCAAAGCCTGACTATGTTGGTGCGATAAATGAGATTGAAAAGATGAGGCAGTTGAGCGAATATCAAGTTAACTTGATTCTTAACGGATTCTTTCCTTCATTAATTGCATCATTTAACAACGGAATACCTTCTTTAGAGGAACAACATATGATAAAGAATCAGTTGACTGCATCTATTCAAGGTGCAGAGAACGCTGGTAAAGTGTTGACCTTCTTTAACGAGGAAAGAGATAGAGGTGTTGAATTCACTCCGTTTCCAGTTGCGGATATGGATAAGCAATTTACCACGTTAGTTGACCAATCAATTGAAAGCATTTTAGTCAGCCATCGTGTAACATCACCTTTGCTATTTGGTGTACGTGATGGAGGTGGATTGGGTTCGAATACAGATGAAATGAAAACTGCATTACGCATCTTTTCACGTCAAGTAATTGAGCCATTCCAAAGATTAATAACTGATGCAACTGAAACACTATTAGCATCATTTGGAGTTGTTGCTAATTGTACAATTGTACAAAATGATTTATTGAATGATCAGGTAGTAACTGATGCAGGAACAACAACTGCAAGTGTTGACGTTGCAAGTCAAGCAATGAATGGAGCGCAGATATCTTCACTACTTGAAATCATTACTCAAGCGACTGCAGGAGTATTAACAATTGCATCAGCCAAAGCGGTTTGTAGAACTGCATTTCCAACAATGACTGATATGCAAGTCAATAACATTTTTGACAACCTATCAGATGTTGCAATTGATCCTACACAAGTAGTTCAAAAAAAAAAAGTTGATTTAGAAGAAAGCTTTGAGCCAACCAACGAAATGGCAGCAGAAGCTGAATTAGGTTTAAAGTGGCGTGAGGAATATGGAAGGGGAGGAACTGAAGTAGGGGTTGCACGTGCAAGAGATATCAGCAACAAAAGGAATTTATCTTTTGATACTGTCAAAAGAATGAATAGCTACTTTTCAAGACACGAAGTTGATAAGGAAGCAATCGGATGGGAAGATGGAGAGGAAGGATTTCCAACGGCAGGTAGAATAGCTTGGCAACTATGGGGAGGTGATGCAGGAAGAGATTGGGCAGCGAGAATAGTTGAGCGTGTGAACAACCAACAAACTGCACACGTTTGCCAAAGTTCAAACGATTTCACAGATGAGGAAGGAAGGGAATGGATTGCAGACCTTAAAATCAAAGCTGAATACATAGATGACCAGGAATGGGAATTGATAAGCGAAGAAGAAGTTACTGATCCCGAAAATGAATTGAATTTCACCTCTGAAATGTTCAATAAGATGCCATCAATGTCTGATGCAAATGGAGGTGATAAGTCGCAATGGGGTGATGCAGGATTGTATAAATTACGTTATGCATATTCTCAAAATCTATCTGCTAACTCACGTGAGTTTTGCGTTGAGATGGTAGCAATGTCAAAGGCAGGTGCTGTGTTTAGATACGAAGATATTGAGAGTATGAGTGATAGGGGTGTAAATGGTGATTTTGCTCCTGCAGGGAAATCAACTTATTCCATTTTTCGCTACCTCGGGGGGGCCTATTGCCATCATTATTTCAAGCGTCAAATTTACGTAAGAAAAAGAGATAGCAAAGGAAGGATTTTACCTAATGAAGGTCTTGAAAACGATAAGCGTGTAGGTAATAACCCATATGTTCCAAAGAAAGGAATCGAAGGTACTGCGCCAATCAATAGACCAGGAAGAGGTTCACTAAAATACGGATAATTAAAACGAATTAAAATGCCAATACCACAAGAAATATTACTCATAAATGAGGACTACATAAAGAAGTTCACTCCGTTAACGGATGCAGTTGATCCCAATCTCATTAGACCTGCCATTTATCTTGCACAAGATAAGTATTTGACCAACTTTTTGGGTACAAATTTGACTGTGAAATTGAAAGCTGATGTGAGTGGTGGCACGTTGACTGGAGATTACGAAACATTGCTCAATGAATACGTGTTAAAGGTGGTGTTGTGGTGGACAATGGTGGAACTTTATCCATCACTTTTGTACAAGCACGACAATGGTAACTTGGTAAGCAGACAAAGTGAGGACACAACTCCAGTTACTAAACCCGAAATGGAATCATTGAAGGAAGCTGCACGTCAGAACGCACGTTGGTACACCAAACGAATGGTTGATTATTTGTGCTATAATTCAACGTTGTTTCCTGAATACACCAATAATACAGACAACAACATTTTCCCTGACAGAAATCCATACGGAAAGAGTAACTTTTTAATTACAAATTCATATAAAGAATGGCGCAACAAGTGGTCAATAAAAGACTTTCTCCCTCCATCGTATTAAAGCGAAAAGAGTACGAAAAGTTATTGAAACAATATCTCAAAAAGCAGGAGAAAAGATGAAAGTGAAGTTGTGGTTATTGGGTATTGCAACGGTCTTTTTGCCCATCAAAGAACTGATGATTACCATCGGATTTTTGGTGGCAATGGATATGATTGTAGGGGTGTGGAAGGCAATCAAATTAGGTCAGCGAATTAGGTCACGCAGGATGAGTGATACCATCACTAAATTGATGTTGTATCAAATAGCAATCGTAAGCGGATTCTTAATTGAAACCTACATAATAGATCAACTTATCCCCATCACAAAGTTGATAGCAACCGTGGTAGCCATCATTGAATTCAAATCAATCATTGAATCAATTGAATCCGTAACTGGAAAAGATTTGTGGTCAAAGATTAAGACCATTATAGGTAGAAAGAGTGAAGATATAACCGATGCAATGACTGATGGACAAGGTAAGTAAGTACGTATCATACAAAGAGGTAACGCATAGCAATCAAGCTACTGCATTGAAGATTGGAAACACTCCAAACGCTGAACAATTGCATAACTTAAAGCTTGTATGTACCAACATTTTTGATAAAGTCCGTGAGCATTTCGGAAAGCCTATTGGTATCTCATCAGGCTTTAGAAGTATTGAACTTAATACACGCATAGGCGGTTCAAAAAGTTCACAACATATGCAAGGTAAAGCGTTGGATATTGATGCAGATATTCACGGTGGTTTAAATAACAAAGAGTTATTTGATTGGATAAAAAATAATTGTACATTTGACCAACTTATATGGGAGTTCGGAAGTGAGAATTCACCATCTTGGGTACACGTAAGTTACAATAAAGAAGGGAATAGAGGTCAGATATTACGTGCGGTCAAGAGTGGTGGTAGAACAGTATACCAACCATTCTAAAAATATATGGCAGCTGAAAGTCAAAAGACAAAAATCGCAAGAGAATTGCGTGAGCGTTTTCCTGATACACCAACTTTAACATTGGCGAAGAAACTATCTAAAGAACATTTCGAAACATTCTTGGGAGTAGAAGATGCACGTGGTGTACTGCGTAGAATTGAAGGAAAAAATGGAGCAAGGAATAGAAAAAATTTGACTGATAAATCATTGGTTAAAAGTGAAGATAGACCTAAAAATCCTTTCAAGTTACCGAAGTCGTATGCCAAAGGTAGGAGGCACATTGACATCAAAGGAAAAAAGATTTTAATCTTATCCGATATTCACATTCCATACCACGATGTTCAGGCTTTGAATGTTGCAATCCAAAGTGGAATAGATGAGAATGTTGATACGGTTATATTAAATGGTGATGCACTTGACTGCCATCAATTATCTGATTTCGTTAAGGATCCAAAGAAGCGCAAATTCAAAGAAGAATTGTATGCGATGCGCACTTTCATTTCTGAATTAAGGCAAACATTCCCGAAAGCGGAAATCATTTATAAGGAAGGAAACCACGAAGAACGCTATTGGAGATTTATGAGGGTCAAAGCTCCAGAGTTGGTTGATATTGATGCCTTTGATTTTTCCTCTCTTTGCCATCTTGATAAACATAACGTGAAATGGATTGAAGGAAAGAACAAGTTAAATGTAGGTGCATTGAGTATCTTTCACGGCCACGAATTTGGTAAGCAATTTATGCCATCAGTAAATGTTGCACGTGGACTTTTCTTAAAGACAAAAGCGAATGCGATGTGTGGTCACCATCACCAAACTGCTGAACACACGGAGCGTGATGTAAATGGAAAGGTGATAACGTGTTGGGGTGTCGCTTGCCTTTCCGAGTTGAGTCCAGATTACAACCCCTATTCAAAATACAACCACGGATTTGCCATAATAACAAGAGGGAATGGAAAAGATTTTCACGTTAAGAACTATCGTATTCATCAAGGTCGCATCTATTAGTATCGGTATTGCTATTGGTATTTTATTATGCAGACCTGCACCCAGTCGGTTACAAATTGTAACCACTTCAGATACCATCACCGCATATTTGCGGACAATAGACACGCTAACCATTGAACGCATTAAATTACAAAAGATATATGAAAAGGATATTGATACTATTTATATGCTTGATAGCGTTGCCATTGATAGCGCATACACAGAAGCTATACAAAGACTCATTGAGA
>Ga0315904_10002168_pt1 | contig 30677 bp, 25 predicted proteins | sample LakEriMetagenome_6_FD_203529 | JGI IMG/M metagenome (GOLD analysis project Ga0315904, IMG submission 203529) | Freshwater fungal communities from buoy surface, Lake Erie, Ohio, United States - Buoy 12 MA120 | ecosystem: Environmental > Aquatic > Freshwater > Lake | place: USA: Lake Erie, Ohio...
GCCTTCCGCCGTGGTGACTGGAAGCTGGTCTACCACTGGCTTCGTCCAGAGTCGGAACGTTTTGAGTTGTATAACCTCGCGGTAGACCCGGCCGAGTCGACCAATTTGGTCGAACGAGAGGGTAGGCAACTAGAGGCTATGGCCAAGGCACTCCAGCATGCATTGCTCCAAGCCGATGCCCAGCCGCCTCTGACCGAAGATCGGGCAATCCCTCTCGAGTTTCAATTGCCGCGGAAAAGGTAGGGCTGTCAGCTTGATCTGCTCGGCCGCGTGAACCGCTCTCACCGAGTGCTCCGGCTTAACCGCAGCTCAGTTCGACCAGCCAACGTTCCTTCTCGCTTTCGGTCAAGTCTCGCCAATCCCGATCCTCCAAGCCGGCAATGATCGCCCAGAACAAGTTCAGGCTGACCTCCGGATGCTTACGCCGAACAAGCTGAAAGGCTCCAACCGGTCCCGCGCGGCGAATGTCAGAGATTGAACGCATCCCGGCGTCGACCAACCAAGCGGCGCTGGCGGGGCCGAGATTTCGAAGGTTTGAGGGTGGTTGATCGAGCGCAGCCTCGTCGGCTGCACACCCCACGTCGGCAAATTTCGCCTCCAATTCCAGCAAATGCCGACCGGTTGCCGTATGCACAATCACGGCCCGATTTCGTCCAGCGCTCTGAATTTGCCGCACCCCATGCCCAAACCCCTTGAGCCGTCGCTTTGTCTGGGATGAACCCAGATTCACATACAGTCGCGCACCTTTAGGCTCACCCATAAAATACAGCCAACCAGATCGTTGGCTCCTCGGAAGTGGTCCATTCCACCCGGTGTCGGCAACCGGCCGGCAAGTCGAGCGCATCGCCCGGACGTAATTCGTGGAGTTGCCCAGCGACATTCAACCGCGCCTGACCGCGCAGCACCACCACCCATTCATGCTCCGCTTGTTCGTACCAGAACCCGGCCGGAGAGGCTTGACCCCGTGAGACTATCCGCTCGATCCGAGTCCCTCCACGTGCGAGCAACGTCTGAACTTGCTCGCTGAGAGTCGCGTCGGCCAATTCAGTAAACAGGTTCATCAGGCTCTCCAAGCTGCGGTGGTCTCGTCCAACTGTTATTCTAGGAACGATTGCTTCCCGCGACAAAATGCTGGACCCGTTCCAATCGCCATCCGGAGCAAACCGAGGTCTTTTCCAAGCTGAATCGCTGCACCTGACGTTAGCCTGAGTTTCCCAGAGTACATCCAAGAGACAACGATGAATTTGCGAGACTGTTTCCTTGGGATTGCGACGGCATTCCTCCTGATGGCCAATCTGCCTGCCGAAGATTTGCGCATCCACGTAGCCCCGCAGGGAGACGACCGAAACGACGGTTCCCAGGTTCGCCCGCTCGCCTCCTTGCAGGCTGCCCAGCAGCGGGTTCGGGAACAGGTCGCAGCGGGCTATCCAGGGCGAGTGGAAGTAGTCATCTCAGAGGGGGTCTGGAGGCTGTCTCAGACTTGGCAATTCGACCAGCGAGATGCTTCTCGACAAACTCCTGTCACCTATCGGGCGGAATCGACTGGCGAGGTGAAAATCTGCGGCGGACAGGAATTAACCGGTTGGCAGAAGGAAGGTGAGTTCTGGATTGCCAAGCTGCCGGAGACAACTCCCTCTCAGGGGCCCCTGCGTCGGCTAAGTATCGAGGGCCGCCTCGCACCCCGTGCGACCGAGCCAGATGAGGACTGGTACCGCGTGGTCCGCGCCGGACCTGATCGCCGCACCGCTTTTTACTATGCCTTAGAGGGGTTTGTGCAACCCAACCGACCCCTCGGCACAGAACTGGTCTTCCTCCACGATTGGTCAATCACCCGGGTCGCGCTGAAGCAGATCGATCTGGCTGAGCAGCAACTTGCGTTCCGGCACGCGATCGGTGGTGACCTCGATTTTTTTGCTATCGATGGCTTTGAACCGCATGCACGCTATCGACTGGAAAATGATCGAGCATTCGCCGACCAGCCGGGCGAGTGGTATCACGATCTTGCGACCCAGCAGTTGGCAATCCGAGCCGATCCGGGAGCTCTCAAACCTCCCCACGTCGTCTTGCCTCAGGTTGCGACCCTGCTTCAGGTCCGCGGAACGGCAGCCGAGCCGGTGCGCGGGCTCGCGTTTTGCGGCCTGACCTTGTCTGAGACAGCCTGTACTCTTCCGGCTACCGGGGGAGCGGAAGTGCAGGCCGGCTTCTTTCAGCCGCGCGGCGAGGGGGCCACGGCCGGAGATTGGCTGAATCGACTCGCACCCGCTGTGGAGCTTGCTTTCACCGAAGACTGTCTGCTGCAGGGATGTCGGTTTGAGCAGCTTGGGGGAGGAGGAATTTATATTCACCAGCAGTCTCATCGAAACCGGATCGAGGCCTGCGTCTTTCGTGAACTCGGTGGTGGAGCCGCGATGCTGGGAGACCCTGACCCGCCGCGCAATTCCGCAGGCGATCAATTGATCTGCCGGGATAACGAGCTACGGCAATCGAGCATCTCGCAGTGTGGCCAAATTCTCCACGGTTCGGTCGGCGTCTGGATCGGTCTCGCGGCCGGTACCAAAATCGAAAATAACGAGATCAGCCAATTGCCCTACACTGGGGTCTCAGTCGGCTGGCAGTGGAACCCGGAACCAACCGGCTGCCGGGATAATCTGGTCGCGGGCAACCGAATCCATCATGTCATGCAGCTTCTATCCGATGGCGGAGCGATCTATACGCTCGGACGCCAGCCCGGGACCGTGCTCCGGGACAACCAGATTCACGACGTGCCCCTCAATGCCGGTAGAGCCGAGAGCAACGGAATCTTCATGGACGAGGGAAGTTCCCTGATCCTCGTCACGGGCAACGAAATTTCGAATACAGCCCGAGCTCCCATTCGATTTCATAAGGCCCGGGAACTGACGGTTCAGAATAATCGGCTCCACTTGGCCCCGGAGGTTCAGCCCTTTACTTTCAATGCCACGGACCCAGCCTCGATTGTGACTGAACCCAACATCATTACGGGCGATCGTTAAGAGGCCATGTCTTCGCCCAGTCATGATCCCCCTGAGATGGAGGAACTGCTCGCAAAGGAATTCTTTGCAAAGGAACTTCTTGTAATTACTGAGGCCACTTAGGCCATCTGTGGCCTGCTCGAATCAGCCCGCAGTTGACTCGCCGATTTTGGAACTTCCGCTTTCCTGCATGAAGTCACTGGCCGTGACACCCATCGAAAGGTAGATGCTCATCATCGCATCGACCGTGATATTGGCTGCGACTACCTGGTCGGCGGGCACCAGCAGCATCGCTCCACCAAAGGGTACTGGGGCCGTCGGAATCATGACAATCTGATAATCGCGGCCATTGACCAGGAATTTTTTCGGTGAGACGAGAAAGGCCAAAACCGTAGGGCCCTCGCGACTGCCAAAGAAACAGTAAACGGCCGACATCCCTTTGATTGCTTCCTTGTTATTGGTGTCGAGCATTTCGACCACCTGCTTGCTGGTGCGGTAAATGCTCCCCACCAACGGCACTTTCCCGAACAGCCGCTCCAACAGGCCGCTGAAAAAGGACTTGGCGCCCAGCTCGACCACCATCCCCAGGCTTAACACGACCAGCAACACGACGATCCAGCCGACGATGTAGCTGGGCGTTGAGTTGGGGAGCACCGACACGCCAATTTGCTTCAGTAGCCCGCCCAGCCACGTCGAGGGCCCGATCGCCATCGAGACATAGCTGGAGACCCAGCCAACGATCGCCACCGTCACCACCAGCGGAAGAATGGCAAAGACGCCCGCAAAAAAATAACGCGCCAAATGAGTCCAGGTGTCGTTAAGAAATCGCTTCATGGCTTGCTCGCATCGAAGAAAAATGACCGGCCTAATTGTAACCAGCCACCAGATAATTGCTCAGCCCGCTTCGTCTTATCCCTTGGAGAGGCAGTGGCTACCCATCTACCGAGGTGATATTCTTGCATCGCCTTCAGGTCTTCGTTCACCGGTAAATCAAAGATGCCCATTCGCTCAACGTTTTCACCGATATTCACCAGCCAGACGCTTAAGCTCGTCGGTCTTCAGGCTCTGGCTGTCGCCGTTTATGCCTGCCTACCCCTGTGGCTGGAGTTGAGGAATACAGCCGATACCCTCCTGACACTTCCATCCAATATCCACGCCGCCCTCGGGATTATTCTAGGCTGGCTTCTGACGTTTCGCTCGAATGTGTCCTACGCCCGCTGGTGGGAGGCCCGCACGCTCTGGGGTGGGCTGGTCAATACCTGCAGAAATCTCAGTGTGCAACTCAGTGATTATGTCAAGATCAGCGAGCCGGCGAGAGGCCTTTGTCGTCGCGTCTTGATTGGTTTCCCCTTTGCGCTCCGCGACCAGCTCCGCGGACAAGCCAGCCTGCAGCGCGTTCCCGGGTTTGCTGCGACCCGCGACCAACCAACGCATCTCCCCAGCTACCTGGCCGCACAGCTTTACGAACAGTTTCGGATCTTGAAACGGGAAAATGTAATCGACGGCAATGATCTGATCGTCCTCGATCGCGAGGCCAGTCGCTTGCTCGATATCTGTGGCGGCTGCGAGCGAATACAGAACACCCGGCTGATTGGTTCCTACCGCACATTTGCTCGCCAGTGCGTGGTGCTTTACCTCGGCACGTTTCCCTGGGGAATGGTGCACGATTACGGCTGGTGGGCGATTCCACTAACTGCTGTCATCGCCTATTTCATGATCGGAATGGAAACGGTTGCCGAGAATGTCGAACTCCCTTTTGGCTATGACGAAGACGATCTCGACCTCGACCGGTTATGCGAAGTGATTCGCGAGTCCGTCACGGAGATCTTTGAACGGAGAGTCGGGCAGGGAACTGGCGTCAGCTAGTCATAGTCAACTGGTCGAGTAGCCGAGGTCCCGCCTTGCCTGGCCGCTGTGCCCAAGACTGCCGGACTTCCGCGCCCAGCCCGCGGGCAACGCGCTCTTTTCCGTGCCGATACAAAGATCAGTCCTTCCTGAACCCCGCGTCCAGCCGCTGCTGAAATGAACCGACCGGCGCCAGTTCGCTTTCCAGTTCGCCTTCCGGCAGGCACTTGGTGACCCAGCACTCGCCATCCGAAACCCAATAGATGGCGTCCTGGTGAAACTCCCGGCCCAATTCCCGAGCCAAGTCCAGCGGCATCTTCACCGCCCAGCCTTCCTCGGCATGTCCATCTTCTGGCGAGTAACCGGTGATTCGCCAATGCCAAAATCCGAACCCCTGCAGGCGGGTCTGAAGTCGCTGATCCGCTGCTTGATTTTTGGCCGCACTCCAACGCTCACCGGTCGTTGCCCAAGCGGTGATGATCGCGAACGAAACGGGCCAGGCAGGTGGTAGTGCGGGGCAGCGAAAGCGGACCAGAAAGTATGCTGGGTGGTAGGTTCGCTGTGACATTGGCCGATCTGGAGAAGAGTTCTCTGGCGGTGGCAGAAATGGGATTTCAAAATTGCGGTGGGAGCGACCAGCCCAGCGATGGTATAATTTAGTCGCGGGGCCACGCGCATGCTTGCCCCCCCACCAGTTTTTTCGGAGCTCTGAGATGCGACCCCAACCCAGCCGTCGTGAAGCCTTGCAGAACGGAGGACTTTCCTTCGGCGCTGCTGCCTTGTTTGGTCTCCCCCTGTCTATGGTCCCGCCGCCGCGATTGAGTCTGCGCGAGTTTCAGGAACAGCTGGTGAAGACGCCAATACAAGCTGAGGGGCCGTTTTACCCCAACCCGTTGCCACTCGATACCGATAACGATCTGCTGATCATCAATGAGAAGATCACACCCGCCGTTGGCGAAATCACCCACCTCACGGGCAAGGTGCTAGACATCAATGGCCGCCCCATTCGAAATGCGCTTGTCGAAATCTGGCAAGTCGACAGCAAAGGTGTTTACCTTCACAAGGACAGCGACAACTACGCCCAGCGGGATTCGAATTTCCAGGGTTATGGCCGGTTTACAACAACTCCCTCGGGTGAGTATTACTTTCGAACGATCAAACCGGTTTCATACCCCGGAAGGACTCCCCATATCCATGTCAAAGTCACCAAGGACGGCAAGCAGCTGTTGACTACCCAGTGCTTCATCAAGGGGCACCCGCAAAACGAGCGCGATGAGGTTCTCCAGGACATTCAAGATCCAGCAGCTCGAGACTCGGTGATCGTTGACTTCGCGCCGCTCGCTGATTCGAAAATCGGTGAACTCGCCGCGCATTTTCAGATGGTTGCCGGATTGTAAGCGGCGCCAACGGCCCGCTGCTCGCTTCTCTATCCCCGGCTCAAAAAGTGCCGGGGAAGCGAACGGTCAGAGGGAACGCCGCGGTGGCGCAAGCAGATTTGATACAAGCAGGCCGCCAACAATCGAGATCGCTATCAACACGGTGCCAAACGCAAACTCCAATCCAGCCAAGCCCTCCTGCTCGATGAATGCCGTCAGGCTGCGATAGCCCAAGCTGCCGGGGACCAGGAGCAGGATGCCGGGCATCGTGGCAACCAGCGCGGGGCGATCGAGCCAACGCGCGTAAAGATTCCCGGCGAGGCCAATCACCAGAGCCCCAACCAAGGCGCCGAATTCACTTCCTTTCCAGCCGGCGGCAGTCGCGCTGCTGATGAATCCGGCCCAAGCTACCACCACGATGATCGACCACTCGCTGCGCCTGGCCTGAAACAAAATGGCCAGCAGGAATGGGCTGATGAAAAGCGCGACAAAATAAGCCCAACCCGGCAGTCGAATCGAGTTCACCTCTGCTGGCCGAAGCTCTGCTCCCAACCGCCACGCCATCGCCACGCCGCAAGCCAGTGCCAGGAAAACAACCGCCGCCCAGGCAAGCCGAGCCACTCCGGATGAAAAATGCCGATTGGCCAACTCGGTCATCGCCACTGTGAAATTCAATCCCGGAACGAGAATGATCAGCGAACCGAGCGTCGCAATTCTGTCATCGAAGGCTGGAATGACCGCGGACAGAGCCAGTGCGATGGCAGCACAAAAGAATCCGGCCGTTACTTCGAGGAGATTTTCCTGGGGTGCAATGCGCCGAAGCCAGATTCCCCACGCCTGAATCACGCCTCCCATCAGGGTGGCAAACAGCACCTCGCGAATTCCTGCTCCCAGAAATACGGTGACGCAGCCGGAAACGACCGCAGCGGAAAGCAGAATCAGCCATAGCGGGTAGCGCGCACCCTGCTGGGAGATTGCGGTCAACCGCGCCGAAGTTTCTGCCAAGCTCGCCTTGCCATCCTCAAGATACTCGAGCGCCTCGTCGACTTCGTACAATTTGCCAAGATCGGTATCACCCGGTTCAATCCGCTTCAGCACCGTCCGCTGACTTCCGCTCTCGAAAGACAAAAGCAGCGAGGTTGGGGTGTACAAAACATCCACCGGCTCCTCAATCACTCGGGCCAAACGGCCAATGACCCGCTCCAGTCGATGCGAGGGCGCCCCCAGTTGATGCAGAAGCGTAGCCGTCTGCACAAGAAATTTCTGTTGCGGAAGCAGGTCTGAAAAGTCTGAAGGACTCAAGCAATGGGTTCCAGTCCGGGGGCCGTGTTCAATTCCGCCTCTGGTTGTAGCGGGTTAACCGTCAGCCAGGTAGCTCAAAAGGGACAATCACCCGACCGGTTTCCTCGAGCCCGAACTCGGCTACATCTTTGCCAGTGGAACATCGTTATCGGGGCGGCGGAAGGCAGCACCCAGACCCAACGCCGCCGCCAACAGGGCTACAGGCAGTGTGGCCAACAGCAGGATTTCATAGCGCGGGGGATTCGGCTCAATCGCGCCGATAAACAGGCCCCCCAGCAACCAACTCGAGAGCAGCGGCAATATTCGCCCGGGCTCCAACTTCGCTCGGGCGACTGGCAACATGGCCGACAGCACCACGCCGAACAGGGCCGCGGCCGTAATCAATAACCAGCGGGCATTGGTCAAACTGAACCCCGCCCCAATCCAAGCCGCGCCCACGAGCGCGGCAACACCAAAACATGACAGGATGAAGTGCGGGCGCGATGCTCGCCCCAGCCAATCAACGGCCATGATCAAAGCCACTGTCGCCAGCCCCAGACCAACCATCAAATAAACCCGCTGCTCAGCCAAATCGCTCCAAGTCGGTACCAAGAGATAACCAGCCAGCGCTCCACAGGTCAACGCCCAGAAAAGCCGCTCTAGCCAGTGACTGCCCGCCCGAAAGCCCGCAACTCCAGCCAGCCAGCACCAAACCGCGATCGCCGGAAGCCAATGCCAGTGTCGCTCGGGTTGGTGAAGGTTTTTTCCGAGCAGGAAAAAGCCGCCGAGCAAACAGGCACAAAGGATGGCAGTTGCCGCCCCCACTGGTTGCCATCGAACCGGGAGTCGCCCTGCGATCAGCATCCCGACCAGGGCAAGCAGGGCCGGTATTGCCAGACAGTATCCGAGATATTCCTGAACCATCACCAACTCCCGATTTTCACGACCGTTCAAAAAGAAAAGGGGCGGATGACGCCTGCGCCACCACACCCCATCGAGGCCTTTACTTGACCTTGCAAAAACGAAGCGGCGTAGGCGGGAAGCCAGTTCCCGACTCAACCGCCAGTGAGCCTACTTGGACAACACGCTTTTGGGGTCGGTCTTCTCCCCCAACACAAAGGAAACGGCGACATCCTTGCTCACCTTCTCCGTCATCTTGTCCATACCAAACTTGGCCCGATCAATCGTCACTTCACCGACCAGGGTGAACCCGGCCGAACTCATCGACAAGGTGACGGGAATCTTCACTTCTTCCGTGCCCTTCATCAAGCTCAGCTTGCCCGTCAGAGTCCCTTTGCCATCAGCGCCAATTTCGACTTTGCTGCTCACGAACTTGGCAGTCGGATATTCGCGGGCATCAAAGAAGTCGCCGCTCTTGAGATGCTGAGTCAAATTGCTGTTGAACGTGTACAGCGAGTCAACCTTCATTTCGATGTTCACGCCGGTCAGCGTCTTGCCGTCGGCGCTGAAACTGGCCTCGCCGGAAAATTCCCCAAATCCGCAGGTCCGCGGATCGGGTTTGTCCCCAGTGTGAATCCCGACGAACATCACTTTGGAATTGGCCGGGGTCAGTTTTGCTTTGCCGCCATTGACTCCAATCGGAGTTAACTCTCCCGCTCGATGGACCGCCTCTGTATTTGCGGCTGCCCCGGGGCCCTCAGTCGCACCGCACTGACCAACTGTAGTCGCCAACGCGACGATGACCGTGCAAACCAGATTAAAACCGAGTTTCAACTGCATGACTTACCTCAATTCTGTTCACGAACAAAAACTCTTTGCTCCGCCCGCTCCCGATGATATCAGATAACGGAAAAGCGAAGTTCTTTCGGCAAAACCTCTACGTCTGAGGTCAGCCTGTGGTTCAATGAAAGCTCCCGTTACCAGCCCGATCGGCCAAAGCCGGACCCACTGCCCCCGCTCCCGCCTCCCCAACTGCCGCCTCCCGAACTGCCCCTTCCCGAACTCGATCCGGATGACCAGCCCCCGCCGCCCGATGACCAACTGCCCCCGCCTGAGGACCAGCCTCCGCCGCTTCCCGTGAAGACGCCTCCGCCAAAGCCACCCCAGAAGTCGTCGTTGGACCGTCGCCGCCGCTGCGCCTCGCGAGCCTGAATCTCCCGCCGCTTCTTGGCCACCATCCGCTCCGCGACGGCAATCGCCTCGCTTGCCAAGGCAATCGCCGCCTGACTGTATTCCTGCGTTTGCTGGTAATCACCTTGCGCCAAGGCAGCGCGAGCCCGCTCCAACTCCTCGACCCCGGGTTGATTCACGACGCGCACCCCGTAAGAGCCGCTCCAACTCGCCGCATTGTAAACCTGCTGCGAAGCTTGCTGGAAATCCTCGACACTGTGCCGAGCCAGCTCCAACTCATTCCGCAATTCGCCAATCACAACCCCCAGTTCAGCCGTCTGCCGGGAGGCGTCTGCGTGAATCGCCGCCCAATCGCTGTGCGCAACACTTAATTCCTGAGCTGTCGCCGCAACTTGCTTGCCCAGTTGCTCAATCTGGCGTTGACAACGGGTCACTGTCGCACTGTCCGGAATCTGATCATTCCGAGAACGCTCCACCAGCTGGATCGCCAATTCCAACTCTCGACGGGCTCCGGCGACCGCCCGACCAGCTTCCGCATAAGCCTCGGTATCGGCCCGCAATTTTCCCTGCAACTCATCCAGTTGCAGCTCAATGGCATGGAGCGATTCGGCATCCTGAAGCGGATCCCGCAATTGCCCTGTTGTACGCGGTGCTCCGCCCAGAAGCCCAGCGGTCGACTGCTGCAATCGTCCCACTTCAGCTTTCGTCGCCGCAACCACGCGCTGGTCGGCAGACAGCGAGGAAAGCTGAGCCATTCTGGCGGTCAGGCTCTCCGCCAGTTGCTGATTCTGCTCGCCAGCGGCAGTCAGTCCGTTGAGGTGCTGGGCAATTCCGCCCAGCCGGGCCTCGATGACACCGAGTTCTTCCTCAGCCAGATGCACCAGGTTAGCCGCTTCCAGCAATTGACCGTTGCGAAAAACATTCTCTGCCTTTCCCAGTGCCTGGATGGCATCGGCATGAAGCTCGAGGCAACTCGTTTGGCAGGCAGTCACACTCCGGGCCGCAGCCTCCGCGGGCCGGGCTGACTCGTTGGCTTGTGACTGTTCCGATTCGCCCTGCCAGCGGAAGTCTAGCGCTGAGACTGCATACCGCGAACGCGCGGCGGCGATCTGCCGCTCGCTTTCCCGCAGCCGTCCCTCCACCTCAGTTGCCCGCTCGCGAACTTTGCCGACATGGCTCTTGAAATTCTCCAGCACCGCAAGCGAATCTTTAACCAACTGCTCGGCTCGCTCCGCCTCGACGGCAATTGTGTTCAAGGCTTCTTCCGCAGCCCCGACTTTGCCGTAATCCAACGCCGATTTGGCAGCGGTCATTTGCTTGCGAGCGGCTTCGAGCCGCAAGTCAGGGTTGTAGCTCGCCTCTGCCAGCACAGCCGCTGGAGCCAAGCCAAGAGCGGATGCTACCCGTTGGCGACTGCCCAAAATGGTCTCCGCCAACTTGCCCAGGCTGTTCGCCGTTTCCTTGTCCAGCTGCCTCGCCAGCTGCAGCCCGCGCGAGACTTGCGGACCGAGCCCGCTGAGCTCGCTGGTGAACCGCTGAGTCTCCTCGCTAATCGCCCGCACACCCGCCGTAGTCACGAGCTGGTTTGCAGTTGCGCTGAGCTGACCCAGCTTCTGCTGTAACCAACCAGTCCGCAGTCCAAGCGACTCGAGTTCCTGCTTCGCCGTCCGCAGTTCAGGCCAGACCTGCTTCCGCGCCGTGTCAATCGAATCGACAATCGCCCGCACATCCGCCGCCCGCTGGCGGGCATCGACCAGCAGCTCTTCCCGCGCTCGCAGGGGATCGGTCGTCGCCAGCGACTCGGCTTCGTCCTGGGCTGCCTGTAAACCGGGCAGTAACTTCCCAAACAAGTCCGGCATCGCAAACAGTCCGTCGGCCTGGGCTGCGCTGGAGTTGACCTGCTCAAGTTTGGTCAAGGCATCAATTTCTCCCTGGAATGCCCGCACATCGTTCACGGTCGCTTCAGTCGCCTCGCGAAATCGCGACACTCCTGCTTGCAGCTGCTCCGCCAGGCGCTCCGCGATGCCAGTGAATTCTGCGAACCCAATCCAGCCGATCGGCCTGACCTGATCAAACTCTTCCATGCCTGCCGGGAGCTTGAGCGACTGGCCGCTGAGCGTGTTCAGGCAGTGCTCAAAGGGCGCGGCACTGATCAGGTTGGAGAACTGGGCAAAGGGATTGAATGGATGCAAGGTGCCATCGGCCGTCTTCAAGACCCGCCGCGCCTCGTCCACCATCGACTTCAGCTGATGGTGCTGCTCCAGCAACTGTTGGCCCAAGGCGAGGGTCTGGCCGGTGAAACCCCGCTTTGCGAGAGCTTGCGGATTGCCCAGGACTTTCGCCGCCTCATCCAAGGTGGGCTGAAATCGCGAGAGGTGTTCCTGCACGTACCGGTCAGTCTTTTCAAACGTCTCCAAGGCCTTCTGCAGAACCGGTCGGCGGCGGCGATTCAACCACCAGCCGAGCAGCCCCAGGACGAGAAGCAGTCCGCCGCCCGCGGCAAACAGTGCATTGCGAATCGCCCGGCGCTGAGCCTCTTCCGCTTCCAACCGCCGCTTTTCGGCGAAAATCTCCTCGTCAGCGCGGTCCAGGGAAAGCCGGGCTTGATCCAGCGCCGAGACAAAGGCGATGTCCCCTTTGCGATGCAGTTCCTTGGCGCGCTCGAGTTGAAGTTCGGCTTCACGGCTCGATTCGGTAGCGAGCCCGCGCCCGAACGTAGTCACCTGATCCCAGCGACTCTGCAGCGGCTCAATCGCTTCCACAAAATTCCGGTGGACCGCGTAACCGTCGAGAAAAGTCTCCAATTCGTTTCGCTGCTGCTCCACCTTCTGGCTGACTTCGCGTGCGTTTGCTTCGCTGATCGTGGCCCGAAATTCCTTGAGTTGATTGCGCCATTTCTCCAGGGGCGGGGCCGCCAAACTGGAATTGGCGGCCTCCGGGTACGACTGTTTAAATAAAGCCGCCGCTTTTTCGATTTCGCCCAGCAACTTGGTTTCGCTGTCCCCAATCCGGGCCAGCGTGTTGGCCAGCGTTCGCTCACGCTCCAGTTTCTCCTGCTCGGCCTGCTGCTTCTTGCGTTCTGCCTCAGCCTGTTCCGCGGCGATGCGTTCAGCCAACTGCTCGTTGATCTCACTGACCGTGTTCTTGACCGCGTCGAGGACCCGGCCGCCACCACGCATCGCGCGAATCGCTTCTCGGTCCAAATCGCCAACCCAGCGAGACTCGCCCAGACCCCGCCGGTCCTGGGCATCCGAACCGTAGTAGCTGAACTTGCGCTCCTGCAAAAACAGCACAAAGACCGCTCCATCGGTCTCCTTGGTTTGCGGATGCTCCAACCGCCCGAAACCAGTACGGTTTGCCAGGCCATGTCCGAGTGCGTATTCGACAGCGTCCATTCCATAAAAAGTCCGGCCCTCAGCGTCTGTGTATTGCTGGTCGCCGGCACTCTGCATCAGCACCACCGTCCAGTGCGGACCGTTTTGGTCGAGCCAGGCTTCCAACTCGCCCATTTGCCCATCGCCAATCCCGAGGTTTCCCTTGAGATACAGATGCTGCTTGGGGCTCCACTTCGAGACCACCTCATCAATTTGAGAGAAGCGTGCTGCCCCCGATTGCGCCAAGAGAGCGGGTGTCCCCAGCCCAATCCAGCAGAGCAGAGCCGTAAACAGAAAGTGCAAAGGCAGAGACGGGTGTCGCATGGCAGGTGAAAATCGGGAAGGACCAAAAGAAAAAACGGGTCGACTTCAAATCGAATCAACGCTCGCCCATTCGCTGCGGCATGTCCGCGAGAATAAAGGAAGCCACGGCGAGTGAAATCGCGCAGTCAGTCAGCTCTTTGGGATTCACTTTGTCGACAGTATCCGCCCAAGTGTGATGGAAATCGAAATAAGTTCGCCCATCGATTTCCAAGCCGAGGCAGGCGGTGCCCAACTGCTTGAGCTGCCCAACGTCAGCGCCCGAACCGCCAAGCATTGCCTTGGTCGCTCCAATCGGTTTCAGCAAACTCGCAATCTGCTGGAGTTGTTCGAGGGCAAGGTCGGCTTTCTTGGCATCATTCATTTCGACGGTAAAGCCCTCAGGGGCAAATCCCCCGGAATCGGCCTCAATTCCCGCCACGTGAAGTTCCCGCTGGTGTCGGGCAGCGTAATCCTTTGCCCCTGCCAGGCCGTTTTCTTCGTTCGTCCAGAGCACCACGCGGATCGTCCGCCGCGGCTGCAAACCAAGTTTGCGCAGCATGTTCAGGGCTTCCATGGCAGCCACACAGCCCGCGCCATCGTCGTGTGCGCCTTGGCCAACATCCCAGGAATCAATGTGCCCACCAATGACCACAATTTCCTCAGGCTTCTCCCGGCCCACAATCTCCGCCAGGACGTTGGCCGACGGGGCTTCGCCCTCGGTCCGCGCCTCCATCGAAAGCTTGACCTTCGATGTGACTCCCCGGTCCTGGAGTCGCTGCAGCATCATCGCCGTTTCAATCGTGATCGCCGCAACCGGTATCTGTTGCTTCGCATCGCCGTACCGCATGGCTCCCGTGTGCGGCGTGCTCAGGCTGGTTGCCGTGACCGAACGGACCAGCGCGGCGACCGCGCCCTTCTCCGCCGCCCACTTCGCTCCGCTTCCCCGATACTGAACCGCCGTGCCATATCCGGAGCCATTCTCAGCCGTGTACTTCGGCATCGCAGCGTTGAAGACGACAATTCTCCCCGCCACCTTTTCGGCTGGCAGGGCATCGAGCTCCTCCTTGCTGCCGACGACGATTACTTCGGCGGTGAGCCCTTCCGCCGGGGTTCCGATACTACCCCCCAGACCCAACATCGAGATTGGCTCTGAGCGGGGCTCGACCAACTCGCATGATTCCTTCCCCCGGACCCATTTGGTGACCATCACTTTTTCGGCTCGGACATTCTCCTGGCCATCAGCCTTCATCGTCGCTTGTGCCCATTCGATCGCCCGGTCCAGCGATGCCGAGCCGCTCAGCCGGTGTCCGATCCCGTCGCAGAGCTCCTCCAGCTTCCGCATGGAATCATTTGATTTGTGTCCAGCTTCGATCAGCTGCTTCGCAATCGCTCCGTAGGCATCGACAATCGGACCCTTGATTTCCTGAGCAGTAGCGGAAACAGTCCAGAGAAAAACGGAGATCAGCAACCCAAATGAGCAGATCGAACAGCGGAAAAACATGTCCAACTCCCGGAACTTCGACAAATCAGTTTTCTGCCCGAAAAGTACGACGGCGGGCTGCCCCTATGATACTCGACATCTGCCACCAAGTGCCGGGACCCTAAGGTGCAGAGACGTCCCGACCGGGATGAAAAAAAGGCTGGCCTTTTGGCCAGCCCTGAAACCTTTTCAATACTCTCGGCAAGCTGGAGGCCCTCCGCCGGAGGGCTCAGCTTGAGAGGCTACTTTTTCAATGACTTGATCTCGTCCGGCAATTCAAACCGTTCGGCCTCAAACTTGGGATTCAATTTCAATTCCTTCGTCTTCAGCTCCATGGACTGACCGGGGCCGACTTGCATTGAGGAACTGAAGGCGAACTTCACGCCCTCCACTTCCTTGTATTCGCCATAAGTGGTCTCGACTTCCATTTGTCCCTGGGGCGAGACCACCGTTTGACGGGAGCCCCGCAGCAGTCCAGTCGCCTTGTCGAAATAATCGAACACCGGATTCTGATCAGCCTTGGTGTACTTGAGCAAGTAACATTCCACGCCGTCGAATTTTTCAATCCCGGTACACTCGAGCTTGTCGAAGTACTTGCTGTAAGTGTATTGCGGGACAGGGCCGCTATTTGCCAATTGAGTGGTTTGAGCCTCAGCTTCATCAGCCAGTCGCGCTCCGGTGATTGCCGAGATTTCCCAGGCAGTCGTCCCATCCGAGCCGGCAGTCTGCTTGCCGATGCCATTGATTTCCATCTCCTGTCGGAACTTGCCGCCGCCACCCACTTCACTGACGCCCGACCCCTGAAGTCCGACTCCGGGAAAGTCGATCGTGAACTCCATTTGCATCGACTTCAGCTGGGAGACTTTTTCCTCGCCGCCAATCGCCTTGAAGTAGTCTGCCAGAACCTGCTTCGCATCAGGAAGCTTGTCCTGCTGGGCAATTGCCTGATTGGAAGCCAGCATCAGGAACGAACAGAACAGTACCAAACACTTCATCTTCGCACGCATCGAATACCTCTTTCTTCAACTCAAAACGGGAATGTTCCAGAAGAGTAAGTCAGCTTGTCATCTACTTGGCAGTCTCTACAGCAATCCACTTCAGGGCCGCCGTCAGCACCGGGTCCGAATCCTCCTGCAGGAGTTTCCGCGTCAAAGTGATCGGCTCGTCGGGCTGGACACCATTCCCCTCCCAGACAAAGCCTGACTCCGACTCCAACCCGGCGACCGCGAATTGGAAACCATCGCCAGTGGGCAATTTGACCACTTGAGAGGGAATCACCTGGCCGGCAGTCCGCGATCCAAACACCCGAGCCAACTTCAGTTCCTGAAGCCCGCCCGGAAACAGCTCGGCACAGGAGACGCTGCACTCGTCTACGAGAATCGCAACCGGTTTGTCAAACCTCGGCTTTCGCGGATTGATCGCAAGCTTCAGGGGATTGGTTTTACGTTGCATTTTGCCCAGGCTGTGCGGTTGGTCGACGAACCAGCCGCTCATGCCCATCGCCAGAAAAACCAACCCACCCATATTTCCCCGGAGGTCGATCACCACGCCCCGGGAATTGTGCTCATCCAACAAGGCCGCCTCGTACTCCTTGATCAGCCGAGGCGCGTCGAGAAAGGCATTGAAATGAATGTACCCGACCTGATCAGGCAGTTTGCGATATTCGAAATTGATGTAGGTCAACGGCAAATGTCCCAGCTTCGCCGCTTGTCCGGGACCCCGCACCAATCTCAGTGAGACCTCTCGCCGCTGGTCCTGATGGTCAAGAAAGACAAACTTCATTTCCTGATCGATCCCTCCCGTTGTCACAATTTCTGACAACAGGCTGCGGGCAAAATCCAGCCGATAACCCCGGGCCTTGGACATCTTGTCTGCCAACTCGTGGAGGTCGGCGACTTTCATCGGCTTTTCCTCTCCTGCAGGCTGTACCTCCTGCAAGGCCCAGCCAACCTCAACCCCGGCTTGGGCGGCCGGCGAGTCCGCTGCAACCTTTGTCACCACGAACTGATCTTCCATCGCGCGCAGCGTCAATCCGCTCCAACCATCGCCACCCTTGGCTTCGGCCTGCTCTGCAGCGAGGTAAACCTCAGCCGGGATGATCCCAAAGTGCGATTGCTTCAGCTCCCGCAGCATCTCTTTCAGAATGTCAACAGCCGCTTCCCGCGATTGGGCCTGTTCCATTTGCGGCAGGTATTTGCTCTTAGCAGGTTGCCAGACCGACTCGATCAATCCGGCATCCCAGTGAGCGTCATGCACCGTTTGCCAAACCTCCTCAAATGCGGCGAGGTATTGGCCGCGATCAAACGGCAACTCAGCTTTTGCCGCTGGCGCCGGCTCGGCTGCCGCGGGGGGAGTCCTCTCTTGGGCAAGACCCACAGTGACCGGAAGCAACGCGAGACAAAGCAGCCCGCCTAGCCGTAATCCAGCCCGAGCCAAACTCGACGCGGACCGCTTGCCCGACGCGAGTAAGGATGAATCAGAATCTGTTTTCAACGCGAACATCAGGATACTCCTGTCGGGAAAGGCAATATCGATTGGTGAATCGGGTTATTGAGACGCTGCAGATGGAGAGGTGATCGAAGAAGTCGAATCGCAGTCAGTGGGGTTATTAAGCGATTTTCCCAGCACCGCTGTCGCAATTGCTGCACAAACAAGGAAGACAGCAAGCTCAAACAGAGTAAGGTCAACCCGTGGGCACAACAGCGACGTCAGCCCCAGCGCACCGAACAGAAAGAATATCGAACCGGATACCAGGCCAAACTGTCGTGAATCGACAACGAGTTTCATTTGTTTTGCTTTCCGGAAACTTTCGGCAGTCAGGTGGAGGGGAGCCGTCAACGAACTGCTCTGGCCCAGACCTCAGAGTTCCCGTTTGGGATTGACTGCCGCGGCGCTCAAGCCAGCCGATAGCAGGCCCAGTCCGACTGAGAAACCCAGGGCGGCGTTCACCCAGTCATTCGGCATGATCGTTAACGAGAGGGTTATCATTGCCATGCAGCCAATCAGGCAAAGAAACCCTGCAGAAGACCAGGCCCGGTTAGTTCGAAATTCATTCATCCGGCTTTTCCTTTTTTCGCATTTTTTTGTTTATTCGCGACTTGGCTCGATTTCTTAATCCGGTTTTCGCCTTTTTTTCGGCCCAGTTCGGGTTTGTTTGCCGCTTTCTCGAGAGGAAAGTAGGACCAGAAAATCTGGTAAACCTCGCCTTCGCTGCGCTTCCGCTCTTTCTCGAAAAGTTGCCGGATTGCCAGCAAATGCTCGCGCACGGCATCCGCTGAGGCATCGCTCAAACGCCCAGTTTCCGCGCGCACGACGAGGGTACGCTGCATTCGGGGCGAAAAGTTCTGTTGGTCCCGGAAGACGCGGGCCAGCAGCCGCTCGGAGTGACGCCCCCACGTCCGCGCAATCCGCAACATGCCCTCGGCAATCGCTTGAGGGTCAGTTTCGAAGTCATATTTCCAGTTTTCGGTTCCGATCGCAAAGACTCGTTCGAGGTGCTTGCCCCGCTTCTCCCGAGCCACCTCCAGGACTAATCCCCCGCGATTCAGGATCCCGAGGTGGTGGTGGGTCAAGGCGGCCGACCGTTCTATCCGGGCCGCAATTTCTCTGGCTGACATCGGTCCGAAGGCGACCAGATACTCCAGAATCGAAGCGCGAATGGGAGAACAGATCAGGTCAAAGTCCTCTCGCCTCCGAATGTAGAAGACCTCCTCGGTCGGGCTCTGCTTGCGGCTCACGCGGTCCTCTCCGGAATTCGAGTAATTTCCATTCAATAAAGACTATCGTTTTTGAATCGTAAAGTCAATTCAATAAAGCATCGAAAAATTGAATGGTTCAAGGGTTCTCGGTTTTTACCGGTGTTTTCTGGGCGAGTTCAAGCGATTTGCCGCGAGGGTAGGGCTGTTACCCGACAGGGAAGGGGAATATGCTCTTCCCCGGGAAACTGCGGAGATCCAGCCCCCAAAGTCGGCCAAATTCCTCGCCCGCAGTTCCCCGGCCCCGCCGCAAAGCCCCGTCCGCTCCAGCCCCTGCCGCCATGCCCGAACCGTTCATCCTTTCCGACTACCTGTTCTGGCTGGCCCTGATCGGCTTTGCTTCAGGCTTTCTCGACTCGATTGTCGGGGGCGGCGGATTGATCGGCACCCCGGCCATGCTCAACCTTTTTCCCGGCTGGTCGATCCTGAATGTCGTCGGCACCAATCGCACTTCTTCCATCTGCGGCACCTCGCTCGCTGCCTGGAACTATTTCCGTACGGTGCGCCCCGAGTCTCATCTGCTGGTTCCCGGCTGCCTGGGAGCTTTCGCAGCTTCCTTTCTCGGCGTGCAACTGGCCCAACTCATTCATGGCGAGTGGCTCAAGCTGGTCGTCCTCGGCATGATCATCGCTCTGGCGATCTATTCCGGATTCAAGCGAGACCTCGGACAGACCGAACAGCGGCGCTTCGCACCTCGCGCCGAAGGCTGGGCGGCCCTGGTGGTCAGTAGTCTCTGTGGCTTCTACAACGGACTGATCGGTCCGGGCACGGGCACGCTGCTGGTCTTCGGCTTCGTCAGCATTCTCGGACTGGATTTTCTGCGCAGCAGCGCCGTCTCCAAAGCAGTCAACGTGGCCGGGGACCTGAGCTCGTTTTCAGTCCTGCTCTGGAGTGGATACGTCATCTGGGCTGCGGCGATTCCTCTGGTGATCGCCAATCTCGCCGGCAGCTATGTCGGCTCGCGGCTGGCAATCCTCAAAGGCTCCCGTTTCATTCGCCGCTTTTTCCTGATCGTTGTCTTTGGGCTGATCGCCCGACTACTCTGGCAGTTATTTTCCAGCTGACCAGAACCCGCCGCCCGTCTTCAGGCGGCGGGGCAAGATCGCGGCTTTCTATTTCGGTTGACTCAAGCGACCGGCGAACAATACGGCGCCACTCTCGCGGTGTCGAATCAGAAACAGGAACGGATGATCGGCTCGAAAGACTTTTGGCTCGCGCTGAATCGGCGCCGCTCGCGTCGCCATGATCACCCCGGTCGCCGCCGCGGCCTCGGTGCCCTGTTCGTCAACCTCAACAAACGCCTTGTGTACGACGTCAGAAATATTCAGAGGCGCCTCCGTACTCATCCCGCCAAATTCGGCTCGACTGTCGAAGGCTCGAGGCATCCCCAGTTTCTTCAGCGCAGCGGCGAGACTGAACTGCGTCTCAAGCTTGAATTTCGGGAAGAAAACCATCGTCGACTGGGGTTCCAGCTGTTTCATCCAACCACTTAGCCGTTCGTTAGTCAGCTGCTGCTCCAGCTCCGACAACCCGCCCTTGTCCTTGGGCAAAATCACGACCATCGAGAGTCCGCCCGACTTGTAAGGCAGCTCAAGCACCTGAGCGAGCTCGTCTTCCGCATAGGGAAAGCTCTTCTCCAGATTCATCAGCGGCAGGGTCACCTGCTTGCCGTCGGCACATCGGAAAGGCTGTTCCTGCGTCAGCTTCTTGTTGAACTCATCCCGCCAATCGGCCTTGAAATAGATCGCGTTGGTCAGTACCAGTCGCGTCAGGCCGGTGATGCTCCCTGCGGGGAGCAAGTCCTTGATTCGATCGCGGGTCTGCTCGGCAACCCAGGCATTGATCGCCTCGCGACTCGGTTCGGGTGCACCGACGAAATCAACCTGTCCCAGAGGCGCGGCGAATTGCTCTTCCATCCGCAGCAGATAGTCGGCCCGGAACTGGAAGCCATTCTGCCCCCAAAGTCGATTGGCCATTTGCAGCGTGTAGCCCTCACCGGTGGCATTCAACAGTCGCGACAGTCCACCCATCCCCCGGAGCCACGCGTCAGATTCGCCGCTCGCATGCAGGACGGAAAACATCTCCTTGCGGGTTTCACCCTCCGCCCCTGCCGCCGTCATGGCCAAGGCAGCGGAAATGCTGGCGGGTGAGAAAAAGAGATTCCCGCCCTCCGTGCCCAGCAGCTTCTGCAAGTCAGCTGCAAACAGATTGCTCGTCTCGGCAGCAGCCTGCAAGACATCATCGGACAATTTTGTTTGCCGCTCCCCTGCGGCCCTGACCGGGCTACCGCCACAGGCCAAGCCGAACAATGCCAACTTCAAGAGGGTTCGTCGATCGGTCAACATGGGAGTTCGCTCCGTGAAAAATTCCAAAGATTCTCTGCCGCATAGCCTGCCAGAGTGTTATCGTATCGGCAACCACCGGCGTGCTTGACCCGATTGGACGCGGCGGACCACAAAATGGTTCCCGCTCGATTTGAAAGGTGACCACCAGCTTGTCTGCAAGTGAGAGACCTCCCGAGGAAGCCCTGACACTCCCCGAGGCAGCCAGATTCTGGCTGAAATTGGGCCTGCTCAGCTTTGGCGGGCCGGCGGGCCAGATTGCCCTGATGCATCGTGAACTGGTCGAGCGGCGACGTTGGATTTCCGACCGGCGATTTTTGCATGCCCTGAACTATTGTCTCGTCCTGCCCGGTCCCGAAGCACAACAACTGGCAACCTATATCGGTTGGTTACTGCATGGAATCCCCGGCGGGATCGTCGCCGGCGGGTTATTTGTGCTGCCGAGCCTGGTGCTCCTGATTTTGCTCAGCAGCCTGTATGTCGCGTTTGGAGCCCAGCCGTGGGCGGTCGCGGCGTTGGCTGGAGCCAAGCTGGCTGTCATCGCGATCGTGGCCGCCGCCCTTTTTCGCCTTGGTCGCCGCGCACTTCACGGGTGGTTTGCCTGGGGGCTCGCTCTGGCTGCCTTTCTCAGCCTCACTTGGCTCGATCTGGCCTTTCCCCTGATCATTCTCGCCGCTGGCCTGCTCGGTTTAGCCGCCAGTCGTTTGGGCTGGCAGCCCGCTTCTGCCCACAACGGCCCGAGCAAGATGGACTCGAACCGAATGGATGACGCGGCGCTTCGCTTTCTGCACGATGATCACACGCCCATTCCCGCGCATGCCCAGTTTCAAGCGGTCAAAGCCGGCTTGATTATCGGGGCGTGTGGGCTGCTCTGGCTCGCCCCGCTGCTGGTGCTCATCGTCTGGCAGGGAAGCGAGGGACTCTTTCCTCAGATGGCTCTGTTCTTCTCGCTCGCCGCCCTGGTCACCTTCGGGGGCGCTTACGCCGTCCTCCCCTATGTCGCAGCTCAGGCGGTTGATCGCCTCGGCTGGCTCAGCGCAGAGCAGATGCTGGATGGCCTTGCTCTCGGGGAGACAACTCCCGGACCCCTGATCATGGTGGTCGCCTTCGTCGGCTACCTGGGTGGCGCTCAAACCTCCCAGCTGGGAGTCTTTGGCGGCCTTTGCGGAGCCTGCATCGCAACCTGGTTCACGTTTCTTCCGTCTTTTCTTTTTATCTTTCTCGGAGCGCCTCTGATTGAGCAGACGCGGGGCAGCCTGAGACTGGCCGCTCCGCTAGGTGCAATCTCCGCAGCAGTCGTCGGAGGGATGGCTCAACTCGCAATCCGGTTTGCCCTGGTCGTGTTTTGGCCGAGCAACTTGCCCGCGGAGTGGCCCGCTCGCATTGGCTCCACTGACTGGTGGGGAGTCTGCTTCGCCGCCCTCGCGGTCTGGCTGCTCGTACGATGGAAGCTGAACCCGGTCTGGCTGATCGCCGCCGCCGTTTTGTTTGGCCTGCTTCGCGGCCTGCTCACAAGCTGAAAACGAGTCATTCCTCCAGCGACTCGCAACGAGTAGCGCGCAACAAGTATCGCGCAACAAGTATCGCGCAACGAGCCATCTTTGACCCGTCGCTCAAGGGGCTCAGCCCTTGCCGTGGAACTGCCATTCCTTATCGACGATCAGCCGGGCGCCGCGGCGAAAGGTCAGATAGGACCAAGCCCATTGCATCACAACAAACAGGCGATTGCGGAAGCCGGTCAAGTAGTAAATATGGACGACCAGCCAAAGCAGCCAGGCAAACCTCCCGGCCAGATGCCACTTGCCTACTTCGACAATCGCCCGGCTGCGGCCAATCGTTGCCATCTGTCCCTTATCGACAAAGTGAAATGGTTGCCGGGGATTTCCGCGCAGTTCTTCCCGAATCAGCTTGCCGAGATACTGTCCCTGCTGCAAGGCAACCGGCGCGGTCCCGGGAAGCGGTTTGCCTTCTTCGCTCTTCGCCGCAGCCATATCGCCAGCAACGAAGACATTGGGGTGACCGGCGAGGCTCAAGTCGCTTTGCACAACCACGCGACCGCTGCGATCGGTCTCGGCCCCTGTCAGTTTGCCAAGGCTGGAAGCCTCCACTCCCGCCGCCCAGAGAACGGTCGCTGCGTCAATCCGTTCATCCCCCACTTGCACCCCCTCGGCGTCGACGGTGGTCACGGCGCTATTGACCCATACCTGCACGCCCAGCGACTCCAGATAACGCGTCGCCTTGCCGGCCTGCTCAGTGGAAAACATCGGCAGGATCCGCGGTCCGGCTTCGACCAGGATGATGCGGGCCAGCGAAGCATCGATATTGCGAAAATCGCGGACCAGCGTAAAGCGGGTCATCTCCCCAATCGCTCCAGCCAATTCCACTCCAGTCGGACCTCCGCCGACCACGACAAAGGTGAGATCGCGTTTGCGCTCAGCCTTGTCTGCTGAACGCTCCGCTTTTTCAAACGCCAGGAGCACCCGACGCCGAATCTCGGTGGCCTGCTCAATCGTCTTCAGGCCGGGAGCAAACTGCTCCCACTCATTGTGGCCGAAATAACTGTGCCGACTGCCACAGGCGAGGATCAGATAGTCAAACGGGACCTCGCCAAAGCTGGTCTGGACGCGATGGTTGGCCAGGTCAAGTCCGTTCACTTCACCCTGGAGCACCCGCGCATTTTGCTGGCCGGCCAGCAGACTCCGGATCGGCGTCGCAATATCGGCTGGACTCAAGCCGGCCATCGCGACCTGGTAAAGCAACGGCTGAAAAAGATGGTGATTGCGGCGGTCGATCAGGGTGACCTGAACGTCTGCTAACTTGTTCAAAGCCTTGGCCGCATTCAACCCGGCAAAGCCACCCCCGACAATCACAATTGATTTCATGGCTCTCATTCCACTGCCACCCTCCCGTTGCAGCCCATGTTGACTGCCCTCCAATTCTAGCCTTTGCCCCGAAAAGAATCGGCCCGAAGCGATCGGCGAATGGACTGTTTTCGGCGAAGGCAAGCATCCGGCGATTGAGTCCGTGACAGCGGCCTGGTTTCGGCCGCAAATGATTGAAAGAGTATCTCCAGCGACCTCGCCAGCGGTGAATTTACTGCCCTGCTTGGGGTGGCGATTGCAAGTACTTGGCCGCATAGGCTGCCAAGGCATCCGCCAACGTTTCGGCAGTCTTTTGCCGCTGTTCCTTGCCGGTATAGTCCGCCCCAAACTCGAGTTGGACCGCGTCGATTGCCGTCTGTTGGTGACTGCCATAGGTCCCCACAATATGCCCGCCCGTAAAGCCCGCTTGCTCCTTCCCGTCAAACGGATTGGGGTGGACTTTCCACCCGCGACCAGCCAGCAGCCCAAACAGGCTCTGCTCGCCCGTTTGCGCCGCGCCACCAAATCGCTGCTGCAGCAGTTCGGTTGTCCGGCCGTTGCGGGTTCCCCGATACACGGTTGAGCGACTCGTGCCCTGACCGTGAATGTCAATCAACAGCCCGCAGCGATGGGCTTCCGCAACCTCGCGACAGGCCGAGGCGAGGCTGCCGTGGTAGTGTTCGTAAACCAGCCTTGCGTCCGGATCTTCAAAACCGATTTCCGCTGGACGATTGAAGTCGATGTACTTGCGATGCACTCTGGAAATGACGAACCACGGCTCGCGGCCCAGCTTCTTTTTGACTTCGACCGCAACAGCCAGCGCCAACTGCTCCGTTCCCACATCGCGCCCGGTGAAAAAACCCGACGGGCCTTTTTCCAAGCCCTCTCCAGTGCGCGGTTCAACATCGGGGATGGCGCGGTTGCCTCCATGCGGAGCCGAGATGATGATCGGCAGCTCACCTTTTTGAACCCTGACACACTCGGCCAAATCGAGTTTGACCCCAGTAGCGGGTTCAGTGGCGGGCGCCGCTTGTTGCGCCTCAAGCGGGACCCTTAACGAGTCCAGCAATCCCAGGGGCAGCAGCGCAACCAACAGCAGTGCTCGAAACAGTTTCATCACAATGCCCGGCCGGAGTCAGGGAATCGAAAGTCTGCCATCCGTATGATAATGGACCTGCCCCACCACCTGCTGCTTTCGCCGTGCAGTTGAGAAACCTGTAGGGTGACAATCGCCAGCGCCTGCGTCAGGCTTCGCGCAATCGGCGATCGAGGGCAACCGCAAAACGTTCGATGGAACCCGAGTCGTAGGGGAAATAGAGTGAGGGCTCGATCAGCTCAATTTCAATCACTCCCCAAGCGCCATCCGGGAGGCGCACCAAATCGACGCGGCCGTAAAGTACGCGCTCCGGCAATGCAGCCATCGCCCGCTGGCCCGCCTGCAATAGTTCTGAAGTTGGAACGGTAGCCGCGATCTCACCGCCATGTTCCTCCTGCACCCGGAAATCCCCGCTCGCCGGTCGCTTCAGCACGGCGTGGCTGAACTTCCCGTCGAAATAGAAGAGCGAGTATTCCCCCTCGTCTACGATGCTCTGCAGGAAGGGTTGCACCAGCAGTGGCTTGTCCCCAAAAATCTGCGCCGCCTCGTCCCAGCTCTCCGCGCGTTCAGGCCGCAGCCGGAAGGTGTCGTCCGCATTTGCACCAACAGTTGGCTTGACTACCAGTTCGCCGGTCTGAAATCGCTCGAATAAGGGCAACAGGTCGGCCGCGGTCGGCAAGTTGGGCAACCATTCGGTGGGAACGATTCTGACCCCGCGTTGTTCCAGGTCCCGCAGGTATTGCTTGTCAATATTCCAGCGAACGATCGCCAAACTGTTGAGCAGCAGCGTTCCCGAACGTTCAATCGCGGCGAGTACTTCCAGAAACTCCTGCGCCCGCTTCTGATAGTCCCAAGTCGACCGAATCACCACCGCCGCGTATCGGCTCCAGTCTCCATTCGCTCGATCCCAGGGGACCAGAGACCCTTCCCAGCCGAGTTCGGCCAAGGCGGGGAAGCTGAGGTGATCATAGGCAAAGAATCCGGTCAGGTCGCTCATCGAAAGATAGGCGATCCGATTGCTCGCGAGATTCCCGGGCAGCTGCAGTCCTGCGCTCACTTCTTCCATTTCCAGCTTTTGACGATCGCCTCGACATCCGCCGTCATGTCGCTGCGGTCGCTCGAGCCACCGAGAATGTAGTAAGCTTGCCCCTTATGATGGGCAATCACCACGTGAGTTGGCTGGAACTTTCCCAGCTCTCCGTTGGCGATCACCCAGTAGGCCGGTTCGCCGTCGAGCTCCGTTGAATCGGGCAGTAAAATCCCTTTGTAGCGCATGGCAAAGTCGACGGCCGTTACGTCTGCCGTTTTCTGCTCGGGACGCGCGGCATCGATCGAAATCATCCGGGTCATTAAGTCCCGGGGGACGTCGGCGGGAGTCAACAGCATCAGCGTCGGCCACTCCGTTTTCCTGGCGTCCCAGCCGAGAGGCCTTTCAAAGGACGCAGTGCCGACGTCGCAGAGCAGGGCATTCCGCTGGGTATTGTCGCCACAACCACCCCCGGCCAACAGGCAGCTGGCCAGAATCATGCTCGCCAGCAGAATCGAGCTCCCGGCGATCGACTCACCCCGATCCCGTCGACAGATCGAATTCAGGAGCGACGCCATCATTCCAGCGATCTCGGGAGAGGGGGGTGAGTCAGACTCGTCACGAACTCCGGACAGGGTCCGGCATGTGCGCGACAGTTACTTCTTTCCGAACAGTTGCTGCTTAAGGAAAGTGTAGGCCAGACTTTGCATGTAAGCAGCCTGCTCATTGTTTGCAGCCCCGCCGTGCCCCCCCTCGATGTTCTCGTAATAAAGGACGTTGTGCCCGTACTCTTCCATCCGAGCCATCATTTTGCGGGCATGACCGGGGTGCACGCGGTCGTCCCGCGTCGAAGTCGTGAAGAGCACAAACGGATACTTGCCATCCGCTTTGACGTTCTGATACGGCGAAAACCGTTGAATGAACTCCCACTCGGAGGGCAAGTCCGGATTGCCGTACTCGGCCATCCAACTCGCTCCGGCCAGCAGTTTGTTGTACCGCCGCATGTCGAGCAGCGGCACTTGGCAAACCGCCGCCTTCATCAGGTCGGGATAGAGCGTCACCATGTTGCCCACGAGGAGGCCGCCATTGGAGCCACCCTGAATTCCCAGACGGGTCCGAGAAGTCACCTTGCGGGCAAACAAATCCTCGGCCACCGCGGCAAAGTCCTCATAGCAGCGCAGCCGGTTTTCCTTGAGTGCGGCCTGGTGCCAGCGCGGACCATACTCGCCACCACCCCGAATGTTGGCCACCACATATACCCCCCCCTCGCTCAGCCAGGCCCGTCCGGCGCCCGCGTTGTAACTCGGCTGCAGCGAGATTTCAAACCCGCCGTAACCATACAGCAGCGTCGGGTTGTCGCCATTCAGCTCCAGTCCTTTCCGGGCAACCATGAAGTACGGGACCTTGGTCCCATCCTTGCTGGTCGCAAAGTGCTGACTGATCTCCAGTCCGCTCGCGTCGAAAAAGGCTGGCAGTGACTTGATAGGCTTCGGTTGCTCGCCAATGACGCCATAGGAGAGCGTCGTCGGAGTCAGGTAATCGGTTGTCGTGAGGAAGATTTCGTTCGATTCGTCCGGATCGACTGCCATGATATTGACCGTGCCGAACTCGGGAGCACCGACCAGCGGCTCACGCTTCCAGTTCCCATCCAGCTTGATCACGTAAATTCGGTTCTTCACATCTTCAAGGACATTCAGGTAGAGATAGTCCTTGGTAAAGCCATAGCCAGACAACGCGGTGTTCTCGCTGGGCGTGAAAATGGCCCGCAGCTTGCGGTCCCCCTTGAGGAACTCGTCAAACTTTCCGACCAGCAGCGATCCGGCGGGGAACGTCTGCCCGTCGACTTCCCACTCCTTGCGGAGCTGCAGCACGATGTACTCGCGCACGGCGTTCTTCTCGGCGGAATTCTGGGCGTCGATCTTGACCAGCTCGCCGGCGGGAGTGCGGTAAAACAGCTCGTCGTTATAAAAGGCGAGATTGCGAAAAACAAAATCCCGCTCGAAACCCGGAGTGTCGTCGTGCTGGGCACCCACCATCATGTCGGCTGCCTGGCCTTCATAAACGGTCTCGGCAGCGGTCAGCGGCGTGCCCCGTTTCCACAACTTGGCGACTCGCGGATAACCTGAATCGGTCATTGAGCCGGGGCCGAAATCGGTTTGCACAAACAATTGGTCGCCGTTGATCCAGCTGACGCTGCCTTTCGCTTCGGGCAGGAAAAAGCCGCCCTCGACAAATTCCTTTTTCTCGACATCAAACTCGCGATAGACCTTGGCATCAGCCCCGCCCCGCGAGAGGCTGACCATCGCCCGCTTGTAGTCCGGTCGCAGCAGTTGTCCGCCACCCCAAACCCAATTTTCATTCTCCGCTTTGCCCAAGGCATCGAGATCCAGCAGGACCTCCCACTTCGGCTCGGTCTTCACATACTCTTCCATGGTTGTCCGCCGCCAGAGGCCGCGCGGATTCTTCTTGTCCCGCCAGAAGTTGTAGAGGTAGTCGCCATGCTTGGAGACCATCGGGATTCGGGCATCCGAATCGAGAATCGCCAGCAAGTCGGTCTTCAGCTTGGCAAAGCCAGGGTCGCTTTCCAGCGCGCCTTGGGAAACCTTGTTGCGCGCCCGGACCCAGTCCAACGACTTGTCGCCAGTGACATCCTCCAGCCATTGCCAAGGATCATCTTGAGCCCCGCCATCCTGACCACTCGCGATGGGAACGAAGATCGCTCCGGCCATAAGTACTCCCACCAGCCACAAACCAACGTTGATATTCATTGCTCGCTTCCTCGTCAGGGATTGCGGAAGGGATCGCCCCTCCGCCGCTTGAACAGACCTTCAATTTGAGCGCACCGCCGCATTTCGTGCAACCGGTCGACGGTTCTTCCCGCCGCGGAACGCTATTCCAGCACCAGCACCGGTCGCCCCAGGACCTCCATCCGCGGACTGATCCCCAGTCCCGGTTGCCGCGGCGCCGATAGCCGTCCATTGACCTTCTGGGGCGCGCCCTCCGCCAGGCTAACCGTCACGTAACTGTTGAAGTCGGTGCTGGTGAACAGCAGTTCGGGCGGCGTACTGTGCGCCAGGTGTGCAATCGCGGCAGTTACAATGTCGCCGCCCCAGGTGTCTTCCACGGTCATCGCGATCCCCAGCGACACGCAAAGATCCCGAGCCAATCGCAACCGGGTCATTCCGCCGAATTTGGCGATTTTCAGGTTGACCACATCCATCGCCAAGTCGGCTTTGCCCCGAACCAGCATCTCGATCCCATCCACATTCTCATCGAGTACAAACGGATGGTCGGTTAACCGCCTCACTGCCAGGCACTCTTCATAGCTGGCGCAGGGCTGTTCAATATAGACATCCACATCCCGCACGCCCCGCACGACGCGAATGGCTTCATGCTGCGTCCAGCCCGTATTGGCATCGGCGATCAGTTTGTCGGTCGGTTGGAGGATCTCCCGGACGGCGCGAATCCGCTCGATATCGGTATCCGGGTCGCCGCCGACTTTGAGCTGAAACCGCTGGTAGCCCTCGGCGCGATAACTCGCCACATTCGCCGCCATCGCGGCAGGATCCTGCTGCGATATCGCGCGGTAGAGGGGAAAGGACTCACCATATCTCCCCCCCAGCAGTTCGCAGCAGGGGAGTCCGGCTTGTTTCCCCAGCAAATCCCAGCAGGCCATGTCGATTGCCGACTTCACGTAGGGATGACCCTTGAGCAGCGAGTCCATTCGACGGTTCAGCTTGCCGGTCTCCAGCGGATTCTCGCCCAACAACTGGGGAGCGAGTTCCTGCAGCCCGGCTCGGACACCGGCTGCATACGAGGGAAGGTAGACCGGTCCCAGTGGACAGCACTCACCCCACCCCGTGTGACCGGTATTCGTATCGATCGCAACTACCGTCGAGTCAAAGACCGTGACGCTTTTGCCACCACTCCATTTATAAGTCTGTTCATGCAGCGGCAACTCAACGCGAAATACTCGAATCCGGGAAATCTTCATCGGTTCACTCGGGAAATGGAAAAGCGTGGTGCGGTCTCGAATCATCAGGGGCGTTTGTCAGCTTGAGCCTCCCGATTTCGCCGAACGGCCTCGGCATAAATCGCCTCTTGAGCCCTCTGCAGACGTTCCGGCCATTGAAATTCCGGTGAGGTGCCCGGGTCATAGCCGGCGAGGTGACCACTCAGCCGCGTGGCTGGTTTGGTGTAGACCAGCTTCGTGTCGCCAAAAACCTCGCGGCAGAGCTTCGCCAGCTCAGGGTCGTAAACTTCCAGCTCTTCCCGCGTGTTCACGTGATTGTGATCGTGATCCGGCTCGCGGTTGTTGCTGAACCAGTTCTGCACGCCCTCGGCAAAGTACTCGTAATGATTAACCGCTGCGTAAACACCCTTCCATAACCCCGCGGCCATCGCCGCATCGTAGGCCGCCCGCAGCCGTCGATCGAACTCGGGATCGATCTGCATCATCCCGCGGAGGTGAATGTTGTGGGCAAACTCGTGGATCAGAATACACTCGGTCGAATAGGGGTCGCCCGCGTATCCCAGCAGATTTTCTTCGGCACAGGAACATAGCGGGTCGGTCTCCGAACCGCCCATTCCCCGAGCGCGAGCATCCCAGTAATCACGAGCCGAAACACCACGACTCTCCCGGCCATCGTGCTGGGGGTCGGCCATCCATCGCCACTCGGGCAACTCCGTGGTGAACTCGTTGTGCGCCATGATGCACAGCCGCGACCCGCTCTTCAGCATCGCCTCCCGCACATCCGGCCGCTCCGCAAGCATCTGATCAACCAGCCAAGCCGCTTCGCGCAGGGCGTAGTCGCTGACTTGACCCGAGCTGACTATCGGATAGCCACTGGCACTGA
>Ga0315904_10002170_pt1 | contig 30656 bp, 23 predicted proteins | sample LakEriMetagenome_6_FD_203529 | JGI IMG/M metagenome (GOLD analysis project Ga0315904, IMG submission 203529) | Freshwater fungal communities from buoy surface, Lake Erie, Ohio, United States - Buoy 12 MA120 | ecosystem: Environmental > Aquatic > Freshwater > Lake | place: USA: Lake Erie, Ohio...
GATGTGTCAATGCTCTTGATCACGTATCTCGTATCAATCGGAGAACTGTTAACCACCAAACTATCACCTACCTTTAGCGTCAAAGAACCTGTAACGGTTAATGAAGCATCGCTGTAAGTCAGCTTGTTCAATATGAAAAGCTTAGTAGTCTGAGAGCTCTGAACGCTGTTTACGACTTGAGTCACGTTAGACGTGGTAATATCAACTACATCAAAATCTCCATAGTACTTGTTGATATTCGGAGGGAGATTGACCACGCTCTCGTCAGTAACATAAACGATTTGTTGATCATCTAATGCGGTGAGAGTAGTTGAATAATCTAAAGTGGTCGAACCCTTCAAATTTTCGTTGAAATAGTTCAACTTCTGAGGAGTATCTAAAGTCATGAAGACTCTTTCAACTACAGCTTCTTCAGTCTGATTAGGAACCTGCCCTGTCAGATCAAATGAGATGTAAAGTAGAGGAGTCAAAAAGTCATCAAAGAAATAGTTGTCTTTGACTTTGAACTGATTTACGCTAGGAATGCTTGTCAAATCTGGAGCTTCAGAAAGGAGACTCGAAAGAATGATCTTTCTAAAAGTTCCATCGCTGAGAAGCAAACTACTGTTACCTCCTACGTTGAAGTTAGTCAGAGTCTTTATGTTCTGATCCAACCTGTCAATCTCACTCTTCAGATAACCGAAGCTAGGGACTTGGATTTTTTTAGTATTTCCAAGCCCGTCAGTGAGATCCACTGAGACTGTCTGCGATGAGCTAGTGATTGCCTCGGTTATCTTCTCGTAAGCTGTTACGTTGTTATTGTACAGCCTCAAGAGTTGAGGTAGGATCGTTGATATTGAATTTTGACTGTTCGACATTTATTCTCGTATTATCGTAGTATATCTATTGCGAAAACATAGAGGTCAGCGTCCAAGCAGGTTACCTCAAAAATAGGTCTGCTCGATGATAAGTCAGAAGCGAAGATGTTACCCACCGTCACTCCGTAATTTCCAAAGCCTTTTCTGTTTACTGAATCTGTGAATATCTGAATGTTCCTTCCTGCCATATCTACTATGTTAGGAAATACCACTCTAGAAACTTGCCCTTTTAAGAAAGGAGCGCTGCTATCATCGATGAAGATCTTTAAGTCTCCGCCGGCTGAGCCTGTCGTGTAAACTCTACACATGTTAGTGTAAGGTTCTAAAAGATAGACTACACCGGGAGAAGATATTGAAATATCCAAAGGTGTTGCAGCTGTGATCAATGCGCCATTGAGGTCTGACGGAGCATCTATTGCATAAGTCTGGACCTTATTTGCGATTTTGATCTTATTAGGAACTGATTTATCAAGAACTATTCCGGGACCTTGATATAAGACATCCGTGTTATACTGGAGATTCACGCTAATGCTGCCGTTGACCAGCGCATTTAACTCCTTATTGATCTTATTAATCATGTCTAACAATGCCGTAGACGAACTGTAATTCATTCGTGCGTTCTGCAAGTTAGTCTCCAGAGTCTGGATCTTTCCGTTAATGTCTTGAACATTAGGAATCGTGGCTGCTCTGTTCTCCAAAGCCTGAACTCTAGTGTTCAGCTCTGTATATTTCAGCTGTTGAGATTCGAAGAATCTAACTGATTGTTGGAGCTCAGCCACAGCTTCTACGAATTGGCCAGTCGAGAAGTTGCTATATTCGTTGACTATTGAATTCACACCTACCGTAACCGAAGAAGCATCTATTCTAAGATTCAGCTTGAAACCGTAAGAGTTACCGTTCTCACCAGTTAGAGAGTTCGGTTTGAATTTCTGAAGTCTCTGAATGTAACCGCCTTCTGTAGTTGGAGTGATGTTATCTAAAAGAAGAATTCCGTAAAGATTAGTCGATTTGTTCAGCGGGTTGCTGACATCGTAGAGATCGTAATAGACTAAGACTGCATTGAATTCAAAGTTACCTGCCTGATCAGATCCGTTGAACTGCATGATAGTGTCCAAATTAGGATCTGCGACGATTGAAGCATAATCGTTAGCTTCAAAGTCTACACCGATTCCGTCTAAGTTAGTTCTTCTGTAAGCAACTCCGTTGAAACCGACTGGATTGTTATAGTCTGCCGGATATTTCTGGATGTCAGAATTGGTAGCATCAGTGAAAGAACTTGGCTGAGTAAAATAAGCATTGACCACAGTCTGTGGGTACGGATCGTTCATCCAATCCGCGTCCGGATCAGTCCAATCGACTTGATCATCAACGTCATAGTATGCTCTGATGTCCAATCCTTCTGGATGGATTGTATCTATGCTTCTACCTAAAATGTATTCGCTATTTCCCTGAGCTATCATGTCAGGTTGGTAGTTAGCATCTGAAGTTGTTTGGAAAAGAACAGTAGGAGTGTTACCAACCTGAGTCGGTACGTAAATGTAAACTTCTGTGTAGCTATCTCCTCCTTTTTCTACGTTATTGATGACGTCTATGTCACCGATAAATTTAACCACTCTCTGATACTGGACCGCTCCGGTGCCAGCTGAGTCTTCTTCCACAAATCTAGGATTGAGAACTGTAGGGCTGACTTCGGCTGTAGTTGCATTTCTGAATCGGATAGCTCCTGTTTCCTTCAGCCATTTGAAAAATAGTCTTTCTGCGACTCCTTGCTTCAAAGAAGTGTCGTATTCTACGTCGTTAAGTATCAAGCTCTCGAAATTAAGAGCATAATTCTGGAGGCTTTGAGCAAAGTCTACGTTAGGGTCTCCTGTCAATCCACCGTTAACTATGCATCCATCAATTGTGTTGAACTGCATGTAGTTATTGTAGTCCCCAAAATCTGAGAACGGGAGAGAATTAAAATCAGGAAGATCCAGAAGAACATATTTAGAAAACACGAATCTCAGATTCGTGTTGTTAATAGTCTTCGAAAGGTCTTTCGCAGCAGAAGAGAACGTATAAAACGTTCCTCCTTGCACCTGTGGCGTCCTTATGAGTGGGGCTACTGCCATCTATTCTTTAGTTTATTGTTAGCTAGCTAGTGTGTATCCTAATCCACCGATCAAATACCAAACTGGATTATTTGATGCATCAGGAACACAAAGGAAGTGAGCAGTTTGACCGATTCCATCGAGAACTACCTTAGTCCAAGTTCCGGTGAGAACAAGCACTGTGCTTACGTCTGCGATGATGTCTACAGCTCCTGAAGTAGAATCATAGTAACAGAAGATGATCTCCTGTCCTATTTCTCCTTCAAATACTGTGACAGTTACCGGAGTTGAGCCGTTGTTAGAGACTCTTTCGATCGTGTAAGTCGGTACAGCTGATGATGAGCCGATGCTCTTCGTGTAAGATGGAGCTGTGGTGACTTCGTTGATCAAAGTAGAATCGACATTATCTCTGTAGAGATTACCTTGAAGATTCATGTTACCTTGAACTACAGGGTTGGCCGTGATGTTAAAGGCCGAGGTAGTCACCTGCAGTCTCGGGGAACTCAGACCGACAGTTAGAGTGTTAGTCGTGAGGCTCGTGAGATTCGTTAACGTGCCAGAAGAAGTGTTTAGATAGACCAAGACATCGTTTACAGCGTCCGCTAAGACGTTGAAGTTATCGTTGATCACTAACCTGGAACCTGCTAGTGAATCCGTTCCGAGGATTTCCGTTACTGAGATTGACATTTTTACTCGTTTTTAGTTTATTATGAGAAAATTCTTCACTGCTTCGTATTTGTTACCGTTCGTATCTTTCAGGTTGAGTCCTATTGAATACTCTCCTGGCATATCGAAAAGGTAAGCTAAATACCTCGCTGTAATATATTTATCATCGCCGAATTCTGAATTCGTGTTGTTACTGATTGACCAATTTGCTGTCATCGGGTCCTTTCCTCTAATGGCTGATAGATCGAAAGAAAATACCACGTGAGTGGAACGAGGTAGAGTGATCTGGTTATCTATCACTCTTGCAGAATTCCAATTTATCGAATAGTTTTTAGAAGTAGAAGTTCTTCCTATAGCTAATTCAGCAGTATTGCCGTACACGTCTGAAAAATCTCCAAAAGCTCCAAAATATCTAGAGACGCATTGAATGTACAAGATGTTATTGTAGTCGTCTTTGTCTCTGATAGGATTGTATGAGTACTTTGAGAATGTAGGATTTGTTGTACCGTTTAGCCACTGAGAGAGTTCTAAAAGACCACCGCCCAATTGAGGAATGCTTATGTTATGCGTACCTTCAGAATCTACCAAAGTCAAAACAGTATACGGAGAAGTTGGATTGTAGTAGATGATATTGAAAAACGCAGGCGTATCTCCAGCAACAACCGTCCCTTCCCACCAGTTATGCGCATTGTCCATCCATCTGGAGTTTTCTAAATTATCCCAGAAGAAAGGACCTACAAAGCTGTATTCGTCATTATCTCTGAATGTCGAGATATGAAAATTGGCAAAAGGGCTGTATTGGTTGTTCAAAGCATAATTTCCACGGTTGAACATTTCCCAACTGACTTCGAATTTTTCGAAAGGATCGTTAGGGTGGAAAGGGAGATCCCAATAAGCTGCATATTCTGCTATCATAGGAGACTGTGCAGCCGGTTTTCCAGGGACTCTAAGTCTCTGAGGAACTTCTATCTTAGTGTTCCAAGTGTAGTAAGGTTCTCTGATAGCGTAAGTCCCCAAAATCTCCAAGTTTCTGGCTTTAACGATGACGTAATCTTCCTGTCTGCTCGTCGAAATGTTATTGTAATAATCGTAAAGTCTCATCTCTACGTCATAAGCTCCGATATAAGGTAAGAAAAGAGCTATTTGATCATAGTCTTTTATATTGCCTCTGAGAGAATAGAAGAAAGCTGGAGATTCATTAGTCTTAGGTTTGCTGACTATCCATTCTATCTCAGCTATGTTTCTGTATTCAATGTAGTTCCAACTGAATACCTGTGAACCGCTGCCAAAGGTGTCTAACTCATTCCAATAAGAATTCGAGTTATCCCATGTGGTGTCTTCAAAACTTGTGTTAATTAGAACTAACGGAGCTCCGACTGGAATGCCGGTATTATCTGGAAGCTGTTGAACTGTATTTAGATTAGGTGCATATCTGCTAAAATATGCTAGTAGCACGTTAGCCAGATCTCCGACGGTGAACTGTTTTCCGTCAGTAGGTCCGCCGAGCGGTCCGTTAGGGTTAGGGTATTTGTTAGTGAGATGCTCAACACCACCGATGCTTTGAGGGCTGAAACCGATATTGTAGCCACCTACTGTGAAAGGTTCTCCTCTAGGACCTACGAAGATATTCTGCGGTATGTCATAAGGTGTGTACTTTGCAAAATCTAAGTCGTCTATAGTCCTCAAATCTTGGAGAAAAATAGTCTTACCTGGACTCGTCTCGAATGACACACTGTAGCCGGTTATGACTGTATCAGTTCTGTTAGAACTAGGCTGAACTGTTATTAAGCTTTTCCCAAAAAAGTCGGCTTCTCCGACTATGTCGATGATCTTAGCATTTAAGGGTAGAAAATCTTTTTGAAGCTTTTGCTTTAGACCGTACAGTTTGATCAAGACTTCCTCTAAAGAATATGAAAAGGATTCTCTAGTGACAGGTAGATCGTACTCATCGTACTCGTCAGCGACGACTTCATTGATTCTATAGAATAAACCGAACTTGCCCGTCTTTCTTAAATTTCGGCTAGGAACGTTCACGTTCATGTCATTGAAGCGAGCGCTAGGTTTCAATAGTTCTATGGGAAGAGTCTGCACATATTTGCCAAAGTAAGCAGAATACGGGTCGACATCTCTCCAATACTCTTTCATGTAGATGTCATCATATCCGAAATACTTGATGGCCGTCAAAAGAGCTCTATAAGAACCGGTGTACGGGAAGATGTTGCTCCCTTCTAAGAGAGCTTCTTTCTTCTTCTCGTTCAAAAGTATTTGATTGTACAGAGGCTCTTTAACGTCGCTGTCTCTAAAAATCTGATAATCGCTATTATTGATAGCATAACCTAGATTTGAAGTCATGACGCTTAAACGAGGATCTTCACCTACGACTTCACCGTAGATCATCACCTCAGCGATCAAATTGCCGCTAGGTCTATCGATGAGAGAGAATGTTCTCTTATAGATGTTCTCGTTCGGAGATGAGAGAGCCACGTTAATCTGTAGAACGCCATTAGTGACTACAGAAGTGTGTAAGTTACCTTCGGTATCATAGTATTGATAAGGATCCCAGTCAGGTTTTACTGAAAGTTCGTCAGCCTTTTCTAAGAAAGGTGCTAAAGATTCAGAATCATAAGTGAAGAAAAAGATCTCACTAGGCAGATCATAATTCCAAGCTGCAACCCAACCAGGTTCTCCAGTTGAAGAAGGCGCCTCAAGTTCATGAGGAAAAGCATATCTGACGACTCCTCTAGAATCATACATCTTCTGAACGACGAAGATCTGAGCAATCTCAAAAAGATCAGTTGATACTCTCGGAAGGTATATCGAACCATACCAGGCCTGAGCGGTCTCGTCGTAGGCAAAGTTTAAGTTGTTGCCCTGCTTATCGAAAAACAGTAGGTCTTGGTACCTCATCGTTTAGTTTATGTAGCGTGTGTCTTTATCGACGGTAAAATTATAGTAGACTCTGATCTTTTTCACTGTCTCAATGTACTCCACACAGATGTCATTTAGATATTTCAAGAAGTTTGATACCTTCAAGTTTCTTAAAAGATAAGGAGATACCGAATTAGCTAAAAGCTTTTCTCTGTAATCGTAGCCTTGCCACTTAATGTTATCTCTAAGAGTGTCTTGTGCTGCATAGAGACTTACACCTCCGTTATTCTCTTCATTTTGAGAAAGAGCGTCGAATTCGCTCAAACTGTCAACTGCCATCTATTCAATTTTTTATCCGCCTAGAACTGAAGAAGGGTTAGAATCGACCACTGTATTATTGGTAGTCAGTGTTCGGTTTCTTAGCTTCTCAAAATTCTGATTTTGTATCTGATTGTACAAGTCAGCTTTGATGCTCTCCTTAAAGAAGACGTTCAAAGACGAGAGCTTGTTATCGTCTGGGTATTCTTCGTAATAGTTATTGTTTCTGTCATACCAGTCTCCTCTGATCGCGACTATTTCATCGTCTACGATTTTAATGTCTCCAAAATCGTCTAATCCAAGACCTGGATCTTCACCTGGCGTCAAAGTTATTCTCTTTGTAGCAAGAAGAGCCTTTTGTTTCGTCACTGGATCGTAACCTTGGACTTCGACATCGTAATAACCGTTTCTAATAGCTGTCTCATTTTGCTCTGAAACGAAGAAGATATTCACCGAGTCTACGCCTGGTACTTGTTCTACGAGAGAAACTAAATCCGATCTAGGCACTCTGTCTCTTCTCTTCACGTTTAAGAAGTACTCATTTAATCTAGATCTAATAAGACTTCTAATCTGAGATTTATCTGCATTATCGAAGAATCTAAGAACTACGTTGATAGCGTATTTTCTAACGTCTATGTCAACTATTCTATTCTCAGCTGTTATTAACATTTGACCGCTGTTGTCTAGAAGTTCATAGACCCTTGTCTTTTCAGTTTCAGTAAGAGTAAATTCGTCCAAAGGAAGAGTGAAATAATCTAGATCTGACGTCAACTTTGCCTTTATGTCAGGTATTAAAACCAAATAGACTATATTGTCATCATCTATATACTGGTCGTCCTTCGTGTTGTACGCGTTTACAAAAGAAAAGAAACCATATTTCTTCAGAAAATAGATGTAAGCGTCAGGATTCGCTAGGACAAAAGATTTACTAGCATGCGGAGCAATGATTCTAGTGAAGTCTGGATTCTCCGGGGCAGAACCGAAATCTGGCGGCAGAGAAACGAAAATTTGGAAAGCATCGTTCAAATTGACGGTGTTTCCGAATTCATCCGAACCTTCAGTGATGAAAGTAAATGTCGCTCCAGCATTGCCTTGAAGATTACCGATAGGACCGCGAGAAATCATGTATTCTACTTCTATCAAACTACCAGCAGGTGGCTTTCTTCCAAAATTACCGTTTCCGAAATAGACGTCTATGCCTCCACTGATTCCAGTTTTGACTAGGCATCCTCTTTCTTCAGGGCCCATGTCATAGAGAGAATCATATACAGAATACTCGACACCGTTGACTCTTACTCTGGTATAAAAATGATCAGTTGGGTTGTTGGTGATGATAGAGAAGCTCTGCATAGAAGTACCTAAGCCTGTGAAGCTTTGAGTCTCTATCGAACCTTCTTTGATGGTAAAGTAAAAAGTCTCTTGGCTTGTCTTGTCAATTCTTTTTTCTGATGAATCCAAAAACATCATGTAGATCAAGCTGTTATCGAGACACTGTAATTCTGTTTTGTCTCTGATGACTATGTAATTTCCTTGAATTCCTTGTGCGGCATCAGTCTTGGGTACTAATGCTATTTTACCGATAGCTGATATTGCTCGGGTTGGATTGTGACCCGTAAGTCTTGAGAGACCGTAGATAGAAGCCACGTTCTTTGCAGTAGCAAAGTTAAGTTCAGATATTGCGCTCTCGATGTAATAGAAGATTAACTCGCCTATGTTCGAAAGAACAGTAAGAAGCTGACCATAAGGTGAAGCCGGTGTGAAGGCGTTCTTGGTCTGCCCATAGACTTTCGTCATATAGTTGTAGGCTTGAGTATAGATCCTCAGGGCCGTGATTGCATTTTTACTTAAGAATCCCATTCTCTTTTTCTAATTTAGAATACCACAGTCAGCGCTGGAGCTCCGCTTATATTTATGTTGACCTCAGCCAAATCTCTAGATTCTCCTTCATAAAATGCCACTGACACATCCACCGGATACGTCGTGACTAGAGGAAGAAACAGACCTATTTGAGTTCTAATAGTGCTCTCGATCGCTATAGTGTTGAAAGTCAGATCAAAAATGTAGTCTTCTAGGTTCAGCCCGAAATCTTGAACTCCCATTACTCTAGACTTCGGAGTAGTCAAAAGACACTCTAGCTGTTGTAACAGAATACTGATGTCATCGTTCAGCTCCAGAGTTGTATCTGAATAACCGATCGAATCTATAGGCTTACAATAGATGTCTGACATTCTCTTCTAATTTGTATATTTATATCGTTAGATTATTGTAATACATTCAGATCGTGTGATAGCTAGGCTATTCCCTTTTTCTGAATCTCTTTAGCTCTGTTCCAAAGCTTCTTGATCATAGCAGTGTCGCTGATTTCTCTGCTTTTCATGAAATCCTCAGTCTTTTCAGGTGACTTTGGCAGTTCATTTCCATAGTAGTCAATCATGTCTACCGCTAAAAGATCTATCTTTTCTTTCTCAGATGCTTCGTTCAAGAAATTGTCAAAAGATTGTAGTTGCATAGTTTAAATTTTAGTCTGTGAAGAAGTAGTCTGTTCCTTCGTCTTCTTTGATTTCTGTTTCTATTTCTTTCAATTCATCAACGCCTTCAGATTTGATATCGGCATAGTTGATTTGAATGTTACCGGGTAGATTGAAAGTGAATGTCCCTAAAATTCTACCTAGCTGCTTTTTCACCTGTGCCACGACGTATCTGATGAAGATCTCGTCGCTGAAGAGAGCACAATCGCTGATTTTTTCGTAGATGAGGAAAATCACGTTGTTTGTAGGGAGTTCTCCCATGAATCTGAATTTCTTGTTCAGATAATTATAGTTATAGGAAATCATCCCTTGCAAGTTCATTCTCGCGATGTCGATGAAATAAGCATTGATAACATAGAACATCATCTGTTCTGAACCGATACCTGCACCGTAAACGTTATTATAGATGAACTTATCAAGAGCAAAATCCGGATCCAATCCTACAAAGCTCATACCTCCGAATCCACCGTCTTCTCCAGCCCAGCCTGATATCTGATAAACCGAATTGACTGCCCATACAGAATCAGGCATCGTAATCTCTCCAGTCTTTTTGAAAGTTTCAGTGTTAAATGTGGAAGCCTTGATAGCATAGTACTTCTCTTGAACAGAGTATTCGTAATGCTTATAAAACCACATTTTAGCGTTGTTAATGATACGTATCACCTCTTCTTTAGGAATAGTGAAAGGTATCTGGCAGAAAGACGTGATCTCCTGCTGTACCTGAGCAACCAGGCTATCATAACACGCTTTCTGTTCTGCTGTCATTGCCATTCTTTACGCTATTTTTTCAAATGAAATTATTTCTGTCATGTCTGATATCTTAGCCTGGCGAGTTACCACCTTTCCAGATATCAATCTGCCTCCATCCATTTTTCCAGAAATGATAGAAGAAAATCCCATCACATCGCAGTCAATCAGAGAGCTGTTACTATTTAGATAACTTTGATCGAAGAAGGAATCTCTCGCTGTGCTCTTATTGAAAAGGTTTGACATGTAGATATCAGAGTTTTCAATCATACAGCTGAAGAGGTCACAGTTAGAAATGTTACCGTTGATCTTGCTGTCAAATATATCTATGCCTTCGAAGAGATAAGCATTCTCAATGGTGGTATCTTTAATCTGAAGCTTGCCCTGATTGCTGTCATAGTTCAAAAGACCTCTGGTCATTCTAGTCTCAGATAACAGCTTGAAAACTCTATCTCTGATATAAGGATAGAGAGTGCCTACTATCTGACGATTAGTCGTTAGATCTGTCAATAGAGTAATCTCAGGAAATTCTTTAACGAAGGCTTCTATAGAAGAATACGAGTTGATGATCTTCTGATTGCTTTCTAGAATTTCTTCTAGACTTTTCTTCTCTTCTTCAGTCAGTCCCGGATTAGTAATACAGTGTCTTAGACAGTCTATTGATAGATCGATGACCTGCCAGTTCTTATCGAACTTGCTTTCATAGTCAGTACCGCCCAGATATCTAAATCGAAGAGATCCTGTATCCAAAGACGTGAAGTCGATACCGTAGTATTTTCTAAGAGGAAACGTGAAGCTGTTACTGCTCAGGCTTGACGGAGTATCAATGTAAAATTTGCTGCTCGGGTAGATGTTCTTGATAGACTTTGATCTAGGAAATCTCTTTCTCTCTGGAAATAGCCCGTAAACGGCTGATTCGGGATAGTGTAGTATCATCTTAAGAATGTTCAATCTCGACACGTTAGGAGTTCCTAAGATGCCAAAATCTTTGAACATAATGCTGAAATTGAAATCACAATCCCACAGTGTCTTGCCTTTTCTTTGAATCCATTCAAAGACTTTTTGAGTCAAGAGACGAGCCTCAGAGTAAGGTAAGAAGCCAGAGCTGAGCCTGTACTTCTTGCTATGCATCTGCTCTAATTTGAGAAAATCAAAGTCTGGAAGCACCGGTTCCATCAAAACGTCTGCTTTGAGAACTTTTCTGCTCGTCGCCGAGGCCAACTGCATTCTCACCGACGTCTCTAATTCTTTAGAATAGAAATCCATTTCTAAAGAGATCATGCTAGTATATCGATCTTGTACGAACATTGCACATTTTGGTTGTTCTATTTATCCAAAAGAAAAAGGGAGAAGATCGAACCTTCTCCCTCTTGTCTTTCAAGGACATTTTGTCCTATCGATTAAGCTTTTCGAAGAACTATCTTCCTAGAAGCCTGTTCGATTTTACTAATGATAACTTCTACGTCCTCACCTTCTTTGAAGTCAGAGTCTTTAGGGAGTTGAGAAGAATGCATCAATCCAGAAATACCTTTTTCGATCTCTACAAAGACGCCATAGTTAGTGATTTTGACAACCTGTCCTATGACGAGCTGCTCTGGAGAAAATCTGTTCTGGATGTCATCCCATGGAGAGACTTCTTTTTCTTTCTCAGTCAAAAGTATTTTGCTGTCTGAGATGATCTGTTTAATTCTGAATTCTACAGATCGACCTGGTTTGATCAAACCAGCTTTGAAGTCTTCTTCGCTCTTCTCTATTTCAACTACTGGAATTAGACCGGTTAAACAATCTTCAAATTCTACGAAGATACCAGCACCGCTGGTTCCTGTCACGAAACCTGTTCTCCAAGAATCTATCGTCTCTGTTACTTTTTCGATCTTAGAAGGGATCATCGTCTTCAGATAGTCTCGGTGAGAAACTACAGGGATGTCTCTTTCTTTCGAATAGTTGACAGGCACTACGATGATCTCTTTACCTAAGAGACTTGCGAAGTCTACAAGCTTGTTCATTCCGGCTAAAGAACCAGGCATGAAACATTTGATCACATCAATCTCTACGAAGTAACCTCCGTGGATGAGTTCGGTGACTTTGGCTCTGTAACCTACTTTTTGACCGATAGAATCTACGATCTCTTGCATCTTACGCTTGTTGATAGCATCAGTGAAGCTCGCTTCGTAGTTACCGTTATGGCCGAATTTTAATTTAACTGGAATGTGATCGCCTACTCTGAGATCTTCTAAACCTCTCTCTTTTCTCATGTTCATGTAAGCGTCTTGCTTACCGTCCAAGCTGAGAATCACATGATCAGGTCTCATTGAGATGACCTCAAGCGTTCTGATTTCGTTTTCTTGTGGTGGTTCTTTGATCTCTAATCCCTCATAGAATCTGAGGAGTTCAAGCACGTTAGAATCCTGGGAAAGGATTTTTGTTCCTCTTGGAAGATCGACCTCTACTGTTACTGTGCTGAAGGGATCTTGGTCGTCTTGTCGGAACGTTACTTTTTGTTTGGGCATTAATTTTTGAGATTAAAAGGTGAATGAAATAATGAATGTGTCTAAATAATATATCTAAGTCAGAAATGTTAGCGTCAGAATTTTAATAGAGATTTGATCACGGTAGGCAAAAAAGTTATTGCAAATGTTAGACTGCATGCAATCAGACCAAAAATCGGAGCTACCGCTTGAAAAACTTTAGAAGCAAATTTCTTCAAATCTATTTTTTTGAGAGAAAAAACGAGATTCAAAAAGTTTTTTATGTCTGCTTTGACTTTTGCCGCTGACTCTTTTACCTTAGAAAACTTTTTAGCCAGAGCGATGAGAATAGGCTCTAGAGCTTTTTTCAAAAGATCTAAAAAAAGCTTAACTGGATTTTTTATCAAATTGCTTAAGAGCTCAAGCAGCTTTTTCACAGGATTCTTCAGAGCATCGATAGCAAGTTTGAAAGTACTTAAAATGAAATCTATTCCAGTTTGAACGAAACTGAGCAGCAACGTTATCTGTTTTATCACCCATTCAGGGCCCTTCGCGATTTCCTTGATGATCTCAGCTACATAAGCTTTGGCGTCTTGTAGTTCTTTCTCAGCTGCAGCTATTGCTTCATTTCCGCTTTGCTTAGCTTTTGCTACTTTAGCCGTCGCTTCTGACAATATCTCTTGAGCTCTTGTTTGTGATTCTGATCCGTCGCCTTTGACTAATTTTTTGAGAGCTTTCTTTCTTTCAGCATCTTTAATGTCGTCAATTTTACCCGATAGATTTATTTTTAGAGGACCTATCGGTAAGGTGAGAGGAAGTGCGAATTTTTTAAGCGGCTCTACGATTTTTTCAACTACAAATTGGATTATGTTAGAAACTGCTTTCTGTATCTCTTGAATGAGCTCATTGATCTTTTTCACGATCTCGGCCAACTTCGGAGGATCTGTAAGAGCAGCTTTTACTCTTTTGGCCAGATCTACGAGTTTAGCATAAGGTGACAACGCAGTAGCGTAAATTTTATCAAAGAATTCTACGATGGTAAAGATAAGATTCTCTAATCCGGGCTCGTTCTTTCTCTTAGGATCGATTTTTACTTTCAACCCTTTATCGTTGAGACACTTTTCAAACTGCTTGATTGCAGTGTCTATTCCTTTCGTATCTAGAAATTCTGCCATTATTCAGTTTTAGACACCTTGCTCAGCTCCAATCCTGAAAGAGGAATGATCGGTGGCCCTGTCGGAGCTCCGAGGTTACCGAGGTGGGTGTGATTATTAAATAGTTTCTGAAAAGTATTGCCCTTAATTACAGCTTCAGCAGCATTAGGTCCTAGCTCGACATTAGGTGAGCTTAGATGAGCTTTTTGAGAAGCCTTTACTGTGGCGTTCTTACATTCTATATTGACGTCTGTTCTCACTTTGATTGTCAGATTACCGTCTTTTGTCAAAATGATGACGTCGCCTCCTGCATTTTTTACCTCTATCGATTCATCAGGTTTGATGTTGATCGTGTTTTTCTTGTAGTCGAGCATCAATCCTTTGCTCTCAGTAAAGAACACTTTGACAGCCCCTTCTGTAACAGTATCGTAGATTAAAGAATGAGCATTGGTGTAGCTGTCTTTTATTTCTGCTGTGAGTTCTTCTGAGAGGTGAGCCAATGCACTGTATTCTGGGTAGTATGGGTTACCGTTGTCGAAAGAGACGTTCACGACAGATCCAGTCTTAGGCACTGAAAAAGATCCTGAACCGCTTGAACTTCCGCCGGAAAAATAACCTCTAGGAAAAGCCCATGGAATTGAATCATCAGGGATTACGTATCTGCTAGCCGGATCATAAGGATTTTCTCTCGTGTCAAACTTACCAAAGACTCTAACGCGTACTCTGCCTAGAAGAAGAGGATCAGAATTATCTACCACTTCTCCCAGCCAAGATGTACCGACTAGGTTATCACTTATGCTATCTAAGTTTATCATTCAAATAAATTTTCAGCCGTTAATACAGGGCCAGGAGGGCCTCCTGATCCAAGAACGTTAGTCCTAGTCAAAGTAGGCGTAGGTATTCCATCGTTGTTAGTTGGTCTATATGCAGGTGGCATTATTCTCTCTGTAGAAAGACTCTGAGCAGGAGCTCCAGTACCCAAAGGATTAGTCCTAACTGCTGGCTGCAAAGGATCTCCCAGGCCTACAGGGTTTGATGACACCAACGGACCCGGTTGGTCTCCAGACTCTAAAGCTCTAAACGAAGTAAAGTTTGGATTTTGAACTCCAGTCCCTATCAGATTCTCTTGATTCAGTGGAGGCTGATTCACTCCATCAAAATTAGTAGGTTGAAAAGCTTCACTAGGCAATGTATCGCTGCTTAGAGGATCTAATTTTTCTTGAAGAACATCGTTAGGTCTAGTGAATGCACTAAATACGGTGACGTCTGGCGGTAACTGAGAATTAACAGGTCTTCTTTGACCTGCAAAAACGTCGTTAGCTCCGAGGCCTCTTCCGAGTCTAGTGGTTAAATTGTTAGCGGCATTAGTCAAGAGAGATTCTCCGAATCTTACAACACCGTCAGCGCTTAGAAGAGTACTTACAGTGTTTAAAACGCCTAGAGGGTTCTTGATGCCCATTTGTTTAGCCTTATTGATCAAGGCGTCGCCGACTCTAGATTTTACAGCTCCGGCGAGACTAGCCAGTACTCTTCTGCTAGCAGCTTGAAGAGCAGATTCTTGTCTACCTAAACGGGTGTTATCACCACGTGATAAACTATCACCGCTGAGGTCACCCTCAAGAGTCGAATATCTGTTTACTTCACTTACTTTTTCGTATTTGAATCCTATTTTAGACTGTGCAGCTGTTTTTTCTCCAGCATTATTGAAAGCAGTAAAGACTGATGAAGCTGTTTCTGGAGTAAATTCGCAGAAATCTAAATTGAAAACTACTTGAGAGCAGTTATCATTGACCCAGAGAGACACCGGATCATCTTGTTCTCCACTAGCTATTAAATTCAAGGTTGCTGCGTTGAAGAGACCTGATGCAGTGCTAGGAGAAACGAAATTAGTCTGTCCAAAGTTAGAACTCGTATCTGACTGTTGTGATCTAATGATGTCAGTCAGAGTCTTGAATCTTCTAATCTCTTGGACTATTATCGTACATTTGAATTTTCTGAGGTTAGCTGGAACTATCTCACGTCTACCGTTAGTATCGAAGACTATCTTTCTGTAGAGATCCATGATAGCTGTCATTCTCATGTCTAGAGATTCTAGACAAGCGATTCCTATCTTAGCATCGTCTCCACCCATATAAGGATCTTTGAGATCTGTAGCTATGTTCCAACATCTGTCCAGGCCTTCTATCGATTGAAAGACGTAAGGCTTATTGTTTTGTAGATACTGAAGACTGTTAACGAATATCTTTAGGAGCTCTGCTCTCTGTGGGGAGACTTCAGAAAGATATTTGTAAGCATAATCGCCTTCTATTGCATTGTCGTCAGAGACGAAAAGAAGAGGAGAATTTACAAAGTCGAAAAAGATGCTGAAACCTAGATAGGTTGGATCATCTAAAACTTTATTGACAACGCTGCCGCCGTTAGGTTGCCCAGATCCAGAAAAAACAGGCGCTTTGTTATCGACAAAACCCTTTACCACTCTGTCAGCAAAGCCAGAGGTTGGGTTCCTTCTGTTAGGATCTAGTATCTGTCCAGGTAGTGGCATGTCTTCTATTTTTTAAGGAGCCGGAGAGTAATCTCTTCGACTGAGAGTAACTCTAGTCTTGATTCCTTGGTCTTTTCTGAGGTCGTATTCATATTTGATGCCCGTTACCACATAGACTCCAGTATATGTATCGCTCAGAACAGCTGATGAATTTCCGTCCTGCGGATTCTGAAAGCTGTCAATTATCTTTTTGAGCTCTGTGCTTTGAGCTAGTTGCCCTGCTAAACCCGGGTTCATCACTTTATTTAAGACTTCATTGTTCAAAGTCGCTGATGCCGCAGGAGTTCCATAGCTAAAAATAGTGACGAAAATTCTGTCATACATCGTGATTGTTTGATCTAACTGGTCCAACACTATCTCTATTCCAAATTTATCAATTTCTTTCAAGTTTTGAGAGTTAAAGACGTTAGAATAGAAAAAATTCTTGTGCATATTTCCACACTGCTTTCCGAGATACTTCATTTTGAAATTAAGTACCTTGTCAATAGGTGTGCTAGCGTCTCCTTTTTCATATTCTCTAACGAAGCTTTCAGGGTTCGTCTTATCAGGAACATATCTCCCTTTCAAAAGAACTGTAGCATCATTTCCAGTGTTAGAAAGAGCTTCAGCATATTCGCTGATGAATTTCCTTTCTATCATGTCATAGTACTGATTGAATTTTCGGTACCCTGTTGCGTTAGTAATTTGATTTGCTCTGTTGAAAGGTGAATACTCTCTAACATATTTTCCGCTTCCTTGGAAGCCTTCATAGTTGCCGTAGATTTGAGGATAATTGACTCCTTCGTTTCCAGTCTTAGGAAATCCAGTTGGGTTTGCCGAGAAGTCCACCGCACCGTAATTTTTAGCAACTGAAACCGTTCCATCGTGATTGAAAAGACGATTCAGTTCCACGAAATTCATGTTGTAAAATTGATCGACAAATACAGTGAAGAAAGATTCTTCATCGAGATAAGCACTCTTAGAAATAGATTCAATGAAATCTATCGGATAGTCTGTAGGATTGATCCAAACCATGTCATCGCTGGTAGATTCGACGTTAGAAGCAAAGCCTAGTCCATAGCTGTTAGAAATCTTTAACATAGCATTGAAGCTAGTGTCTTTCAAAGAAGTGCAAGTATCCCTATAGAGGCTAGGGATTCTCATGTTCCCTGATACTTTATATGTCGTGGTGTCTGCGCCGATTTCCTGAAAGGAAGTGACGTTAAAGTCAATTCTGACCGGCTTGTAAAACTTGTCGTCACCGGGTCCTCTGAGAAAGAGAGAAACGACTGTGCTATCGCCTAATACTCTGGAGCCCTTGTATTTTTGATCATTGTCATTAAAAGTAAAAGAGAGGCTAGGTAAAAAAGAACCACCTACAGTTAATTTCATCAAACTCACGCTTCCTACGTCTAAGACGTCTCCGTCTATAGCTATAAGAGGTGTTCCAGCTCCCATGAATTTAGAGGGCTCGATAGGCATTGCAGGCGCTCCCTGACCGGGAGTTCCTGTCTTAGTTTCCAGGTTAGGTATCGCTAGAGGATCTAAGACTATTTTCTTTGGATCGACTCTAGTGATCTGGACAATTTTCGCTTGATCTATCGGAAAAGGTTTTCCTGGCATATTTAAGAATTAACTAATCTGGTTGGTAGGTTGGTGCCCATCGCTAAATAACCTGAAGAGAGCTCAGTCTTCACATTTTCTCCCGGCTGAAGCTGATTAGGCGGTAAAGGAGTCGTAACTCCTGTTGGCTGTTTAGATGCTATCTCAGAAAGTCTAGCCAATCTGCTAGGATCTATCGTAGACTGATCTTGATTGTTGCCAGTAGAAGATGCAGTACCCGTAATCTCTAGAGGTTTGTACACTGTAGGATACGAATAATATGCAGACTCGTTATCTCGAGGTGATATCGGTACGAAAAGAATTTCTCCCTGTCCGACTGAAAAGGGGTTGAAAATTCCATTGACTTTAAGCACTGAATCCAAATATGTAGGATCATCTAAAAAGTCTAATGCCAATAAGTCGGGTCTCGAGTTATATCTCTCACTCAGATACGTGATCGTACCTGGATCATTATCTTTGAAATCAAAAGAAGCTTGAGATAGATCAAAGTAGATATTACCCTGAGCGTCAACTGCTTCATTCTTATATTGCAGACTCTTAATTTCCATTAGCTACTTACATTTAATCTTACGTTATCCAACGCCTGTAAAGCAGCCTCATTCGACTGTTGAACTGAAGGTTGGTATCTAGCGTAAGCGTTTATGGCTTTACTCTTGCCATTGTTGAGATTCTGTTGTATGTTGACTGATGCTTTCAAAAGCTGTTGAGAAGCAGCATTCTGAAGAACTTGTAGATCTTGTGCAGATCCTGCGCCACTAGCGAAATTCTTTAGAGCTTGAGCAGAAGTGTTTCCGGCATTTCCACCTCTCTGAGGAGAATTGCCTTGAGAGGTCTGCTTATTAGAAGGAGCTCCCGATGAAGCTGTGCTCGTAGGTGTACTTTTCTGAGGGTCATATGATTTTCCAGTAGCATAAAGTCGACCGGTTCCACCGTTGAACATAGATTCAAAGTCGTCCCTGTCTCTAGGTTTTCCGTGGAAGAGTGTGACTTCAAGTTTTAATCCTGATGGAAAGTCATCTTTTCCAAGAGGTCCTACGAAAGACAATGTCGAAGTTTCCAAATGAAGGTTACCAATCATCGCAATAGGATAGATCGGATTGCCTAAAGTTAAGTGCCATTCACCGTGTGGAGCACCACTGACCAAAGCAGGCAGAGCCAAAGGAGCAGGACCAGTACCGAATGCACTGGTTGCTAAGTCTCCCAGGAAGTTACCCATGAACTGGTTCAATATCTTAGCTGCTCCGTTCAAAAACGTTTTAGCCCAGTCTCCGTTAGCTGGAGATATTTTTCCATCTTTGACAGAAATACCGAAATCATTAGAAAGTTTCTTCTGGAGGGTCCCTTTTACGCTGTTAAAGAAACCCATATAATCACCTTTTTGAAGTTTGCTGTAGTCACCGAAAGGCTCCGCGTTATAGCCGCTGGATCCATAGAAGCGATGAGCTCCACCCCAGAAATTAGCTCTATTGTAAGTGAGTACCAAGAGGTTGGCCATGATGTCCATCATAGCTACTCTAGGATTGATCATGTTGAAAGATCTCAGTTCATATTCGAAGACTATGGTCATCTTCTGTTCGAAATTCAAACCTCTGTCTTGGATCGTATTTTTATTGATCACGTTGACCGGACCTATGACGTAGTTTTTCATAGTAGTTCCAACGTAATCTATGCTATTAGCTCCAGTTTCTCGTGAAATTCTGGCTGCTAATTTTCCTTGTGGTGAGTTTCCTACTAAAGCGTCAGCTAAGAATTGGAATTTTCCCATTTTTTGATAGAGAGGAGTGCTCTCCGCCGAGGTTGTTCTCCCTGCGACGCTCTGATCATAAATATCAGCAGTCTGAGTCTTCCAGGTAAGTCCGTATGTGATCTTTAGAATTTCTTCAAGCTTGTTACCAGTAGATTCTCCAAAATACGTAATTGCTCGAGCAATGTCAGGTTGAGATAGAGAAGCGAGACCTATTCCTTCTGGAGCTCCAGAAGGATCTGAGACTGCAGAGCCTTTCTTTTCATTGACTGACTGCTGCATCTCTATCAAGCTCTTGATCTCTTCGTCTAAACCATCGGCACCTTGTTGAGAAGTTAGAACGTTGTTAATTCTATTTCTAAGATTCTCGTCAGAGACATAAATATCGACATTTTTACCCTGTACGGAAACTTTATCAGCAGGCTGATCACCGGTTGTTGCTCCAGCGCTAGCATCTTTTGTTTTTAGATAGAGCCTCTGTCCGTTGTAGATGTTATCACTGACAGGGTTAGCGAATCTTCTAAGAATTATCATCTGATTGTTCGGAATCTTTTGATAGTATTTACAATAGATGAAATCTGAAGGGCTGAAAGACGCTCTAGCATTATTTCTATCATCAGCGAAAAAATTGATGATCTGTCTAGCTGTAGGATTGCCTAAGAACTGTGGAGGTACTAACTTGCCGCCGCCTGCAGATTGAGAAAAATAATCGCTGTAGGCTGCTGCTAATTCCTTTCCGCTGACTCCTGGTGAAAGGTAAGGTCCTCTATACTGTAATAGCGAATAATCGTTGATGATGGCTTCAGGAAGACCCTTGTTCCAAGACGGTTTCGGTGCTTCTGTCGGATCTGGACGATCTACTCCGCCGTACTTAGTCATTAATCTAGCATTTACATCGTTGACTGTCGTGTTGTTCTGAGCATAGTTAGATATCGCAGTGAACATGCTGGACAGTCCTGTCCGAGGAGCGTCATAGACTAAGTTGGAGAGGGACAGAGATTTACGAGTATAGCTCGTAGGAGTAGTCTGGTAATTTCCCAAAGCGAGACTTATTTGGTCTATATATTCTAATAATCTTAGATAGAATCCAGCCAAAGCCTCGGTTCGATCCCTGCTCTTCTAATGAGATCACCAAAACCTATTTCTAAATTTCTGTTGAATTCTTTTTGGGAACCTAGACTGAAACAACCTTTGTAGAAAGGGCGTACTGAGTTTCTTTTGATCTCTGAAAACCAGCGGCTGATCAAAAAGAAAACAACATCGCTGAAGAGTTCTTCAAGATTCTTTTTTGTAGGGGACGTCATTACTGAATCTACGTGAACGTAGAATCTGGCTTCATCGGCTTTGTTAAACCTCTCAATGATCTCTTCTAAGCTCTTAAAATCCTCATCTTTAATCCGAGTAGCTCTAATCTTCTTATCAATGTCTCGGAAAAAAGTCATGTCGAAGAAGTGAGTTTTGATGTAATGTAAGGTGTCATAGAACCCCACAATCTTAATCAGATATGAAGGGTTGTGAGCGTCCCACTTGACTTCTTTCACTATACCTCGAACGGGTATCAGAGTGTTGGGGTGACTAGAAGAGACGAGTATGCAGTAGATGGTTCTCCCTATTCTGTAAGTCTTTGGCTGTTTCATGAAAAAGTCTTGACATCGTGAAAGAGAGAATTGTAGCCTTTTTCGAGATCTTGATCTCTAGAGACTAAAATAAAAGTGAAAGGCTGTTTGTAAAAATCTTTGATCATTGATCTAAGACCTTTGATCATTTCTTTATCCAGATCACTGATCACATAATAGACTTTAGTTTCTTCGTTACAATCTACGAGAAGAGTTTTCTGAAGAAGAGCATAGACTTTGGAATAGACTACCATTTCGTTGGGCTCACTGAGATAGACATCATTCTTCGTCAGCTTATTATAGATGTCAATGTAGCTGATTTTAATCGCCTTAGCGTTTACTCTACCAAGGTACTTTTTTATCGCAAGTGCATCCTTGGCGTACACGCAGTAAAACTCCATCCAATCTGATCTGTGTTTAGGCTTGAGCCTTTCTGTCTCTGTTTCTGAAAATGGTGGTATGCCATTCATCGAGGAATTTATCTATTTTCTCTTTCTCGTAACCTAATTCTTGCCAGAATTTGACCATCGAGTTTTCTTTCTGTTGTAATTGTTCGTAGACTTGTTTGTCGTAAAATTCCATGTTCTGAGAGTGGATCTCTCTGCCCTTCTTTATATTCTCAGAAGTAAATTGACACCATTCGTTGAATGGGAGATCTCTCTTAGCTCTGAGGATACCTGCAGCTTTCATGTAAGATCTTCTCTGTTTGCGATTAGGAGTTTGACTCATAGTATTCAGTGATGAATTTTTTTGTTTTGTTTTTTACAGCTTCTTTGATCGAAGAATCGTCTAGTTGATCAATTATGTATTGATACAAATCTTCGTATATCTCGTCTCCGAAAGAAGACTTGAGAACTTCTATCATCTCTTTCTTAGGCACTTTAACAGAAAATGAAATCTCCAGCTCTTCAGCTTCTCTATTTTTTTGTGCCATTAAGAGACGCATAACTGGACTCTGTAAAACTTCTTTGACCGGAGGCGCTGTATACGCAGGAGCCGGTGTAAATTGAGGCGCTTGTTCAATTGCAGATTCTTCTGCGATCTTTGCCTGATGTTCAGGAACCTCTATGAGATATTCTAACAGGAGGTCTGCGTTTATTCTTTTCCCTGATTCAAAGACTACAAAATTTAGACCATTTTCGTCTAAATTATCTTGTACAGTTTCTATTCTACCAGTGTAATCACCCTTGACCCATTGGTAATATCTGTTTTCATATTGAACTAGCTCACCCATAAGTCTTATAGATGAGCTAGATAGAAAGTTTCAAAACTATTAAGGAAGACCGCCAAAACCGAGAACATTGAGTCTCGCGTTGGCTGACCAGTAGATACTGGTGCTTGCTGCACCTGTAACAGTTACCGTTAATCTCGGATAACCTGTAGCATTGTTAACTGCAACTGTTGCAGTCCATGTGCTTGCAGATGTATCTTCAGCGATAACTTCTTCGGTGATAGCGTCAATCACTGCTCCCGTACTAGAAGCTATTCTTATAGCTCCGGTAAATCTGTGATACCATCCCAGCGTTCCCGCTGAATTTGCAGCTGCCACATCTATTGAAAATCCTACTACACCTTGGATAGCGGTCGTTGTAGGTATGCTTGTAGTGCTGCCGTCTATTTTAAGCAGAGTAGGAGTTGCGTTAGCTGTAATGTTGCTCAACACATATTCTGTTAAAGTAAGTCTATTAACGCTTGCGACTGAGAAGTTACCAAAGAAGGATCTATTGACTATTCCGAATGAAGGCTGTTCCTGTGAAAGAAGTCCATTGTACAAACTACCAGCATTCTCAACCATGAACATTTGGTTCAAGTTGTTATCGAAACCGTGTATGATATCTGTTGCGCTGGTTGCAATGATGTTCAAACGGGCACCTTGCTGAGAAGTACCACCTACTGTTATGACTTGGCTAGTTCCGTTCAGGCCTTCAAAGATAGGAGTCTGCGTAGTACCTATAGTAGTAGATCCTGTAAACTTAACGATGTAACCGGAAGTTCCACTTACTGATACGCTAGTTCCACTGGTTCCTGCTGTTCCGCTAGAACCGGAAGTTCCTGCTGTTCCGCTTGAACCCGAAGTTCCACTGGTTCCTGCTGTTCCACTAGAACCTGATGTTCCTGCAGATCCACTAGTTCCTGCAGTTCCGCTTGAACCCGAAGTTCCACTAGTTCCTGCAGTTCCGCTTGAACCCGAAGTTCCACTAGTTCCTGCAGTTCCGCTTGAACCCGAAGTTCCACTAGTTCCTGCAGTTCCGCTTGAACCTGATGTTCCTGCAGATCCACTAGTTCCCGAAGTTCCACTTGAACCAGAAGTTCCACTAGTTCCTGCAGTTCCGCTAGAGCCCGAAGTTCCTGCAGTTCCGCTAGAGCCCGAAGTTCCCGAAGTTCCACTTGAACCAGAAGTTCCACTAGTTCCTGCAGTTCCGCTAGAGCCCGAAGTTCCTGCAGTTCCGCTAGAGCCCGAAGTTCCTGCAGTTCCGCTTGAACCTGAAGTTCCACTGGAACCTGATGTACCAGAAGTTCCTGCAGATCCACTAGTTCCTGATGTTCCACTAGTTCCGCTTGAACCTGAAGTTCCACTAGTTCCGCTAGATCCAGACGTTCCGCTAGAACCTGAAGTTCCGCTAGTTCCGCTAGATCCAGACGTTCCGCTAGAACCTGAAGTTCCGCTAGATCCAGACGTTCCGCTAGAACCTGAAGTTCCGCTAGTTCCGCTAGAACCTGAAGTTCCATTGATAGCAGCTTTTTCAAATGAGATGAAGCATTCGTCGCCTACTGATAAACTACCGCTAGCTGAAACTAGCCAAGTACCACCGCCAGGTCTACCAAGAGTAAGTTCATTTGTGGTACTTAAAATATAATTGGCATTAAATAGTCCGTAAACTGCTGGGTTGCTCGCTTTTACTATCTGAACATAAACATTGTCACCTGTTCCGCTGCCGCCACCCGGTGCATTGATCAAATACTCTAACACTGTAGTCCATGAAGTACCGTTCGAATCTACCGCATAAACACCTAGAGCTGTTATGTTTGCTATCGGCATCGGTGTCTGGTTACCAGGTGAAGCCGCAAATTGACCAGTTGTTAAGGGATTATTGTCTTGCTTATAGACCCATTTTCCAGTTAAGGCACCGTATGCGCTCTGTCCACTGGTTCCTGCCGCACCGCTAGAACCTGAAGTTCCTGCTGTTCCGCTAGAACCAGATGTTCCTTCAGATCCGCTAGTTCCTGCTGTACCACTAGATCCTGAAGTTCCAGATGTTCCACTAGATCCTGATGTTCCACTGCTGCCTGAAGTTCCAGATGTTCCACTAGAACCGCTAGTCCCATCAGAACCCGATGTTCCACTGCTGCCTGAAGTTCCAGCCGTTCCGCTAGAACCGCTAGTCCCATCAGAACCCGAAGTTCCGCTAGAACCTGAAATTCCAGATGTTCCACTAGATCCTGAAGTTCCGCTTGTACCACTGGAGCCTGAAGTGCCTGAAGATCCGCTAGTTCCAGAGCTTCCCGACGTACCAGCCGGTGTTGCTAACGTGGTTACTATATACGAATAGTGTAAGGTTCCTTCTGTATAGAAGGTTACCGTTCTAAGAGCATTATCATTATTGTTAACGTACAGATCGACTATGATTCTGTCTGAAGTAGCCAATACAGCCGTCGTTGCTACTGAATTTATTTTTATCTCAACAGGATTCGTGTTGTTCTGATCCCATCCTATCGGAGTTACGTCTGATGTGAATAATGTCGTCTTCGTTCCTCCTGTAGTATAACTCGAAACTACGTAATAAACAGTTAAATTATCGTTTACTGCGGCTTTGGTAAAATAAAGATATGCGTGCCACAAGCCGTTAGGTATTACCGGAATTCCTGGAACTCCAGGGTCTGTGATGAATCCACCGCCTACTAAAACATCTTGCTGATTCGCAGTCAAATTCACCGCGACAGTGCTTTGAGCTGCTCCATCTGTAAATTCACCTAGTTCTTTGTATGTGCTTACGCCTTGTGAAACCGACTGATTGAAGAATAAGTTCTGCCCTCCTGATATACCATTTTCTCCAGAAGAACCTGATGAACCGCTAGTTCCTCCCGTGCCAGATGTACCAGAAGATCCACCGGTCCCGCTAGATCCAGATGTTCCGCTAGAACCTGAAGTTCCACTTGAACCGCTAGTCCCATCAAAACCTGAAGTTCCGCTAGAACCACTAGTTCCACTGGAGCCTGAAGTTCCGTCCGAGCCTGAAGTTCCTGAAGTTCCGCTTGAACCTGAAGTTCCCGAAGTTCCGCTTGAACCTGAAGTTCCCGACTCTCCGCTGGTTCCTGATGTTCCGCTAGATCCTGAAGTTCCGCTAGAGCCACTAGTACCAGAAGAACCATCTGAGCCAGAAGTTCCGCTAGAGCCGCTGGTTCCTGAAGTTCCGCTAGAACCTGAAGTTCCATCAGATCCACTAGTTCCGCTTGATCCGCTAGTCCCAGAAGATCCTGAAGCACCTGAAGTACCGTTAGTTCCAGACGATCCGCTGGTTCCTGATGATCCATTTAGACCGTCTGCGCCAGGTTCACCTGATGCTGCTATCGACCAAGAGTTATATGTTCCTGAACCGACTATTTCCTCAGTATTGTAAGTTATAGTGCTAGAAGTAGAACTAATAACTGTACCGATCAAATAATTGCTAGAATTATAAGATATGATGATATGTTGGCCTGCTACCCAGCAAGTATCACCTACAATGTTTATAGTCTTCTGAGAAGATCCTCCGCCTTGGCATATCGTATCTAGAGCCCATGCATCGGAAGTGCTATCGATAGAAGTCTCAATTTGAAGAGTATAAGTATCGTTGTTAACAGCTACCGTTGCTGTTCCTGTATTAGCAGTTGCGATAGAAGAACCCCATGGTCCAGCATACGATGCATTTCCTACCCAGCCACTTGTCCAAACTATAGTAGACGAAGAGTTTCTAATAGTGAATCTGTTAGGGACGTCATAAGCATACCACTGAACAGTGATGTTGCCATTGAACGTAGAATAATTGAGCGTCTGCGAAGGATACATGTAGTATCCCGTGGTGCCTCCTGGAGAAGTTCCAGATAGATTGTAATTGCTACAAACACTTCCAGAAAGAGCGATGCTATCGCTAGAAGTTACGCATATATTAGGCGTAGTTCCTGAAGTTCCACTAGATCCCGCAGTTCCACTAGATCCTGAAGTTCCTGAAGAACCGCTGGTTCCAGATTCGCCTGAAGTTCCGCTAGAACCAGATTCACCACTTGTTCCTGAAGAACCTCCAGTTCCAGATTCACCGCTTGTTCCGCTAGATCCCGAAGTTCCTGAAGAACCTCCGGTTCCAGATTCACCGCTCGTTCCGCTAGAGCCCGAAGTTCCTGAAGAACCGCTGGTTCCAGACTCACCGCTTGTTCCTGAAGAACCGCTAGTTCCAGCTGTTCCGCTAGAGCCCGAAGTTCCTGAAGTACCGCTAGAGCCTGATCCGCCTGCAGCTCCTTCCAAATTAGAAGTCCAAGAAGTATAAGAACCAGATCCATAAATTGCTGTAACTTCCAAGGATAGAGCTCCAGTGCTAGGATTATAGCTAATAACGTCACCTGTAAAAGAGTTATTAACGTCATGTGCTACAAGAACGCCTTGAGCTAACGTATAAGAAAGACCGGTTGTCACTGTCAGATTGACGGTGCCACCGATAGTTAAAGAAGAAAGATTTATGTTATCTGAGCTCTGACCAATGTAGAGAGAACTCAAGCCACTTGTTCCAGCAGTGCCTGAAGAACCGGACGTTCCAGCAGTGCCTGAAGAACCGGACGTTCCTGCTGTTCCGCTTGATCCTGAAGTTCCTGCTGTTCCGCTTGAACCGCTAGTACCAGATTCGCCTGAAGTTCCTGAAGTTCCGCTTGAACCGCTAGTACCAGATTCGCCTGAAGTTCCTGCTGTTCCGCTTGATCCTGAAGCTCCTGAAGTTCCGCTTGAACCGCTAGTACCAGATTCGCCTGAAGTTCCTGCTGTTCCGCTAGAACCGGATGTTCCTGCTGTTCCACTAGAACCTGAAGTTCCGGAAATAGCTTTCTGCTGGAAAGAGAGAACGTATAGTGCAGTCTGCTGTAAAGCCGTGGACGTACCATCAACTAAAGTCAATGAAGAGATAACCAAAGCGGTTCCACCTAAAGAAGAGGCAGATACTAAATATAAACCAAAAGCTGTAGGATCTGTAGGTCTCTCTATTCTGAGATACCAAGATCCTCCAGACGCGTTATGAGTTACTAATGAACTGAAGAAATTGTACCAACTTGCATTAGGTACGACGGACGTATAGTTGATTTGTGTTGTAGTTAGAGAATCGAATGTGACGCCATTAGCGCTAAAACTACCTGAAGATGGAGGTACTGCAGCTCCATTGAATGTCCATTTTCCAGCCAATGCGCCGCTGACACCTGAAGATCCGCTAGTTCCAGCTGTCCCTGAAGATCCAGAAGTTCCATCAGAACCGGAAGTTCCAGCTGTCCCTGAAGATCCAGAAGTTCCATCAGAACCAGAAGTTCCGCTCGTCCCTGAAGATCCAGAAGTTCCATCAGAACCAGAAGTTCCGCTAGTTCCATCAGAACCTGAAGTTCCATCAGAACCAGAAGTTCCGCTAGTTCCATCAGAACCTGAAGTTCCGCTTGTTCCATCTGTACCAGATTCACCGCTTGTTCCGCTTGTTCCATCTGTACCAGATTCACCGCTGGTGCCTGAAGATCCATCAGCACCTGAAGTTCCACTAGTACCATCATCGCCTGATGTTCCGCTGGTTCCTGAAGTACCATCATCACCTGATGTACCACTAGTTCCTGAAGTACCGACTCCGCTCGTGCCTGAAGAACCACTAGTTCCATCTGTACCGACTCCGCTGGTTCCTGAAGTACCAGAAGACCCATTTTCTCCGCTGGTTCCGCTGGTTCCGTCATCTCCTGAAGTTCCACTCGTTCCAGCATCACCTGAAGTTCCGCTAGTACCTGAAGTTCCGACTCCGCTCGTTCCTGAAGAACCGCTAGTTCCGTCTGTACCGACTCCGCTGGTTCCTGAAGAACCGTTTATTCCTGAAGTACCGCTAGTTCCAGCATCGCCCGATGTACCACTGGTTCCTGAAGTACCGTTTCCTGAGGTTCCTGAAGAACCGCTAGTTCCATCTGTACCGACTCCGCTCGTTCCTGAAGAACCGCTAGTTCCATCTGTACCGACTCCGCTCGTTCCTGATGTTCCTGAAGAACCGTCATCACCTGAAGTTCCACTAGTGCCGTCTGTTCCGACTCCGCTCGTGCCTGAAGAACCGTCGTTACCTGAGGTTCCAGAAGTTCCATCTGTACCGACTCCGCTCGTGCCTGAAGAACCGTCATTACCTGAGGTTCCACTCGTTCCATTTACACCTGAAGTTCCACTAGTTCCTGCAGTTCCGCTAGAACCAGAAGTTCCATCTCCTGAAGTTCCGCTAGAACCAGAAGTTCCATCTCCAGATGTTCCACTAGTTCCATCTGTTCCAAATCCACTAGTTCCTGAAGAACCGTTTATTCCTGAAGTTCCACTTGTTCCATTTACGCCTGAAGTTCCGCTTGTTCCATCTACTCCGCTCGTTCCTGAAGAACCGCTAGTTCCTGAACTTCCTGCAATACTGACACCGGAAGTTCCAGATGTTCCACTAGTTCCAGTCTGTCCGCTCGTTCCACTTGTTCCATTTGTTCCAGACTGACCACTGCTTCCGCTAGTACCTTCAGTTCCACTAGTTCCGCTTGAACCGTTATTGCCGGAAGTACCGCTAGTGCCTTCAGTTCCTGAAGTACCGCTCGTTCCGTTGCCGCTGGTTCCTGCAGATCCGCTAGAGCCTGCTGTTCCGCTAGTGCCATTTGTTCCACTAGATCCAGAAGTTCCGTTGATACCACTAGTTCCAGATGTTCCGTTGATACCACTAGTTCCAGATGTTCCGGAAGTTCCAGATGTCCCATTGCTACCTGAAGTACCGCTCGTTCCTGATGAACCACTAGTGCCGTCAGTTCCTGACGTTCCACTAGAACCGGAACGACCTGAAGTTCCAGATGTTCCTGGGATTCCGCCTCCACCAGTACCTGACGCCCCTCCGATAGGATCCCATTGATCTGGGTTCCCTGGGACGCCATAGTAGAAAGTCCCTACTGTGGTTGTGGTGTTAGCCCTGAACCAACCCAGATAAGAATCACCTGCGGTGTTGTAGACAATTTCTTTGTAGACGATATTGCCTTCGACATACTGACGGGTCTCTGACCAAGGGTTAGAGACCATCTTAAAGTTGTCATCGACTTCAGAGTTGAAGAGCTCACGCCCTAGCTCGGTTCGAAACTTGATATATTCTTGGAGATTCATCTATTTTAGATGCTTTTATTCATTATCGTCTGTCTTCTAGCTTCCAAGAGTTCAGTCAGATTAAAATAACCTGGGTCTGAATAAATGAAAGCGAACACCGTCGGAAAGAGCTGGACAAACGGGTTGTACTCGCTCTTGTAACTATTTATCAAACTCGTAACAGACTGCCTGTGGAAGTCAATGCTTCTGTCTATTTCAGCAGTTCTCTGCACGTCAGCTGGGAAAGTATAGTTCACCGTGAATCCATTGAGGATATCGATGATCCTGATAGTGGCTGAAAAATTAAAAATTTGAAGAGTGCCAGCCACATATTCTACACCGACGCTGCTCCCAGACATATCGCTGGTAATGTAAGTCGGGTATGTGTTATTAAAATAAGATTTAGCAGAAGCGAAGGTTGTGAATCTCCTCTTGGTGTGCATACCTGGGGAAAAGCCGTATCCGGCAGAATTCACCCAGTAAAAATCCATACTGATGTCAGTAGGAACCACGCCTATCGATTGTAGGTCGTAAATAAAATTGAGCCCCAGTTTATAGGAAATTGCTTCAAGATACAATTAGAAGATCTTCTTTGCTTTATTTATCTAAAGCGCTGAAAAGATCTTTCGTAATCTGACAAAAGGTTATCGAAGTCACCACATGTAACTCCAGAGCGGTTAAAAATTTTAAGATGGCTGAGTTCTCGATAATTTTCGATCCAATAGACATGTTTGAAGCCTGCATTGACCAAGACTTTAGTGCACATATCACAAGGAGAAAGAGTCAAAAGAATGATGTAGTTGTCTGGGTCGTTCTCTTTGAATTTGGCTATCATGTTGATCTCAGCGTGAATGAAGCCTGATTTTCCAGGTTCTAAGCTCTCTTCTTCAGTTCCGGTCTCTGGGTTGATTTCAGCACCAGCATACGATCCGTTATATCCGAAGCTCGCTATTTTACTAAAATCTTTTCTAAGAGCCATGCAACCGACTTTTTTCGTCGATGAAACGGAGAGATCTGCGACTTTGAGAAGCATCTCTTTGAAGATCTCTAATTTTTGTTTAGTCCTGGACATGATGCGTCTTCATTTTTATATCGTATTCTTC
>Ga0315904_10002171_pt1 | contig 30652 bp, 22 predicted proteins | sample LakEriMetagenome_6_FD_203529 | JGI IMG/M metagenome (GOLD analysis project Ga0315904, IMG submission 203529) | Freshwater fungal communities from buoy surface, Lake Erie, Ohio, United States - Buoy 12 MA120 | ecosystem: Environmental > Aquatic > Freshwater > Lake | place: USA: Lake Erie, Ohio...
GCCAATCCCGCGAGTTACGTCATCCAACCGCCCCCCGTACTGGCGGCCGACGTCCGCCGGACCGGCGCTGCATGCTTCGCCGCCTATCGCGGCTGCCGGCCAACCTGAGGAGTCTCGGCCATGAAGATCACAAAGCTCACGACCTATATCGTGCCGCCGCGGTGGTGCTTTTTGCGGGTAGAAACCGACGCGGGCATCGTCGGCTGGGGCGAGCCGGTGGTCGAAGGCCGGGCCCAGACCGTGGCCGCGGCGGTGGATGAGCTGGCCGACTATTTGATCGGCAAGGATCCGCGCCAGATCGAGGATCATTGGACCGTCCTCTACCGCGGCGGCTTCTACCGCGGCGGCGCGATCCACATGAGCGCGCTGGCGGGCATCGACCAGGCCCTGTGGGACATCAAGGGCAAGGCGCTCGGCGTGCCGGTGTATGAACTGCTCGGTGGCAAGGTTCGCGATCGGATTCGCGTCTATTCCTGGGTGGGCGGCGATCGCCCCGGGGAGGCGGCGGCCCAGGCGCAGGAGCGGGCCGCCCGCGGATTCACGGCGATCAAGATGAACGCCTCTGAAGAGCTGCAGTTCATCGACACCCACGACAAGGTCGATCAGGTGCTCGCCAACGTGGCGGCGATCCGCGAGGCGCTCGGGCCCCACTTCGGGATCGGCGTCGATTTCCACGGCCGCGTGCACAAGCCGATGGCGAAGGTGCTCGTGAAGCTGCTCGAGCCCTATCGGCTCATGTTCATCGAGGAGCCGGTGTTGAGCGAGCATGCAGAGGCCCTCGCCGAGATCGCCCCGCTCACGACCGCCCCGATCGCCCTCGGCGAGCGGCTCTGCTCGCGGTGGGATTTCAAGAAGATTCTCGAGGCCGGCCACGTCGACATTCTGCAGCCCGACCCGTCACATGCCGGCGGCATCACGGAAACCAAGAAGATCGCCTCGATGGCCGAGGCCTATGACGTGGCGATCGCCCTCCACTGCCCGCTCGGCCCCATCGCGCTGGCCGTGAACCTGCAGCTCGACGCCAACTGCTACAACGCCTGCATCCAGGAGCAGAGTCTCGGCATCCATTACAACCAGGGCAACGACCTCCTCGACTACGTCAGGAATCCCGAGGTCTTCGCCTACGCCGACGGGTACGTGAAGATTCCAAGCGGCCCGGGCCTCGGCATCGACGTCAACGAGGAGTACGTCAAGGAGCGGGCGGCCGTGGGCCACCGCTGGCGTAACCCGATCTGGCGGCATGCCGACGGGAGCTTCGCCGAGTGGTGAGCCCAGGCAGCGAGACTGCGGAACGGCCGACGCGGGCCCGCTCTTTCGTCGCGGCGCTGCTCTTCGTGTCGGTGGTGATCAATTACCTCGACCGGGCCAATCTTTCGGTCGCGGCCCCGCAGCTCGCGAAGGACCTCGGGTTCGACGATGCCCAGAGGGGCTGGATCCTCGCCGCCTTTGACTGGGCGGACGCAGCCCTGCAGGTGCCCGGCGGCTGGCTCGTGGATCGCATTCCACCGCGTGTGCTGTATCTGGTTGCCATCGCCCTGTGGTCGCTCGCGACGATCGGCCCGGGCTCCGTGGGAAGCGTGGCAGGGCTGATCGGCCTGCGGCCGCTCGTGGGAACGCTGGAGGCGCCGTCATATCCGATCCACCTACCTCGTCGGTTTTCGCGGCATGGACTTCATCCAGGCGGGCATGCTCGGCTCCGTGCCCTTCCTCGCCGCGTTCGCGGGCGTGAACTGCTCGGGAATCCTTTCTGACCGGCTCGTGCGTGCCGGATGGTCGCTCGGCCTGGCCCGCAAGCTGCCGATCATCGCCGGGCTCTTGATCTCGTCGAGCATCATCGGGGCGAACTATGTCGAAAACCCACGCTCTTGATCCTCTTCTTGTCGCTCGACTTCTTCGGCAACGGCCTCGCGTCGATCACCCGGTCGCTGGTGTCGGCGATCGCACCGGAGCGGCTCCCGGGCCTCACCGGCGGGATGTTCAACTTCGTGGGCAACCTGGCAAGCGTGGGTCTGCCGATCGTGATCGGCCAGCTCATGAAGGGGGGCGACTTCGCCCCGGCCATCACGTTCATCGCCGCCACGGCCCTCGCCGGCGCCATCTGCTACGGCCTCGTGGTGGGCAAGGCCGAACGGATCCGCGGCTGATCCCCTCCGCGGCAGCCTGTGCCCGCCGGTCAGCAGTACCGCGCGGAGCGCAGAGACGCCCCGCCATGCATGACATCGTCGCAAGCAGACTCGGTCGATTCGGCTTCAAGGCGGGGAAGCGGCGGAAAGCCCGGTCTCTACGCCACCCCCTGGAAAGCAGGAGCCACGGCGACCGCATCAATCCCGATCAGAACTGGTATTCGAGGCCGATGTTCACGCCCGTGGCCCAGAAGTCGCTCGTGCGGAGCCTGAACGCAGGGGCCGCAACGCCGACCACCGACCCCCCGCCAAGCTGCGTGGGGTTCACTGCCCGGTCGATCTGGCCCGCGGCACGGCCGACGGTCGTCCAATAGAGGAACGTGAAGCCGAGCGAGAGGCGGCACTGCGACCACAGGGCGTAGTCGGCGTTGACGCCCGCCTCGCCCACGGCCGCGAACAGCGTCGAACCGTAGCCGCCGATGTTGCTCGGCTGGGCGAGCAGGCCACCGGACGTATCGGACACGATCGACGTGCCCGCGGCCGTGGTCTGGGTGGTCTGCGTCTGGCCGTTGATCGTCGTGCCGATTCCGCTGGCCCCGAGGGCTACCTTGCCCGTCACCGCCAGCGACATCCGCTGCCGCCACCACCGCTCCATGATCCCGATCTCACCGCCGTTGAACTGCGAAATGGACCGGAACGAGTCCCTGGCCACGATCGTCTGAAGAGGCAGGCCGCCAGGGGTGCCCGTCGAAATGCTGGCGGCGTCGCGGATCGTGACCGCGTCGTCGAGCAAGAGGTAGCGGTAGCCGCCGACGAGGTAGCGGCGATGGAACTTCTCGCAGGCCAGCGCGTGCATGAGCAGCAGGTCGAAGCCGCTGAAGCGGGCCACCTGCACAGCCGAGATCTCCTGTGACAAGAGCGATACGTCGGCGGGGACCGTGGCCGGCGGCGGCACCACGACGGCCCCCGGCAGGCCGGTGGTGGCGTCGAGATACGGCCGCGCGAGCCACGGGCTGCCCGCCGTCCCATCGAAAATCCCGCGCTCGCTGGCATTGGTGAGCCCGAAATATTCCGCCCGTACGCCGCCAAGCTGCCTGGGGTTCCACCAGTAGCCCATGGCGATCCGGCCACCGGACCGCATCGGGCCATCGGCCGTCTCGTTGCCGAAGAGAATCTGCGTGCCCGGCCTACCGAGAACGCCGATGTCGGCCGGCGGCGTCCCTGCCGGGCTCGACGTCACGAGCGGCGGCAGCGCCTGCGGCGACGTCGCCCAGAGGAGATAGTCGGCCGAGATCCAGAGCCGCTCGAGGATCTCCGAACGAAACGCCCGCGAGTGGTCGCGGGAGCAGTCGCAGCGGGTGTCGGAGAGCCGATAGGCCAGTTCACCGGGCCCCATCCACGCGGGATCGACGAGCGTGCGATCGCAGGGCGACGCCGGCACCGGCTCCTGAAACCAGGCGAGCAAACCTTCGGGCGTCTTCGCTTCCGCCGGCGCGCGAAACGGGTCGAGCCCCCCCGGGACCTGCGGCTCGTCGGCCCGCCGCACCGGCACTCCCGTGCGCGGCGGGTCGCCCACCGATTCCGGGTAACCGAGCGGATCGGGCTGCCCGCCGCAGGCCGCCGCGACCACGAGCGCATGCAAGACCACGATCGATCGCGGCGCGAACAGCGCGAGCAGTCTGGTAGGACGAGCCATCGGGGCCGCTACCGGGCTTGCGAGCGCATGGACCCCGGGCGGAGTCGGCCGTGCGCACGATGCCGAAGATATCGGCTGGGAGGCCTGTATGGCCTGAGAAAAGCCTGCGGCCGGACGCCGCATGCCGTCCATGCCTCCTGCGCTTCCCAGAATGAATATCCGGTAAAGTCTGGCCTTTCATGTGGTCGATAAACCCGAGAACGGCCGTCCCGACCACCGGGCTCGGGCTGCCCCGCGCCATGGCTGCACTTCCAGGGGGGCCTGGAACCAGCTCGGATGCGACCGCGTGTTTTCTTCCCGCTGCCGGTGGCCGCCGCACTCGCGGCCCTGGCCGCCTGCGCGGCTTCCGGCTGCACCCGCGGCCGCTTCTATGCCCAGGCCGACCGCGAGGTGAGCACGCTGCTCGCGGAAAAATCCTGCGACCCGCGGTGGAACCTGCCGGCGAACTACAACGTCCGCCAGGATGAGCGGAGCCGGTTCTACGACGCCTACAGCCAGATCAAGCCGCCGATGCCGCCGGACGATCCCACGGCCCATCGCTACATGCACTGCGTGGACGGCAAGAAGGGCTGGCCACGGTGGCACGCCAACGGCGACCGCACCACGCTCGACAATCCAGACTGGCGGGCACGGCTCTCCGAAGTGGTCGAGCTCACGGATTCGGGAGCCGTCAAGCTCACGCTCGACTCGGCCCTCCGGCTCGCCTACCTGAACTCGATCGACTGGCAGAACGAACAGGAGGAACTCTACCTCTCGGCCCTCGACGTCAGCACCGAACGCTTCGCGTTCGACGTGCAGTTCTACGGCGGCAATGCCACCGGCTATCGCACCATCGGGCCCCTCGGTGCCGGCGGACCGTCCACGACCTGGAGCACCGACACGAACCTGCAGGCCCGAAAATATTTTGCGACCGCCGGCCAGCTCGTCGTCGGGGTCGCGAACTCGATCATGTGGCAGTTCGCGGGGCCGGATCGGTATCGCAACGTCTCGCTCGTAAACTTCAACCTCGTGCAGCCGCTGCTCCGCCGGGCCGGCCGAGCCTGGGCCCTCGAGCCGCTCACCATCGTCGAGCGGACGCTCCTCTACAACCTCCGGTCGCTGCAGTTCTACCGGCAGGGATTCTTCCTCAACGTCGCCTTCGGTATTCCGGCGGGCGCAGGCGTTCAGCGGCGCGGCGGGTTTTTCGGCGGCACGGGCTTCGAGGGATTCACCGGCACCGGCATCGGCGGTTTTGGCAACGTCGGCGGCACGTTCTTCGGCGGCGGCCTGCTCGGGTTTCCTGGAGCCGGCGGAGGCGGTGGAGGCGTGGGCGTCGCCGGCGGGGATGTCGGCAACCTGGGTGGGTTTTTCGGACTGCTGCAGTCCCGGCAGCGGATCCGCAATCTCGAGCAACTGCTCGCCGACCAGGAGCGGTCGCTCGTGAAAATGGAGGCCCAGCTCGACGCCGGCCAGATCGATCTCGTGCAGGTCGACCAGCTCCGGCAGAACGTGCAGACGAACCGGGCGAACCTGGCAACGGCAAAGACGCAGCTCACCGACCGGGTGGAAGCCTACAAGGTCACCACGCTCTCGATCCCCTCCGACACACCCGTGGCCCTCGACGAGTCGTTTCTCGCGCCGTTCCAGTTCGTCAGCCCGCCGTTGCTGGCCCTGCAGAAAGAACTCGGCACCTTGCTCGCCGCAGAAACCGGCGGCGAGAACGAGCCGCTCGAGGCGACGGAGGATCCGCGGACCAAGGATTCTCCCGGGCCGCTTGAACTGCCCGCGCCAGCCGATGCGACCGAAGACAATCGCGATGCAGCCGCGGCCCTCGACGCCCGCGAGGACGAGGCCAATCGGGAACTGATCCGCACGGGCATCGCCAGGGTCGGCGAACTCCGCGGCCGCGTCGAGGCGCAGGCCGCCGCCGTGAACGGCGACCTCGAGCGGGCGGCCACGCAGGCGGCGGGGCGGCTGGCCGGCATGCAGCCCGCCGAGCGGAAGGCGTTCGACCGCGAGATCCGCATCCTGGCCGACGACCTCGCGGAGTTGCTGGCCCGGATCCGCAGGGCCGACGAGGAGATCAAGCGGCTCGAGCCCGCGGGACAGCCGACCGAAACCAGGCTCCGCGACACGGCCGACAAGGTTGTCGCGCTCGTGTCCGAGATCTCGGGGGCCGTCGACGAGATGTCGCTGATCCAGGCCCGGGCCCGGGTCGAAGCGATTGGCGTAACCCCAGAGCAGCTCGACCCCGACATGGCGTTCGAGATTGCCCGAGCCAACCGGCTCGACTGGATGAACACCCGGGCCGCGCTCGTGGACCAGTGGCGGCTCATTCAATACAACGCCGTCAAGTTGCTCGCGGACCTCGATCTCAAGCTGGAGGGGGACATCTCGACGACGGGTAACAACGCGGCCCGCTTTCGCGCCCCCACCGGCTCGCTCTCGGCGGGCGTGCAGTTCGACCCGCCGCTCACCCGGCTGCAGGAACGCAACAGCTGGCGGCAGGCCATTCTCCAGTACCAGCAGCAGCGGCGCCGGCAGATCCGGTTCGAGGATCAGGTCAAGCTCAATCTCCGGCAGTTGCTCCGGCAGCTGGAGCTCGACCGCCTGAATCTCGAGACGCAGCGCCGGGCGGTCATCATCGCCGTCCGCCGCGTCGACGAGACGCGGCTCACGCTCGGGCAGCCGGCGCCGCCTCCCCCCGCGCCCGCCGCCGACGGCACGGGTGCCGCCCAGCCGGCCACTGACCGGCTCGGCCCCACGACGATCATCAACTACGTCACCGCCACGGACGCCCTCCGCAACAGCCAGGATGCCCTGACGAGCGTGTGGCTGCGGTACTACCAGACGCGGGCGGTGTTGGCGCGGGAACTGGGCGTGATGGAACTCGCCGACGACGGGCTCTGGATCGACAAGCCGCTGTGCCGCGCCGACGACGCGACAGGCGAGGACCTGGAACTCCCGCCGCCGGTGCCGCAGGAGTGGCTCGACCATTTGGAGGAGGTGAAGTCGCCGCCGCCGCTCGGCGCCGACGCCGACGGGAAGCCCCAGGCGGCAGGAAAGCCCGCTGCCGAGCCGCTGCCAGCGCCGGCCGCCGACACGATAGACTGACCGAATCCTCGCAACGCCTCCGAAAGTCCCCCCCATGGCAGATGCGATCGCGGAATCGAGCGTGCAGTCGCGACCCGCCGCGGCGATCCCCGCGAACGCCATCGCCGCGATTCTCGACGCCCCGCCCGCAGCCGAACCCGCAGCGGGCGGGCGGATGCCGTGGCGGCGGCTGGCGATCCTGGCTGCGGCCGGCGGACTGGTGGCGGCCATGCCCGCGATCCTGGCCCGCTTCGATTCCGGTGCCGCCCGTGACCCGTTTGCCAATCACCCCTCCCATACCGTCGCCCGGCAAGACCTGACGATCTCCGTCACCGAGACCGCGACGCTGTCCAGCGACGAAAACATCGACATCCGCTGCGAGGTCAGGGGGGGCTCGACGGTCCTCGAGCTCGTGGCCGATGGCTCCCAGGTGAAGGTTGGCGACACGATTGTCGTGCTCGACTCGGCGAAGATTTCGGAGGATCTCACCGCCCAGAAAATCGCGCTGGAGAAGGCGCGAGCCGCGCAGATCCAGGCCGAAAAGGACCATGCGGCGGCGGTCATCGCCGTCGAGGAGTATGCCGAGGGCACCTTTCGCAAGGAGCAGCACAAGCTGCGGTCCGATCTCACCGGGGCCCGCGAGCGGCTCCAAGCGAACCGCAACCTCGTCACCCACTTCGAGAAGATGTTTCGCAAGGGCTACATCACGCCGCAGGAGCTCGAGAAGCACAAGTCGGCGGCCGAGCGGGCGAAGCTCGACGAAGACACCGCCAAGATCGCCCTCGACGTCCTCGAACGGTTTACAAAGCCGAAGATGATGACGGAACTCGAGAGCAAGCGGGATGCGAATGCCGCCAAGAAGGAGAGCGAGACGGCGGCACTGACGCTCGAGACGTTGAAGCTCGAACGGCTCGAACAGCAACTGGCGAAGTGCCTGATCACGGCCCCCAAGGACGGGGTCGTCATCTATCCGCCGACGCCACGCTGGGATCGCGACGGCGGCATCAAGATCGGTGCCAAAGTCAACGAGGCCCAGACGATCCTGCAGTTGCCCGACTTGAGCACCATGCGGGCGGACGTGGGCGTGCATGAATCGCGGGTCGAGAAGATCCGTCCGGGCATGCGGGCTCGGATCGATGTGCAGGGCAACCAGTTCACCGGCAGTGTGACGAAAGTCGCCACCCGGCCCAACTCCACCGGATATATGGACACCGCCAAGCGGTATGAGGTCCGGGTCACGATCGACGGCCAGTCGCCGCTCTTGCGGCCGGGCCTGACGGCGGAGGTGGAGATCGTGGTCGCCGAACTCGAGGCCGTGATCGCCGTGCCCGTGGCGGCCGTCGCCGAGCAGCGGGGCAGCCATGTCTGCGCCGTCCGCAAGGCCGGGGCGGTCGAGCGGCGGATGGTAACGCTCGGCCAGGGCAACGAGGCGTTCGTGGAGATCACGTCGGGCCTCGAGCCGGGTGAGGTGGTGCTCCTCAATCCCCGCGGCGTGCTCGTTGAAGATCCGCCTGAGGCCGCGGGCGGTAGCCAAGACGGAGGGGCACAGCCCGGCCCGCGGGCGGCGGCCGCCACACGATCGTGAGCATCTGGCAGCAGCTGCGGGCCGGCGTTCGCAGTTTGCTCCTGCACAAGCTCCGCTCGGCGCTGGCGGTGCTCGGGATCCTGATCGGCGTCACGGCCGTGATCTGGTTGGTGGCCATGGGTGAGGGGGTCGCCATCCAGGCCCAGCGGCAGATCGAGGCCCTCGGCGCCACGAGCATCATCGTGCGCAGCATCAAGCCGCCCTCCGACCCGAATGAGAAAGCCAGTGACGGGTTCGGCATCGCCTACGGCCTGCTGCGGGCCGATTACGACCGGATTCGCACCAACGTGCCGGGACTGGTGCGGGCGGTGCCGCTGCGGCAGATCAGCCGGGAGGTGCGATGTGGCGCGCGGGCACTCGACGGCGTCGTGATCGGCTGCACGCCGGACTACTTCGCGGCCAACAAGCTCGCGATCGCCCGCGGCCGCGGGCTCTCCGACCATGACCTCGATCGCCGCGACAACGTCGCCGTGCTGGCCCACGAGGTGGCCGAGCGGCTGTTTCCCATCGAAGACCCGCTCGGCGCGGCCGTGCTGGTGGGACAGGAGTTCTACGTGGTGGTCGGCGTGGCCGCCCCGCGAACCGCCGCGGCGGCGATCGGCGGCAGCCTCGCGGCGCGGCAGTTTGACCGCGATGTCTACCTCCCGCTCTCCACGTTCCGGGTCCGGATCGGAGATCGGATCGTCGCGGAGCAGCAGGGCTCCTGGACCGCCGAGACGGTGGAGCTCGACCAGATCACGGTCGTCCTCGCCGACCTGCCGCGGGTGCCGGCGACCGCCGACATGATTCGCGACCTGCTCAAGCGGTATCACAAGACCGAGGACTACGCCGTGGTCGTGCCGCAGGAACTGCTCGAGCAGGCGAAGACGGTGCGGATGATGTTCAACGTCCTGCTCCTCGTCATCGCCGGCATCTCGCTGCTCGTGGGAGGGATCGGGATCATGAACATCATGCTCGCCACGGTCACCGAGCGGACGCGGGAGATCGGCATCCGGCGGGCCCTGGGGGCCACGCGGGGGGAGATCATCCGGCAATTTCTCTGCGAGACGATCGTGCTCTCCGGCGCCGGCGGCCTGCTCGGCGTGGCGGCCGGGTTTCTCTGCCGGCCGGGGGTGGCGTTGGCACTCCGGGGCGTGGAGTCGTTGCTGCCGCGGGTCTGGGCCGCGCTGCCGCCCGACATCCGCGGCCTCGACCCGCCGCTCGTGCCCTGGTCGATCGCGGTCGCGTTTGCGATCTCGGTCGGCTTAGGGATCGTGTTCGGCCTCTATCCAGCCCGCCGGGCGGCCGCCCTGGACCCGATCGAGGCGCTTCGCCATGAGTGAACCGGCCGCCGTCGCACAGGGAGCGGACGTCGTGGCCAGCATCCGCGACGTGTCGAAGCTCTACCGGCTCGAGGGGCAGGAGGTGCGGGCCCTCGACCGCGTGTCGCTCGATCTGCGGCGCGGCGACTTCGTGGCGATCATGGGGTCATCGGGCTCGGGCAAGAGCACGCTCTTGAACGTGCTCGGCTGCCTCGACCGGCCGACCTCCGGAAGCTACGTGCTGGCGGGGCGGGATGTGGCGCGGCTCGACGATGCGGCGCTGTCCCGCGTTCGCGGCCGCACGCTGGGCTTCGTTTTCCAATCGTATAACCTGATCCCGCAACTGAGCGTGGTGGAAAACATCGCGCTGCCGCTGGCCTATCGGCCCAGGCAGCCGGGCGACCACGGCCGCTGCCTGGCGCTGGCCCGGTTGGTGGGGCTGGCCGATCGGCTCGGCCACCGGCCGACGCAGCTTTCCGGCGGTCAGCAGCAGCGGGTGGCGATCGCGCGGGCCCTGGTCAACAATCCCGCGCTCATCCTCGCCGACGAGCCGACGGGCAATCTCGACACGGCGACCAGCCACGAGATCATGGACATGCTCGCCGCCCTCAACCGGGCCGGCCGTACGATCGTGCTGGTGACCCACGAGCCCGACATCGCCGCCCGGGCCCGCCGGGTGGTGCGGCTGCGAGACGGGCGGATCGAGAGCGAGACGGAGAATCCCGCGGACGACCGGGAAAGCCACACCGGCGACTCGTAGCATGTGGAACAAGTCTGCCCGAGCAGGATGCGAGGCATGCCGACCGGGGAAACCCTTGGCGTTTCCGCCGGTCGGCCCAGGGGACAAACACGTGGACAAAGGCCATGCAGGCACCTCTGTTCGGCACGACGTGTGCGGCTTGACGGCAGCGTCGCCGATCTCGCTTCTCCCTCGGGGAGAGGCCGGCCGGTGGCCGGGTGAGGGTGCTGCCGAAGCTGCGCCGATTCCCTGCACCCTCACCCCGGCCCTCTCCCTGAAGGAGACGGAGGGGGAGAAGCTGCAACCCTCGTGCCGAACAACAGTGCCATGGAGGCTTTGTCAACGGGCAGGTAGACCGGATTCGACTTGGGCGTAACTCGCCCATCTCGCCCCGTCGTTGAGCCAGTCTGCCTCTTGGGACTGGTGTTGCCTCGGCGAATCGTGTTTTGACCACCCGTACACAGGCGATCGGTCCCGTCACCGGCCCAAGAAGCCCCGGGTGGCAACCCGGGGACTCCGGGCGTGAAAACCATCCCGCCGTCCATGCCGCATCACGCACCGTGATTTCCCGGTTCAACCCCACATCGCATGGCACCCGGGATGAGATGCAACCCGGCGTCCCCCGGCTCCCGCCGGGGGCTTTTTGTGCCGTTCGCGCATGTCAAACCGAGCCCACGACTGGAGAACCCGCAACAGCACAAGCCGCGAGTAGGTTACGCCCATTCGACTTTGATGGAGCACCGGCTTCGGGGGCGGCCAAAGTCGCCGCTGCACTTCGCCATCCTGGCTGCGGGTGGAGCGACGCGGATTCCCTCATCTGACGATTCGGGCTTCCCGGCAGTCCCGCGAGCACCCAGGCTCACGCCGGCTCCGCGGGGCCGGGCGGGCTCAGGGCGCCCGCTCCGTCGGCTTGAAGCCCGCGATCTTCGGCAGCAGCCGCTCGGCGATCAAGGCCGACGCCTCCTGCAGCGCCGTCTTCGCGGCGATCTGCTCGGTGAGGTCGGTGGCCACGGTCGTCTGCCGATCGATGGCCAGCACCTTGCCCGTGGCCTGATCGACCGCCTTCACCTCCAGCCTGGCCTTCGCCGAGATCAGGTTCCCGTGCCGCGCGGCGGGCTCGCTGATCGCCTCGCCGAGCACGAGCACCGCGGCCGCGGACCGCCTCCCTTCCTTGGGGTCGACGACCGCGAAGCCGGCCTCCTTCGCGAACAGCGTCATCTCCGTCTCCGCCGCAGGATCGATCACGACGAGGCCACCCGGCCCGGCGACGATGGCCACGACCGGACCGATGTGCTGCTCCTTGATTTCCACGAACAGGGTCGGCCGGTCCCCCGCCGGCAACGCCTTTTTCAGATCCGCGAGCCGGTCGTCGCGGGTCACGACCTTGGGCAGCAGCTCGCCCCCCCGCTCGGTCACCACCTTGACGATCTCCGTGGCCAGACGGTCGGCCAGGCCCCCGAGGTCGTCGCGGGCCGTGCCCTTGACGCTCGCGCCGAGCACGCGGCTGGTCTCGGTGCCGATGATCTTGGCGACCAGATACTGCGAGTTGTCGACGCGGAACACGGAGCCGGCGATCAGGATCTTGGCGCCGGTGAGCTGACCGACGCGGGTCGCCGTGGCGGGGTTGGCCAGGCCCGTGAGGTTCAATTCCTGCTCGTCGAGCAGCTTGCGGATGTCCTCACGCTCGATGAGCATCAGCGCGGGCTCGACGACCAGCTCCGCGAACAGGAGGTCGGTGACCTTGCCGCCGTCGCCGACCGGCCCGCCGGGACGGGGCGCGGCCCCCTCGGTGGCGCGATCTTGGAAGGGCAGGAGCGCCACGGGCACAAGTGGCGTCGCGGCCGCCTGCTCGGCGACCGCAGGTGCCGCCGCGAGCACGACGACGACCAGGGGAACGACGCACACGAGGACGCGGACGACTGCAGGCCGAAGGGACACGATGATCATCGGGGGCTCTCCTGATGGGAACGGGCATCTGGTGACGGGCCGGCGTCGGCGGCCGGGGGCGTGAGGCGGGCGAGGAGCGCCGCGAAAAGGTAGCGGGCTGCCGGCGTCTCCTCCCAGTGGGCGACGATGCCGAGGCCACAGACGACGAACGTTCCCGTCGGCCGGCCCGACTCGCGATCGGCAAACCGGGCCTCGAGCCACGGCCAGCCGCGGGGCGTGCCGCCGGCCCGCGCCACCACCGCCTCGCGGTCGGCGACGATCGCCAGACGGCTGACCACGGTGGAGCCGCGGGCCGACCAATCCCGCCAATCGAGCCGCCCGTCGAGGTCGCCGACGACGTCGGCCTGCCGCAGCACGAGCCGGTCGGCGACGCCGTCGCCGCCCGTGTCTGCGGCGCCCGGCAGCGGGAACGCTCCGGATGCGGGGGCGAGGCAAAGCACGTTCGTGCCCCGGCCGCAGAGGCCGACGAGGTCCGCTGCCAGCCGCGGATGCTCGTCCCACGCCAGCCCCTCGCCGACGATCACCACCTGCGGCCGCAGCGCTTCGATGTCGGCGTCGGCCCGCGCGAGCAGCAGCGGCACTCCCGCGGCGGTGAGCACCTTCTCGGTGCCGCCGTCCGGATCGACGACCGCGATCCGCAGCCCTTCGAGCCAGCGCCGGCGGTCGAAAAACGGATCGGCCGGAAAGATCCGCACCGGCCGCGTCGCCGTGCCGAGCCGGTTGCCGGCGGCGTCGGCCAGGATCGTCGTCAACGTGGCCTCCGCCACCACGCCCTCGCGACCGGCGGGAACGGGCAGCCTGACCATGGCGTTCGTGGCGCCACGGCCGGGATGCCGCACGGCCACGGCGCCGTTCGCCAGCGAGCGGCCCCCGACCGCCAGCACCCATGCCAGGCTGCCCTCGACGGCGACGCCCCCCCGGATCACGGTGCCACACTCCGCCGCACGGCCGGCGAAGTAGTTGGTGCGGGCATCGGCCGGCGCCACCACGAGGACATCGTCACCGGCCGCGACGCCGGCCACGACGATCGCGAGGCTTGCCGCGGCGACGCCGCGGAGAACTGCATGCCGGGGTGTCATCCGACCTCCTTCCCGGTCGCAGGACGAAGTGGCACCACCGTCTGGATCACCTGCCACTCGACGTCCGCGGCGCTGGCGCCGGTCACCCGGCGCGGGAGGCCCGCCTTCAGGACGCCGCTGTAGGACGCCCGCAGCGGCACCGCATGCGGCGCGAGCGTCAACTCACCGTCCACGGCGATCGCCCCGTCGGGCAGGCAATGGGTCCACAGTTTGAGCCGCCCGTCACCGTGCTCACCGGCGGCGACGTCCACGACCTGCTCGTCACGGACGACCACGTCCGTCTGCCACGCCGGCTCCCACCGCGCGGCCGCGCCGCGCCGGGTGAGCACGACGATCCGCACGGCGACCGGCGCGGCGGCGGCCGCGCCATTCGCGAGCCCCACGGTCACCGTCTGATCGTGCTCGGCAACCCAGGCAAGACGCCCCGAGAACGTCTGCTCCATGCCCGCCAAGACCTCGGCACGGGAAGCGATGTCGGCGGCGGCGAACCGCACGCTCGGCGGCCAGTTCGCCGCCTCGTCGCTGTCTCCACTCCGCCACGCCACGCATGCCGCCGCGGCGGCCGCCGCGAGGCCCGCAGCGAACCAGCCCGTCCGCTCGACCCAGCGGCCAGGCGGAGCGACGACCGGGTGGGATGCAGCCACCTCGGCGGCGCGGACCGCCGCTGCGATGCGACTGACGCGGCCGGCTGCATCCGCCGCCGCGTCCCGGTGGCGGCGCCACTCGCGGAGGCGGGCGTCGATGTTGGTGCCGGATCGTGACGGCTGTCGCGGGTCGGGCGTCATCGTTCCACCTGCTCCCGCAGGGCGTGGGCGAGCCGCTTGCGGGCTTCGTGCAGCCGCCAGTAGATCGTGGCCCGCGTGCAACCCTCGATCCGCGCGGCTGCGGCCGGGTCGAGTCCCTCGATCGCCACGAGCACGATGGCGGCGCGGAGTTTCGGCGGGAGGGCCTGCAGCGCCCGGCCCACGGCCCCGTCGAACTCGTCCCGCTCGACTTCCGCGCCGACGCCCGCGTCCCGCACGGCCGCGTCCCAGGGCAGTTCGGCCCGATCGTCGATGGGCGACCGCCGGCGTCGGACGAGCGTGTCATGGACCGTGTTCATGGCGATCCGGTACAGCCAGGTCGTGAACTTGGACCGACCCTGAAAGCCGTCGAGGCCGCGAAAGGCGCGGAGGAGCACGTCCTGCGCCAGGTCGTCCGCAGCCGCGTCGTCGAGGATCATCGAGTGGATCATGCGGCGGACCGTCGTCAGGTGCCGAACTGCGAGTTCGTCGAGCGCCCCGCGGTCGCCGGCCTGCCGCCAGGCGGCCACGAGTTGCTCGTCGGACGTTTCCAAAACGATACCGCTCCGTGTCGAACCATGAGACGGGCCGGGCGGCCGCATCTTGGGTCCCACCGGTTCGCGATCCGCGGGTTGCGGGTCCCCGACTATCCAGGCTAGTCTCTCCCGCCACGGGGGCCGCGGCCAAGACCGGCACGGCTTGGCGGTCTGATGGAGCTGTCGGCCCTCCGGCAGCCCCCCGCGCTCCGTCACCATGCACATCGTTTCCGTTTCCCGCGCGGCTTGGCTGGCCTCGATCGCGGCCTGCGGTCTGGCATGGGTTTCCCGTGCAGCGGCCGCGGAGCCTCCCCCCCCGACGGTGGCCATCGTGCCCACCGCGGCGACGCGGGCCCCGCTCGCCGATCTGCTCACGGCCGACCTGTCGAGCGACGCGGGCGTGCGGCTCGTGGAGCGGCAGGCCGTCGCCCGTGTGGTCGATGAAATGAAGTTGGCCGCGGCCGGCGACGCCGCGGCGGGCATGAAACTCGGCCAGCTGCTCGCGGCCGACGCCATCGTGATGCTCGACGCGGGCTCCGCGGAGACGCCGCCGCGGGTGCGGGTGCGGGTGGTGGAGACCCGCACCGGCATTCGGCTCGCGGACGGCGAATGGGCGGCCGCCGACCTGCTCGCCGACCGGGCAGTGCTGCTGGCGGACCTGCGCACGGGCCTGCGAAAACTCCGCGCGGCCGCGGAGAGCCGCCGGCTGGTCGGAGTCGTCGGCCTGCGGAGCGAGGAGGAGACGGGCTCCACCAGGGCCACGGCCCGGGCGCTGTCGGTGTTCGCCGCGCAGGATCTGCAGCGGCTTCCCGACGTCGTCGTCCTCGAGCGGGAACAGCTCCGCCGGCTCACCACCGAGCGCGACCTGACCGGCACCGAGCTCGATCTCCGGGCGTCGGCCTTGCTGCTCGAGGGTAGCCTGCGGCGCGAGGGGGACACGTTCGTGATCGCGCTGGCCCTGCTGCCGCTCAAGGACGGGAAGCGGCGGGAGCGGACCGTCACCACGCCCGCCAAGACCGGCGCGGCCCGCGATGCGATCGCGGCGGCGTTGGCCGACATGTTGGCCGGCGCGGTCGAGCCCGAGACCGCCAGCCCGACCGCGGAGGCGAAAGTGCTTCTCGAACGGGCGCGACGGCTCGACCGGATGGGCGACGGGCCGCAGGCATCCCGGCTGGCCGAAGCGGCCTACGTCCTCCATCCCTGCCGGGAAACGTTCGACCTGGCGAGCGCGTTCAGCCAGGCGGGCCTGCCGGCCAATGCGAGCCCCGTGGACGTGGCGCAGGCGCGGCTGCGACAGGCGGAGTTGATCGGCGACTTCTACGAGCGGACGACCGAATCCCTGGCCTGGGAGGCGCTGTTTCCCGTCGAACTGCTGCACAGCATCTGGTCGCCGACGCCAGCCCCCGCGTCGGCAGAGGAGGCGGAGATCCGCGACCGCATCCGTGCCGTGGAGCGGGCGACCGCGGATCGCGTCCTCGCGTTTCGCCGCACCGCCGAGCGGCCCACGACGGGATTCGTCCTCGTGCGGCAGCTCGCGCTCGTCGATCAACTCGTCCCGGGAGCGCCGCGTCCGACCGCCGCCGAGTTCATGCGGTACGTCACCGGCCTGCAGCGGGAACTGGCGACGGAGGCGCTGGCTGATCGACTGCCGAACGGCCCCAGCTTCACGGTGTGGCAAAAGGATGCCGGGGTCGTCATCGCCCGCGAGGCCTTCGCCAATCAGTATCACACCGCGCTCTTCATGGCGGTCATGGATCGCCCCGCTCGTCCGCCCTTGGACGAGATCGCGCCGCTCGTCGACGGCCTCGTCGGCGGCTCCGATCCGGCGCTGCAAATCGTCGGCCTGTCGTGCCTGCTGAACCAGCCCGGCGCCCGGAGCCTGACGGCGGCGGAGCGCATCCTCGACATCTATTTTCGGAAGGCCGATCCGTCATGGACATTCTTCGAGATGGCCGCCTACAAGACCGTCGCGCAGATCGCCGCCGTGGCGCTCCAGCGACTCGCCTTCGAGGGGCGGGCGACGGCATACGCGGAAGCGCTCGTCGCCACGGCGGAGCAAAACGGTGACGGCGGTCTCCTGATGCGCAGCCCCGAGCTGTTCGCCCATGCGGTGCTCATGACCGAGGGGCAGGCCGGCGGCCTGCACCGGCGCGTCGAGGCGTTGCTGAAGGCACGGGCGTATTCCGGCGAGACGCGGTCGCAGATCGCCCGCTACCGGAGGATCATGGGCAGCCGCTTCGATCCGCAGGCCGGCAAGGGCGACGGCGCCCCGCCCCCGCCGCCACCGGTCGGCCCCTGGGCGGATTACGTGATCGAGCCGGTGACGTTCACCAACGCCCCGCCCGGCCATCCGCGGCTCGTCGCCGCGGCGGTCGATCGCCTCGCGACCGACCAGGGCAGCTCGATGCTGTTCCTGTGGGCCGCGGCGGCACCGCAGGGGGGCGGCCCCGGCGCGGCTCTGGCCTGGCCCCACCTGTTGACCCGCTGCGGCCCCAGCGGCGGGCTGCTCGCCGAGGTGGCGGCCTTCGACCTGCCGACGGAAGCGGTCACCGGGCTGGCCGCCGGTGACGGCCGGGTGTTCATCGGCACCTTCGGGCACGGCCTGTTCGTCGTCGATGGCCGCGGCCTGACGGCGGTCGGCGAACAAGACGGCCTGCCTGCGAACAGCATCGGACGGATGGCCTGGCTCGACGGCCGCCTGTACATGGCCGTGCCGCGCGGCCTGGCGACCTACGCCCCGAACACCGGCGCCGCGACGTTCGCCTCCACTGCCGCAGTTGTGCCGCGTCATCAGCTCGATGGCGGCGAGCCCTACGAGATCACCGGCATGCTGGCCGATCCGGTGCGGCATCGGCTCTGGCTGACCGTCGGCGGCGACCGGTCACGCAGCGGCCTGTGGTGCCACAGTCTCCGGGACGGTGGCTGGCGGCGGGTGCTCATGGGCAGCATCCGCGGTCTGTTCTGGGACGGCGGCCGCAAGGCGCTCGCCAACTGGTCGCTGTATTCACGCGTGCCCTACGAGATCGACCTCGACGACTGCGGACACGTCCCGCTGCTGGGGTTCGTCACCGAGGAACAGACCTTCGTCCCCGAGGTGTTGGCGGGCATGGCGGTGCTCGACGGCCATCTGTTCGCGGGCCCCGGCCGGCTCCTCGACACAGACGGCGTCTGGTATCTGCCACAGCCCGACTCCCTGCGGTGGACGAACATCGAGCGGCTCGGAGACACGCTCGTCACCTTCAATCTCCACGAAAACGCCGTGCACCGGATCCGGCGCCGCGGCGCGGCCCCCCCGCCGCGGACGCCGGCGGACGCCGAGGCCGCCATGGGCGGCGACGCGAAACTGCGGGCCGCCGTCGCGGCGCTGGGATCCGATACGCCGCAGGCGCGGCTGGCTGGCCTGAAGGCCTACCAGGAACGACGGGCCGCGATCGATCGGCTGGTCTCGGACAACCGGCCCCAGTTCCGCTGCCACGGAGACGAGGCGTTCGCGCGGATCCTGCTCGACAACTCCCGCCCGACCGAGCAGCTCGCGGCCATCGACGTCATTCGCCGGCTCGACGCACTACGGATGGTCGATGCCAAGGTGCTGCACCGTCTGGCTGCGGACGGCCCGCCGCAGGTCGCGGCGGCGGCCCGCGGTCAGCTCTCCCGGTTCGGCACCACCTACACGTATCTCGTCGAGTATCCCGAGGTCGACACCCACAGCGCCGATCCCCTGAAGCGGGCGGCCGCCGTGGCGGAGATCGGCAGGCAGGCGCTGGTGGTGCCCGCCGCGCTGCCCGTGCTCGTGCGAATGCTCGACGACGAGGTCGATTTCGTCGCGCTCGCGGCCGTGGCGGAACTCGATCCCTACGGCGACGAGTCCCTGCCCGCGATCCTCGACGCGGCGGCCCGCGCCGCCGGTCGCGGCGACGTCCGCCGCGCCGCGCGGATGCTCGCCCGGCGTCTGGAGCCGCCGCCAGACGCCGCGATCGATGCGGCCGCCTCGATCACGTGGATGGGGGAGCGTCTCGCCGAACTGGCCCGGTCGCCGAACGCCGCGCTGGCCGCGGCGGCCGGCCGCGCCCGGGCGGCATGTGAAGCGATCGCCAAGCAGTCGGCCGCGCCAGCCGGAGGTGGACGATGAGACCGCTGCCGTGGCCTGCGCCGGTTGCCCGTCGCCCCGCGACCGTCGTCCCCTGGCTGGCCTGCGCGGCCTGGCTCGGCATGACGGTCTTGTGCGGCCCGGCCCGAGCGGCGAATCCCGTGCCACCGGTCGATCTCCTCACGATCACGGAGCTCACCGCCAAGGACGCGGCCACGATCCGGAGTCAGCAGGCCACGAAGCCAGCGCTCGCCGGATCGAGTGACGCCCAGTTCGAAGCCGCCTTCAAGGCCGCCGGGATGACACCGGAACAGATCGACCGCTTCTGGCAGGAGCTGTCCCACGCACCGCGGCGGGCGTCGCATCAAGGACTTCTGCTGTTGCGGGTCATGGATTTTTTGGCGGAAACCCGCGCCCCCGAGTGGCAGCGTGTCGCCAACAACTGGTCGGATTTTCTCCATCTGCCCGCCGTCGAGCGGCTGTCCCCCGAGGCGGCCCGCGGCCTGGGCAGTTTCAACGGCCGCCTGCGGCTTCCCGCGATCACCGCCCTGGAACCGGCGGCTGCCTCGGCCCTGGCCGGGGTTCGTGACGTGTCGCTCCCCGGCCTGACCAGCCTGCCGGTGAACGTGGCAGCGGCGATCCGGGGCCGCGGCCACCCGAATGGAGGCATTCTCCGGCTCGCAGGCCTCGGCGACATCTCGGTCGAGGCCCTGCGGTCGCTGGCCACCTTCAAGGGGACCGTCGACCTTTCGGGCCTCCAGCAGCTCACGCCCGACATGGCGCAGGCGATCCACGCCGGCACGGCCGGTGCCATCTGGCTCGACGGCGTCGCGACCCTGACGCCGGACGTGGCGGCCCTGCTGATGCGGCCCGAGCCCAACGGCCAGTTCGCCACCATGTTCAGCTTCGGCGGGCTGCAGTCGTTTCCTCCTGATGTGGCCCGGCACTGGGCGGGCGTCCACACGTCACTGGCGCTGGCCGGGGTCACGGAGATCTCGGCGGACACCGCGCGGGAACTGGTCGCCTTTCCGGGCGAACTCGAACTCGGCGTGACCGCGCTCACTCCCGAGGAGGCGCGGCTGCTCACCGAGGGACCGTCGCGCCTCGTGCTTTCCGGCTTGGAACGCCTGGATCCTGAAGTCGCCCGGGCACTCGGCCGGGAACAGGAGGGGCTCGCTCTGCCGAATCTTCGCCGGCTCGATGCTGTCGCGGCCAGCGCCCTGCTCGAACCGGACGATGGCCTGCGTCGCGGCACCGACGCGCCGCGTGGCGGTGGTGTGTACATGGGCTCGCATGCGCTGCTGCGCCTGAGCGGCTTGGAATCGATCGGGCCCGAGACGGCCGACGCGTTGGGACGGAAGAGCGGCCCACAAATCGAGCTCCACGGGATCGCACGGCTTTCGCCAGAAGCCGCCCAGGGGCTGGCAGCCGTCGAGATGTGGGATGGATGGCTGCCGCGGATCGGCCATCTCAGCACCGGCGTGGCGCAGGCCCTGGCGTCCCGGCGCGGCACGATCCAGCTGCGCGGCCTGGAGTCGCTCGACGCGGACGCGGCGGCGGCGTTCCGCCGGCATACCGAGACCCTGGAGCTGGGCCTCCGCCAGATTCCCGAGGACGTCGCCCGCGGACTGTGGCGGCAGCGGGGCAGCCTGCGACTGCTGGCCGTCGAGTCGCTCTCGCCGGAAGCGGCAGCCTGGCTCGGCCGGCACGTGGGCGTGGAGCTCATCATGCCCGGACTGAAGTCGCTGTCGGTGGAGACGGCCCGCGCGCTCGCCGACTGCCCGAGCTTCAGCCCGCAGTTCCCCGGCATCACCGACCTGTCGGGCCCCGATTCCGCCGCCATCGCCCGGGCGGTCGTCCGCACGCCGGGCTATCTGTCGCTCTCGTCCCTACGGACCGTCTCGCCGCAGGCGCTCGCGATCCTCCGCGAGCGGCCCCAGACCGGCCTGCCGCTCGACAAGGACATCCGCGTGATCGGCGGGCCGCCAGCCAAGCGGCCCGGCGGCCGTTGACGGATGCCGCCGGCCGGGCCCGCTCACTTGCTCGTGAGCGTGCGCCGACTGCACGCCGGCAAAGCCATCCTGGCCTTTGCCGGCTGGGCCGGCCGCGGGCAACGCCAAGGGTTGCCCGGTCCGGCCGGGCCCGCTCACTTGCTCGTGAGCGTGCGCCGACTGCACGCCGGCAAAGCCATCCTGGCCTTTGCCGGCTGGGCCGGCCGCGGGCAACGCCAAGGGTTGCCCGGTCCGGCCGGGCCCGCTCACTTGCTCGTGAGCGTGCCCTTCGTACTCGGGATGCCGGGCTGGCGGGGGTCGGGCTCGACGGCGACACGGAGAGCGCGGGCCGCGGCCTTGAAGACCGCCTCGGCGATGTGATGGCCGTTGCGGCCGTGGTGCAGCACGGCGTGGAAGTTCATGCCCGCCGTGGCGGCCACACTCTCCCAAAACACCTCCACGAGCTGGGCGTCGAACGTGCCGATCGTCGGCACCGGGAAGTCCACGGCAAACACGCACGCGGCGCGGCCGCCGAGGTCGACGGCCACGGTCGCCAGCGCCTCGTCCATCGGAATGATCGCGTGGCCGTAGCGGCGGATGCCGCGCCGGTCGCCGAGGCACTCGACCAACGCGGTGCCCAGGGCCCGGCCCACGTCCTCCACCGTGTGGTGACCGTCGACGTGAAGGTCGCCCGTGCAGGCCACCTTCAGGTCGCAGAGCGAGTGCCCGGCCAGCAGCGTGAGCATGTGGTCGAAGAAGCCGATCCCGGTGCGAATCTCGGCGGCACCGATGCCATCGAGGTCGAGCGTGAGACGGATGTCGGTTTCGGCGGTCTTGCGGGAGACGGTGGCGGCGCGGGGCATGGGATGGACCGGCGGGAACGAGGAATGGAAAATCTGATCAGATGGCACGCATGCGGGCGAGGAAGGCGTCGATCTCCGCGTCGGTGCCGACCGACACGCGAAGGCCGTCGCCCCAGCCGGCGTAGTTCATGTAGCGGATGAGGATGCCCGCGGCCTTGAGGGCCTCGTAGACGGGCCGGTGCGGCCGCTCGGGGTGCGTGCACCACACGAAGTTCGCCTGGCTTTCCAAGGCGTCGTATCCGAGCCGCCGCAACTCGTCGGTCAGCCGCCGGCGAGTGGCGAGGATCTGCGCCCGATTCGCCGCCAGCCAGGCCTGATCGTCGATGGCCGCGGTGGCCGCGGCGATCGACAGGGCATCGCAGTTGTAGGAATCCTTGACCTTAAGCAGCTGCTCAATGACCGCCGGCTGGGCGACGGCGAAGCCGAACCGCAGGCCGGCCAGCGCGTAGGACTTGCTGAACGACCGCGTGACGATCACCCGCTCGTTCTCGCGGACGAGATCGAGGCAGTTCGTGGCGGCGAAGTCGCCGTAGGCCTCGTCCACGACGACCGCGCAGGGCAGCCGATCGGCGAGCTCACGGACACGATCCGGTGCCAGCAGGGTGCCCGACGGGCTGTTGGGATTGGCGATGATCGCCAGCCGGATGTCGGCGGCGGCCGCGGCGAAGCCGTCGTCGAGCGACCAGTCGCGGGCGTAGTGGAACTCGTCGCACCCTGCCCCCTGGAGGCCGGCGAGCGTGCGGTAGAGGATGTAGCTCGGGTAGGGCATCCGCAGCCGCTCCCCCGCCCCGACGAAGGTGCGGACGAGGATCGTGAGCAGGTCGTCGCTGCCGTTGCCGCAGATGATCCAGTCGGGATCGACGCCGAGCACGTCCCCGGCCCGCCTGCGGAACGCCGTGGCCACCGGGTCGGGATACTTGGCGAGCGTGCGGCCCGCCGCGGCCGCGGCGACGGCCCGCGCCACGGCGGGGGACGGCGGGTAGGGATTCTCGTTCGTATTGAGCTTGATCCAGTCGCCCCCCTGCGGCTGCTCGCCGGGAACGTAGCCCGCCAAGGCCGCGATGTCGGGGCGAACGAGGCTGGCGGTGGCGGTGGTGGCGCGGGTGTGGTTCATGATTCGTGCGGCGGGCATGACGAAGTGGGGAACCGTTGTCAGCCCAAGCCGGCTCGGGGGCGGCAAAAGTCTCCTCGCTGCGGCCGCGGCGGCCGCACGCTCGTCGAGCGTTCGCCGACCCCCGCGCCTCCCGAATCCGGGCGGCCTTCGCAGAACGCTCACGCTCGGAGTCGGCAGGAAAGTCTACCTCACGCGGCATCGCTCGCGGCGCCGCGATGCCAAGCAGGCCCCGCACGACCGTTACAACCGGGCCTCGACGCTCCGCCGGTGGGCTGTGAGCCCTTCGGTGTCGGCGAGGATGCGGATGTCGTCGGCGATCGCAGCCAGGTCGGCCGCGGCGAGTTGGATCACGCTGCCGCCGCGGAGGAACTCGTTGGCCGACAGGCCGGCGGCAAACCGCGCCGTGCCGCCGGTCGGCAGGACGTGCGACGGCCCGGCCGCGTAGTCACCGGCCGCCACCGGGCTCCACGGCCCGAGAAACGCCGCGCCGGCGTGGCGAATGCAGGCCAGCGTGGCCTCCGGGTCGCGGGTGTCGATCGACAGGTGCTCGGCCGCGAGCTCGTCGGCGAGCGCGGTTGACTCCGCATCGCTCGTCGTGACCACGATGCCGCCGAACCGGGCGAGGCTGTCGCGGGTCAGATCGCCGCGCTCGAGGTCGGCCACCCGCCGCTCCAGGGCCGCGGCCACGGCGTCGGCGAGCGGCCGGCTGGCGGTGAGGAGGATCGCCGCGCCGGGCGAGTGCTCCGCCTGGGCGAGCATGTCGGCGGCGATGCATTCGGGATTCCCGGCGTCGTCAGCCACGATCACGATCTCGCTCGGGCCCGCGATCGCGTCGATCGAGACGTCGCCGTACACGTGCTCCTTGGCCAGGGCGACGAACAGGTTGCCGGGGCCGACGATCTTGTCCACCCGCGGCAGTCCCGCGACGCCATACGCCATCGCCGCCACCGCCTGGGCCCCGCCCGCCCGCACGACCGTGCGCACTCCCAGTTCGTGGCAGGTCGCGAGCACGTGCGGATTCTCGGCGCCGTATTGCGTCGGCGGCGCCACGACGACGATCTCCGGCACGCCCGCCACGCGGGCCGGCACGACCGTCATGAGCAGGGTCGATGGATAAGCGGCTGCCCCGCCCGGCACGCACACTCCCACGCGGTCGAGCGGCAGGTAGCGCTGCCGCAGGCTCCCTCCGCCCGCCAGCGGCACGCTCACGTCGCGGGAAAGCAAGGCCCGCTGAAACCGCTCCACGCGTTCCGCGATCCGCCGCACGGCGTCGAGAAAGCCGCGGTCGACCGCCGCATGGGCGGCCGCCAGGGCTGCCGGTGGCACGAACAGCGTCTCACGGGTCACGGCGGCGCCGTCGATCCGCCGCGTGTAGTCGAGCAGGGCGTCGATTCCCTGCGTGCGGACATCCGCGCAGATCCGCTCCACGACCTGGCGGGGCGAGAGCGGCTCTCCGAACACGTCGATCGTCCGCTGCCGGCCGGCGGGACTGACGACGTCTCCCTGCGACACGAGCTTGCCACGGAGCGCCTCGAGCCGCGCGCGGCCATCCGCGGCGGCGAGGTCAATGCGTTCACAGAGCGGCGGCGGATTGGCGGTCATCGCCCCAAGAATACCGCGGCGGCGTCCGCTGACGAGCCGCACCAGGCAACACCTGCCGAGAAGGGAACGAAATGGGCCAACCGGCAGGGCGGCGACAGGGTCGGCGTGAGGATCACGAGCGTGTCAGCGAGTGAACTCATGCCGCCCGGGAGCCGGCACACCGTCGAGGGCCAGCGCCCCGAGGCGGCCGTCGAACCGCTGCGACCAGCGGTCGGCGAGTGTCGCCACGACGCGGCCGGCCCCATCGTCGCCTTCGGCCTGGGCGGCGATCTCCCGCAGGATCGCGGCGCCACGCACCGCGAACGGTGGCGGCCCGCCGGCCGGACGATCGCCGAAGACCGGATCGGCCGCGACGGCCTGAAGCCCGGCCGCCGGCGGGGCCGGCACGGCCGCGAGGCGACCGTCGATGGCCACGGCGCGGCCGATCGCCGCATCGGCCTGATCCTGGCGGTCGAGCGCCACGAGCACGAGGGACTGCCGCAACTGGATGTCGGGCTGGTCCTGCGCGATGGCTGCGGCCCGGCGATACGCGTCGAGCGCGGCCGTCAGCCGCACCGGGTCGCCCTGCGCCCCTCGCAGATGCCGGTCGCCCATGGCCACGAGCCGCGCCGCCCGGAGCCGCGCGATGCCCGTGCTCGCGCGAACCAACGCGGGCCGACCAGTCGGCTGCGGCGCGGCGGCGATCACCGGCCGCGACGCGGACGGCGTTCGGGCGACGAGCGCCCCGGCGTTCGCGTTGGCCGTCGCGGCGCCGAGGCCGAGAAACGGCAACACGCCGGCCGGTCCGAATTGCGGCGCGAATCCCGACGGCAGCACCGTGCCGTACGGATAGCCGTACCAGCCGTATCCGCCAGGCACCCATGTGGCCGGATAGCCCCAGCCGCCATAGACCGGATAGGGCACGAGCGATCCGGAGAAGAACGTCGCGCCGCCGCCGGCGGGCACGGAAAGATAGACGGAGTCAGCGCAGCCCCACGTCGTCGCGCCATACCAGGGCGCGCATCCCCAACCCCAAGCCCCATAGCCCCACGGCCTGCATCCCCAGCCCCAGCGCGGGCCGCACCAGTTCCAACGCGGCCCGCACCAGCCGCCCCACCGCGGACCACACCAGCCACCCCAGCGGGTGACCGCGGTGCTGTAGCCGGCGGCGTAGCCGACGTTGCCGTAGGCGAAGGTCGGCGCGACGTATGGGCCACGACACCAGAATCGGCCGGCCCGAGCCTCGGCCGAAAAGCCGGCAGCCAGCAGGGCGACGACGAACGCGACGGCAAACCGGGAACTTCTCATCGAGGAAGATCTCCAGGGCACTCGATCCGCGACCGAAAGTCATTGTACGGGATCGGGCCGCCGGCCAGCCACTTTTGGGCTTCCCGTGGTGGTCGCGGCGACCGCCTGCAGGCCGCATGGCACGCCCGCGGGCGGCAGCACCGCTGTCACGGGCGGCGACCGGTGGTACGCTCCGCGTCTCGGACTCGCGCTTTCGGGATCCTGGTGATGGCCCGCGGAACTGGCATGCACCTCGGAATCAGCCTCGGACTGCCGCGGCCGCTCGCGGCCCGGCTCGCGAATCTGCGCACGCCGGAGCGAATCCAGGACTTCGTCAATGCGATCCCCTGGAACCACGAGCACGACGGCCCCACGGCCCGCTCCGTCGTGGAAACGCTGCGGGCCGGGAACGCCCATTGCGTCGAGGCGGCATTCGTCTCAGCCTGCGGGCTCTGGCTTGCCGGGCAGCCGCCGCTGCTCATGGACCTGGGCGCGGCCCGGGGCGACGTCGATCACGTCGTCGCCCTGTTCCGCCGCGGCGGTTGCTGGGGCGCGATCTCGAAGAGCAACAGCCCGTTTCTGCGGCACCGTGACCCGATTTATCGCACGTTGCGGGAATTGGCCATCTCCTTCTTCCCGCAATACGTGAAGCGACGCCGCAAGACGCTCCGCAGCTACTCCGTCGCCGTCGATCTGCGGCGCTACGATTCGTCGCTGTGGGTGACCCATCCGGGGTTTTGCCACGAGATCGTCGATGCGCTGACCGGCTCCCGCCACTTCCCGATCCTGCCGCCAGGAGCGTCACACCGCCTGCGGCCGATCGACGAGATCGAGGCGCGCAGCAACCTGCTCAAGGAATATCCCTGACAGCCCGCGCACGACACGGCTCGAGCACGATACGGGTCAGGGCGTTCGTTTCGCCTGGCCCAAAATCCGCCGCAGCGCCGTGAACGCCACCTCGCCGAACTGCCGTGGCGGGATGCTCCACAAGCGGGGATTGGGCGTCTCGACGGCGACCGCGGCCGCGTAGCCGATCTCCCCCAGCCGGCGAATCAAGTCGTCACAGGGAGAACCGCCCTCGCCCGGCAGGATCCGATCGGCGTCGGCGGCCATCTCGCGGGGCACATCGGCAATGTCCGACAGCTGCACATGGGCGAGGTTGTCTCGCGACAGCAGCCAGAGGTCGAGCGGCTTGCTCGGGCCCACGGTCCAGTGGAACCAGTCGAGGCACACGCCGAGGGCCGGTGAGCCGACGTCCTCGACCACCGCCACCGCCGACTGCAGGTTGTTGGGGAAGCTGGCCCGGGCGTCGAACTCGAGTGCCAACCGGATGCCGACGTCGGCCGCCCGCTTCGCCGCCTCGACGAGACTGGCCGAAAGCCGCCCGAGATCCTCGGCCGCCAGCGGACCGAAGGCGTCGCCGGCGACCACGAGCACGGGGATGCCGAGATCACGGCACAGCGCGAGCCGGGCTTCGAAGTGCCGCCAGTGCTCCCGGCGGGCGTCGCCCTGGCTCGTGAGCAGGCCACCCTGAAAGGACGCGGCCACCGCGGCGATGCCGTGCGCGGCGAGCCGATCCGCGAGGGCCGCGACCCCATGCTCCGCGACGAACGCATCGGCGTGGCCCAGCCACAGGTCGATCGCGTCCACGTGGCCCGCGGCGTAGTCCTCCAGGATCGTCGCCAGCGGCGCCTGCAGGCTCGAGACGGTGGCCAGGGCGGGCTTCATGACAGTTTGTCGCGGAGCAGGTCGACGACCTCGTCGATCGCCACCCGCTGCTGCACGAGCGAATCGCGGTCGCGGAGCGTCACCGTCCGGTCGGCGAGTGACTGGCCGTCGACCGTCAGGCACCAGGGCGTGCCCGCCTCGTCCTGCCGGGCGTAGCGCCGGCCCACGGAGCCCTTCTCGTCGTACTGGCAGGCCATGTGCGGCTTGAGGGCCCGGTAGAGATCGATCGCCACCTCGGGCATCCCGTCCTTCTTCACCAGCGGCAGGATCGCCGCCTTGACGGGCGCGAGCCGCGGATGGAGCTTGAGCACGGTGCGGCTCCGCGGCTTGCCGTCCTCGTCGGGCACCTCGTCCTCGTGATAGGCGTCGCAGAGGAAGGCGAGCGTGGCCCGGTCCGCGCCGGCCGACGGCTCGATCACGTGCGGCACGAACCGCTCCCGCGTGATGTCGTCGAAGTAGGAGAGATCCTTGCCGCTCCCCTTGTGCCGCGGCTTGCCATCCGGGCCGGTCTCGACGACCAGCCCGCCGTCCTGGCGGACGAGCTTGCCCTCCATGTGGCTGCGCAGGTCGAAGTCGCCGCGATGGGCGATGCCCTCGAGCTCGCCGAACTCGCCGGCGGCGAGGAACGGGAACGCATACTCGATGTCGGCCGTGCCCACGGAGTAGTGCGAGAGCTCGTCGGCGGCGTGCTCGCGGAGCTGGAGCCTGCCCGCCGTGAGCCCGAGGTCGAGGTACCACTTCCAGCGGCGATCGCGCCAATAGCGATACCAGGCCGCCGAGTCAGCCGGTTTGCAGAAGAACTCGATCTCCATCTGCTCGAACTCCCGCGAGCGGAACGTGAAGTTCCGCGGCGTGATCTCGTTGCGGAAGCTCTTGCCCACCTGGGCGATCCCGAACGGCACGCGCACCCGTGACGTGTCGAGCACGTTCTTGAAGTTGACGAAGATTCCCTGGGCCGTCTCGGGCCGGAGGAAGGCGCGATCCTCGTCGTCGCCGGCCAGGGCCCCGATCCGCGTCTCGAACATGAGGTTGAACTCGCGCGGCTCGGTGAGCGAGCCGGGGGCGGTGGCGTCGGGGCCGAGCGTGTCGGCCAGGGTGGCGGAACCGGCCGCGATCGCCTGCTGAAGCGACTCCAGGCCCCCGCCCCACTCGATCTCGTCGACCTGCTTGGCCCGCAGCCCGAAGAACTTCTGGGCCCGGGCCACGGTCTCGGGAGCCGCCTCGTCCCCCGAGGCGTCGGTGGTCACGAACACCTTCTTGCCGCGATGGGCCGCCCAGCGGCCGTGGAGGTGATCATAGCGGTAGCGGCGCTTCGACTCCCGGCAATCGATCATCCAGTCGTGAAACAGGTCGAAGTGGCCCGAGCACTTCCACACCTGCGGATGCATGATGATCGTGCAGTCGAGGCCCGTCATCTCGTAGGGCGACGGGGCGCCGGCGAGGGTGGCGAGTTCGTCGTGGCCGGCGACCATGTCATGCCACCAGGCGTCCTTGAGGTTGCGCTTCAGGGCCACGCCGAGGGGGCCGTAGTCCCAGAAGCCGTTCAACCCACCATAGATCTCGCTCGACTGAAAGATGAAGCCGCGACGCTTGGCGAGGGACACGATCCGGTCCATCCGCGACTGGTCGTTCTGGTTCTGCATGATGACTCTCGAAAAGGTGCCCGCCACCGCATCTGGCGAATCCGGGGCGGCCGGTACCTTACCCAGATTCGGCGTTCGGCACCATTTCAGTCAGCCAGCCGCTGGCCACGTCGAGGCGGGGGACGACCGCGAGCGTGTCGAGCGCCGCGCAGGCGGACAGATCAGCGTCCATGCCCAGGGCGACGAGGTTCGCACCGCCCGGCGCCCGGCGGAACTCGGCCGCGAGCGCGGCCCGGGGATCGGCCGCGCCGGCCAGACGGCGAAACGCCGCGACCGCGGCACGGGCGGAGGCGTCGAGTTCGTCGGCCGGGGCGTCGCGGACCGCCGCATCGACGATCGCTCCGGCGGCCAGCACGTCCTCCGCTGTCACCGCACCGTCGGTGCCGGCGCAGACGAGGTGCACGGCGTCGCAGTCCGCCGCCGCCGCGAGCTGCCGCACGGCGGCCGCCACGGCCGACCGGTTCACGATCGCCCCGATCACGATTTCCCGCGCGGCCCGGCAGGCAGCCAGCGCCGCCGTGCCGTTGGTGGTCGTGATCACGAGCGAACGGCCGGCGACGCGGTCGCGGGCATACTCGGCCGGCGAATTGCCCAGATCGAAGCCGTCGATCCGCACGCCCCCGCGCTCGCCCCCGAGGACGGCGTCGGAGCCGAGGGCCGCGGCGTAGGCCCGTGCCGCCGCGACATCGGCCATGGGCCGCACGCGCAACGCCCCGTTGGCGAGGGCCGTGATGATCGTCGTCGAGGCCCGAAGGACGTCGATCACCACCGCGATCCCTCCCGCGACCGCCCCCTGCGGCATACGATGAAAGAGTTCGTGACAATGCCACCGCATGGCCGAAGTCCGGGAGTGACCGCGTGATCGCCGAATCGACCGCCACCATAGGCCAGCCGGCCGCCGCGCACAACGCGGTCGACAAGAGCGGGGCGAAGGTCCGCGGCATGTTCGCCGAGATCGCGCCCCGTTACGACCTCGTCAACCGCATGCTCTCGGGCGGGATCGACGTCTGGTGGCGGCACGTCACCGTCCGCCGCGCCCCGCCGCCACCGGCCGGGGCCATGCTCGACGTCTGCACCGGCACCGGCGACCTGGCGCTCGCCTACGCCCGCGCGGCCAGGCCGGGCGTGCGGATCGTCGCCAGCGACTTCTGCCGGCCGATGCTCGACCGCGGCGTCGAGAAGGCCCGCGCCGCCGGCAAGAGCGTGGAGTGGATCGAGGCCGACGCCCAGGCCCTGCCCTTCCTCGCCGCGTCGTTCGACCTCGTGACGGTGGCCTTCGGCCTGCGGAACATCGCCGACACCGCCCGGGGGCTCGCCGAAATGGGCCGCGTGCTCAAGCCGGGCGGCCGGCTCGCGATCCTCGAGTTCTCGCTGCCGCGAAACGCCCTCGTCCGCGGCGGCTACCTCTGGTATTTCCGCCGCGTGCTTCCCTTCCTGGGCAACGCCGTGGCCCGCAATCGCTCCGACGCCTACACCTACCTCAACAAGAGCGTCGAGG